>Ga0102924_1005870_pt1 | contig 11673 bp, 7 predicted proteins | sample PaiPotPPM11metaG_FD_80116 | JGI IMG/M metagenome (GOLD analysis project Ga0102924, IMG submission 80116) | Iron sulfur acid spring bacterial and archeal communities from Banff, Canada, to study Microbial Dark Matter (Phase II) - Paint Pots PPM... ...
CTGTCACCCCTGGCCGCACCAGCGACTCGGCGTCATCACCCGAGGCAGGAGCCGGATGCGGTAACGCCGCTTGTCCGGATCTGTGGAGGGGGTGATCAGCGATGGTCATCTCTACTCCGACTGTGCTTCGAAGAGTGGGCCTGGGGCGTTGGTGCCTGCGTTTGAGCGAGCGTTGGAGTTCGTGCCGCCTGCGCTTGGACCTCGGCCCGCTTCAGGCGGCCCTGACCGTCGCCGCCGACTTGCGCCTTGCTTGTGAAGGTAAAGTCGGTGACGCCGAGGATCTTGAGCTCCGCTCGCCCGGTGTTGTGCGACTGATGCATCGTCCACCTCGGCACGAACACGCACTGGCCCGCGCGGACGGCGACTCGGTGGTCCCCCACGGTGATCGCCCCTTCGCCGGCGACGACGTAAAAGAGCGACTCGTGCGCGTGGCGATGGTGCTCGCTCGACTTCCCCGGCGCGACACGCACGATCCGGGGGTCGAGCACCTGGCAGGGGAACGGCAGACGATCGACGGTGAAGGCGATCGCCAGCCGATCGATGCGGTTCTCGTAGAGCGGTTTCGCAGCGTCGGCCAGGGCGTCGAACGCGAGGTCGTCCTTCTCCTGCAGGAGCGCGGTGCGCGACTGGACACGCTCGAGCGTGCCGCCGAGGCGTGCTGCCACCAGCGCGTCGAAGACGCCTTCCTCGAGCTCCCGCCACAGCTCCGATGCCCGGGCGCTTGCCTCTTCGTCGGCGGGCGGTGCCGCGGGCAAGTCGGTCGGGTCCACGGCTCGTGCGAGCTCGGCGAGCCCCTCGCGGAGCGCCGCTTGAGCGAGCGCAAGGCTCGTGGGCCTCGCGACCGCGATCGCCGCGCCGAGAATCGGAGCGCTTCGATCGCCCCGCGCGATCACTCCCATTTCGAGCGCGAAGAGGCGCGCCGGTGCAACGGGCTTTCCTTGGGTTAGGTTGCGCGAAGGAAGGCCAGAGGCGACGCGCACCGCGTCGAGGGCGTAGGAGATCGCGAGGACCGCGAGGGCGAGCTCGTCACCGCGAAGCGCACCCGTCGACGCGAGCTTCACGAGGCGGGGGATCCGGGCGCGGATCGGAGGGAGTTGGTTCGTCATGGTCGTCATGGGCATCTCCCGTCGTTCAAACCGCCGCCGCGCGGAGCGCGGACTTCAACACCTTGCCGATGGCATTGCGCGGCAACGCCGGGAGCACATGAAGCGTCGTCGGACGCTTGTGGGCTTCGAGCCCGAGTTGCCCGAGGAGGGCATCGGCACCCGCAGTGGCTCCCGCTCGCAGGGCCACGAAGGCCACGATCCGATCGGCGCCGTCGTCCTTCACGCCGATCACCGCGGCCTCGCGCACGTCGGGCTGCTCGAGCAGCGCCGCTTCGATCTCACCCGCGGCGACCAGGCCTGCTTTGCTCCGTATCAGATCGATCGAACGGCGCCCGACGATGCGGAGCGTGCCGACGGCGTCCATCACGCCGAGATCGCCCGTGTAGAACCATCCGTCGTCGTCCTTGGCGGCGCGCGTCGCGTCGGGGCGGTTGAAGTACTCCGCGAAGACGTTCGGGCCGCGCACCGCGATTTCGCCCGGCGCCCCCGTGACGGTCTGGCGATGATCGTCGACGAGGCGGATCTCGACGCCGTCGAGCGCCGTGCCGACGTGGCCGGGGCGGCGCTCGCCGCGCACGCGTGACGACGCACCGATGAGCGCCTCGGTCACTCCGTAGCGCTCGATGACCCGATGTCCGGTGGTGCGCTCGATCCGCGCGTTCTCGCGCACCGGGAACGGCGCTGATCCCGTCACCAGGAGCCGGGCGCGGGCAATCGCCGAGGCGCTCGCGGGGTCACGCTCCGCACGCTCCCCGATCTCCTGCAGCTGCGCGGGCGACGCATAGAGCACCGTCCCCGAGCAGACGAAGCGAGAGGCGATCTCGGCGGCGTCGAAGCGCGCCAGCGCATCGAGCGTCGCGCCGGCGCGAAGGGCTCCGAAGAGGCCGAACACCAAGCCGTGCGCGTGGAAGAACGGCAGCGCGTGCACGATCACGTCGTCGCTCGACAGCTCCCAGGCGAGCGCGAGCGCGTCGAGGTTCGACGCGAGGCTGACGCCGGTGTGAACGACTCCCTTCGGTTTCCCCGTCGTCCCGGACGTGTAGAGGACGAGCAGCGGGGCCGCAGGGTCCGGTGCTGGGAGCGGCGTCGCAGAGCCGTCGTCGCCGAGCGCGATCGGGCGGGCGATCGAGGCGCGCGACTCCGGCAGGCCGACGACGCCGCGAAGGCTCGCGTCGCTCACGACGTGATCCAGATCGGCGTCGCTGCTGGCGGGGTTGATCGCGACCGAGACGACGCCGGACAGGGCATGGGCGACGAACGCGGTGGCCGTCGCGACCGTGGGGGTAGCCCACACGCCGACGCGGTCGCCGGCGCGGATACCGGCCGTGAGGAGCGACCGCGCATGTCTGCGCGCGCGGTCGGCTAGGGTTGCATAGGAAACCCGCGAGTCACCGAATCGTACGGCGTCGCGGGCGGGGGGCGAATCGAGCGTGGGAATCAACATGGGTGGAGCTTGCGAGCGCACCGTTGGAGCGGGCGTTGAAGCCACCGTTGGAACGCGTACCGCCTCCCCCCCCGCGGGCAGGGCAGGGCACGTCAGCAGGCGAAGCCGTCCACGACGGCCTCGCCTGCTGCTGTCGGCGCGGATCGGGTCTGCGATGGGGTGGGTTGGCGGACAATCCAGGTCAAGACGCGCACACGTCTGGAATACCCATTTCAGAAACTACGAGCGCGCTTCACTCGACCGCTTGCCGCGGCAGCTCGACGACGAACGTCGAGCCCACGCCGGGCCTGCTCTGAACCGAGATGCGGCCGTGGTGCGCTTCCACGAGCTGCGCCGTGATGTACAGCCCTAGACCCAAGCCGCGGATCGTACCTGCGGCGACGCCTCGCTCGAACGGCCGGAACAAGCGTCGCATCAGCTCGGGGCTCATGCCGGCGCCGTGGTCTTCGACCCGCAGGGTCGCGGCGTCGTCGCTCGCCTCGACGGCCACGACGACCGCCTTGCCCTCGCCGTACTTGATTCCGTTCGACACGAGGTTGGTGATCACCTGTTCGATGCGGAACGGGTCCCAGCACCCCACGACCGACGACGGCGCGTGCACGACGACCTCGACCCCCCTGGCCACCAGCTCGTCGCGGAACCGTGCGACGACGCGGTGCACGGCCTCGACCAGATCGAGCAGCTGCGGAGCGAGGCGTAGCCGGCCCGCCCGGATCCGCGAGACGTCGAGCAGGTCGTCGATTAGTTTCGCCAAGCGGTGGGCTTGTGTCTCGCCGGCCACCACGCGGCTCGTCAGCGATTCCTTGCTGAAGTCCGGCCTGGCGAGCTGCCGGCGCATCGCCATGATGTTCAGCTGCAGCGCCGACAGCGGGCTCCCGAGCTCGTGGGCGGCGATGGCGAGGAAGCGCTCGCGCAGCAAGATGGCCTCCTGGGCCTGGCGATAGAGTTGCCCGTTCTCGACGGCCAGCGCCGTGCGGCGCGCAAGCGCCTCCGCCACGGTCACGTCGGCCGCTGCGTAGGCGTGGTCTGGGCGGGCCGACGCGAAAATGATCGCGCCCAGCGTGCGGGATGCCCGGCTTAGCGCCACCGTGATGGCCGACTCGGTGCCGAGCTCGCGCAGAAGGCGCAGCAGCTCGGAGCGGACTGCGCCCGGCTCGAGCTCGTCGGGGATCACCCGCCCAAGCAGCTCGGATTGTCCGGTCGACAGCACGGCCGACAGGCGCAAGGGGAGCCCGCCGGGCTGCGGGAGCAAGCGGTCCAGGTCCGTCTTGAGCGCCGCCTTCGCCGGTTCGCGATGGCAGAGGGCGGCGCAGCGCACGCTCTGTTCGCCGTCGTGCAGAAACACCGCGCACCAGTCGGCAAACTCACGCGTGGCGATCGCGCCGAGCTCGCGCAATGTCTCGTCCGGGTCGAGCGTGCTCCCCACCATCGAGCCAACCTCGATAACGAGCCGCGTCGCGGCCTCCTCCCGCTTGCGTTCGGTGATGTCCGAGAACACCGCCGCTGCGGCGACGATGCGTCCTTCAGGGTCGCGCACGGGCGATGTCTTGACGACGACGTAGGCCGGCCGCCCGTCGGTCTGCGGAAGCTCCACCTGCTCCTCGATGGGGCCCGTCCCCTCGCGGATGGCGCGCATCATCGGGCGCTCCGAGGGCGCGCACAGTCGACCGTTCGGCCGCAGGCTCGCCGAGGGCGCGGATTCGTCCGTTGTCGCCCCGATGCGAACCCTGGAGCGAAAGAGCTCTTGCGCCTGCCGGTTGGCGACGAGCACCCGACCGCTCGGCGCCTCGACGACGACGACGCTCTGGGGAAGCTGATCGAGCACCGACCGGAGCAGAATTCGCTCCTCGACCAGACGCTGGAGCGCCTGCTCGCGCTCCTCGTCGGCCTCGCGCTGGCGCGAGATGTTCGCCATCACGCCGCGCAGGAGCGGCGTGCCGCCGGCGCGCGTCTTCGGTGACGCGAAATTGCGTACCCAAACGATGTGCCCGTCCGCCGCGACGACGCGATACTCCGACTCGCATTCCTTGCCCGCGTCCGCGGCCTCTCGCGCGCGGCGCACGGTCGCCTCGCGGTCGTCGGGGTGAATGAGGCTCTCCCAGAAGCCTGGCTCGTGCCAACGCTCGAGCGGATAGCCCAACATCTCCTCCGCTCGGCGGCTCACGTACGTGAACTGCCGCGTCTCGCTGTCGGCCTCCCAGACGATGACGTCCAGATCTTCGACGAGATCGCGCAATCCGCGCTCGGTCTCGCGTAGCTTCTGGTCGTTGCGGCGCAGTTCGATCGCGATGCCCGCGAGACGCGCGAACGCTTGCACGAGGTTCAGTTCGTCGGAGCTCGGGCGCCGCGGCTTATTGTAATAGAGCCCAAAGGTACCGAGAAGTTCACCTTCGCGGCTGAAGAACGGCACGGACCAGCACGCCGCAAGATCGTAGCGGCGGGCGATGTCGCGGTAGTTCTTCCAGAGCGGGTCGGAGGCCACGTCTTCGGCGACGACCACCTGGCGCCGGTGGGCCGCCGATCCGCATGACCCGAAGCCCTCGCCGATGATCACGCCATCGACGGCGCTGTTGTACGCATCGGGGAGGTGCGGCGCAGCCGCGAACCGAAGGCGGTCGCCCTCGGCGAGCAGCACCGAGCCCTTGAGCCCGGGCGCGAGGTCTTCGATGGACAGGATCAAGTGCTCGAGCGTGCTGCGCAGCGCGAGGCCGTTGGCGACGTCGTTCAGGAAGGACGTCTGCGCGGCGCAGAGCCCTGCGGTCAAAGCTGATTCGGAGTTTTCTGCCACGTCGATCGCCCCCCCCGTCTCCAAGAAGCACCCGCACACGCAAAGGAAATGCGGATTGCCGCGCACGGCGTCAAGCTGGGCTCTCTTGACGGCAGGCCGGCCGTCGGCTGCGCTCTCGATAGGACGTTCGGCAGGGCTCCCACGGTCGCGCAAGATCTGAGAGCGGCCGATGGACATCCCTTGCATCCGGCGCCGAGGCGAGCGCCGTGCGTCTTTGCGCTCGACGCGGTGCCGGCCCAGGCGCCGGATCGCGAAGGCGGTGAGTACCGGATATTCGGCGCTGTGTCCGAATCGGTCGCACGTGCGACAAGCGTGTCATCCCCTCGAGCCCACCGAGGGGCACGTGTCGTGCTTATCGCGAAAATATGATCTTCGGGTCCTCGCGCACACTCGAGCGATTGATGGTTAACAAAATATTTTCTCTAATCCTGTTGACCGGCGTGGCCGCCGGTTTCGCCAGCCTTCCTGTCCCCGCGAGGGCCGATCCTTCGAAGCAGGAATGCGCGGAGGACGACGCGACGGCGCAGGCCATGCGCATGCACGGAAGCTTCGACGCCGCGCGCGAGGCCCTTCATCGGTGTGCGGTCGAGGCTTGTCCGGCGCTCGTGCGCGACGACTGCACGCGCCGCCTGCACGATCTGGAGCAAGTGCAGCCCAGCGTCGTGTTCCACGTCAGGGATCGGTCCGGAGTCGACCTCGTCGCCGTTCGCGTCACGGTCGACGGCACGTTGTTGACGGACCGCTTCGACGGAACGCCGCTCAAGCTCGATCCCGGAGCGCACCTTTTCACGTTCGAGGCATCGGGTGAAACCGTGAGCAAGACCTTGCTCGTACTGGAGGGTGAAGTCGCGCGACACGAGTGGGTGGTGATCGGAAGCGAAAAGACGCCGCCCCAGGCGTCGCACGCGGAGCCCCTCGCGTCGCCTCCTCGAGTTCCTCCGAGCTCCGGCTGGGGGTCGCGCGAGATCCTGGCGGTGTCTCTGGCCGGCATCGGTGTCGCCGGTCTGACCGGCGGCGCCGTCTTTGGGCTGCTTGCCAACTCTGCGTGGAACGACGTCAAGACTCTCTGCGGCGGAGACCCCAGTCGATGCACCCATGCGCCGGAGGCTCAGCAGTCGCACGCGACGGCCGAGACCGAAGCGACCCTCGCGACGGCTTCGCTCATCGCCGGAGGAGCGTTCGTTGCCGGCGGCGCCGTCGCGTATTTTTCACGCGGGAAACGGGAAGAGGACCATGCCGGTAGGATCGCGGTCGCTCCCAACATCGACGGGAGAAAGGTCGGCATCGTGGTCACGGGAGCGTTCTGATGATCTCGTGTGACGCGGCGCTGGCCGGAAGGATCGCGAAGCTCGCGCTTGCGATCTCGTTCGGAGTGTTGGCGGGCGGGTGCGCAGCGGCCCTCGGGATCACGGATGTCATTCCCGTTCAGGACGAGACCGGCGAGTCCGACACCGGCGCAGCGGACGCGAACAGTACCCCTACGACTGGCGCGTCGGACGCCAGCACTCCGCGCGATGACGGCGGGATCAGTGGGAACGAAGCCGCCGCGCCGGCCCCCTCGATGGATGGCGCCGAGAACGAGGCCGCCGTGCCCGGTCCCGCGATCGATGGCGGCGTCGGTGTCGACAGCGGCCTTCCGCTCGAGGCGTCGACGGAGAGCGGGTCGTCGGCGACGTACCCCGCCGTGGTGCTCGGCGACATGCCGCTTGCCTATTGGCGCCTAGGGGAGCAGACGGGCAGTGTCGCGCACGACGAAACCGGCCACGGGAACGACGCCAATTACCCGTCGACATGCGTGTTGGGTGTCCCCGGGGCGATCGCAGGCGACCCCGGTACGGCGGTCCAGTTCGACGGGGCGGATTGCGTTCTCAACGCGGGCACCGCGTTCGACTTTCCCGGGCAGGTCCCCTTCACGCTTGAGGGCTGGGTGAATCCGTCGGTCGTGGACGGCATGTATCGCACGATGGCGTCGACGCTGACGGAGCCCAACGGCGTGCCCGACGAGGGCACCTACGTCTTCATCGGAGGAAGTCCCGCCTTGGTGGGCTTCGAGCGATGGACCGCGGGCAATTGCGTCGTTGCCGTAAACTCGCCCAGCGTTCCGGTCCAGGGGAGTTGGAGTCACGTCGTCGCGACGTATGACGGGAATCTCGCGTCCCTGTATGTGAACGGCGCGCTCGTGGGTACCATCGATGGCAGCGGCGGTGTACCGCAGAGCTCCGTCCCGCTGCTTTGGGGGAGCGCCTTTCAGGGGCGCCTCGACGAGATCGCCGTATACGATCATGCGCTGCCTTCCGCGCGCGTGACGGCGCACTGGCAGGCGGCGCAATAGCGATTCCCTCGGAGCGCCGTCGTCTCAAATCTCCGCCTGGATCTGCGACCAGTTGATGGGGACCCAGGTCGTCGTCCCCTTCTTCTTGAAGGCATCGATCATCGTGAGCTCGACGTCGAAGATCAGATCGACCTCGCCGCCCTCCCCCGACCCTTCCTTCCGCGGGTCGAAGGCGATCTTCGTCGCGTTCTTGAGAGCGCGATCGCTCGTGTCTGCCCAGATTACCGGCTCGCGCAAGACCGCGCTGCGTGCCTCGGGAAACGGCGTGAACTTGTGCATCGCCGGGACGTTGATCCGATACACGTACTCGCGCGTGTCCGCGTAGCCCTGGCACTTCTCGTTGGGCGAGGCGGAGTGGACGTAGTCGTAGTTGTTCCGGACGTGTCCCTCGGCGAACCCGCGCGGATCGGCGACGATGCCCGCGATGGCCTTCGGCAGCGCCAAAAGGGGGTTCGTCCGAGGGCTAAAGCGTCCCTTGTGTTTCATCTTCCCGGGGGTGAGATCCACGGCGCGGTAAAGCAGCAGCGGCCCGAAGGTGACCTTCCAAGCGTCGGGGATCTTGCCGGTCGGCCCGAGGCCCGGCACAACGGGAGCTGGAACCACCGGACGGGCCGTCCGGAGGGTGGCCAGGCCCTTCTTCACCTCCTCGAGGGTCGCGTAGTTGGTTCCGGGCTTGCTCAGGTCGTTGAACTCCTTGAACGTGATCCCAGGCACGTTCGCCTGAAAGTAGGCGAGGTTCTTTCCCGTGAGCACTCCGGTGAAGGCGCACTGCACCACAGGGCCACTCGCCCCGGAGGACGCCGCCGCGCACACACGGGAGACGTGAGCCCCTCGGTGCGCCGCCGCCAGGAGCCCCATGCGATCGGCCTCGGCCTCGAGCTCGTCGTCCTGGACGACGGCGACGCCCCGGCCGAAGGGGTTGCTCACCCGCCCCTCTTGCTGCTGCAGAACGTGCGCGAGCTCATGCCCGAGCAGCCGTTGTCCCCCTGCAGTGTGAGGCTCGTACTGGCCGGGCGCGAAGAAGAGGTCGTAGCCGCAGGCGAAAGCGCGCACCCCGAGCGCGCTCGCGGCGCGCCCCTCGCTCACGCGAACGGCGGAGAAATCCGCACCGAAGACCGACTCCATTTTCCGGCGGACGTCGGGCGGCAGGGGCTCACCACCGCCGCCGCGCTGCCGCACGGCATCGATCACGAGCTCCACATCCCGGTGCTCCGGGTCGAGAGCTTCGACGTCGTTGCAGAGGCCTTCCAGGTCGAGGGCGCGCGCGTGTCTGAGACCGCAGCTCATGCGCAGCATAGTAAACGAACCTACGGCCAAACGGAGTTCGATCTTCTTCCGGACGGCTGTGAATGGCACGCGGCGCCCTGTCCTCCCAGGGCGTGCGCGTGATCGCCGAGGACATACCCCTCCCCCCGCGCGCACGTGGCTTCTCGCTGCTCCCCGAGGCGCGCGCTCCGCGGTGCACGCCTTGCAACCGGCGGCGGCCATGAACCTTCCACGCACCTTCTCGACGAGACCGTTGCACGCTCTGGTCGGACTCCCGCTGCTCGCCTGCGGCTCTCCCAGCTCGCCGGGAGCGACCGAGCATCCTCCGTCCTCCGCATCGAACGCTGTAGCGACCGAGGCTCTCTCGCCGGCGGCCGCAGCGCCGTCCGTCCACTGGGTCCCGTGCGGTGCCGACGCCCAGGCCCTGGGTGCGAGGTGCGGGCAGATCGCCGTGCCGCTCGATCGTCGCCGCCCCGGCGGCGTGCAGATCGACATCGACTTCGAGCTGTACGCTCACACGGCGGCCGGACCGGCCCAGAGCGCCATCCTGGTCAATCCGGGAGGGCCGGGCACCTCCAGCACCAGCCTTCGAAGCGTCTGGGTCGGCGCGTTCGGCGCGAACCTCGACGTGCACGATCTGCTCGTCATCGACGACCGCGGCAGGGGGCTCTCCGGCACGATCGACTGCGAGCCCTTACAGCACGCCACGGGCCGCTCTCTGGACTCCGAGGTCGCGCAGTGCGCCGCGCAGATCGGCGCGGCGGGCGACGTCGACTACGCGACGGGCGACATCGCGCTCGACACCGATGCCTTGCGCGAGGCGCTGGGGTACGACAAGGTCGACTACTACGGCGGGTCCTGGGGAGGCGTCGACGCCACCGCGTACGCGACGCGATTCGGCCAGCACGTTCGGTCGCTCATCCTCGACTCGGCGGAGGGTCCTAAGGGGCTCGTGCCGCTGCAGATCGAGCAGCACCAGGCCCGCGCCACGCTGGACGAGGTGCGCCTGGAATGCCTCCGCTCGCCGAGCTGCGCGCCGGATCACCCCGAGGCGAACGCCGAGTTCGCGGCCTTGGCCGAGGCGGTGCGCGATCGGCCCGTCTCGGGGACGGCCTTCGACCTCAACGGCAACGCGACGAACGTGACCTTCGACGAGAGGTTGCTGGTGACGATCGCGATCAACGGGACCAGCGCCGTCGACGGGACGCACGGACCGACGGGCGAGCTCCTCGCCGCGGGCGCATCCCTCGCGCAGGGCGATTCCGCCCCTCTGCTGCGACTCGGGGCCGAGGCGGGGGACGGGAACCTGCTCGCAGACGCGGGGCCGCCGGTGGACTTCTCGTGGGGAGCCTTCTACGCGACGGTGTGCTCGGATCTGGGCATGCCCTATTCCTGGGCGGTGCCGCGCGCGCAGCGGCTGGTCCAGCTCGGCGAGGCCATCGCGGCTCTCCCGTGCTCAGCGTTCGGCCCGTTCTCGGGGACGGCGGTGATCTCCGAGGTGGGTGGCAGCAACACCCGCCTTTGCGCGTCGTGGGAGGAGCCGACGCGGGCGCTGCCGGTGGTACCCGCCGGCGCGGTGTACCCGAGGGTGCCGACCCTGGTCGTCTCGGCGGACGTCGACGCGCTCGCTCCTCCGGAGCTCGTGAACCAGGAGGCCGCGCTATTTCCCGAGGCGACGAGCGTCACCATCTCGGAGGCGATGCACTATCCGGTCCTGAACGACCCGTGCGCGGCGCAGATCGCGACGACGTTTCTGGAGACGCTGAACGCAGGGGACACCACCTGCTCGAAGACGCCGACCACGGTCTGGCCGGCGGTCGGACGCTTTCCGCTGCTCGCCGCGAACGCGCGGCCGGCGGTTCCTGATACGAGCGGCACGAACACCGCGGGCGTCGCAGAGCGGCGGGTCGCGTCGGTCGCCGTGGCTACGGCGGTGGACGCGCTCAAGCGCGCGGTCATGTCGGGAGGACCGTCCGGCGTCGGCTTGAGGGGCGGCACCTTCACGGCCACGATCGCCGGCGGTGCGACGACGGTGGCGCTCACCGATTGCCTCTTCGCGCGAAACGTGACGGTCAGCGGCACGCTCGTATGGGGCGCCGACGCCTCGTTCGTCGCGGACTTGAAGGTCGGCGGAGCAGCGACCGGGGGCGGCACGCTGCACGTCGCCGGGGCGTGGGAGGCGCCGGGGCCTGTCGGGGACTTCGCCGCCACCGGGACGCTCGGCAGCAAGACGGTCGCGGTGGTCGTGCCCGAAGCGTGACGAAAACGATCGCCGTGCCGGCCGAGACCCGCGTACAGCGGGTGATCCGTGAATTCGGGGACGCAATCGAAGTCGGGATTCCGCTGGATCTCCGGGTCGATTGCGGATTTGCTGGACGCACGGTGCCGCTTCCGCTTCCCGCTCGCTCCCGCTCCCTTCCGGTGGCGCCCGTCGCGGCGCCCTCGCGCCGTCGTCTGCCGCTCGCCGACGCCGCGCGCGAAGTCGATGCCCGGTGGCGACCCATCTACGCCGTCTGGGAGATCACGCTGCGCTGCGACCTGGCCTGCCGCCACTGCGGATCGCGCGCCGGACGCGAGCGGCCCGACGAGCTGACCACGGGCGAAGCGCTCGACGTCGTCCGCCAGATGGCCGAACTCGGCGTGAAGGAGGTCACGCTCATCGGCGGCGAGGCCTACCTGCGCGACGACTGGACGGAGATCGCCGCGGCGATTCGCGGTCGCGGGATGCAGTGCTCGA
>Ga0102924_1005871_pt1 | contig 11672 bp, 20 predicted proteins | sample PaiPotPPM11metaG_FD_80116 | JGI IMG/M metagenome (GOLD analysis project Ga0102924, IMG submission 80116) | Iron sulfur acid spring bacterial and archeal communities from Banff, Canada, to study Microbial Dark Matter (Phase II) - Paint Pots PPM... ...
GCCGGACGTGGCGAGCCAGGACGCGGGCAGCAATAACGCCCCGCTGCAGGGCGGTGCAGCTAAGGGCAAGGCTCACGGCGGGGGCATCTCGGGCTCAACTGTGGCGGCATGCGGCAAAAAGTACGCCACCGGACGCAACCACCCGTATGTATGGGGCGGGGATTCCCCGAGCGGATGGGACTGCTCGGGATTCTCGGCATTCGTTTATGAGCATTTCGGTTTCTTTCCAGGGCACGGGAGACACGGTACTTCCGAGAGTCAGTTCCATGACCCGCTACTGAAGTCTTCAGGTGACCAGCCGGGCGCGCTGGTGTTCTTCAACACCCACGACGGACAGCCCCCGCCCAGCCACGTGGGCGTGTCCCTGGGCGGTGGCCGGTACGCGGGCGCAGACGACCAGGCTATCGGCACGGCGGTGCGCTCCAGTGGCGGGAACATGGGCTTCCGCATCCCCAAGCACGGCTTCGCCTCGGGCAGCGCTGGCGCTGGCGGTGCAGGTGGTGGCGGTGGCTCTGGCAGCAACGTCAACATGGCCGCGCTGACTGCCCTGCTCGGCAGCGGAGGCAACGCAGGAGGCTCCAGCGGTGGCAGTGGTGCCGGTGGCTTCGACCTCGGCTCGGGAGACACTTCCAGCGAGGGCTCGACGTCTGAGTCATCAGCTTTCGCCAGCGCCATCTCGGGCGGTGCAGGCGCGGGCTCCGGGTACTATGGCACGCCAGGACAGACAGCCGGCAATCTCGCCAGCCAGCTTGCCGCTGCGCTCGGGCTCTCCGGTGGTGGTGGCGGTAGTGGTGGCTCTGGCGGTGGGGGATCGGGAGGCCCCGGCACCGGCAAGGGCACTGTTAATGGCCCGACCGGGCCAATGATGAACTCCAAGGCTATTGCCGTTGGCCTGTTCAAGATGGGACTGAACAAGAAGGCTGTTGCCGGGGTGATGGGTAACATCTACCAGGAGTCTCACGGTAACCCGCACATCTTCTCCAGTGCTGGCGGGGGATTATTCGGCCTGACAATTGCCAATGGCGGACGACCTGGTGGTGGCTCCCTGTCCTACGAGCTGGGCAAGCTGCGGCAGTACATCGCCACTAACGGCTCAGTCTCAGACATCAACCGGCACGCAGGTACAGCGGCAGAAGCAGCTCAGTATTTCTGCACCAAGTACGAGCGCGCTGGCATTGCCGATATGGGCAATCGTGTCGCGGCGGCCGACAATGCTTTCAAGCTCGGCTACGCGACAGGCGGTCACGCTCCCGCTGGCACTGTCGCAATGGTAGGTGAGCGCGGACCTGAGCTGGTCAAGTTCAACAGTGATGCCAACGTCTTCACGTCTAAGCAGAGCGCTCAGCTTATGAAGGCTGCGGTAGCCGAGGGACCGCACCACATGGGTGCGTCATCCCTGCTGAACTACAGTCCGCTGCACCCGGCGTACTCAGGTGGCGGCAAGAGCAACAGCGGGGGCAATACTGTCAACCTCAACTTTGCTGCTGGCTCGGTCGTCCTTGGCGGTAATAACGCAGGCGGAATGCAGGGCACTTCGCTGCCAACCGGCACCAGTATGCGCACCTACGCCAGGCAGTTCCAGCAGGCGCTAGCCAAGCTGGATCTTTACGAAACCATCTCCTCGGGGGCGAATAGCTAATGCCTGCAAAAGTCACGGCTAAGAAGACAACCAAGCCTCCGCTGGCCGGGTCCAAGGGGGCGCAGGCGAGCCCGACTACGCCGTTCCAGCAAGATCCGTTTGACCCGCGCATCCGTATCCTGTCCTCGCCGTTCGCTCCGGGTACCACCACGCCTATCCAGCGAGGCCACATGGCATGGGACCCTAATATCCGCTGGCCGGCACCCTACGGCAGCGCAAAGCAGACATGGGCGGGCGCTCCCAAGATCCTGTTCCTGTTCAACCCCTCGACTATCGCGGCCAGCTACCAGATCTCTGACGCTACCGCGCAGTCCGCGCTGATCTACCCGGCAACCAGCGGTGTCCAGCCGATCCTGCGAGTCCCGCTCCAGCAGCAGGTATCGTTCACGATCATGTTCGACCGGACCTACGAGCTGAACGACCCTGGCTCCCGGTCTGAGATGATCCAGTTCGGAGTTGAGCTGGACATCCTGGCGGTCAAGCAGTTCACCGGCATGTTCGCCACGGTGTTCAATGACTCCAACGGTAACAACGACCCTCTTGCTACCTTGACGGGCGCAACGCAGAAAGCATCGACTACCAGCATCAACGCACCGGGAACAGGCGGCGGCATCCAGCAGGGCGTCCAGCAGATGACCTTTTCCTACGTGTACTTCGGTGCTCCGGGCCAGGCGCTACAGTACTACGGGTACATCGACTCGTGGGACGTGCAGTACACCCACTTCGCGCAGGACATGGTACCGATGCGCGCCGTCGTGGACATCTCGTTCACGCTGCTGCCGCCTCCCTCAGCCAGGGCTCCGGACCCTGGCGCGGCTACTACCGCAGCCCAGCAGGCTACCAACCCGACGACCGGACTGCCCAACTCGGGACCGTCTCCGACGACGATTCACTTCACGGGATAGGCAGCTTCTCCGGTATCGGATTCAACTGGCACCGGAAATTCGATACCAGCCGGCCTGGCCCGGCGTATAACCTCGGCCAGAGCGTCTAGGCGCTCAGCCAGCTCGTCGGCATCCCAGGACCGCGCGATGACGGCGGCCTGAATGATGGTCAGTTCCTGATCTAAATGCGGCATTACCTTTCCCCGCTCATCCTGACGCGACCGAAAGCCAAGCGCAGCGCCGTGATCTCCTCCGGACTGAGCCCGTGGACGTGCTCCAGCTCAGCGTCAGACGCCCAGGTAGCCAGTTGCGCAACCTCCGGGCGGGGCAGGCGCTCAAGGGGAAACCAATCGCGCGATTGACAGTTGTGAATCGCCTTGGTGTCGTCAGGCAGCTCATCCGGTGGCTGAGCCCCGCAGTTCGAGCAGACGTCTTCGCGCTTGCTCATTTTATGTGAGGTACCTCCAGACGATACGCCCACGACTTAAATCCGCTGCGCAGAGTTCGATCTTGACGACATCGGTCGGCGCGATCTTCACACGCCCCCGGTTCATCTTCCCGCTGGGCCGGCATAACACCTTATGGCCGTTCTCCAGCTCGCATGTGAAAAACCCTGACTTGTGAGCGGCAGTGACCTTGCCCTCGGCCTCGATTCCGTCGCTCTTGCTCATGCCATCACATCGGAATCTGCGTCATCGGGGTCTATCTCCGAGGGAGGCTGCAACGACCCGTTGCACAGCGTCATGGCCATGGCCGGGCCGTAGACCTCCATGCGCGCCTGATTGAATACGTTGTGGGCCGTCACAACCCCGAGCTGGAGCCGGCGTGTGTGCCCGCAGGACGCGCAGCGCCCCCAGTCCTCTGTCTTGGTCATCCTGTGCTCGCCTTCGTCGCGGCACGGGCCTTCCTGAGTCCCTGACGCCCGCGCTCAGCCAGCGTCTCGCGCTGCTCGTCGGTCAGCTCGCGCTTGGCCACCGAGGATCGGAACGAAATGAGCCTGGCCGGGATAGTGAACTCGGCCCAGGCTGAGCCCTCGAATATGCCCTCGCTGATTAGGATGGCAGCGGGATTCTTCTTGAGCTTCGTCGTCGTGGGACGGGATGCTGACCAGATGGTTGCGGTCCTGTCCTCATCCGACCATCTGATTATGACTTCGCGCTCTGGAGAGGTAAGGCTCATAACGGCTCCCGGTGGCTGCTGTATTCAGGCGCAGGCGGCCGAACAGACACTAGGCCATACCTCGGCAAGGGTCGGGCTGCCCAGGCGCTCAGAATTGCGCTCAGGGCCGCACTGCTTATCACTGGGGCCAGCCCGTACTGCTCGGCAAGCACTTCATCGAGCGATACGCCGCGCTTCCTGGCTTCATCATCGGCAGCCCGGATGAACTCGGGCAGCTCGTCAATCGGCCTGATCTCGGGCTCTGGCTCGGCGCGCTTGCATTTCTTCTTGTTTGACATGTCTTGACGATACCGAAATCCGGCGCGCTTATTTAAATCACGCCGGTAGTCCTGCTGATCAGCAGGATACTTGCCCCTGAGCCCTACGTCCCCTGGGGACCGTACCTCACGGAGCTGCTTCGCCTGACGCGCAGGCGCAAGGTGCCATCCCGTCCGGCCGAGAGGATCGGCCACCGGGTGCCGAAGTTATAAGGGAGAGAGGAGGAACGTGACGACCAAAGAGGAAGCCAAGGCCGGCACTGACGCCATCCAGCACGCTTATCTTGACTACAGGGAAACCAAGAAGCTGCTAGCCGCGCTTATTGATACTGCGTTCAAGCAGCAGTATCACAAGCTTCTTGGCTACCCGAGCTGGAAGATGTACTGCGAGGCAGAGTTCCGTGTCTACTCGCTCAGCCGGGATGAGCAGGCCGAGCTGAACAGTTTCCTCCAGGTTGCGGGCATGTCAGCCCGAGCAGCCGCTGACGCAAGCGGTACCAGTGACAAGACAGCGGCTACGGATGCAAGCAACGCGGAAAATTCCGCATTGCTCACAGGTACAGGGACGACTGCGGATGGCAGGCAGTACCCGCGCAGGCGCACCGCACCCGAGCCTGATGAGGACCGCTGCTGGACACGCTCAGGAGAGCCTGACGCGCGGGCCACGCTGCTAAGTGCCGTGCATACCTACGTAGCCATGGCCCGAGACGGAGCAGTACCGAAAACCAAGCAGAGAATAGTTCGCGCTGAGCTGCTGGAAGCAGCAGATCAGCTCAACTCAACGTCTGAGAATTGAGGAAGAAGATGACAAGGCCGTACAGGAAGATCAAGCTCGGTGAAATCAAGAAGAATCTTATCGAGAACGGAGTTCCCGAGGTTCTTCACGTGAGTGTCTCCCGGTCAGACTGGGCGAACGCAAATCCCAAGCAGCAGCAGTCCTGCGCAGTATGCCGGGGCATGGTGCGCAACCACGGTGGTCACATCAAGATCAACGGTGACGGACTCAACGGGCAGGGCTTCCACTTCACGTTCCGCGCATGGCCGGACATGGATGTGCTGTGGAACTTCCAGACCGTGGTCGAGCGGTATGCTGACACATTCGATCGCACCGATGGGGACTACAGCGCCTATCAGCCCTTCGAGTTCGACATTAGCCTCGCAGAGCTGATGGTCAGGAAGAAGGCTCCTCCTATTCGCAAGACGCCTGAGCAGATTGCAGAGTCAATCCGGCGCAAGAGCATCCGGGAAGACACGCTGCCGCGCAGCATCCACGTGCTCAGCCTGCCTCGCCCCGTCGAGACCAAGCTGCGCAAGTCAGCAAGTGTCAGCAAGGTCCGCGACCTGAGTGCGCTGACTCGCCAGGATGTTACCGAGATCGTCGGTGAGAAATCCACGGATATCGTCGTGCAGGCACTGGGGTACAGCCAGGAGCCTTACTGCCGGCTCAGGACTGAGCGTCACAACAGGTTCTCGCTGGCTACGTCATGACTATCAAGCTGGAGAAGAAGCCAGAGCGCACGGTGCCGGAAAAGTACGTGATAACCCAGGAGCACCCGGCCGGCGTCACCTACATCCATCTTAGCAGCGACGAGGCGTTCATACTGGCGCTGGAGCTGCTCAGGCTCTTCTCCAATCGTGAGGTAGTTACGCTCTTCGTCATGCGGGGACAGCAACATCAGGGATGAGCGGGAGGAAGCCTGGCAGGAGCAGCTAGAAAGCCTTTACGGCAAGGGTACTTCGGCGCAGGATAAGGAGTAACGATGGCAGCACGTACGCGCGAGCCGCGTAAGGACATGTGGGTCGGTTTCTTCGGCAGCGGCAGCGTGACGCCGGACAACGCGAAGGATCTCCTCGACAACCAGCTCTTCCCGCAGGACATGAACCTCGACCAGTTCCATATCCTCCTGCCCCCGGCGATCAAGCGCGGTCAGTTCGCGAAGCAGGCGTCATGCCAGGCAGGACAGCGAGGCTGATCGCTGCCTTCCGAAGCTCATCTGCCAGCCGCAGCGCTTCGCAGGCGGGCAGGCTGTACTTCGTGCCTGCGATGACCAACGGCACCATTTCAGTAACGGCGTCCTGGGTAATCATTTGCTTCCCTCTTATTCACTAGTCAGCGTGTACGTGTAGCTCTTGCGGATCTTTCGCCGGGTTACCTTGCCCGCCGAGTGGAGGTCATTCGTTGCCTGCCGGACGGCATCTGCTGGCAGCGACGTGGCAAACTGAATGTCGCGGCGGGTGCAGCGGGGATGATCCCGGATGACGGCAGCAACCCGGCTCACCGCCCCCAGCCGGCTCCGGTAGGACTCGTCTTCCGGCGCGGTGCCGTCCGCAGCCGCGCTGATCTCTGCTATTCCTGGTGACCAGCGCCAGGAGACGAGCTGAACGGCTGGCCACGAGATCATGCCGATGGTGTCGCCGTCCTTGGTCCAGTCGGCCTTGACGGACTCCACCGTCTTACCGTCCTCGGCGGTGATCACCACCGGCTCGGTAGCGCTGGCCGCATGGATCATGCCGCCGGATATGCCGATCCGGACGCGGTAGAAGCCGCTGGCTAAGTCGCCCGTCATGCCTCAGCAAGCCGCAGCTCGTCCAGCGCCAGCTCCAGCAGGGGGCGGGCGAGGTCATACTGACCACCGCAGCAGGCTCGCGCGGCCTCGATAGCGAGGATCATGACCTTCCTCATCGGGAAGGCGGGACAGCCGACTGCGTAGCGCCTCACGTCCTCCTGCCGCCACCAGGACGCGATGTAGCTCTCCTGCTCGCGGCCGAGGTCTAGCTCGTCCTCGGGCACCGTGATGTTGCCGAAGCCATCGCTGGGCGCAGCCGGACGGTACCGAACCTCACGGGCCATGCGCGCGTACACGTCGGCAATCTGCCGGGCCACCCGCGCGCTTGGCCTTCTTTCCAGGTTGCGCGGTGCCTTGTCCATGCTCAGCAGCGTGTAGTCGTTGCTCATGCCGGCTCCTGCGTCCAGCCCCAGATGCGCTCCCAGTAGAACTGATGCTCGTCGCAATAGTTATGCCGCGTGCACGCGGCCAGGCAATTGACTCCGAGCGTTCCGGGGCCAGCGGCATGCCAGGAGAACTTGCAGCCATGGAGGCGGCAGTAGTCCATGCCCGCCTGCGCGGCATACTTGCAGCGCTCGCCGCTCGCCTTCACGCCACGGCAGCGGTGCCAGTCGCAGAACACCTTGGTCCCGTGCTTGGGCGTCTCGCAGTCGGGGCAGCCAGTGACGGGCGAGTGAGAGTACGGCTGGACGATCTGGTCGAACGCATGCCGCTCGGCCAGGCGCTCAGCCTTGGGTAACGCCAGGCGATCGTGCCGGGCAGTGTCCCGGTTCCAGTTGTCAGGGTTGTCGTCGTACATCATCGTCTCCAGACATCTAGGCAGGAAGCGAACATATCTAGCATATCGGGCATAAGTCAAACCAGGTGCGACGGGGGGGAGCGCCGCAGGCAGCGACCCCCAGGGAGCACACGTGTTCTTCACTTAGTGTTCTTAACACGTGTTCTTTATTATTAATGAAAGTGAACTCTCTGAACATAGAACGATTTGTAAGTTCACTCTCTGAACATAGAACTGCTTGTAGGTTCACTCTCTGAACATAGAACGGAGCCTGGCCTAGTTGTAAGTTCACTCTCTGAACATAGAACTTGCTGAGCTGGGCCATCAGAACTGGTCCGCGTAGTAGAACTTGTCGTCGTGAGAGATGTGCTTGTCCGTCCAGTCCTCGGCGTAGAACTGGCCCGGCCGCTTGTCATCGTTCGATGGATACCACTGATGGCTGGAGCCCTCGGGGAACTCCCGGCACCACACTGTCCAGGTGGTGTACGGGGCATAGCCGTTCTGGGACGGATGGCTCTTGGACCTGCCGAGCTGGAACTTGTAGCAGCTTCGCAGGAACATAAGGCCCGGCTTCGGCTCGGCCCCGTACTCGAACGCCCGGCTCTCGTCAACCTGCTGGCGCTTGGAGATCCTTACCTTGTTCAGCAGCGGCCTGACGGAAATGCGGTCGGCCTTCTGCGCCCTCCGGCCGCCACGCCAGCGGAGTATCAGATCTTGCTCCCCCAGTGCGCTCAGGGCATCGCTCACGGCATGACTGCTGAGCATGGTCTCGGCGGCGATGACATCCCGCCAGCATTTGTCGGCCGTGACGTTCCCGTACTGCTGGTCACTGCACTTGTCGTACAGCGCGTGCTCGGCCAGGTACCGCAAGACCGTGAACGCGGCGCGGAACTGCTTGCCGCGCTTGCCCTGTAACCAGTCCTCGCGCCGAGGCATGCTGTCGATGTAGTCGCGGGTCTCGAAGAACGTGACGCGCTTGGCCTTGCTGTCAGATAAGCGCCCGGTGTCTGGTAACCTGGAGATGGTTGAAGTTGACATTCTTTACCTCTTTCTGTGAGCGCCCCGCTTCTGGTTGAGCGGGGCGTTTGCTATTTACGCTGCTTTCCTGGCCGCCTTCGTGTACTTCCTGACGGGCTCCAGCTCGGCCAGGAGGTCGATGCTGTTCTCGCTGTAGAGCGGTCGCCGGTCGCCGTGGATGTCCACCAGCCAGGCGGCGGGACTGATCTCGGGATGCCGCGCCAGCCGGTGCTTCAAGCCCTGGCTGCTGAGTCGTAGGCGCGCGGCGGCTGAGCGCGTCCCGTACAGGTTGCCCGATAGTTCACTCATGTCACGATTGTACCATAGAGCCTCGCCATCCTGTTCGAGTTTATGCAGCCTGCCTTATACTTGTTGATTTGACATAAACCATCGCGGCCGGCAAGCGTGGTCGCCATGACAGAGCCAGCCCCGGTCACTGACCTGCGCGTCACCGCGATACGCGCCGCCCTGGCGCGGGCTGATGCTGGCCATCTGGAGGCCGCGCAGCTCATGATCAGCCTGGAGACGGAGGGCTGGTCCCAGCGGAGCATCGCTGATGCCGTGGGGTGTAGCCAGGCGACAGTCAGCCGGCATGTCACCTGGTACGCCATGGACCCGCGTCCTGCCTATGGTGAGGTCACTAAACGATCTTCTGATTCACCGCTGAATCACCGGCTCAGGCTGCGCATGCTGGACGACGATGACGACTACCTCGATGACGAGTCTTTCGATCCCGTCCTCAACGCGCTGGACGATGCCTTTGAGCTAGTGCCTGAAGATGCCACGCCAGCGCAGCTCAACAAGCTTGCCAGTAATCTGCGCCGCTGGGCGGACAGGGTAGATGAGTGGGGCAAGTCCTAGCCTACCTCGTTGTCACGTGCTTAAAAGGCTAACCGGAGGGGCCGGCAAGTTCGAGCAGCGACTGGAGGATCTCCTTCTCCGCTTGCTCAGTCTGGCGGGTAATCGCAAGCCTTTCCTGATCAATATGCTGCTCAATGGAATCTCGGACGATCTGCCGCAGAACTGAAGCGCGTATGGCATCGACCTCTACTGATTCACCGACAAATTTGGGAGCCCTGGTATCCGTCATCTTGGTCGGCCGCGTCGGCAGGCTCATGTCACGAATCTGCTGAGATGTTACCGCAAGTCGCTCGAATGTGGGCGGACTAGAATATTCCTCCTCGCAGAACTCGGTAATGCGCTCAGCGAAGCTGCGCCAGGCATCAACACCGCTCGGGTCATGGTCACCGAGCTGGTAGAGATAAACGACCCGGCTCTCTACCTCTTGAATCTGCATCACATCCTGGGCCAGCCCCCACGCAGCCGTCTCTGATGAGTAACCCCGGAGGACGGTGAGCGGCACGTCCCATTCCCTGGTCACCGGCATGACCACACCAGAGATAGCATCCTTCTCAGTGACGATCATGACCTCAGAGTCCTGGTCCTCCCAGAGAGCCTGCCGGTATGACCGGCCTGCGGCTTCTACGGCCTCCTCAGCACTAGACCATGAGTTAGGCCGCCATGTCGGCCGGGTGCCGTCAACGATGTCACGGTAGGACACAGCATTCCCGCGCCTGAGCTTTAGCAACTGGCGCTGAATGACGTTGTAGCCGCTGTCTGACTTCTCGATAGCCCCAGCGGACACCACGCGGTAGAACACGCCGCGCAGAGTCACAGGATGATCTTCCGCGACAGCCCTTATGATGGCTTCATCTACCGCCGCCAGCTCGGCTTTTGTTCTGCGATGTCGTCCTGTCATGCGGGGATTAACGTCCTAGCCTCGTAAACGAGGGACTTTCCCAACGACGGTCCTGGTACATGTAGAACAGGCTCGTCGGAGCGGCGCTACTTTGTCAAACAGAGGACATGAATGTACTCTTGCTGATCTTGCTCGCTTTAACTCAGACAGCTAATTCTTGCATTTGCCCTAGGTGACCGGGGTCGCCTAGACTCGGATTACACCGTTGCATCCGGCCGTTGGAGGGCATGCACTCCGCGCCCCTCACTGCGGGCTCTGAGTCCAGAGGGGAAGATAAGCCCGGCTCTGCTTCCGTGGACGTGGTACCTGCGACGGCAGCTAGCAGTGCAAGTCCCCGCGCGGGGCATCTTCCTTCCGGGGGAAGGAGCTGTTCGAAGGGCGATGATGGCTGAGGCCGCAGCAGCCTGGGAAAAGTCCACACGTGTGGACAATTCCCAGGTGGTAACTCAGCTAAGTACCTGAAGGGCCTCACTTGTCCTGGGCTATGTCGCTAGAGCTATCGAAACGTCACTTCGAAGTGACCTTCTCTCTTTCGCTCACCACAAGGAGATCGCGGCGCTGGAACCTGCCATGCAAGAGAAGTTCCTCGCGCTCAGTGATCTCGCCGCCCTCGCGGGCCTCCTTCTTGTACTGGTCGTACTCGTTCTGCGGCAGCGAGGCGACGGCCTGCCACTTCCGTGCCTGCCATTTCTTCAAACCAAGTTCAACCAGTGTCGGCAGTTGCTCAACTTGATGCTTCGAACATCGAGTTGCAGCATCCCTGCGGCACGGGCCGTCAGCTTCGCTTGCACGCTCGCCAGCGTCGGCCATGCGCTTCAGCTCTTTGCCGGCCCTGCGCTCGGCGTCGAGTAGAGATGCATAGTTGCAATCTTGCGCCACATAGAATTAGAGGTATGACCTACAAGGAGCGCTACCAGCCGGCGACATCGCCGCGCTGTGCTGAGTGCAGGCAGCGCGTATTATGCCCCCACCCCGGCATGACAGCCGTCTTGTGCACCGAATGCTCCGACGATTCTCCGGACTCGGCGCTGCCTGTATTTCCCAGGGCGTAATGATTGCCTACGACGGCAAGTGCGCCACGTGTGACCGCGTGCTCATGTCTATCACCCTGGGACGAGCTGCGCACTCATTCGCGCCATCAGATCACGGTGTGGGGAGCTTACCCGCACGTCCCTGGGGTACCGCACTACGGCGCTCCTGCTCGGGTCTGAGATTATTATTCACAGTCTTATGGCAGGCATCATGGTGCTCATGAATGAGTTAAATACCGAACGGCCATGCCCTGATTGCCCGGACGGCATTCTCACGGGCAGGCGCGCAAGGTGCGTCAACTGTGCCGAGTCCAAGAAGGTCATCCACTGGTACGACTACATGCGCGGGACGCGCTTGCCGCGCCGCGCGCCTGCCGAGGCGTCATGAGAACCTGGGCAGATGCTCACGGCATGCCGCCGGACGGCACTGACCGCCCCTGGCCGTTTGCCAGCGAGCAGGCTGACGTGGATGCCCTGCGCCGTGAGCGCGGGCAGCCTGCGGACAGGATGATCCGGCCAGCCGAGAAGCACTGGCCACGTTATGACGTGACGGGATATGCC
>Ga0102924_1005872_pt1 | contig 11670 bp, 12 predicted proteins | sample PaiPotPPM11metaG_FD_80116 | JGI IMG/M metagenome (GOLD analysis project Ga0102924, IMG submission 80116) | Iron sulfur acid spring bacterial and archeal communities from Banff, Canada, to study Microbial Dark Matter (Phase II) - Paint Pots PPM... ...
CTCGCGACCGCCCGCCGGAGTGGGTTACTCGCCCTCGGACTCGGGGGGCGCGGGCGGCGCGGCCGGGGCCTCGGCGCCGGCCTCCGCGACGCCGGTCTCGCCCTCGGCACCCTCGCCCAGCTCGGCCTCGATCTGCGCGGCGGTCGGCGCGGCGATCACGTGCAGGACCAGAATGTCGGGCTCGACGGCCAGGCTGACGCCCGCCGGCAGCTCCAGGTCGCTGGCGTGCACGGCGTCACCGATGCCCATGCCCTCGACGTTAATGTCCAGGCCGGGCGGGATGTTGGTGGCCTCGGCGTCCAGCGCGATCTGCACCAGCTGCTGGTCGAGCAGGCCGTCGGGAGCCACGTCGCCGGTCACGTTGATCGGGATTTCGACGGTCACCTTCTCGCCCTGGCGGACCAGGATGAGGTCCACGTGCTCGACCGTGCCCTGGATCGGGTCGCGCTGGACCGCCTTGGGCAGGGCCAGCTGGCTGCCGCCCGGCAGGCCGTCCACCCGGATCAGCACGTTGGCCGTGCGCAGGGCCAGCAGCACATCGTGGCCGGGCAGGGTGAGGTGGCGCGGGTCGCTGCCGTGCCCGTAAAGCACGGCCGGTACCTTCCCGGCGCGCCGCTCGCGGCGGGCGGGGCCCTTGCCGAATTCGGTGCGCGGCTCGGCCGCGATGTGTACCTCGGGCACGGTAATGACTCCTAAAGATACGGGGATGCGCTCCGCAGTCTAGCCGACGCGGGGTCAGACCTCAGACGTGGCCATCGAACAGGCTGGTCACCGAGCCGTCGCTGAACACCTCGGTGATGGCCCTGGCCAGCAGCGGGGCGATGGACAGCACGGTGAGCTTGTCGAACCGCTTCTCGTTGGTGATGGGCAGCGTGTTGGTCACGATGACCTCGCTGACCCGCGAGTTCTTGAGCAGGTCAACCGCGGGCCCGGAGAACACGCCATGGGTGGCGGTCACGATCACCTGCGCCGCGCCCTGGTCGAACAGCGTCTCGGCCGCGTTGGCGATGGTGGCCCCGGTGTCGATCATGTCGTCCACCACGATGCAGGTGCGCCCGGCCACCTGGCCGACCACCTCCAGCATCTTGACCTGGTTGGCCACCTCGGGATCGCGGCGCTTGTGGATGATGGCCAGCGGGCAGCCCAGCCGGTCGGTCCAGCGCTCACAGACCCGCACCCGGCCCGCGTCCGGCGCGACCACGGTCACGTTGGCCACGTCCAGCTTGGCCTCCAGGTAAGAGGCCAGGATCGGCAGCGCGAACAGGTGGTCCACCGGTCCGTCGAAGAAACCCTGGATCTGGGCCGTGTGCAGGTCCACCGCCATCAGCCGGTCGGCGCCCGCGGTCAGGAACAGGTCGGCCATCAGCCGGGCCGAGATCGGCTCGCGGCCGCGGCTCTTCTTGTCCTGCCTGGCGTAGCCGAAGAACGGGGTCACCACCGTGATCCGCTTGGCCGACGCCCGCTTGAGCGCGTCGACCATGATCAGGTGCTCCATGATCCACTGGTTGATGGGCGCGGTGTGGCTCTGCAGCACGAACGCGTCGCACCCGCGGACCGACTCCAGGTACCGGACGAAGATCTCGCCGTTGGAGAAGTCGTACAGCCGGGACGGGGTCGGATCGATACCCAGGCAGCCGGCGATCTCGTCGCCCAGCTCGGGAAAGGCTCGGCCGGAGAAAAGCATCAGCTTCTTCTCGCTGGCCGCGGTCATTCCGGTCATCAGCCCTGCGCTCCCTTACCTGCTACCCGTGTGCTGGCCTCGATCCGGTCCCCCGCGGTGAGGTGGGCGAACGGCCCGACGATGGCGCCGGGTCCGACCACCGCCCACTCACATACCGACTGGATGACGGTGGCCTCGGCCGCGATCACGCTGTCCCGGACCAGACAGCCGGGACCGATCCGCGCCCCCGCGCCGATCTTGGTATCCCCCTCGAGCTGGGTGGAGGGCCCGATCTCAGCACCGGGCTCCAGCACCACGCCCACATCGACCCAGGTGCTGGCCGGGTCGATGATCGTGACTCCGCTGCCCATCCATGAGCCGAGCAGGCGGTCGTTCATTATCCGGCGGGCCGCGGCCAGCTGGGCCTGGTCGTTCACGCCCAGGATCTCGCCGAAGTCCTCGCACCAGACGGTGCCGACCGGGAAGCCGTCCGACCTCAGGATGGCCAGCACGTCGGTGAGGTACTCCTCGCCCTTGGCGTTGTCCGTGGACACCCGCTTGAGAGCGTCGGCCAGCAGGCTGCCGTCAAAGGCGTACATGCCGGTGTTGATCTCCTCGATGGCCCGCTGCTCGTCGGTGGCATCGGCGTGCTCGACCACGGCCGCGAAGACCCCGTCCGGCCGGCGCACGATCCGGCCGTAGCCGGTCGGGTCCTCGGCCCTGGCCACCAGCGCGGTTACCGCCGCCCCGGCCGCCTCGTGCGCGGCCACCATTCCGGCCAGCGTCCGGCCGCGCAGCAGCGGCGTGTCGCCGTAGGTGACCACCACCGTGCCGCCAATCACCCCCACGGTGTCCAGCACCGTGCGCACCGCGTGCCCCGTCCCGCCCCGGCGAGCCTGCACCACCGGCAGCACGTCGGGCGCGTACTCGCTCAGGTACCTGGCCACCGGGCCGCCGCTGTCGCTGATCACCGCGATCAGCTGGACTGGATCCAGCTCGCGGGCCGCGGCCAGGGCATGCCCGAGCATGGCCCGGCCGCACACCTGGTTAAGCACCTTGGGAGTGCTGCTTTTCATCCGCGTGCCCTCGCCGGCCGCGAGGACAATCACAGCGGCCGGACCGGTCATGCTCACTCGGCTCTGCTCCTCGGTGTCGTCACAGGCTCTGTGTCATCACGGGCACCCGCCCAGCTTCTGAGGCACCCGCGGGTGCGGATCGCGGCGCCCCGTCAGTCAACGCCCCCGACCTAGGCAGAATACCGCCAGGTCGGCGGGTCGGGAGGCAGGACAGGGGGCTATTAGGGACCTACAGGGGACCAGATATCGGCAGATGCTCCCGGGCGAGGATTCGAACCTCGGTTGTCCGGACCAAAACCGGAAGTCCTGCCACTGGACGACCCGGGAACGATGGGCATGCTCACTCTACCGACCGGGGCGGCCCTCCGGCCCCGGCCAACCGAACGCCATGATGGCGTCTAAATCACGGTGGGTACCATGGCGATCACGAGCAGTCGCCGATCCTGGGTACCGGCGCCGCGCCGGCTCCCAGCCGATAGCCACCGACCCGGAGGACTATCCGATGACGTTACGGGTAGTACGTGCCCGGGCGCCCGGACCGGCCCCGGCGCCGGTGTGATCTTCATGACAATATTCGCGAATATTCACTTGACCCTTGCGCAACCTACGGTCGCGTAGCCTACGGTTACGTAAGCGTATTCTTCGCCGCCCCTGCTCCGGCGACCGCAAGGAAGCGCCAGCAACCGACGTCACGTGCCGAGCGAGGACGCCATGACCACAACCGCTGACAGCCGAGCGACCACCGCCGCGGAGAACGCGGCGCCCAGGACCGGACCGGTCCCCGACCTAGACCCCGAGCCCGTCGGCAGCGGCGAACGGCTGCTGGTCGGCCTGTTCGTCGCGGTCCCGATGCTGGCCCTCATCGCCGCCATCCCGCTGGCCTGGGGCTGGGGCCTGGGCTGGCACGACATCGTGATCGCGGTGGTGTTCTACCTGATCTCGGGGCTGGGCATCAGCATGGGCTTTCACCGCTACTTCACCCACGGCTCGTTCAAGGCGGCCACCGGGCTGCGGGTAGCGCTGGCCCTGGCGGGCTCGCTGGCCCTCGAGGGCCCCGTCCTGACCTGGGTCGCCGACCACCGCCGGCACCACAAGTACTCCGACCGCGAGGGCGACCCGCACTCACCCTGGCGGTTCGGCACCGACTGGCGCGCGCTGACCAAGGGCCTGGCCTTCGCCCACATGGGCTGGCTGTTCAAGAGCTACCACAGCTCGCGGGAGAAGTTCTGCCCCGACCTGCTGGCCGACCGGAAGATCCGCCGCATCTCCGACGGCTTCATGCTGCTGGCCGCCTTCTCGCTGCTGACGCCCGCGCTGATCGGCGGGCTGTGGTCGATGTCCTGGGCCGGCGCGCTGACCGCGTTCTTCTGGGCCAGCCTGGTCCGGATCGCGTTCCTGCACCACGTCACCTGGTCCATCAACTCGATCTGCCACACCTTCGGCCGCGAGGAGTTCGAGGTCAGGGATAAGTCGCGCAACGTGAACTGGCTGGCCATCTTGTCCTTCGGCGAGTCCTGGCACAACCTGCACCACGCCGACCCGACCTGCGCCAGGCACGGCGCGCTCAAGGGCCAGATCGACATCGCGGCCCGGCTGATCTGGGTCTGCGAGCGGCTGGGCTGGGCCTACGACGTGCGCTGGCCCGACACCGACCGGCTGACCGCCAAGTACATCGGCGGCAACCGCCAGCTCGGCGCCATGGCCCGGCCGAGTGTCAAGGCCGACCGTGGATTCGCCGACTGAGCACGTCGCCGGACATGATAGATGGGTGACGAGCCAATCGACCGGCACCGGGCGTAAGCGGATGACCGGCAAGGAACGGCGCGAACAACTGCTCGACATTAGCCGGCGGCTATTCGCCGAACGGGGCCTGGACGGCACCTCCATCGAGGAGATCGCCGCCCAGGCCGGGGTGTCCAAACCCGTCGTCTACGAGCACTTCGGGGGCAAGGAAGGCCTGTACGCGGTGGTGGTGGACCGCGAGGTCAGCCGATTCGTGGAAATGGCCACCCGGCTGCTCGAGGGCGAGGACACCACGCCCAAGTTCGAGGTCGCCGCGGTCACCCTGCTGCGCTATATCCAGGACAATGCCGACGGTTTCCGCATCCTGGTCCGGGACTCCAATCCCACCTCGGGCTCGGGCACCTTCGCCAGCCTGATCAGCGACATCGCCAGCCAGGTCGAGTACATACTCGGCGACGTGCTCCGCGACCGGGGCTACGACCCCAAGGTGGCCCCGGTCTACGCCCAGATGCTGGTCGGCATGGTCGCCTTCACCGGCATGTGGTGGCTCGACGCGCGCAAGCCCAACGTCGAGGAGGTGGCCGCGCACCTGGTCAACCTGGCCTGGAACGGCCTGTCCGAACTCGACCCCAAGCCGCGCATCTCGCCCGAGGCCCGCAACCGCCTCCGCGAAGGTTCCTAGCAACTGGCCGGGCCATTCGCCTCGTAACAAGGACACGGTTGGCCCTGCTCCGTCGCTGGCACCACGGCCCGGCCCACCTGCAGGCTTGCCTGTTCCCTCAGACTCGCTGGGCGACCACGAAGACGCGGCGGAAAGGCAGGACGGTGCCGTAGGGGCGGGGCGGGTAGGCCTCGCGCAGCCGGGTGCCGTACTCGGCCAGGAACTCCGCCGCCTGGTCGGGGGCCAGCGCCGCGAGGATCGGGCGCAGGCCCGAGCCCTTGTACCACTCCAGTACCGGGTCCTCGCCCGGCAGCACGTGCAGGTAGGTCGTCTCCCACGCGTTGACCACGCAGCCGGCCCGGCTGAGCAGGTCCAGGTAGGCGGCCGGGTCGGCGGACTGCCGGTTCAGCGCGACGCCGGCCAGCAGCGGCCGCCAGCGCTCGGTCTCGGCCACCTCGCGCATCAGCACGTGGCTGGGCGCCCCGAAGTTGGCCGGCACCTGGAACGCCAGCCAGCCGCCCGGGCGCAGGGCCCGCGCCCAGCCGGGCAGCAGGGCCTCGTGGTCGGGCACCCACTGGAGCACCGCGTTGGAGACGATCACGTCGACCGGGCCCTCGGGCTGCCAGTCGCGCAGGTCACCCAGGCCGAAGCTAAGCCGCGGGCCGACCTCGAGCCGGCGGGCGGCCTCGATCATCTCGGCCGAGGAGTCGAGGCCGCGGACCTCGGCCTCCGGCCAGCGCCGGGCCAGCTCGGCGGTGAGCTGACCGGGGCCGCAGCCCAGGTCCACGACCAGGCCGGGCTGCTCGGCCCGGATCTGCGCGGTGAGCTCAAAGAACGGCCGCGAGCGCTGGTCGCCGAAGCGCAGGTACTGACCGGGATCCCACATGACGCCCCTCGTCATTTCTCTTGACATCAAGATACTTACCCTTGTCTACGCGCTCGGAAGTCTCGATGTCAAGAGATATGCTGCACGGCATGGCGCAGGCGGACCGCGACGAGGTCGACGACCTGGTGGCGCAGTGGCACCAGGAGCGGCCCGACCTGGACGTGTCCCCGCTCGAGGTGCTCAGCCGCCTGTCCCGGCTGGCCCGGCACCTGGACCGGGCCCGGCGGGCCGCGTTCGCCGCCCAGCGGCTCGAGGCGTGGGAGTTCGACGTGCTGTCGGCCCTGCGCCGGCAGGGCCCGCCCTATCAGCTCAGCCCCGGCGCGCTGCTGCACGCCACCCTGGTCACCTCGGGCACGATGACCAACCGGATCGACCGCCTGGCCAAAGACGGACTGGTCAGCCGGCAGCGCGACCAGCAGGACAAGCGGGGCGTGCTGGTGACGCTCACCGAGCGCGGCAAGCAGGTGGCCGACGCGGCGCTGGACGGGCTGCTCGAGCGCGAGCGCCAGTTGCTGACCGGCCTTGACCCCGCTCAGCAGGAAGAACTGGCCGCGTTGCTGCGCGTGCTGCTCGCGCCGTTCGACTCTCCCGGCGGGCCGCGCCTAGACTCGAATGAGCTGGAAGGCGAGTAGTCCGGCCTGACAACCGGAGGTCAGCAGCTGTTGCGCCGCTTCGTTGCCGCCCGCGCGGTGGGCGCAGTGTGCGCGCTTGGGGTACTGGCCGCGGGCTGCTCCGGCTCGGCGGGCTCGAACGCGCGCACCACCGCCGCCCATCCGCACTCCGCGAACCCCGGCGCGGCGCTGGCCGCCGGCCCCCATTACTACCTCTCGCTGGGTGACTCGCTGGCCGTCGGCGTGCAGCCGGATGCTTACGGGGCCAGCCGGCCCACCGGCGCCGGCTATCCCAACCGGGTCTACGCCGTGCTGCACCGGCAATCGCCGGGGCTGCGCCTGGTCAAGCTGGGCTGCTCCGGGGAGACCTCGTTCACGATGATCAGGGGCGGGATCTGCCACTACCCGGCCGGCTCTCAGCTGGCCCAGGCCGAGCGGTTCCTGCGGGCGCATCACCGCCAGGTCGCGCTGGTCACCCTCGACATCGGGGCCAACGACCCCAACTCCTGCTTCCTCGGCGCGCCGCTGAGCAAGATCGGTGTCTGCATGCGCACCCGGGTCCGCGAGACGGTCATCGACCTGAACAAGATCCTGGCCGGGCTGCGGGCCGCGGGCGGCCGCAAGGTGACGATCATCGGGATGAACTACTACGTGCCCGAGCTGGCGGGCTGGTTCGACGGCCAGGGCGGCAAGGAGATCGCCGTGCTCACCGAGCGGCTGGTGAACGGGTATAACCGCCTGCTGGTGGGCGCGTTCCGGCACTATCACGTGCGGGTGGCCAACGTGTTCCGCGCCTTCCACAGCGGCGACTTCGCCGATCACGTCCGGCTGCCAGGGGTCGGCAGGGTGCCCCGCAACGTGGCCACCATCTGCCAGCTGACCTGGGCCTGCGCCAGGGCGCCCCGGGGCCCGAACGAGCACGCCAACGACACCGGCTACGCCATCATCGCGCTGGCGTTCCTGCTGGCCGACGACGGCTGAGCCGGGCTGCTGAGCGAGGCTCCGGGCTCAGCCGGCCAGTTCCTCGGCCAGCGTCAGCCAGCGGTCCTCCAGGCTGGTCCGCTCGTCCTGGGCCGCCTTCAGCTCGGCGCCCAGCTCGACCAGCCGCTCATAGTCGGTGGCGCTGCGGGCCAGCTCCGCGCTGAGGCTGGCCTCGGTGTCGGTCAGCTTGCCGATCTGGCGCTCCAGCCGGGCCAGCTCCTTCTGGCCCGCCCGCTGTCGCGCCGCGGACCCGGCCGCGGACGCGCCATTCCCCGCCGCGGGCTGGGCGGCCGCCGACACCGCGGCCGGCCGCGCCGGCCGCTCGCGGGCCCCGGCCCGGCGCTCCAGGTACTCATCCACGCCGCCGGGCAGGAACGCCACCTGGCCGTCCATCAGCGCCACCACGTGGTCGGTAACCCGCTCAAGGAAGTAGCGGTCGTGGCTGACCGCCACCACAGAACCGGGGAACGAGTCGAGCAGGTCCTCCAGCTCGGTCAGCGTCTCGATGTCCAGGTCGTTGGTGGGCTCGTCGAGCAGCAGGACGTTGGGCTCGGCCAGCAGCAGGAGCATCAGCTGGAGCCGCCGCCGCTCGCCGCCCGACAGCTCACCCACCAGCGTCCACTGCCGGTCCCCGCCCAGCCCGAGCCGCTCAAGCAGCTGGCTGGCCGACAGCTCCCGCTTGCCGATCTGCACCGAGCCGCGGACCTGCTCGGCCGCCTCCAGGACTCGCAGTGACGGGTCCACCGGCACCGGCTCCTGGGTCAGGTAGCCCAGCCGCACCGTGCTGCCGCGGATCATCCGGCCCCAGGCGTGCAGGCCCACCTCGGCCGGGTGCTGCTCAGGGCGGGGCGCTAGCGGCAGCGCGTCGGCCATCACCCGCAGCAGCGTGGTCTTGCCGCTGCCGTTGACCCCGACCACGCCGATCCGGTCGCCCGGCCCGAGCTGCCAGGTCACATCGTCCAGCAGCCTGCGCTGGCCCGAGGCGACGGTGACGTCCTCCAGCTCGATGACCGTCTTGCCCAGCCGGGCCGCGGCCAGCTGGGTCAGCTCCACGTTGTCGCGGGCCGGCGGCTCGTCGGCGATCAGCGCCGTGGCCGCGGCGATGCGGAACTTGGGCTTGCTGGTCCGGGCCGGCGGCCCGCGTCGCAGCCAGGCCAGCTCCTTGCGCAGCAGGTTGCGCCGCCGGACGTCGGCGGCCTCGGCCAGCCGGGCCCGCTCGGCCCTGGCCAGCACGTAGGCCGAGTATCCGCCGTCGTAGGCGTGCACCTCTCCGCCGCTGAGCTCCCAGGTCTTCTCGCACACCGCGTCCAGGAACCAGCGGTCGTGGGTCACCACCACATAGCTCTTGCCGAACTCGCGCAGGTAGCCGGCCAGCCAGCTGATGGCCTCGATGTCCAGGTGGTTGGTGGGCTCGTCGAGCAGCAGCAGGTCGTCGTCGGCGCGCAGCGCCGCGGACAGCTAGGTCCGGCGGCGCTCGCCGCCGGACAGCCGGCTGACCTCGGCGTCCAGGTCCACGTCGGCCAGCAGCGCGCCGATGACCGAGCGGGAGCGCGGGTCGGCCGCCCACTCGTGCTCGGACAGCGTCCCGAACACCAAGTCGCGGACCCGGCCCGACGGCTGCTGCGACTGGGACACGTAGCCGACCGTGATGCCTCTGGTCCGCGTGGAGCGGCCGGAGTCCAGCTCGGTGGTCCCGGCCAGCGCGCCCAGCAGCGTGGTCTTGCCCGTGCCGTTGCGCCCGACCAGGCCGATGCGGTCCCCGGCCGTCACTCCCAGCGACACCCGGTCCAGCAGCGGCCGCTCGCCGTACGCCTTGCTGGCCTGCTCCAGGTTGACCAGGTTCACGCCGGCTCACCCGCGGCCACGACCGCGGCACCCGGCACCGGCCCGCTGGCCACCGCCACGCCGCGGCAGATGCCGGCCCCGGTCAGCGAGACGGCCAGGTCCTTGGCCTGGCGGCCGTCCCTGGCCAGGAACGCGCAGGTCGGGCCCGATCCGGACACGATCGCGCCGACCGCGCCGTGCTCCCGGCCCGCGGTCAGCGCCCGGCGCAGGTCCGGGCGCAGCGTGATCGCGGCCGGCTGCAGATCGTTGATCAGGGCCGGCCCCACCGCGGCCGGGTCGCCGGAGCGCAGCGCGGTCATCAGCGGGCCGCTCAGCTCCGGGTTGAGGGCGCCGGCGCTGACCGTGCCGTCCCCGCCGGTGCTGGCCCGCGACGCCCGCAGCCGGTCACAGGTGGCGTAGACCTCGGGGGTCGACAGCCCGCCGCTTGCGAAGTCCAGCGCCCAGTGATAGGTCCCCGACACCAGCGCCGCGGTCAACTGCTCGCCCCGGCCGCGGCCCACCGCGGTCCCGCCGATCAGCGCGAACGGAACGTCGCTGCCCAGCCCGGCCGCCACCTCGCACAGCTCCCGCTGGCTGAGGCCGGTGCGCCACAGTTCGTTGCAGGCCACCAGCGCCGCGGCCGCGTCCGCGCTGCCGCCGGCCAGCCCCGCCGCGACCGGGATGCGCTTGCGTATCTCGATCCGCACCGTGCTCCGGACCCGGCCCCGGCGGCCGGTGGCCCTGGCCAGGGCGGTAACCGCCTTGCTGGCCAGGTTGGCCGAGTTGGTGGGCACGGCGTCGGCGTCCTCACCGGTGACCACGATCTTGTTCCGCTCGGCGGGCCGCACCGTCACCTCGTCGAACAGCGACAGGGCCTGATACACGGTCACCACGCCGTGATAGCCGTCCGGCCGCACCGGGCCGACGGCAAGCTGGAGGTTCACCTTCGCCGGCACGCGGACGGTGACGGCCGGCGGGGCGGAGTGCAAGAGCGTCACGACATGCTGATCGTATCGTCCGCGCGAGACCGCCCCTGGCCAGCCCGGACCAGGCCGGACAGGGTCGCGGCCGAGCCGGCCGACCTATCGTATGAACAGCGCGTGCACGCTGGGGGACGGGTATCTGTCGGATCGGCTGGGGGCGGCACGAATCGGTAATGTTCCAACATGACGTCTGCCGCGGACGACTTGCGATCAGTGTTTCGCGGGTGCCTGCTGGGCGGGGCGGTGGGCGACGCCATCGGATCGGGGATCGAGTTCCTGTCGCTGGCCGCCATCCAGGACCGGTTCGGCCCGGACGGCGTGACCGGCTACGTCACCGCCTACGGCCGCGTCGGGGCGATCACCGACGACACCCAGATGACGCTGTTCACGGCGGAAGGGCTGATCCGCGCGCGGCTGTCCGGCGCGGGCGAGGCGGGCGTGGTGGACGCCATCTGGCAGGCCTACCAGCGCTGGCTGTCGACCCAGTACGACGCCGGGCTGCCGGACCGCCCGGACGGCTGGCTGGTCGGCCAGCGTTTCCTGCACCACACCCGGAGCCCCGGCGTGACCTGCACCAGCGCCCTGCAGGGGGCGCGGCCGGGGTCGGCCGGGCAGCCGGTCAACGCCAGCAAGGGCTGCGGCGGCGTGATGCGGGTGGCACCCGCCGGGCTGGTGGCCGAGGACCCTTTTGAAGTCGGCTGCGCGGCGGCCGCGCTGACCCACGGGCACCCGAGCGGCTACCTGGCGGCCGGCGCGCTGGCGCTGATCGTGAGCGAGGTGGTCCGGGGCCGGAGCCGGGGCCTGGCCGAGGGCGTGGCCAGCGCGATCGACCGCCTGGACTCGGTGCCGGGCGGCGAGCCGGTCCGCGCGGCGCTGGCCGAGGCGGTGCGGCAGGCGGCGGCCCGGCCCGGCCACCGCGGGACGCTGACCGGCCTGGGCCAGGGCTGGGTCGCGGATGAGGCGCTGGCCATGGCGGTCTACTGCGCGCTGCCCGCGACCAGCTTCCGGCCCGCCATCCTGCTGGCCGCCAACCACGGCGGCGACAGCGACAGCACCGCCGCGATCTGCGGCAACCTGCTCGGCGCGGCCCTGGGCGCGGGCGCCATCGACGCCGACCTGCTGGACGAACTGGAGGGCCGGGAGGTCATCGAGCAGGTCGCCGACGACCTCTACGACGTGTTCGCGGGCGGCCAGGTACCGGCGGCCGCCCGCTACCCGGCCTAGCTCTCGATCAGCGCGCTGTTC
>Ga0102924_1005874_pt1 | contig 11669 bp, 12 predicted proteins | sample PaiPotPPM11metaG_FD_80116 | JGI IMG/M metagenome (GOLD analysis project Ga0102924, IMG submission 80116) | Iron sulfur acid spring bacterial and archeal communities from Banff, Canada, to study Microbial Dark Matter (Phase II) - Paint Pots PPM... ...
ACGCTGATCCGGCTGGTGGTCCCGATGGAGCTGGACCAGACGGCGCTCGCCGACCTGCCGGGCGTCGAGCGCGTGCAGGCAGACGGGAGTGGCGTCTACGTGCTGGAGACCACGTCGCCCGCGGAAACGGCCGCGACGCTGACGGCCTGGCTGAGGGACCGCGCGATTGTGCTGCAAGAGTTGCGCGTCGGTGGCCGCTCGCTCGAGGAGGTGTTCTTGCAGCTGACCGGTCGAGACCTGCGCGAGTGAACACGGCAAGGCAGATCCGGGTTTGGTCGTGCCGGGAGACCTCACCACCTGCCCTCCTCTCCGGCGCGGAGAGGAGGAACTCCAGCGGAAGGATTGGCGCGTATTTTGCCACGGACGTCTAGCCGGTTGCTAAGCGCCGTCGCGGCCCAGACAGGTGTCGAGCTGCGCTTGACCTTCCGCCGCGGCGAGAGCCTGTTGATCACCTTGATCGTGCCCGTCTTGCTGCTGGTCTTCTTTGCTTCACTCGGGATAGTGCCGGCGCAATCGGGCCGTCCGGTCGACTTCCTGCTGCCGGGCATGCTGGCGCTGGCGCTGATGTCGACCGGCATGGTGAGCCTCGGCATTGCCACGGCCTATGAGCGCTACTACGGCGTGCTGAAGCTGCTCGGCGGCTCGCCGCTGCCGCGCGCCGCCTTGATCGCGGCTAAGGCATTTTCGGTTCTGGCGCTGGAGGTGCTGCAGATTGCGCTGCTGCTCATCGTGGCCGCCGTGGGCTACGGCTGGCGACCGGCCGGCAACGTCGGTGAGGTGGTGTTGGCGTTGTTGCTCGGCACGGCCGCCTTCACCGGCCTCGGCCTGGCGATGGCAGGCGCCTTGCGCGCGGAGATGACGCTGGCGGGCGCCAACGCGCTCTACTTGCTGTTCCTCTTGTTGGGCGACGTGGTGCTGCCGCTGAGCCATCTGCCGCGGCCCCTCCAGATCTTGGCGCAGGCGCTGCCGGCGGTCCCCTTGACCGACGCCTTGCGCAGCGCGATGTTGGGAGCCGCCGGGGGAGCATACTGGCCGAATGTGGCGGAAGAAGCCGTCTGGGCCGTGGCGCTGATCGCCGTGGCCGCCTTCACCTTCCGCTGGGAGTGAGGCGCCAGCATGGGCTACGCGGCGGGGGAGGAAGGCGGCGAGCACTCTCGCCCGGACCGGCGCACTATCGCGAGACGTATCCTTGACGCCACCGACAACAACTGGTGACAATCGCCTCGGCGATGAGCTAAGCAGGCACTGACTTGGCTCGCAGAACCGCTGGTTTCCAAGTGGGGATGGTCAGCGCATGGCTAATGGCAAGCGTGCATCGTCGAGCACGCTCGAGGATTCAGAGGGTAACGTCCCCAAAGCGAGAGAGCTGCTTTGGGTAACACTTCAGGCGCTCGTTAGCAACGGCGGCTCCGGCTCCATTCAAGAGATCGAGGCCAAGGTGACGGAGTTGGGAGGCTTCACCAGATATCAGCAGAGCGTCCTGCACAAAGGAGGGCCACAGACGGAGCTGTCCTACGAGCAGGCTTGGGCACGCACGTTACTCAAGGCCGCTGGGGCCGTAGATAACAACCTTGGGAGGGGTGTCTGGGCAATTACCGAGGCTGGCCGGCTGCTACAGGAGTCGGACATGCCGGCGACGATGCTGAAGGCGCGGAGTGGCTTCCAGGCTCGATCTCAGGTGGGGGCGGCTGGCCAGCGACGAGATGTCGAACCGTCACCGGATGTTCCCTCCTCGCTCGACGATTGGCATGACCGGCTGTTAGGCGCCCTAATGGCAATGCCTGCCGCTTCCTTCGAACGCCTCAGTCAGCGGCTCCTTCGAGAGTCTGGCTTCCTCAGCGTACAGGTGACCGGACGAACCGGCGACGGTGGCATTGACGGACTCGGCGTACTCCGGATTAACTTGCTCAGCTTCCCCGTACTCTTTCAGTGCAAGCGGTACCGAGGCAGCGTCGGAGCGGCCACCGTCAGAGACTTCCGAGGGGCGATGATGGGAAGGACCGACAAGGGGATCATTATCACGACTGGAAGCTTCACCCAGGAGGCGCAACGAGAGGCGACCCGTGACGGTGCGCCGCCAATTGATTTGATAGATGGTCCGCAGCTTTGCGAATTACTGAAGGAGCTAAGGCTGGGGGTGACCACCAGGCAAGTTGAAGAAGTCCGGATTGAAAACGACTGGTTCAGGAGCATCTAACCTACTACACAGGGGCCCGTCACGCGAACAACGGTCAGAAGTGCAGGTCGCTAATCCTGGTCCGCGCTGGCAACGTCAATGGCCAGCTCGTCCACCCGTCGCAGGTGCAGGTCGTGCCCTACAGTGGCCCGGAAGTGGAACGGGAAGTCGTCAGCGTTCTCTGTGCCCTCCTGGGCGCTCCCACCGCCAAAGGTGACCTCGACGACGCCGCGACCGGCAATGTCGCTGCCGTCCTTGGTGACGGTGATTGCGTCGATGTCCAGATAGGTCACCCGATCAATCCTTACCTCGCCGGCAAAGGTCGTGAGTGCCCGCGGTGGATAGTCGCGTAGGTAGATAAGAAGCTCTCGCTTAAGTCCCGGCACTGTGATGCTCCGCTCGCGTTGACCAGGGAGCGCGTCGAGGGCGGTGACCTCAAGGGCAATCCGCTCGCCGTTCTTGCGTGCGGAGAGGTCATAGCCGTGACCATTGGCGCGATCCCCGCGCTCGATCGTATAGCCTCGCTGCTGAAGCTCGGCGGCGAGCTGATCGATCCGTTCTGCCTCGACGTATCGAATGGCCGCGTTCATCGTACTTCCTGTGCAATAGGGCCGAAGGAGATCATCTAGGATATTGGATTCCGCTCAGGCCCGCCGCGAGGAACGCGCTGCCATATCCCACGACGTGCGCTGAGGGGGAGAGGGCGTGCCGGAGCAACCGAGCTGCGGTGCAAGGATTCGAACCTCGGTTACCTGATCCAGAGTCAGGCGTCTTACCGCTAGACCACACCGCACTGCTGTTTACCCTAAAACACTACCATGGCGAGTGCCGCCGGGCAATGTGCGACGCAACGGTGTTGGTGTCCGCGAGGGCCGTGATTATCGCGCTGGTGGCGCGGCGCGCCCTTCGCGAAGCCCCGTCCGCGCCGCGACCACGGCCTTGGTAATCTCCGCTCCTAGCTCGCCGTCGGGCACGTCTTGGAAGGCCGCCCGCATTTGATCGACAACCTCAAAGCGCGCTGCCCGCTCCCGCTCGTAGCGGTCGAGGCGCTCCAGGTACTGGGTGGCGACGATCGCGGCCACCGGAATGCCGCTCTTCTCCACAACTCGCGTCTCCTTGCGGAACACCTGATTGAGCAACCGGCTATATTGTTGGCGTGCCTCCGAGGCTTTCATCGTCTGCGTCATAGGTTCCCGTGCCGGCATCGCGTTACCTTCCTTCTCGGCATAGTTTATACGAAATAGCACAGGGTTGTCAGAGGAGCAATCAGGGACATCTAGTCAGGCCGAGCTGTTCGAGGCAAGCAACCGTCTCCTGGTACAATTGCTGTAGCGAGGAGGTGGAGTGCCGAGTGGGGCGTATCCTGACGGTGCTGGCGCATCCGGACGATGCCGAGATCTGGTCCGGCGGCGCCATCGCCCAGCAGGTGGCGGCCGGTGGAGAGGCGCTGATCTGCGCCTTGGTTGGCGACCTGCAGTCCCCGCGGGCGCGGGAGGCTGGTGAGGGAGCGGCGGTGCTGGGGGCGCGCGTCACCCTCCTCGGTCAGGAGGACCGGCGGGTGCGCGCGAGCGATGAGGTGATCCAGGCAATCTCGGACCTCCTGATGGACTTCCGCCCCACGGTGGTGATCACCCATTGGGAACAGGATTCCCATCCCGACCACGCCGCCACGAACGAGGCGACGCGGGCCGCTGTTGTGGCGTCCGCCGGGCTGAGCCGGACCCTCGACCTCGTGCTGGCCTGCGACACCTACCTGGGAGCTGGGCGCGACGGGTTGTTCACACCGGATCTCTACGTGGACGTGACCGACGTTTGGGAGCAGAAGCTGGAGGCCATCCGCCAGCACGCCAGCCAGGACCCCGACAACTACGTCGAGACAATCGAGCGCCAATGCTGGTTGCATGGCGCCCGTGCGAAGGTACGTTATGCTGAAGGATATCGACGCATCCCCTTGTACGGGAGGCTGGGTGGGGCAGTACGTCAACTGGGGCGGCCCTGACGTCATTCAGTGGAGAGACGACCGTCCAATGATCAAGCGCGTGGCGATGTTGAGTGTCCACACCTGCCCCCTGGCAGATCTGGGTGGCCGCGACACCGGTGGCATGAACGTCTACGTCCGCGAGCTCTCGCGGGAGCTGACGCGGCGGGGCGTCGCCGTGGACGTGTTCACGCGGCAACGCTTCGCCGGCGGCCCGCGTGTCGTCGCCGATGGACCGCGCGTCCGCGTCGTCCACCTGGACGCCGGGCCGCCGGGGCCGATGGGGAAAGAGACGATTTACGAGCATCTGCCGGAGTTTGCCGCTCGCGTCGAGGCGTTCCGCGCCGCGGAGGACATTTGTTACGACCGCATCCACGCCCACTACTGGCTGTCGGGTCTGGTAGGGATCGAATTGCGCGGCCGCTGGCGCGTACCGAGCCTGGTAATGTTCCACACGCTGGCTCGCGTGAAGAATCTGCACCTCGGCGACGGAGAAACACCGGATAGCGAGCTGCGCGCCCACGGCGAGCAGCGGGCCATGGACGCTGCCGACTGCATCGTGGTCGCCAACACCGCCGAGCGCGATCACATCCAGGCGCAATACCGCGTCAACGTAGGCAAGCTGGCGATGGCGCCCCTGGGTGTGGATACCCACCTGTTCTATCCGCGCGATCGTGCCCAGGCTCGTGCCGCGCTGGGCTGGCGGGATGAGCTGGTGGTATTCAGTGTGGGACGCATCGAGCCCCTGAAAGGCATGGACACGCTTGTCCGCGCGGCCGGCCTGCTGGTGAAAGAGCGCCCGGACTGGCAGCATCGGTTGCGCGTCTACATCGGCGGCGGCCAGATCGACGACGACGATCCCGCCAGTGGCGCCGAGGTTGCCAAGCTGCGCGCGCTGATCCGGTCACTCGGGTTAGAGGAGCAGATCCACTTGCTCGGCGCGGTCGACCAACAGGAGCTGCCCGACTACTATTCGGCTGCCGATGCCGTGGTCGTGCCGTCGCACTACGAATCGTTCGGCCTGGTCGCGGTCGAGGCCATGGCCTGCGGCACGCCGGTGGTCGCATCGCGCGTCGGCGGCCTCAGCCTCTCCGTCAAGGACGGCGAGACCGGCTTCCTCGTCCCGGCGCGCGACGACGCCGCCTTCGCCGACCGCGTCGGCCGCCTCCTGGAGTCGCCGGACCTGGTCGCTCGCATGGGACGTGCCGCGGCAATGGCAGGCAAGCACTACAGTTGGAAGTCGGTCGCCGACCGCATCGTCACCATCTACGACCATCTGGGTCCCGTGTGCCCGCGGCCGTCCCCGCAGGCGGAGCATCGTGCCTACGCGACAACCTGTGGGTGCTCGTGAACCTCTCCCCCTACCCCTCCCCTGGAAAGGGAGGGGAGCCTCCACGGCGCGGTTGGTTGCACATCTGGGCCGCATCGGCTATGCCTGCCAAACGAGCCAGCGATCGTCCCCGTTCAAGCTCCTCTCCCTTTCCAGGGGAGGGGTAGGGGGAGAGGTTCCCTTGCGTCTGGATGTTCTCGTCACCCAACGCGGCCTGGCCGAGAGCCGTGAACGGGCACAGGCGCTCATTATGTCCGGTAGCGTTATGATCGCCGGGCGGCGCGTCGACAAGCCGGGCGCTTCAGTGCCGGAGGATGCTGTTGTCGAGGTCAGCGGCCCGGCTCTGCCCTACGTCGGCCGCGGCGGGCTCAAGCTGGCGCATGCCCTGGATGCGTTTCGCATCGATGTGACCGGTGTGATCGCGGTGGATGTCGGCGCTTCGACCGGGGGCTTTACCGATTGCCTACTGCAGCGTGGGGCGAGCCGGGTGTACGCGGTGGACGTTGGCCGCGGGCAGCTCCATTTGCGGCTGCGGTCGGACCCGCGCGTGGTGACGATGGAGGGAGTGAACGCCCGGTACTTGACGGCGCTGCCGGAAGCGCCGGCGCTGGCCACGTTTGACGTGTCGTTCATCTCGCTGTTGAAGGTGGTTCCGGCCTTGGCGCCGCTGCTGACCCGTCCTGGGACGATCATCGCGTTGATCAAGCCGCAGTTCGAGGCAGGGCCGAAGCTGGTGGGAAAAGGCGGGGTGGTACGCCGCCCGGAAGTTCGTCGTGACGTCGTTCGTGAGGTGCTGAATGGCCTGGCCATGCACGATGTCGCGGCGCACGGCCTGGCGGCGTCTCCCGTGCGCGGCGCGGCCGGCAACGTCGAATTCCTGGCCTATGCTACACTGGGGGCGACCACGGACCCACCGGATGTGGAGGCGTTGATCGCGTCCGTGGACTGGACCTGAGCGGCCGTCGACTGGACGAGAGATCATGAAGCAGCCGGCGATCGAGCGCGTCGGGATCCTGTATCAGACCAAGCAGGATGCGCCTGTGGCCCTGGCGGCCGAGATCGCTCGCTACCTCTCCACCATCGCCGTGCAAGCCTTCGAAGTCCCCCTGGGCAGCGAGCAGGAGCTGCTTTGTCAGGATATTCACCTGCTGGTGACGCTGGGCGGCGACGGCAGCCTCTTGCGCGCGGCGCGCTGCGCCGCGGAGCAGGCTGTCCCGGTGTTCGGCATCAACTTTGGCCGGCTCGGCTTCCTCACCGAGTGTCAGCCCGACCAGTGGCAACCGGCGCTGGATCGCGTGCTGGCCGGCCACTATCGCCGCGAGCGCCGGGCGTTGCTGAGCGTGCGCGTCGACCTGGACGGGGCAAGGGGGCCGGAGTACCTGGCGGTCAACGACGTGGCCATGACCCGTGGCGACCGCCCGCGAGCTATCCGCGCCCGATTGCACGTCGACGGGGCGGAGATGGGCGAGATCGTGGCCGACGGCATCGTCTGCTCCACCGCGACCGGGTCGACGGGGTACAACCTCTCCAACGGCGGCCCCATCTTGCCGCCCGAATATCGTGGCTACGTTGTCACCGCCGTGGCGCCACACCTTTCCTGGATCAAGCCGCTGGTGCTGGAGGCCGATACGGAGCTTGTGCTGAGCGCGACCGGCAGCGGGGGGGTGCTCCTCACCGTGGATAGCCAGGTCGACGTACCCATCCATCCCGATCAGCACATCCACGTCCGGTCGTCGGCGGCCAGCGCCGTGTTCGCGCGCACGCGGTCGGGGCCGGCATTCTACGAGAGCCTGCGGACGCGCTTGCAGTTCCGTCAGTAGGTGCGATGCTCGACGAGCTCGACATCCGGAACTTTGCTATCATCGACCATCTGCGTGTCCGCTTTGGCCAGGGGCTTACGGTCCTCACCGGAGAGACCGGCGCCGGCAAGTCGATCATCATCGATGCCCTGGGCGTCTTGCTCGGCGGGCGCGCCGGCGCCGACCTGATCCGCGAGGGAGCGACGCAGGCCCGTGTGGAGGGCGTCTTTCTCCTGCCGGAAGACCCGGCGCTGGCACAAGTGCTCGCCGACCACGGTGTCGAGAGCGACGACGGTACGGTCATCCTGGCGCGCGAGCTGGCGCGCAGCGGGCGGGGTAGCGCCCGGATCAACGGTCGCGCCGTGCCGCTGTCGCTGCTGCAAACCCTCGGTGGCCGCCTGGTCGACATTCAGGGGCAGACCGAGCATCTGGCCCTGCTCCGTGCCGCCGATCAGTTGGAGATCCTCGACCGTTACGCCGGGCTGGGCGACGAGCGGGCGGGCATGGCGACCTTGGTGCGACGCCTGCGGGCAGTTCGCGCCGCGCTGGCCCAGCTTGCCACGGACGAGCGCGAGGCGGCGAGGCGGCTTGATCTGCTACGGTTCCAGGTGGAGGAGATCGACCGCGCTACCCTGACTGCCGGCGAAGACGAAACGCTGGAAGCCCAAATTCGCGTTCTGGCCGGCGCGGAGAAGCTGCGCGAGGTCGCGGCGCAGCTCTCCACCGTGTTGGGCGGCGGTGACGCGGAGGTCGCCTCCGCGGAGGATGCGCTCGGCGCGGCGGCTCGCCTCGCCGCGGACCTGGCACGAGTCGACCCCGCCCAGGCCGAGCTGGAGAGTCGCGTTGCCGCGTTGCTCGGCGAGGTCCAGGATTTGGCCAGGGAGACGCGGCAGTATTCGGATGGGATCGAGGACGATCCGGAGCGGCTGGCCGCGGCCCAGGAGCGACTCGAGCGGATCCGTACGCTGAAGCGCAAGTACGGGGCGACCATAGAGGAGATGCTCGCCTTCCGTGATCAGGCCGCCGCCGAGGCGTCCGCCATCGAGCACAGCGACGAGCGGCGCGCTGCGCTCCAGACCGAGGAGGGCGAGATTGCAGCCGGCGCTGGGCAGGCGGCCGGCGAGCTGAGCGGGTGGCGACACGAAGCGGCCACGGCGCTGGCGGAGCACGTACAACACGAGCTGGCAGGCCTGAACATGCGCGGCGCGCGCTTCCAGGTGCGGCTCCAGCGTGAGCCGGACGCGCATGGGCTCGTCGTGCCGGGGGGAGAGGTTCGTTACGCCTTCGACCTGACGGGCGTGGATCGGGTGGAGTTCCTCGTGGCGCCAAACGTCGGCGAGCCGCCAAAGCCGGTAGCCAAAATCGCCTCCGGGGGGGAAACGTCACGGATCATGTTGGCATTGAAGTCGGCGCTATCGGCGGCGGACGAGACCGCCACGCTGATCTTCGATGAAGTGGACGTGGGTGTGGGCGGTCGAAGCGGCCAAGTTATCGGCGAGAAGCTGTGGGGGCTGGCGGCGCACCATCAGGTGATCTGCATTACCCATTTGCCGCAGGTCGCCGTGTTTGGTGACAGTCATCTCAAGATCAGCAAGCTCGTCAGTGACGGCCGCACTGCCACGGCGGTCGAGGAGCTCGACGAGTCCGATCGGGTGGACGAGGTTGCCCAGATGGTCGGTGGGCTAGTCGTGACGGCGACGACAAAGCAAGCTGCCTGCGATCTCCTGGACCGCGCTCAAGGCTGGAAAGAGCGGGAGCGCGCCCGTGTATGAGCCGATCTGGGACGAATGTCCGGCGTATGCGCCGAAGTCGCTGTACGCGGCACTTCCCGCGCTGCCAAAGTTGTTGGTACACCTCGCCGCGCTGCGCGCACCCTCCGCTTTCCGCTGCCCCACCGCTGATGAGATCCAAGCCTACCTGGAGGCGCCCCTGACTGCCTCGCTGCCCCGGTGTCACCTTCCTGGGCTGCGCGAGGCGGCTGAGCGGCTGGCGCTCGCCGTGCAGCGCAGAGAGCGGGTGGGCATTCACGGCGACTATGACGTTGACGGCGTGACGTCCACGGCGCTGCTGGCGAGCTGGCTGCGTGAATTGGGGGTTGATGTCGAGGTCGTCCTGCCACACCGGGAGCTCGATGGGTACGGCCTGGGCGCCGCCGCGCTGCGCCGCCTGTCCGAAACCGGCTGCCGTTTGGTGCTGGCCATTGACTGCGGTATCACGGCGGTCATGGAAGCGGCGCTGGCCCGTTCACTAGGGATCGAGCTGATCATCCTCGATCACCACGAGCCGGCGGAAGCGCTGCCCGAGGCGCTCGTGGTAGTCGACCCCAAGCTGCCGGGCGGGGACCCGGGTGACTGCTGCCTCGCCGCGGTCGGGCTGGCCTACCGCCTTTGCGAAACGATGGTCGCGGCTGGCGCCGGCAATATCCAGCGGCTGGAAGCGCTGCTGGATCTGGTGGCGCTGGGAACCATTGCTGACGTGGCTCCGCTCACCGGCCAGAATCGGCTGCTGGTCAGTCGTGGCCTTCGCGTGTTGCGAACGGGGGCGCGGCCTGGACTGGCGGCGCTGGCCAAGGCAGCGGGCGTGAAGCAGGAGCGCCTGACGACCGAGGATGTGGCCTTTCGCCTGGCGCCGCGGCTGAATGCCGCCGGTCGTCTCGACCATCCTTCCCTCGCCTTCGACCTGTTGATGGCGCGGGACGTTGAAGCCGTCGAGGCGCTGGCGGGCCGCCTGGAGGAGCTCAACCGGCTGCGCCAGACGCTCACGGAGTCGGCGCTGGCCGCCGCGGTGAGCCGGCTCGGGCTGGTCAATGGCGAGCCGGTCGTGCTGATTGCCACCGGCGACGACTGGCGCCCCGGCATCGTCGGCCTGGTGGCCGGCAAGCTCGCGGACCGCTACCACCGTCCGGCGATTGCCCTGACAGCGCTGGCCGGCGAGCTGCGGGGGTCCGCTCGCTCCATCGACGGTTTCGACGTTACGGCGGCCTTGCGCAACTGCGAGGATTTGCTGCTGCGCTGTGGCGGCCACGCTCGCGCTGCCGGCTTGAGCCTGGAGCCTTGGGCGCTGGAGCCGCTGCGCCTGCGGCTGCTCGAGCTGGCAGGCCGGCAGATCAGTGCAGAGCAGTTGCGCCCCCGGCACTCGCCACAGGCGCTGGTCGCCTTCCGCTCACTGACGTCCGGCGTCGTGAGGTCGTTGGAGCGGTTGGGCCCGTTCGGAGAGGGCAACCCCGAGCCGCTGGTGCAGTCCAACGACCTCGTGGTGCGCGATGTCCGGCGGATAGGACGTGACGGAGCACACGCCAGCCTGCATTTGCGTGGCGGCGGGGTCGAGTTGCGCGCGGTCTTCTTCCGCGCCGACCCACAGGCGTTGCCCGAGGCCGGCAGTCGAGTTGACGCGCTCTACGTGCCCCAGGTAAACGGATACAACGGCGACGAGCGCGTCGAGCCGCGGCTGGTGGCGTTACGGCCAGCAGCCCAGCCCGCGTAAGCCGGCGCACGACCTTCGCCCACGTTCGCCGCGGGAGTCCTCCGCTCTCCTATTGGACCAGATCGACTCCAAGCTGTCTGGCAGCTGCGCTTAGGCGGCCATCCTTGGTCGCCAGCGGTAGCGAGCGCCGTTGTGCCAGCTCAAGATACGAGGCATCGTACGCGGTGAGCTGCGTCGCTCGAGCGATGTCAAGGATGGCGCCAAGAGCCCGCTCGAGTTGGACTTCGTCCACGATGATAGGAAGCATGCGAACAATCCCCATGAAGCGTGCCGATCTGTCCGTGGGGAGGATGCGACGTCGCGCACCTACCACGACCGCGTTGGCTACTTCCAGCGGCCAGATTGCTGGTACATGGGCAGCGTCACCAAGGAGCAGATCCAGCACGCGGTCCGTATACGGCGTCGCCTGGTCCTCGAAGCACCATGCCATCGAAACGGAGTTGTCCAGGACGAATGCCATCAGAACCGCCGGCCCTCCTCGATGAGATCTCGGATGGTGGTGTCGCCCAACTTGATTCCCTTGCGCAGCTCACGAATCCCCGCGATCGCTTCCGCGACGGTCATTTGCGGCTTGTTCGGCGCCGGGGTGAGCACGGCTACGGGCACGCCATGCTTGGTAATAGTAATCTTCTCGCCCTTGGCAACCTCATCCAGCAAGCTGGAGAGATGCGTCTTCGCCTCATATGCGCCAACGGTCCGCATGAGTAACTCCTCAACATCCAGTCTGGTCTGAAACTAGTTTAGCCGAAAGTGCGGCGACAATCCAGGCGCGATGCGATCGGAAGTGCGCCACACGTTTTCGCGCCGGCCAGTTGGTCCGAGGCGGTAGGATAGCCGCGTCGCTGGAGTCGCTGGAGCGAAGGAGTGTGGGCCGATGACGGAGCAGGGGCGAGCGCGAGCGCA
>Ga0102924_1005875_pt1 | contig 11667 bp, 17 predicted proteins | sample PaiPotPPM11metaG_FD_80116 | JGI IMG/M metagenome (GOLD analysis project Ga0102924, IMG submission 80116) | Iron sulfur acid spring bacterial and archeal communities from Banff, Canada, to study Microbial Dark Matter (Phase II) - Paint Pots PPM... ...
CTATCCGCCGATGCAGCAGGCGGCTTCCTTCAACCTTGAGGATGTTAAAAAGAGGGTCGAACAAATGATGAAGTCGCACGAAGGGCAGTAGGCGCGTGACAGCGTCGCGGGCGCCCGAAGCGGCGCCCGCGAAATGCGTAATCTCGATCGCAGGATTTTCCGTCATTGAGGGACGAAGGAGGGGCAGTCACAGGAGAGCGACCATGAAAAAGATAATGGTAGTTGGAGCGATCCTTGCAGCCGCTATCCTCAGCGCAGCGCCCGTTTCGCTGAACTGGTCGGCAGACAAAGGCCTGTCAGTCTCGCAAGACAAGGCCAATGCCATCGTGGGAAGGCCGGGCACGCCGAGAAGCGTTGCCGGCGTGGCCCGCAGGACGGAGCGCCGGGCGATACGTCGCAACGTCTATTGATTGCGCAGTCGCAAGCGCAATAGTGTGAGCGACCAAGAGGGCGCGTCGTGCGGCGCGCCCTCGCCACCCCAGGGAGAGACCATGCATCGTCTGTATCTTCTTGCACTCGCATTTGTGGTGGCACTTTCGGCGCCGGCCTCAGCGCAGAATTGGACCCAGGTCGGCGCGCTGATGTGCAAGGTCGATCCCAATGTCGGCTTCATCATCGGCGGCCATCAGCCGATGCAGTGCACCTTCACGCCGAGCCTCGCTCCCGCGCCGCCGCAATATTATGACGGCGCTATCAATACGGTGGGCTTGGATCTGGGGGTGAGCGCCGGCAGCGTGTTGGGCTGGGGCGTATTTGCCCCGACCAGCGGCGCCACTCCGGCCTCGCTGGCCGGTGAATATGTCGGCGCGTCGGGCGATCTGGGCCTGGGCGTCGGCGCCGGTGCCAATGTGCTGGTCGGCGGCTCGAGCCGCACCGTCGCCCTGCAGCCGCTGTCGCTCCAGGGTTCGCTCGCCGTGAATGTCGTTTTGGGCCTGTCATCGCTGAAACTGCGGCCGGCCACATGGCGATGAGGCTTTTGGCGATAAGGCTAGGTGACGGTTAGGTGACGATAAGCCTGATGAACACGCTATGTTTGGCACGATCCAATGCTAGAATGAGTTGCGGTTGAGACTCGCTCCGCGAGGCTCTGCGAGGAGGCGACAATGCGCATTTATCTCAATTTATCCGCGGCCGCGATCGCGCTGGCCTGCCTGACGCTGCCGGCGCGCGCCGACGACGTGCCGACGCTTCAGGTCGAGCAGGTCTGCCATGGCATCGTCAATCAGTCCGGCGGCTCGCTGACGGTGGGCGACCCGAAAGTGGCGTTCGACCAATGCATGGCGGGAGAAAAGGCCGATCGCGAGACCATGATCAAAGAATGGTCGACGTTCTCGACCGAGGACAAGCGCCATTGCACGGCCGAAACCCGGATGGGCGGCGAATCGAGCTATACCGAGCTCGTCACCTGCCTTGAAATGGCGCGCGACGTCAGGAATTTGCGCAACGACCAGGCCAAGGCATTGGCGTCGCCAACGGGAAAGCCAAAATGAATTCCGAAGCGATCCAATTCCGGGTCGCCTCGTTGGGCGATGTCGTGACCAGGCTTCGGCCTGTGATCGTCAGTGCCGCTTTGTTGGCTGCGTCGGCCTCGGCCGCGCATGCCGGGGCCTGCGCCGCCCAGATCGACGCCGTGCAGGGCCGCCTCGACGCCAAGCTCGAAGCGGTCGCGGCCGAGGGGCGGACCGCGAAGCAAAGCGTCGCCGCCGGCATGAGCGTCCAGCCGACGCCGCGTTCGCTCGAAAACGCCGAGACCAAGCTCGGCGAGCTCAATCAGCACATGATCCGCAATATCAGGCGCGCCATGACGCGGGCGCGCGCTGCCGATGCCAGAGGCAATTTGCGGCGATGTGAAACGGAGTTGTCGCGCGTGCAGCGCGCGCTCGGTCCGTCCACCTAGGCGCATCGCGGACGGATCGTCCGATCGCGCTGCAGCCGTTGTCGCTGCGGGGCTCAATCGCGCTTCGTGCTCGGCCTGTCCTCGCTCACGCTGCGGATGACGCGATAGAGCAAGAAAATGGCCCGCGACGCGCGGCAGCTGAACGCGCCCAATCAGGCGCAGCGGAGCAAATAGCGAGGGCGCGAAAACCGGGCGAAGGTTCGACCTCGAATGGGCCGCATCACGGCCCGTTCGCAACAAGAAGAAACTGAACCCCAACAGACGTACCGGGAGAAGAGATATGTCAGCGACGTTGATCAATCTCATCATCCAGATCATCGCCGGTGCCGTCGGCGGCAATGCCGTGGGCGCCGGGATGAAGAATGTCGATCTCGGCGCGCTTGGCAATACCATTGCCGGCGCCATCGGCGGCGCGGGCGGCGGCACGCTGCTTACCGCGCTGTTGCCGATGCTGCAGGGCACGGCCGGCAATGTCGATATCGGCGCATTGGTCGGGCAGGCGGTCGGCGGCGGCGTCGCCGGCGCCGTCCTCACCGCCATCGTCGGCATCATCAAGAATATGATGGCCGGCCAGACTGCGCGGTAAAGACTCCGCCGAAGACCGACGAGGCGATCGCCATCGTGTCTGAACGCCTGCGCGGATCACGCGCAGGCGAGAGGACAGATTGCTCCATCATTGGCAAAACATCAGCCGCTTGTTGCGGCTGGAAGCAGCTAAAACCGCAATCAGAACTGATTGTATTGGGCGATGATCGCCCCGTACTCGGGAAAGCGGAACATCAGATTCAGCCCGATCAACAGACCGATCAGAGAAAACGCCAGGACCAGCTGGAAATCGCTTGCCGTAGCGCGCTCCTTGAATCGGGACCAAAGGCCCGTCTCCGTGGTGGCACGCTGCGCGATGACCTGCTGCCGTTGGGGTGTAGACCGTTCGACCATGTGCGGCACTCCGTTGATCCCCGGCTGGGTCATAAAGGGGAACGCAGTCCGCTCCTGTGATCGGTGTCACGAAATGCAGCTATCGCGCCGCATACGATGCGCACCCGCGCATCGCGGTGCTGATTTACCGGAGCCGCGTCTCAGACGGCGTTAACAGATCGTGTCACGTCGTCTCGATATGCCATATGCCGCAGGCGCGGCAATGAAAGGTCGCGAGCTCGGGCAGGCCGTCGAACCGCGGGGTTCGCTTGGCGAGCCGCATGAATTGCGCGCAACTCGGGCAGCGCGGCGATACGAGCACGGAACTCGTTGTTTTGGTTTCACACATGGTCGTTGTTCCCGGACTCTGTCGAGCATGATCTTTTCCGAAAATCGGCTGCAATTTTTCAGGATCATGCTCGGGAACGGGACGGTTCTTTTTTGAATCGTGGTCCCGTTCCGGCTAGCCGCAAATAAATGGGAAGGGCGGATTACCGGGACGTGGCGGGCCGATTAAGCTTTGGCAATCCGGCTGCGGTCCGCGTGACGCACATCGCGGGAGGGGTGATACGCTAGAAGGTGAACAGAACTGAGCCGTACCAGGTGAACTGGTCGCTCTGCTGCACGTTCAGCACGCCGCGATTGACGTAGCCCAACAGGTGGATGTTGTCGCTGAGATCGTAGCGCGCGCCGACGCCAAGCGATGTACTCGCCGCGCCGCCTTGCATGTCCGGCGTCTGGTGAAAGACCTCCATCCCGAGTTGCAATTTCGGTGTAACTTGCCGTGTGACGACAAGACCGATCTCGCAAAAATCCCGCGACAGGCCGCCGCGATTGAGCTCGCAACCGCCGCCGCCGAACGCCGACCATTCGTCCCAATCCTTTTCGAACCATAACGGCAACAGCAGGGATGTGTGCTCCTGGCCGACGGCCACTGACGGGCTCGGCAGGAACACGCGGGGGAAGAATGCGACATCGACGCCAACGGTGTCCTGTGTAAGAAAACGATATTTCGCTGCAAGTTCGATATTGCTGAGCGATCCCATCGACGCGCCGGCTGACGGAAAGACGTAGCCCGCGGGCACGACGGCTGTGAGTTGGAGATTGGGAGCTGCCCCGTAGTTGAAGTCGATCCCAGCCTCGCCGCTGGTGCCGTCCCGCGTCACGGTTCCGTTGGAGAACGTGTAGATCTCGAAATGTTTGTAGTCCGTCGGCTCCGGATCGTCGGACAGAAAAGGCGGCCCGGCGAATGCCGGTAGCGCGAAGCGCCATGACAGAAACAGCGCGCCGATCAGCAGACTCAAATACGTTCTGATCGTTCGCGCCGCCATAAACGCCCACCACCTTCAGGCCGGCGATTGTAAGCGATGCAGCGTAAGATGGGCAGTGCGCTGCCCTAAATTTTGCGGCGCGATACACCTTGCGATGCGGCCCAAGATTGGTTAGATAGCGGCAAGGGGAAACGCAGGCTCCCCTCCAGACGGTTCCCGTCCAAGCTCTGTGCAACTCTCGATGTTTCGAGGAGATTGCGCATGGACGGTCAGGACCCTTCCTATTCGATATCACCCGCTCAGCTTTACGCCCGTCTCGGCACAGCGTTCTCGCCGCTTGTGGTGGATGTTCGCCGCGCCGACGGCTTTGAATCCGGCGATCGCCTGATTGTCGGCGCCGCGCGGCGCGATCCTGAACACGATCCGCAATGGCTCAAGGGCCTGCCGGCCGACCGGCCGGTCGTGGCCTATTGCGTGCACGGTCAAAATGTCAGCCAGGGCGCGGCGGCGGCGTTGCGCGGCGCCGGCTTGCAAGGCGCCTACCTCGAAGGTGGCATTGCGGCCTGGACAGAACAGGGCCTGCTGACGCGCCAGCGCCTGCGCGTCTCGACCAAGGCATGGGTCACGCGCGAACGGCCTAAAATCGACCGCATCGCCTGTCCCTGGCTCATTCGGCGTTTCATCGATCCGGAAGCGGAATTCGTCTATGTGCCGACCAGCGACGTGATCGCCTATGCGGGCCGAACCGGCGCGATTCCCTATGATATCGAGGGAGTCGAATTCGCTCACGAAGGCGAGCGCTGCTCGTTCGACACAATCATACGGATTTTAGGCATCGAGGATCCGGCGCTCGATCATCTCGCGACCATTGTGCGCGGCGCCGATACTTCGCGGCACGATCTCTCGCCGCAATGCGGCGGCCTGTTCGCGATCTCGCTCGGGCTCTCGGCAAATTTCCAGAACGATCATGAGATGCTGGGGCACGGCATGGTCATGTACGACGCGCTCTATACCTGGTGCCGGTCGCTGCAAGCGGAAACCCACAATTGGCCGACCAAGACGCCGGTCAATCAAGCCGCCGCTTTCCGGAACTGAGGCGAGAGCGATGACGCATCAAATGAAGCCTTTGTCCTGCGATCCGGCGCGCATCAAGGGCATGTCGGAGCGGCTGATCGTCAGCCATTACGAGAACAATTACGGCGGGGCCGTGAAGCGCCTCAATCTCATCGACGAAAAGCTTGGCGAACTCGATCTCGCGAGCGCGCCGGGCTTTCTCATCAACGGTCTCAAGCGCGAACAATTGATCGCGATGAACTCGATGGTCCTGCATGAGGCGTTCTTCGACGGCCTCGGCGACCAAAGCGAGCCGGGCGCGCCACTGCGCGACGCCATTGCCAGAGATTTTGGGTCGTTCGAGCGCTGGCGAGCCGAATTTTTAGCGATGGGCAAGGCGCTCGGCGGCGGCTCAGGCTGGGTGCTGCTGTCGTGGTCACCCCGTCATCGCAGGCTCGTCAATCAATGGGCGGCGGATCATGCCCATACGCTGGCCGGCGGCACACCAATCCTGGCGCTCGATATGTACGAGCACTCCTATCACATCGATTTCGGCGCCAAGGCTGCAACCTATGTCGACACTTTCATGGAGGCGATCCGGTGGAGTTCGGCCGATCGTGTCTTCGGGCAGCTTGGGGCCGTGTGATCGGCGAGAACCCGAGGTGAGGGGACAACGGAAGGAGAAGCGTAATGACGCGTTGGGCATTTGCAATTTTGTTCCTTGGTCTGACACTCAGCACCGCCGCCGATGCGCAAGGGATCTATTGGCAGACGGTGGACCAGATTTTCAGCCGTGAGCCCGCTGCCACATCCGGTGATGTGCGGCGCTATAGCTTCCCGCGGACCGATCTCAACGTCACGCTCGACGGCGTGACGATCAAGCCGGCACTGGCGCTCGGCGGCTGGGTCGCATTCAAGCAGGTGCAAAACCAGGTCATGGTGATGGGCGATCTCGTTCTTCTTGAAAGCGAAATCAATCCGGTGATGGAAAAGATGATGGCAAACGGCATTACGATCACCGCCGTTCACAATCATCTGCTCCGCGCCAATCCCGCGACCTTCTACATGCACATCGGCGGACACGGCGACGCGATCAATATGGCCACCGCCATTCGCCTCGCTTTGATGGAAAGCAACACGCCATTAGGACGGCGTCCGGCAGCCGGTTCCTCGCCCCTGATCGATATCGATACGTCGCAACTCGACCAGATCATGGGTGTCAGAGGCCAGGTCAATGGCGGCGTTTATCAATTCGCGGTGCCGCGCCGCGATCCTGTCACCATGGCCGGCATGCCGATTGCACCAGCCGGACCCATGGGCCTGGCAACTGGAATCGGCTTTCAGCCGACTGGCGCAGGTAAGGCTGCCATCACCGGCGATTTCGTCTTGACGGCCGACGAAGTCAATCCGGTCATTGCGGCGCTGCATGCCAGCGACATCGAGGTGACCGCACTGCACAGCCACATGCTCGACGAGCAGCCGCGGCTATTCTTCATGCATTTCTGGGCGAACGACGACGCGATCAAGCTGGCCAAAGGTTTGCGCGCCGCGCTCGACAAGATGGCAAACGCCAAATCGTGATCGACCCGTTCTTGCTGGAGAACAACACAGTGCCTGAGGCAACTGCAGAGAAGCGAACGCCGCTCAGCGAATTGACGCTCTATTTCCTCCGGCTCGGTCTGCTCGGCTTCGGCGGTCCGGTCGCGCTGGTCGGCCAGATGGAGCGCGAACTGGTCGCCGATCGCGGCTGGCTCACCAAGGAGCAGATGCGCGAGGCCATCGCCATCTGCCAATCGCTGCCGGGACCGCTCGCGATTCAGGTCGGCATTTATGTCGGCTATCTGCGCTGCGGCTTCTGGGGCGCCTGGATCGGCGGCTGGGCTTTCATCCTGCCGAATTTCGTGATCGTCGCCGCGCTCGGCGCGCTCTATGTCTATCTCGGCGACCTCAAACCGGTGACCGCGATCTTCTACGGCGTAAGCCCGGCCGTCATCGCGCTGATCTTGCATTCCTGCTACCGCCTCGCCAAGCTCGGCATGGAAGATTGGCTGCAATGGGCGATTGCGGCGGCTTGCCTCGTCGTGACCGTGATCCTGCAGGCCGAAGTTGCGATCCTGTTCATCGGCGCCGGCCTGATCGGCATTGCTTATTACGGCACGCTGTTCCGCGGCCCGCCGGGCGCAAAGATCGCCTTGGTTCCGGCGGTGCTGGCGCCGGTGGCCTCAAGCTCGACGCTGGGCAAGCTGCTTCTGTTCTTCCTCAAGGCCGGCTCGCTCACCTTCGGCAGCGGGCTTGTGATCGTGCCGTTTCTGCAGCAGGGCCTGGTCGAGCAATATGGCTGGCTCGACGAGCGGCAGTTCCTGATTGCGGTCGCCGTCGGCATGATCAGTCCGGGCCCGGTTGTGATCACGGCGACCTTTGTCGGTTATCTCGTATGCGGCCTTTGGGTCGAGCAGAAAGCGACGATTGGCATCTTCCTTCCTTCGTTCATCTTCATCCTGGTCGTGGCCCCGCTGCTCGCGCGCCACGGTAAGCATCCGAATGTCCGGGGCTTCGTCCGCGGTGCCTATGGCGCGGCGATCGGCACCATTCTCGGCGCCTGCATTTTGCTGGGCAAGATCGCGATCGGCGATTGGCTCACCGCCCTGATCGGCGTCGTGTCGCTCGCCATTCTGTTCCGTTGGAAAGTCAGCAACCCGCTGTTGATCGCGGCGACGGCCGTCGCCGGCCTCATCGCCTATCCGATCCTGCAGCCGGCCTGGGTCATGGTGAAATAGAACAATGTCAGCGCACAAAATCGCGGTCCTGTGGCGTGGCGACCGCGAAACGCGGGCCAAGGCGACGCCGGCGAACAATCGCTATCACCGCATCTTCGAAGAGCTTGCCGCCCGCGGCATCGACGCCGCGCCGGCGGTCTATGCCGACGACATGGCGGACGAGGTCACCACGCAACTGATGAGCGTCGACGGCGTGCTGGTCTGGGTCAATCCGCTGGAGGACGGCCGTACCCGCGCCAAGCTCGATGCGGTGCTGCGCGATATCGCTTCCAAGGGCCGTCCGTGGGTCAGCGCGCATCCCGACGTCATTCTGAAAATGGGCGTCAAGGAAGTCTTGCACCGCACCCGGCATCTCGGCTGGGGCGCGGATACGCATCTCTACCGCACGGCCGAAGAATTTCGCGACGCATTTCCGGCGCGCTTGCAGTCGGACGGACCGCGCGTGCTCAAGCAGAATCGCGGCAATGCCGGGCAGGGCGTGTGGAAGGTCGAAAGCGTTGCGCAGCCGTCCGGTCCCGCGCGCTTGGTTTCGGTATTGGAAGCGCGGCGCGGCAGTATGCCTGAAGTCTTGCCGCTCGCGGATTTCATGGCGCAGTGCGACGCCTATTTCGGATGGGCGGCTGCATCGTCGATCAGGCGTTTCAACCGCGGCTGCCTGACGGCATGATCCGCTGCTACATGGCCGCCGACAAGGTCGCGGGCTTCGGCCATCAATTGATCAAGGCGCTGATCGCGCCACCGAAGGAAGGTCCGGATTCGGCTGCCGCGCAGCCCGGGCCGCGCATCATGCATGGGCCGGACGCGGCGCCATTTGCGGCGCTGCGCGCCAAGATGGAAAGCGAATGGACGCCGCAGATGATGCAAGTCCTCGGCATCGCGGCGAAAGAACTTCCGATCATCTGGGACGCCGACTTTCTTTATGGGCCGCGCACGGCGACGGGCGAAGACACCTACGTGCTTTGCGAGATCAATGTGAGTTGCGTGTTTGCGATCCCGGATCAAGCGCCGGCCGCCATCGCCCGTCTGGTGGCCGGCCGGCTTGACGGAGGGCCATGACGGGCGCGGCGTTGTCGTAAAATTGCCGATTGGGGATCTGCGGTCTCCCCTTGAGATGGACAGCCATCCAAGTGCCGTTCGCTTCACTCTTGGAGGAACTGCCATGGATGCTTTCACACTCGTACTTTTTCTGATTGCCGCCTTCATCGGAGGCTTCGCGTCCGGCGTTGCCGGCTTTGCCATGGGCTTTGTCGTCTCCGGCATCTGGCTGCATTTTATGACGCCGCTGCAAACCACGACACTGATCGTCGGCTACGGCCTGCTGACGCAAGGCTACGGGGTTTGGAAGCTGCGCCATGCCTTGGCCTGGCGCAACGTCGCGCCGTTCATCATTGGCGGCTTCATCGGCATTCCGATCGGCACCATGCTGCTCACCTATCTCAATCCGGCTTATCTGCGCACCGGTGTCGGCGTGCTGCTCGTTGCCTTTGGCCTCTACGGTCTGGCGCAGCCCAAGCTCAAGCCGGTACCGAGCAATGTGCCGATCGATACCGGTGTCGGGCTCGCCAACGGCGTGCTGGCCGGCCTCACCGGGCTGCCCGGCTTTATCATCACCGTCTGGTGCCAATTGCGCGGCTGGCCGAAAGACTTTCAGCGCGCGGTGTTCCAGCCGGTCCTGCTCGCCGCGATCCTCGCCAATATCGTATCGCTCGGCTTCGCCGGCGCGATCACGATGGAAGTTGTGCGGCTCTATCTGCTCGGCCTGCCGGCGATGATTGTCGGCCTGTGGGTCGGATTCAAGCTCTACGGCAAGCTCGACGAGGCGGCGTTCCGCAAGCTGATCCTAGTGCTGCTGCTGCTGGCCGGCTTTGGTCTGATCCTGCCGCAGTTCATCTGAGGGACCTTCACGCTCGCCCTTGCGCGTCGTTCTGGATGGCTTTAAGCGGCCAAAACAGCGGCGCGAGCGCTACCGCTGCAAGCGCGCCAGCGAGCTGCGCGGCAATAAACGCTGCAATACCGGACGGTGCAATTCCCGCGAAGGTATCCGACAGCGCGCGTGCAATCGTCACGGCGGGGTTGGCAAAGGACGTCGAGGCGGTGAACCAATAGGCCGAGGTAATGTAAAGCCCAACGGCAAACGGCACCGCGCTCGGTGCCTTGGCAACGCAGCCGAAGATGGTCAGTACCAGGCCGAACGTCGCGATGAACTCGGCGAGCCACTGTCCCGCTCCGGATCGCACATGCAGCGACACTTGCCACACCGGCAGTTCGAACATCAGATGTGCGATCCATACGCCGATCACGCCGCCGACGATCTGCGCCGCAATGTAAAATGTCGTGTCGCGCCACGGCAGATTGCGGCGCAGCGCGAAGGCGATGCTCACGGCCGGATTGAAATGCGCGCCGGAGATCGGGCCGAAGATGAGGATCAGAACCACGAGCATCGCGCCGGTCGGCAACGTGTTGCCAAGAAGCGCAAGCGCATCGTTCCCGCCGGAGAGCCGCTGCGCCATGATGCCGGATCCGACCACGGCGGCGAGCAGAAATGCGGTGCCGAGCGTCTCGGCCGCGAGCCGCCGCGAAAGCTCCATCATCAGGCCGGATCCGCCGCTTTGGTCGTAGCGTCAGACATGCGGCCGATGTCGGCGACATGCCTTTGCAGGCTGAGTCTGTCGAGGCTCTGGATCGGCAGCGCGGCAAAGATGCCGATGCGCTGATGGAGCATGCGATAGGCGTCTTTGAAGGCGAGCGCGATCTCGGCCGGATTACCCTTCGCTTCGGCCGGATCGGGCACGCCCCAATGCGCGGTCATCGGCTGGCCGGGCCACAACGGGCAAGACTCTCCGGCCGCGCTGTCGCAGACCGTGAATACGAAATCCATGACTGGCGCGCCCGGCTCGGCAAACTCGCCCCACGATTTGGAGCGAAACGCCCGTGTGTCATAGCCGAGACCCTCCAGGAGCCGCAGCGTTTCGGGATGCACGCGGCCTTTCGGCTGGCTGCCGGCGCTGAAGGCGCGGAATTTTCCGGCGCCGACCTTGTTCAGGATCGCCTCGGCGATGATCGAACGCGCCGAATTTCCGGTGCAAAGAAACAGAACGTTGAACGGACGATCGGCCATGACACGCTCATTTGACACATTCACTTGCAGCAGGCGGCTGCCGGCTCCGCGATCGCCGCCGGCGCGCAGCACGACTTTTCATGCGCGACCCGAGCGACACGTTCGCCGCTGCCGTCGCCATAGTCGGTGTTCTCGCCGGAGGTCAGGAACGTTTCCCATGAAATGCCGGCCGGATCGTCGATCCAGGATTTTTCGGATTTGGCGTAGCAGCAATTGGTCTGGCCTTGCTCGACGACATTGCCGCCCGCCGCGTGCAGCCGGTCGTAGACCTCGTGCAGTTCGTCCTGGTTTTCGACTTGAATGCCGAGATGGTCGAGTCCAGCCTCGCGCCCGCGAGTCGAAATCGCAAAGTTCACGCGCGGATCGTCGAGCATCCATTTGGCGTAGTCAGGTTTGGTGACGGAGGGCTTCGCGGCAAACAGCGCCGAGTAGAAACCGATCGAGCGTTGCAGGTCGTCGACGGCGACATGGACGTGCAGGCGTTTCATGGATGCGTCTCCTCTAGACCGCCGGCAACGGCTGATAGCCGATGCGGCGCATCATGGTTTCAAAATAGTCGCGTACTTTGTGCGGGAAGCGCAGGCCTTTGACGACTGCTGCGGAGCGCAGCAGCGGCAAGACGCGGATATCGTC
>Ga0102924_1005876_pt1 | contig 11666 bp, 8 predicted proteins | sample PaiPotPPM11metaG_FD_80116 | JGI IMG/M metagenome (GOLD analysis project Ga0102924, IMG submission 80116) | Iron sulfur acid spring bacterial and archeal communities from Banff, Canada, to study Microbial Dark Matter (Phase II) - Paint Pots PPM... ...
AGCCGCGAACCACGGCCTGCGCGCCCTGGACGCCATCCGCGCCGCACTCGACGGAAAACCCTGGCTCCCGCCACTCCCCGCACCAGCCTGACACCCGATCACGCACCACCCGTGAATGGACACCACTCCGGACTTCAGTATCGAACCCCCCAGCAAGCCCGCAATGAGTATCTGGAACGGCAGTCCGCAGCGTGAATTAACCACAAACCCGCTGTCCGGAAAGTTCGAGGCAGATCAGTCGCCTACCCGGATCTCACCGTGGACATCGGCACTGGCGACCATGTCGTGATCGGCCTGGAGAACGGAGGCGGCAAGGGCACACTGCTCGGCTTCATCCTGCACCTGTTCCTCCCCGACGCCCGGCTGTTCCTGCCACGGCTCGCGCAGCGCCACCAGCGGCGTGAAGGCGAGGAGAAACGCATCGAGCACTACGTTCCCGGCGGCCGGTTCCCCACCCACGTAGTGGTCGAACTCGAACTCCCCGCGCGTGACATCCGACGCCCAGGCCAGCCCACCCGGGTTCTGGTTGGCACTTGCCTGTACAAGCCACACACCGGTGTCCCGTCGGAGCCGGCGGAGCAGTTCTTCTGGTCCGCGCGGTCCGTGACCAGCCAGTTGACCCTGGCCCACCTTGGCTTGCGCAGCGAGACCGGGCGCCTCCTCGACCACCGGGAATGGCGGTCGTGGCTCGACACCATGCGCAGACACCATCCCGACGCCGAGATCGCGTTGGAGGACAAGGACCGTAACTGGGACGCGCATCTACGCAACAATCTCAAGGTCGATGTGGAGTTCGTGAAGTCCTGGCTGCTGGCCATGAACAAGGACGAGGGCGCGGCCGACCACGTTTTCACCTACGGCTCTTCCCGGGCCTTCCTAGAAACCCTCATCAGCGCGGTGACACCTCCTGAAGTCACAGCCGACATCAACCAGAACCTCACCGCGATGGCTGCCGACGCCGACAGCATGGAAGTCGACCGGCGCCGGGAGGCCCTGCTGCGTGACCTTGTGGGGTACACCGGCCCCCTGGCCGAGCACATGGACGAGCTCCGCGGATATGACACCACCAGAAGGAGGCTCGTCGACGCGGTCCTGATCACCGAGGACCAGCTCCAGCGGCGGCGAGCCGCCAAGACGGCTGAGCTGACGCAGGCGCGAGAACATGAAACCGAGGCGGAGAACGCCGCCAGTGACGCCAATGCCGCGTACGCGAAGACCGCCAGTATCGAGTTGCTCTCCCGGCTGCAGTTGGCGCAGCTACTCGAAGCCGATGCCGCCGCCCGGGTGGATAGCCACAAGGCCGCCCTACTGGAATCCGAGAAGCAAGCCAAGATCCGCACCGCCGCGGCGCTGGTGAGCCAGGAACGCGCCCATCGCACGCGGATCAGCGACGTCGAGCGGATGCTGAGCGCCAAGGCTCAGCACGCCGAGCCGGACCGGCTCGCCGCATCGTCGGCCGCGCAGGCATGGCTCGCCCGCCTGGACACCGAAATCGAAACGCTCACCAGCCAGCACCAGGGCGCCGAAGGTGACATCACCAAAGCCCAGGAAGAGGAAGACACGCTCAGCCAGGAACTGCTCGGCACCGAACGCGACATCGCGAAGACCGAGACATCGATCGAAAACACACGCAGAGAACTTGGCCAGATCAGCGAATTGCTCAAAGCGTCACGGGAACGAGGCGACCTGAACGAAGATCAGACTGTCCCCGAGGCCCTGGCCACCGCTGGAGAACAGGCGGCCGTTCTGGAGGCGAAGGCCAACCAGGCCGCCGACCGGAGGAAAGAACGCCAGCGGCAGCTCGATGGTCTGGCCGAGGAAATCTCCCGCTTCGAAGCACGGGCCGCGCGCGCTGAATCCAGCCTCCGGTCGGCACAAGCCGACCTTGACCAGATAACGAAAGCCTCATCGGACCTCTGCGCTGCGCTCCAGGAAAGCCGGCTACTCGAGCTGGACCCCATCCATCTCGATGACCACGCCACCACGATCAGCGAAACCCTGAAGGCAATCGCCGAATCAGCGGGGCGAAGACAACTTGACGCCCAGGTCAAAGCGGCAGCGGTGCAGCGTGAAGTCCGGTCCCTTGAGACAACCGGGCTGCTGCCACCCCGCCCGGACATAGCCATACTGTGTGAACTCGCCGCCAGGTACGGCGCCCGCCCGGGATGGGCCTACTTGTCTGAACTCCCCACCGATACCGCCCAGCGTTTCGCGCACGCGCTTCCTGAACTCGCCGACGGCATCATCGTCAACATCCCTGACGACTACACACATGTGGTGGACCTCGTCCGCCAGCGCCGCGGCGATCTCCAGGGGCCCGTCACAATCGGATCTCCGTCGGACTTCGAGACCACCAGCACCAGTGGCGCCGTCACCGTTGTTCTTCCCGATGAAGCGTTCTGGTCCCGTGATGCCGGGCACGATCAGACGGGTCACCGCCGTGAGATCCACGACCAGCATGAAGGCGCCGTCACCGAGCAGCTGACCCGCTACGAGCAAGCGCTGCGCCTGCGCGAGTGGGTAGATCGGTGGCAATCCGAGGTCGGATTCGGCGCGGAAACAGCCGCCATGCAGCGGCGCGACGAAGCCCAGCAAGCCGTCAGCGAACTGCCACACGCCTGCGCGGAATTGCGGCTTCGGCAGAAAGAACTCACTGGCGAGCGGGATATAGCGGAAAAGGAAGAGCGGCCGCTCCGCCAGCAAGCGGGCGGCGCGCGTTCCCGCGCTGAGCGCCTGGCCGTCCTGGAGAAGCAAACAGCTCCACGTGAGCGCCTCGACGGCCAGCTCACATCCTTGAACACCAGCCTGGAACTGCACAAGGCAGCAGCGGAGCGAATCAAGTCCACTATGAGCAAAGCTCGCGGCGACAGGAATGCCGCGAGGGAACGCGCCACTCGCCTGGCCCAAGCGCTGAGCGAGTTGCGGTCGGGCCACGCAGACGCGGAAGCTCTCACGGCCATCGTTGCCCGTGACGGCGACCCGATCCGCCCAGACGACGCCCAGGCTGCCCGAGATGTACTCACTGAGCGGACGAAGGCGCTTGTCAGCCGGTGGCAGGGCCTGATCACCGACCAGGAACTGCAGGCCCAGCTCGAACTGCTACGGCAGGAACTCAACGCCACCCTATCCAGGCAGGCACAATACGAGCCGCCCACCGTGGAGCAGGCGAACGCCGCCGTCACCGCTGATCCGTCCCGAGCTTCGGCTGACTGGCTGCGTCACGCTGAGGAGGGCAACCAGGTGAGCAAGCGTTTGAGTCGCGAACTCGGAGGGCTCGAAGAAGCCCACAGCCAGCGCCACCGTGATACCCAGCGCTTGGAAAGCGAGGTCCGGCAGTTGCGGCGCGCCTCCCAACTTCCCGCGGGGTATGCGACCACCGACCTCGCCGAGGCGGAAGAGATCAGCAAGCGGCTCGCCCAAGAGCGCGACCGGGCATCGGAGGAACGGCAACGGACCAGCGAAGAGCACGAGAAGGCCAAGAAGCACGCCGCGGCAATCTCTGACTGGATCGAGCTAGCCAGCTGGGCCACGGACAGGCTGGGCGGGATCGCCGCGCCGCTGGCACTGGCAGGGCCGCTCACCCAGCGGATCGATACCGAAGACCGCTCTTTCGAACTTTCCGGTGTGCCACTCCCAGAGGCCGCCCCCCGACTCCTCACAGACCTACTGGACCTGTTCGAGCAGACGGACTTGCCAGCTGCAAGCGCCAAGGAAAGCGCCCACCGGTGCGCCGCCGAATTCATCGGGGAAGTGAACCGCCTTCAAGCGCTGCTCGACGGGATAAGCCGCCGGGCACAGGCGGACCTGGACGGGGTCGAGGCGACGCTGCGCGGCGCTGGAGACGAGCTAATCGCGGGCGACAAACTCGTCCAGGTCCTGCGTGACATGCATCGCAGTGACCTGGCGGCCAACGCCGCAGACCACCACCAGAGCGCCTCGGCCCGGCTGACGGCCGTCGCTCACCATGTCGCCCAGTTCAACAACAGAATGGAAAGACTCGCGCAAACCACATTCGCCTCGGTTCAGCACCTGCTGCGCGCCGTCCGGCAAACAGTTGAAGCTTCCAGACTGCCCTCCACCCCCGCCATGGGCCGGTGGGGCGGACTGCCGCTACTGAAGATCTCAGGGCTGGATGGCCTCACAACCGCCCAGCGCCAAACGGCGATCCTGACCACATTGCAGGCATGGTTTGACCCCGCAGAGCGACCAGACGTCCCCGGTTCGACGCCGACAGCGCCGTCACCGCCCTTGTCGAAGCGATCACACCGCGGCTCACCGCATCCGTCCTCGTACCGTCAGACCCGCTAGACGCTGAACACAAACCCGTCGAAAACCTCGCCGTCACTTCCGGCGGCGAAGGTGTCACAGTCGCCCTGATCCTCGCCTCGCTGCTCGCGGCCCGGCGGGCTCGCGCGCTCGGCCACCAGCGCACCACGCTGCTGCTCGACAACCCATTCGCCAAGGTCAACAAGCCGATGTTCCTCCGGCTCGCCCGAGACGTCGCCCGGTCCCTGGGCGTCCAGCTGGTGCCGCTCACCGGGATACGGGACCTCGGCGCGCTCACGGTATTCCCCTCGCTCATCCAGCTTCGGGTCTCCCGGCGGGAGACAGCCAATGCCGTCGTCCCAGCCGGCTTTGACGACGAACGCGTCCAGCAACTGATCAGAGACGGCACACTGTACGTCTCCCCGGTCGAATGGGCAGCAGCCGCCGCTGAAGCCAATGGCGATCCCACCGCGTGGCCCGTCATGTCCCGCGCCGAAGTGCACTGGCAGCATCCACTCGACCTTGGGCTCCCCGACGGACACGCACCCGCTGCAACGGGAAACGAGACGCCATGATCGATGGTGATCCCTTCACCCACGCCAGCCGGCCCCCAGCTGAAACGGTCGATACGTTCGAAGCGGCACTTCTGGCGACACACCGTGGCCGCATAGAGCAACGCCGACTATGGGACCTGTGGAACCGGGCCGACAGCGCCTGGGCGGGCTCATGGGCCGCCCGGCCACGCCTCTCCGCAGCGCTCACCGCGCTTGCTGACGCCGGAGTGGTCGACTTGCCGGCCCCCGGCGGGCAACTGTGGGATTCCGCCGCGCCGCCCTTGCCCACACGGATCGGCATACCCGCCAACCGTCGCCCCGCGAGCCCGCTACTGGACCCGGCCGATGAACCGTGGACCCCGGCATTGAGCTGGGTGGCCGCCTGGATCAAGGCCAACAGGCCGCCCCAGCGGCTGCGGTCAGCCGCTGTCCAGGTTAACCGATGGCTGCTTGCGACAACGGGCACCAACCCGCCACGCGTCGCCAGAGAAGAACGATCCCTCCACATCTTCAACAACGAGAAACGGCTCGCTGCACTCTCGACGTCGGCCCTGCTCAATGAAGGTCGGCTGACGCTGGACACCGTTTTCTGCGATCCGCCGCTCGGCGCTCTTCGGATCGCCGTCCTGCGACCACGAGGCCGTGTACTGGTCGTGGAAAACAAATCCACGTTCGACTCACTCTGGCGGGCACTGTACGCCGCCAGCGACCCCGGCTACGCAGCCGTCATCTTTGGGGGAGGAGACGCCGCTGCCGCGCTGATTCACGACCTCCGCGAGCTTCCCGCCACTCTCGGTGTCATCCCGGCATCGTTCGACTACGCGGGTGACGTAGACATCGCCGGCATCGAAGCGGCCGCGGCCTTCGCCGACGCCGTCACTACGGTAGGGCTGACAGCGGCGATGGCTGATCGCCTGTGGGATGCCGTCGCCCGCGCGGACCCAACCGGCGAAGACATCACCGCCACCCCCAGTCGCAGCGGTCAAGCAAAGGAAATAGCACGCCGCCTCGGCCTGCCCAGCAGCGTCACCGCTCGCCTCACTGAAGGACTACGTGTGCCCCAAGAACGCATTGACCGTGTGGCCCTAGCCGACACGAGCTGGTGGCATCCATGCAACATGTAGGCGGTGGCAGTTCTCCGTCTCCTGAAGATGAGTCCCGGATGAGTTACTCGGAGTTCTGGGAGCCCATTGGGCAGTTTAGGAATCCCCGAAAGATCAGGAATCTCGGTTAGTGGAATCCGGCTGGTGATCGTTCCACCATTTCAGGTCCGGGTCGCCGCGTGGGGCCTGGAAGCTCGCACGGCTGCTGATCCGCTGGAGCAGGTGTGAGATGTGGGTGTGATCGAGTGCCTGGGCTTCGCAGTAGTGCCTGATGAGAGTGACGGTTCCGGTGGGCAGGTCCAGGCCGCGTTCGGCGCAAAGGCGCCGGGCTTTACGGTCGTCAGTCGCGAGAGGTATGCCGCGCTTGATAGCGACGGCGATCGTTGATGCTTCTCCGTCATCGACCAAGCTGGCGAGTTCGACGAAGAGAGGAATTTCGTCGGGCGTTAGGTCGACGATCTCAAAGGCGCCAGTCTGGACGTGATCGGTGAGACGGACGGGGGCAACCCGGGTCTCGCCGTCGGTTGTGTCCCTGAGGTGGCCAACCTCGTTCGCCGCCTGCCTGGTGATCAGGCAGCTGTGACCGACGCTGCGAGCGATCTGATGGATGGGCCCGGCTGCGACTAGGTTGATCGTGACGCACGCGTCGAGGAGCAGCGGAGGATGGGGCACGTTCACCCAACTGCCTCGGCTAGGTCGAGGATTTGCGGTGAACCGTCGCTGGCCACGTCGGCGGTTTCGGTCAACTCGGCGTAAGCGCGGCGGGCGCCGACGATGTCAGTGTGGAGGTAGTGGGCGAACTGGGTCTCGGTGATGTCGCCGTCGGCGTAGAGTTGCGCGGCCAGCAGGCGGTAGTGCAGGGGCAGCGCGTCGCTGGCCTGCGCTGGCTGTTCGAGGCCCAGCATGCGCGCCGCCAGCCGTGACTGGAAATTCCGTTCCCGAAGACGCTCCCAGGTTCCGGCGGGGATCAGGCCCAGATCTTCAAGGCGGCCTGACAGTGCCTGCAGGGATACTCCGTAAGTGTGCGCGAGCTGGACCAGCATGGATGGGGTCACCCGGTCAGAACTTGTGCGCTTGAGTTCATGGAACCTGCGGGAGAGTCCGCTGCGCGGCATCAGGAAATTGGCTGCGAACGCGTCTGCGAAGTACTCGGATTCGGGCTGGCGCAGGTGAGACAGCCGGGTGACTTCGGCTCGGTCCCGGTTGGCTATGTAATGGGCGTACTCATGCGCCAGAGTCCACCGCTGTCGTTCCTCCGGATGCCGCGAGTTGACGGCTACGCAGCCACCTAGTGCGTCTGCGATCACGAACAGGCCGGCGATCCGTGACGGCAGGGGCAGCAGGAACACCCGTAGCCCCACTTCGATTTCAAGCACTTCGCGCAGCTGCCGGACCGGTCCGTCGCCAAGTCCCAGCCGGTTGCGTTCCTCGGTGGCGAGATCCTCGGCCCGGCGTGCATCCAGCGCTGGGAGGGAGCGGACGGGCTCAGGGCGCCCGGGCGGTTCGGTGCCCGAGATGCGCAGCAAGTCCAGGTAGTCATCGGCGCGGCGCTGCAACTCATCCACCGCCGAGGACAGATCATCGGTGTCGCGCTGGTCCGCCGTCATCACCGCGCGAAAGCGCGCGCCGATCGCTACCGGCGGGAGCGCGGGGCGCAGCAGTTCGCTCAGGCTTGTCCGGTATATCTCGGCCAGCCGGGCAAGCTCGTGCGGGCTAGCCTCCCGCGTTCCCTTCTCTACCGCGATCAGCAGCGGGCGGCTGACGCCCAGCTCCGCGGCCGCCTGAGCCTGCGTAAGGCCACTTGCTTCCCTCGCTGCCCGCAACCGCGATGCTAGCGACGTGGATTGTCCGACGGGGTCTTGGATGTCATCAGGCATAACGCGACCGTCCTGCTCTCACGCCGCGCGTATAGGCGCACGGCATCCTCGTTCGAGCCCCATTCCTCTACGTAAGCGCGGTAGAGCCTAACCACCTCCTGCTGCGTCAGATCGGTCACGCTGGTAAGTTCTGGGAACTCAGACACCATGCGCCGCCATGGCTCTGGGTCGTCAAGGCACGCTCGCAGCCGGGTGACCTGCCAGATCATGGCGTTGATGTTGAAGTCCCGGTCGTGCCCCCGCCGCTCATGGATGTCCATGGGCACAAGGCCGGTGAGCCCGGCGGCGGTGAGCGACTGGAGCCGCAGCAGGCATGAGGTGCATGCGCCGCAAGCTCGGTGCTTGGGGACCCGGGCTGCGAACCCGACATCACATGACACCGTCAGGCCGAGCGCTTTGCGAGCCGTCGATGGCACGCGGCGGAGCAGCTCAGCCTTGGTCAGCGCCATGGCAGGCGTGTCGACGACAAAGGTGCCCCCGCTGACCGCCCTGGCCAGATCCTCGACCATGCGCAAGGTCAGCGGATGGACGGCTTTGCTTGCCTCCGCGCCTTGCTGGGACCGGAGATACGGGAGGTTAACCGCCCCGATACCGTTCTCGAACACCCGGAGATGATCCTGGTGGACTGCCCACGCGGTTGCGACCCCCGCCGCCAGGAACAAAAGCCCTCGGGAGCGCTGGCTGGATTCGGTGCTGTTGCGCACGCTGATCCGGTACCGAAGCGGCATGCATCGGTGGTGTGAAGCCTCATTCAAGGCGCCTACCACGCGTCGCTGGACCCGCCACATCCATCCGTTGGTGTGCACGCTGATGCCGACTGCGTCACTGTGGAGCAGTTCCATAGCGAGCCCTGCGGCCGAGTCGAGACCGCCCGAGAACAGGACAGGCACGGCGCCGGCGGGCACGGTGTCGAACAGGAACTGCTGTGGCGTGTCGAGCGCCCCGGCCCCTGGCTGAAGCTGGCTGAACTCCAGAGCCCAGTCATCGTCGGTCAGCCAGTGCAGCAAGCGGCTGAGCCGCGGGATCTGCTGCCGCCACCGATCCGGTTCGCGGACTGGGATGTTCGCCCACAGTGATCGTGCCCACATCGTCCCTGGGGGCCGTTGGCGCTCAGTCGGCCGGGGGACCAGCCGGTCGATCGCGTGAACGCTTGCCGCGATCTCAAGCAGGTCAGCCGCGAGCGCGGGCAGCGCGCGTGACAGCCGGTCGACGACGGCGTGGCCTGACAACGTCATGTCGGCTCCGAACCTCAGCGGCATGGGAGCCGATCCCTTCGAAGCGAAACGCGCAGCGGGCGATGACAAGCCGGAGATGGCCGGGTTCACAGCATCTCCTCGATGTCGACATCCATGAGGTCAGCGGTAGCGAGCTTTACCTGTCGCCGGCCAGGCGCGCGGAGCCCACTGCCGTCCGGGTGCGCGAGCAGCCGCTTCGCCAGCTCGCCCAGCGGATTGCTCTGGGCGATTCCCTCGAACCGGTGGCGAAGCTCGACAGGGTCCAGGCCATCGCCCATTAGGACAGGAGCCATCCGGTCCAGCCCGAACGAATAAGCAACCTCGGCGACCACCCGGCGGGCCAGCAATAGCGCGGCAGTATCCGGCGAGGTGAGGGCCAGGCGATCTTTCATCGCGGCCGACAGGGCATCCACGGCCTGTCGGGCCAGCCGAGTTGGGATGTGCGCCGACGGCTCCCGTCGGCTGCCGCCATCGCCATCGTGGTCAGCTACGGCTGCCAGGTATGCCTGCGCGCCGAGTGCGGGAAGTTCGGGAACTCCATGAGCACGGCGGAGCGTCTCCGCAGTGGCCTTCGCGACGTGGTGCTCGATCACCTCCTGCGGCTCACCAGCCTGAAATGCCTTGAGGACCCGCCGCCACCGAGCACTCAGAGACCGCGGCAGCCTGTCATCGTCCGGCATCCCTGTCTCCGAAGTGTCGTCACTAGAACTATGTCAACGAGTTAAGCATAGCAGGAGGGCTAGGGATGTCAAAAAGTCAAGAGCTGTTCAGCTATTACGGTGGCACGGCGGGCGAGTCGCGAGGGTAACCCGGGCAGCGACACCGGGTCCGATTTCCCCCGGGTTCTCCGCGTGTCAGCTGCAGGCAGAGCCATTCAGCTGATTCTCAGCGACTGTGGAGCTGCTTCTGCGTTATCTGTGTGCACTCTGAGGCTGCTGGGATGCGATCGAGATCCTCGGGGAGGATTTCATGGATCACGGTTCGGTGTTCCGCCGGTGCGGCTGCCGGGATCAGGCGACGGGCAGGCTGCTGGGGGCGCGCTGTCCCGGGCTCAGCTCGCGGCGCCACGGCACGTGGTACTTCAGCGTGGAATTGCCTTCAGCGGCGGGGGACCGGCGGCGGGTGCGCCGTGGCGGCTTTGCGAGCAGTGCGGCGGCGGTCGCAGCGCTGGGGACGCTTTCGAGCGCGGCCCCGGGCTCCGTGCAAGGGCTGAGAGTGGGGGAGTGGCTGGAGCGGTGGCTGGCGTCGCGGATGTCGCTGCGGGCCTCGACCAGCCGTGGATACGCCGCGCATGTCCGCGGTTACCTGGCCCCTTATCTGGGGGGTATCCCGCTGGCGGAGCTGTCGCCTGCGGACGTGCAGGGCATGTTCACCGCGATCATCCGCGGCGAGGCGGCGCTGGGCCGGCCGGTGAGCCCGGCGACGCTGCGCCGGATTCATGCGACCTTGCGGGCGGCGCTGAACGCGGCAGTCCGAGCGGGTCTGATCGCGGTCAATCCGGGCCGGTGGCCCGAGTTGCCCGCCGCCGCAAGACCGCGGCCGCAGGTGTGGACCCCGGCCATGACTGACCTGTGGCAGCGGGAGGGTCGGCGCCCAGCGGTGGGAGTGTGGACGGCGGAGCAGACGGCGCAGTTCCTGGGCCACGTGCGCTCGCATCGGCTGTACGCGCTGTTCCACCTGGTGGCCTTGCGCGGTCTGCGCCGAGGTGAGGCTGCCGGGCTGCGGTGGGCTGACCTGGACCTTGACGCCGGAACGCTGACGGTGAGCGGGCAGCTGCAGCAGCTCAGTGGGCGGCTGGTGACTGGTGCGCCGAAGACTGAGGCGGGGTGGCGGGTGGTCGCGCTGGACCGGACCACGATCGCGGCGCTGCGCGCCCACCAGGCCCGCCAGCAGGCCGAGCGTGCCGCCGCCGGAGCCGGGTGGGCCGAGACCGGATACGTGTTCACGACGCCGGCCGGGAAGCCGGTGGCGCCGGACCGGCTGACTCGTTTGTTCCGCCGCCTGGTCGCCGAATCCGGGCTGCCACCGGTCACACTCCACGGTCTGCGGCACGGCGCGGCCACCCTCGCCCTGGCCGCTGGGACGGACCTGAAGATCGTGGCCGACCAGCTCGGGCACTCCACGATCATGCTGACCGCTGACACCTACACCAGCGTGCTGCCGCCCACCGCCCGCGCCGCCGCCGACAACACCGCAGCCTTGCTGTTCCCCGCCCATCCGCGGCAGGTACGCACCAGGCGCCCAGGGTTGCGCGCAGGGCATCGGCCTGTCCCGGCCAGGACGCGACACCGCCGCAGCCAGCACAGGCGCAGGGCCGCTTGACCATGGCGGACGCCCGGGCCGATGGTATCGGCCGGTGATCGTATGCTGGTCGTACGGTCGGTGAGACCTCCGGCTTGGATGGGGATGCATGGGCCGACCTGCTTAGAGGTCGCGCGGATTGGCGTGATCTGCGGGGCTTTGGTGTGTCCTGAGGCGGAACAGGCACAGGTTCCGTGATCATCGGAGTTGGAGGACCCCGGGCTTCTTGGAGGCTATTCCTCTTGTGACTCCAGTGAACTACTGGTGCCTCTCTTGTGCTGATTGTACGCCTGCCGGTGACGGCCCGGTGCCGGCGCCGCGGCCGGGAGG
>Ga0102924_1005877_pt1 | contig 11666 bp, 11 predicted proteins | sample PaiPotPPM11metaG_FD_80116 | JGI IMG/M metagenome (GOLD analysis project Ga0102924, IMG submission 80116) | Iron sulfur acid spring bacterial and archeal communities from Banff, Canada, to study Microbial Dark Matter (Phase II) - Paint Pots PPM... ...
GTCCGCGACCAAGCCGGCCGCAGCCGCACGCTGAACGCTCTCATGAAGGCGGCGGGCACCACGGCACGCTCGTTTGGACGTGTGCTCCACCAGCTTTGGCTTGAAGTGACAGGAGTTATCTTCCTGATCATGGCCGTTAGTTTCGCGGCGGCTTCTGTGAAGGAGTACGAGAAGTATCATGCCGGGCTGGTCGGCAGCGGGCGCCTCGCAGTCGCCATCTGCGTTTCCCTCGCGTTTGCATGGTTCGGGCTGAGTTCCTTTTGGAGGGTGCGGAGGAAAAGCCAACGTCCGTGATTTGCGAAGCGTCTGCGGAGCCCGCGGATGCCGCAGACTGTTGGTGAGAAATCAATGACGCAAAAGTTGAAGTCCCGCCCCGGCAGTTCGACCGAGATTGAAACTTCCTCTCACATTCCGGTGAAGCCGCTCTACACGCCGGGCGATCTCAAGGGCACCGATTACGAAGGCGAAATCGGCTACCCGGGCGAATATCCCTTCACGCGCGGAGTGCAGGCGACAAGGTACCGCGGCCGCCTCTGGACCATGCGCCAATACGCCGGCATGGGCGACGCCGAAGAATCGAACAAACGCTACAAATACCTGTTGGCGAATGGCACGACTGGGCTGTCGGTTGCATTCGATCTGCCCACGCAGATCGGCATGGATTCGGACCATCCTCTGGCAGCGGGGGAAGTCGGCAAAGTCGGCGTCGCTATCGATTCCATCGAAGACATGGAGCGGCTGTTCGAGGGCATCGATCTGACAAAGATCTCGACATCGATGACGATCAATGCGACGGCGTCGATTCTGCTGGCTCTCTATGTGGCGGTCGCGCGGCGGCGCGGCGGGGACATTCGAAAGCTCTCGGGCACGGTGCAGAACGATGTGCTGAAGGAATACATCGCCCGCGGGACGTATATCTATCCTCCGCAGCAGGCCATGCGGGTGATCACCGACATGTTCGCGTGGGCGAACGAGAACGTTCCCGAGTGGAACACGATTTCGATTTCCGGCTACCACATGCGCGAGGCGGGTTCTACGGCGGTACAGGAAGTCGCATTCACGCTGGGCAACGGAATGGCCTATGTGGAGGCGGCGATCAAAGCCGGCCTCGACATTGACAATTTTGCGCCCCGACTTTCGTTCTTCTTCAACGCGCACAGTAACTTTCTGGAAGAGGTTGCGAAGTTTCGCGCGGCACGCCGGATGTGGGCGCGAATCATGCGCGAGCATTTCAAGGCGAAGAATCCGCGCTCGTGGATGCTTCGTTTTCACACGCAGACCGCCGGTTCGACCCTGACCGCGCAGCAGCCGGAGAACAACATTGTCCGCACGGCGATTCAGGCCATGGCTGCTGTGTTTGGCGGAACGCAGTCGCTACATACCAACTCCTACGATGAAGCGCTAGCCCTCCCTACCGAGCAGGCGGCGCGCATCGCTTTGCGCACGCAGCAGGTCATTGCATATGAATCCGGGGCTCCGCAAACCACCGATCCACTCGCAGGATCGTACTACGTCGAGGCTCTCACCAACGAAATTGAGAAGAGGGCGGCGGAATACCTCGGCAAGATCGAGGTTCTGGGAGGAATGCTGAAGGCCATCGAGCGCGGCTTCGTGCAGCAAGAAATTCAGAACGCCGCCTATGAGTACCAGCAGCAGGTCGACAACCAGGAATCAATCGTGGTCGGCGTAAACCGCTTCGAAGTAGAAGAAGAGAAGCCGATCCCGATTCAGCGGATTGATCCCTCTCTCGAGCCGAAGCAAGTGGAACGCCTCCGTGCCTTGCGCACCAAGCGAGATGCCGGTCCGTGGAAGGTGGCGCTGGCCGGCGTGGAAGAAACGGCGCGCTCGGGAGCCAATGTCATGCCGAGAATTCTTGCCGCGGTGGAAGCGTCTGCGACCGTAGGAGAGATCTCGGACGCGATGCGGCGCGTGTTTGGAGAGTACAAGGAAGCGGTTGTGGTCTGAGGATTATGTGCGAACAGCCGCCCCAGCATCCGGTCGCCGCAAGCGACCTGCAGGTCCAGAGGTCTACGCTGGCTGCGCTTGCATGTCGGCAACAGCGGCCTCAAGATGCGCCAGCGTTTCTTCCACTGTCAGCGAATACATCTCTCGTCCGACCCCTTCACCTGACTCGAGGGCCGTCTTCAGATAATGTCCCGCAATCTCCACACCCAGTGAATCTGTGATCATCTTGCCCGTACGCTTGTGGTATTCCACCCAAGCAGGGTGCGGGAGGGCTACCCAGACTTTTCGGCCGCTGACGAGAAATTTGTAATCTACGGCGTCAGCGTGGCGCGTGGCGATGGCCACGATCTGCGCCTGATACACACAATGCACCTGTTTCTTCGTCCACCGGTCGATGGCTGTGAAATTCTCAAACATGACTAAAACTATAGCGGAGCCGCGGGTGCTGCCGCAAACTTCAAAGCATCTTCCTTGACCGCCCTTGACGCGCGCTGCTATACATAACTGCCTTTTCACGGAATAAGGGGTTTAGTTTTGATGAAGACAGCTTTGCCTCGATTGCTCGCTCTCACTCTGCTGTTCTCGATCTCTGCCGCACGCGCTGCGGATAAGAAGATCGCCGCCAAGCCCGCCACCTCCCGCTTCGAAATCTCATTTTCCAGGGACATGAGCTCGACACCGCTCGATGGCCACATGCTGCTCGTGATCTCCAATGACAACTCCACCGAGCCGAGATTTCAAATCAGTTTCATGACAGCCCAGTCGCAGCAGATCTTCGGTGTCGATGTGGACGCGCTTGCGCCCGGAGCCGCAGCGGTCGTAGGTACTTCGACGCTGGGATATCCGGCGGAGAGCTTGAACGACATTCCCGCGGGCGATTACTGGGTACAGGCCGTGCTCAATATCTACGACACTTTTCATCTAGGAAACGGCCGCACATTGAAGCTGCCTCCCGATAAAGGCGAAGGCCAGCATTGGCAGACCAAGCCGGGCAATCTTTACAGCAAGCCTGAGAAATTGCATCTCGATCCGAAGTCCCCGCAAACAATCCATATTTCGCTGACAGAAAAAAATCCGACGGTCGAAGAAGATCCCAAGCTCGCCGACAAAATGGCCGGTTGGAGCGGCGCCAACGACGATCACACGATCGTCGACAACAAGTGGGTGAAGCACATTCGAATTCAAAGCGATTTGCTGTCGAAGTTCTGGGGAAGGCCGACGTATCTCGGCGCCGTAATCCTGCTTCCCGACGGATGGGACGAGCATACCGACGCGCACTATCCCGTCATCGTCGAGCAGGATCACTTTCATCGCGACCTGCCCGGTGTGGTTGCTTTTCGCACAACACCTCCGAGTGAGAGTTTGAAGGGAGGAGATCTCCGAACGGCGAAGAACGGATACAAGCTTTACCAGGATTGGACCGCAGGCCGGCTCCCGCGCGTGATCGTAATATCGATTCAGCATGCAACTCCGTATTTCGATGATTCTTACGTGGTGAACTCCGAGAATGTCGGCCCATACGGCGACGCCATTACCCAGGAACTCATTCCCTATATCGAAAAGAAGTTCCGTGGAATCGGCGAAGGATGGGCGCGCTCGGTCTATGGTGGCTCAACCGGTGGCTGGGAGAGTTTGGCTTCGCAGGTTTTTTATCCCGATTTTTATAACGGGGCGTGGGTCTTCTGTCCTGACGTCGTCGATTTTCGCGCGTACATGACCATGAATCTGTACGACGACAAGAACGCATTCTGGATCGAAAGCTCCTACGGCAAGGTGCCGCGGCCTTCGGTCCGGCAGCCCGATGGCCTCGTGCTCTCGACCATGGAGCAGATGAATCGTTACGAACTGGTGCAGGGAACTCACAGTCGTTCCGGCGAGCAACTCGATACGTGGCAGGCCGTGTTCAGTTCTGTCGGCGAGGATGGATATCCGAGGCCGGTCTTCGACAAGCGGACTGGCGAGATCGACCACGAAGTCGCCAAGTATTGGAAGGAGCATTACGATCTCAGCGCCATTATGCAGCGCGACTGGAAGACGCTTGGCCCCAAGCTCGCGGGCAAACTCCATCTTTATGTGGGCGAAGCCGACACCTTCTATCTCGATCGCGCCGTCCATCTGCTGAAAGACTTTATGGACACGACAACCGACCCGTATTACCGCGGAAGCTTTGACTTCGGCGTGCGCAAGCCGCATTGCTATGCTGGCGATATCGATCCGGCGGCGGGCATTAACCAACACTACTGGCCGGAGATGGTGAAGCACATGGAGGAGACTGCGCCTCAAGGAGCCGACCTGAAAAGCTGGAAGTACTGACTGCTTTCCGTTATCAACAATTGGCTCCTGTACCATGGAAATGTGGCAACCAGGCCTTCTTCAAAAACGATTCGCAAGCAGGGGCTTAAAACTTATCGGGCCGGCCAGTTAACGGAGATCCCGTGGCTGGTTCATGGCTTTTCTACTCGGATCGGGGGGTATTCTCGCGTTTATCGCAAAGGCGACCTCAACCTCGGCTTCACCAGAGAAGATTCCCGCGCAGCAGTCGAGCGTAACCGGGCCGCGTTTCTTCAAGACCTTGGAGCGGTGACGCGTGCGCGTCGGACATTGCGAAAACGTGCCGATTCCCTCTGGCCGCTGATCACCGGGCGTCAAATTCATTCCGACATCATCCGATGCGTGGAGTCAGTTTCAGATGATCCTTTGGTCGGAGACGGATTAATCACCACGACTCCCGGTCTGCTGCTTGCGATCCAGACCGCAGACTGCCTGCCCATTATCCTCGTCGACACCAGGCGCCGCGCTGTCGGAGTTTTTCACGCAGGATGGCGCGGCACGGTCAAGCGCATCATCGAGAAAGGTGTGGGCGAGATGGTGCGCTGCTTCGGCAGCCGTCCACAGGACATAAGAGCGGTAATTGGGCCAGGAATTCAAGGCTGTTGCTACGAAGTGGGAGAAGAAGTCCGCACGAAGTTCGAATCGCAGTTCGCTTATGCGGACAAACTATTTCGTGAAGTCAAGGAATCTGATCCTGTGCGCGAAAAATATCCCTTGCTGTTTCTGACTGCCCGCGCCCCAGGCCATAGCGACCTACCGAATAAAATCTTCCTCGACCTCGTGGAAGCCAACCGTCAACAGTTGCTGGCGGCCGGCTTACTAAAGAAAAATATCGAAACATCACCGTTGTGCACGAACTGCCATCCAGAATTACTGTTCTCCTATCGTGCCGAGAAAGGCAAGACAGGCCGGATGATGGGAGCAGCCGGAATTCGCAAGCGATAGGCTAAAGATTGTGCCGCCGGAATTCATTACTGTACTAACTCATGCTGCTCGGGTCGAAGCGCACTTCGAAATACCCATCGATCGCTCACGAGAAAATTAACAATCGAGCACGCGGCGATACTGATCAGATTCGCAATCATGGACCGGAAGTGTGCCTTTCCGACGAGCAAACTCATGAATAGCAAGTTCCCAGCAATCGATACTGTCCCTGCCGTCAGGTTGAAGCGCAAGAGCCGGGCTAAAGTTCCACCTCGTTCGTCGCGGTCGGCCCAAGTGAAACGCTCGTGCCAAATAAAGTTGTGCAAAACCGCGGCCTCGACGGCTAGGGCAGTTGCGAAAAGATAGTCCATTCCCGCTGCGGTCAGAGCCCACAGCGCTGCCAGCTGCACTCCGATTCCGATGGCTCCCACAAGGTTAAACTTCAGCCATCGGAGGATGGATCTCAACATCTGAGGATCGCTCACGACAACCGTTCTTCCCGATACAACCTGGCGGTGTGGCTTACAGTCGCAATCACCGCCATCCCGAACATTCCCGCGATCGCAATCGAACCGCCCACGTCGAACAGCAAGAACGTACGTCCCATTAAATGCGCGTTCGGCCGGAAGATCAGGGCGACATTCCCAATCATTAAGAGAAGGCGGATCTCCGTGGGACCAAATAAACCGTACGACATACGAAACTTCCCCAGCGTGTATGTCGTGAGATACGACTCGACGGACAATACGAGAAACGCGACCAGCATTCCAAACGCGGTCTGCCAGTGGAGAAATCCCGATAACCCGAGTCCCGACATCAGAAAAACTCCGCCGAAAGTGTCTGTCATGTGATCCACATAGAACCCATAGCGCGGACGCAATCGATTACGGAAGCGGGCCAGCGTCCCGTCGAGGCTGTCGCCCAGCCAGTTCACGGCGATGAAAAATGTAGACAGCAGCAGGAAGTATTTGTTCCATCGAGCCACCGCATACGAGACGCCTGCCAGAAATTGCGCCGCGAACCCGAGCGCAGTCAGGTGATCTGGAGAAAGCGAATCCGGTACCCGTCTTGCTAGCCACATCAGCACCTTGCGTTCAACGGACGCGGTAATCGAACTCTGGATCCGGGTTGCATTGCGGAATTCAGACCGAGCCCCATTCGTGACGCTCGCAACAGCGGACATAAAGCCTCCTTGGAAGCAACGAATCAAAGAACTTAAAACAAGACAGCCGGCCCGTCAGTCATGCCGATCGGTGACACGTGTCTTTCCGCTCAATGCAGCCCGGGTCGCATTCAACGTAAACTCCAATGACTCGCGGGGAATGCTAGTGACGAAGGGGCCGACAAGCCAGCCCAGTCCCGTCGGAATGTCGCGCGTCAAGGAGATCGCCTCGCACTGCACGAACACGCCGTCTTCCGCCTGTTCGAATGCCCAATAAGAATTGAGCCGCCACATGTAGCCGTGATCGCCACCGTCCGGTAAAGCGTGTTCGTTTGGCGCGCCGGGATCTTCAATTTCAGATACGCGCGTGCTGCGCGAAATGCTGTACTGGTGGCGTGGGTCGATCCGTCCATAGTGAACGTCATATTCCGTATCGAGCACGACGGTGACGACTTTGTGTTTCCTCAGCCTCACGAAAACGTGAAAATCGTCGCTTTTGGCTGAGATCAGCTTTGATTCCAGAACATCAGGCGAGTAATACCGCGTCAGGCTATCGTAGTTCTGCACGATCGCCAGTAGTTGCTGGATGTTCGTGCCAGAGATGAAAACCGCCCCCGACCAGTCGTGAATCAGTCCCCCCGAAATTTCGGCTGGGGTATTCCCCAGCTTCTCGATCACAACTTCCCCGCGTCGAAGTCGACTGAGCATTTCCGGCTCTGGCGCTGCGGAAAGTGATTCCAGGCTGAGAAATGTTTTCGGATTGCCGCGGTCACCGGCAATTCTGGATTCGGCTTGGGCGATGTAATGATCGAATGCCGCTCTCGTTTCCGGTCGGTGCTGGGCGGCGAGTTCGCAATCCATTACGATCAAAACCGCCAAAACCGTGCCGATGGCCGCTCTTATCCTCAGCATTTTTCCCATCCAGCGCAGAATGCTCCCCCCGCGGGTCGAATATCAATCGATCCGAGCTCAAGCGGAGGTCAATTGCTCCTCATTTGCTAACCCACGGCAAATCTATCTGTTAGCGCCCTGTATCACGAAGGCGCCACAGCTTCCAGGTTGTAAACTAATCACCTCACATGGAGGAAACTCCTCACAAACGGCTCTTTCGCTTCGGAACTTTCGAGGCTGACCCGCAAAGCGGAGAACTCCGCAAGCAGGGCCGTCGTGTGCAGCTGCAAGGGCAGCCATTCGAGATTCTGACAATGCTCCTCGAGCAACCGGGCCAGGTAGTGTCGCGAGCGCAGATCCGAGAACGTCTATGGCCCGGCGGCACTTTCGTCGATTTCGACCACAGCCTGAATACGGCAATCAACAAGATTCGGGACGTGCTCGACGATTCGGCCGCCAGCCCTCGCTTCATCGAAACCCTGGCGCGGCGGGGATACCGCTTTATCGCTCCGGTTGAAGTGGAAGGTGAAGATCCCGTGGTGCCTCACACGCCGTCGACAGCGCGCGCCGCTGAGACTTTGCTGGAGCAACAGGAAAATGTCAGAGCGACTCCAACGCTGCTTACCGCTACGCACGAAATGCCGCACGCTTCCCGGTCGCTGGTGCGAACCTTGTTCCTGCTTTTACAGCTAATGTATTTCTCCTTCTATCTCATATCACTGGCTCGGTTGCACGTGGTCGAGGAGATGTTCGCAGCGACATTTACCCGACCCGTCTGGCTGGTTGTACTCCTCATTGTTACGGCGGTTGTGGGTATCCCGATTCGGCTGTACCTGATTTCGACAGTTGCGTTCAATGCCCCCGGATTGCGCGAAAAGTTCCCTCGCTTATTTGCGGTCATCTTCCCGCTCGATGAATTGTGGGCACTGGCTCCGTTCCTGCTCGTTCCCCAGATCGGCTATGGTTTGGCTCTCGGACTCACGGCGATTCTGCTTTATGCTCCTTTCGCGCAGCGTTCCCTCATCCTGATGGGTGCGGGAGGATCGTCTCGCATTGAACCCGCAGGATCATAGATTCGTCGGAACGAACCTGTTGTGATACGATCCCCAAGTTTCAGCTTCAGGGGCCCACGCATCGAGAAACGGAGCGTCCTATGTTTCCAGCCGATTGCGCACCCACCCGAAGGAATTTCCTAACAGCGGCAGCCGCCCTCACTGTTGGATTTTCTGGGTTGACGATTCTTCCGCAGCCCGCCTTCTCGGAAGACGCAGATGTCAACGTCATCGGCCCAAAGAAAGGCTACTCCCCGCAAATCGGCACGCTGGTCTCGATGATGGCGTGGATGCGCATGGTCGTTCTCATGTCGGTCAAAGGAATGTCGCAGAAAGACCTCGACTACCTGGTCGACGATAAGGCAAATACGATTGGATCGCTGCTCATGCACTTGGCGGCCACCGATCGCATCTACCAGGTGCTTACTTTCGAGGGAGGATCGGTCAAGGACCTGCCTGCTTCCTACAAAGAAAAATGGGGCGTGGCCATGGAGCTTGGAGATCCTGCGCGCAAAACGATCAAGGGACACGATCTCGACTACTATCTGAATTTATTGAGCGAGACGCGCGAACAAACGCTGGCCGAATTCCGCAAGCGCGACGACACTTGGCTGATGGCTGTGGATAAGGACTGGGGTTGGGGACCGACGAACAACTATTGCAAATGGTTTCACGTCTGCGAACATGAATCGAACCACAACGGACAGATCAAGTTCCTGAAGAAGCGGCTGCCAGGAGCCAAACCCGACAGCGAATAGGAAACCATCTAGACTATCTGCGTGCTGATTTTGAAAAATCGAGTGGCTTTTGCTGTCTCCGCCGTGACTGTCGCTCTGTGTCTTTCGACGGTTACTGCTCAGGTTTCGTCTGGCCAAATCGACGCACTCTTCTCCTCGCTGAAATCCGGCAACGCTCCCGGAGCTGCCGTGCTAGTCGTGCACAACGGAAAGCCAGTTTTCCGGCAAGGCTACGGCGTTACGGATCTGCGCACCTTGCATCCGATCGAGTCGGATACAGACTTCCGGCTAGCGTCATTTACCAAGCAGTTCACTGCGATGTGCATCATGCTGCTCGTTCACGATGGCAAGCTGCACTACGACGACCGCCTGACTGACATCTTTCCCGAATTTCCTGCGTACGGCAGACCGATCACAATTCGCAATCTGCTGAACCATACCGCCGGCTTACCCGACTACGAGGATATTCTGACCGCGCAATATCCCAACATCCCCGACGAACAGATTCCTCAGATCCGCGACACGGGCGTGTTGAAGCTGCTCGAACAGCAGACGGCCGGAAAGTTTTCCGCCGGCTCGAAGTGGGAGTACAGCAATTCGGGCTATGTCGTGCTGGGCTTGATAGTCGAGAAAATATCAGGCAAGTCCTTCGCCCAGTTCCTGCACGAGCGAATTTTTGCGCCCCTGCAAATGACCAACACACTCGCGTATGAGAAAGGCAAGAATGAAGTTCCGGAACGCGCTTACGGCCACACGAAGGAAAAAGACGGCTGGCGCGAAACTGATCAGAGCTCCACTTCGGCGACTCTCGGCGACGGAGGCATCTATTCGTCTGTCGATGATTTGGTGAAATGGGATAGCGCTCTGCGCGACCACACTCTCCTGAGCCCAAAAGAAATGCAGCCCGCATTGACTCCGGTCGTGCCAACTGGCGGCCCCGCCACGTCTCCCGACGGAGCGGTAAGCTACGGTTTCGGCTGGTTCTTGAGTTTTTACAAAGGCCACAAGCGGATGTGGCACGACGGCGAGACCATGGGATTCCGCTCCACGATCCAGCGGTTTCCCGACGACAACCTTACGATAATCGTGCTCGCCAACCGGACCGACGTCGATCCAAAGGAATTGGCGTTGAAGGTAGCAGACCTCTATATGCCAAACGGTCGCTAGCTTAGAAGTTATCAGGTAAGAGCCGCGTCAGAACTTCTCCGCGCTTAAGAAGAGACGTGCCAGCTACTCTTATGCCGTAGGCGCCGCAGGAGCCGCTGGCGGCGTGGAAGCTGCCGGGGCTGCGCCGGCGGCGTCATTCACCAAGTCCTTTAGTTCCTTGCTGGGCTTGAAGAAGGGAATCTTTTTTGCGGGCACTTCCACGCGCTCGCCCGTCTTGGGATTTCGGCCCACCCGTGGCCGCCGCTGGCGCGTCCGGAAACTGCCAAAGCCACGAATCTCGATTTTGTCTCCGGCGCGCAGCGAGCGCACCACGCTATCAAAGATGGTTTCGACGATTACTTCGCTGTCTTTCCGCGTAAGTTCCGCCAAACGCGAGACTTCATCAATCAGATCGGCTTTCGTCATAAACGCCCTCTCATCCCCAAGCTTTGATGTTCAGAAATCCATGATGAAGCTCCTGGCAAGCAGGAAAGCGCCACCAGCACCCATAACCTTCTCAAATTTCAGGGGTTGGATGCAAGTTACGCTCTTGGGACAGTCTCCAGAGTTGTCGGGAAGCAATCGCGAACCCCCAGGGAGCAGGTTCGAAGACAGACATACTCATTTCCACAGATAGTAGAAGCCGACCTGCTGCTCCATCAGCTTTTCGCGGGTGGGGATGTACTGCGAGACGTCGCCGAGGAGCAGATCCATCAACGTGCGGCGGTCCTTTTCTGGACGCACCAGCGTCGGTTCGCCTGAAATCCCCACAGACTTTGCCGTGTCTGCGACTGCCGCCTCAAAGTCTCCGACGTTATCGATGAGCTTCATCGACTGCGCCTGCTCGCCCGTCCACACTTTGCCGTTGGCGATGGCCTTCACATCGTCATACTTCATGCCACGGCCGTCCGCAACTGCCTGGATAAATTGCCCGAACATATTGTCGATCAGCGACTGCATGTAGGCTTGCTCGGCTGGAGTGAGATCGCGCGCCGGATTTCCCGTGTCTTTGAATTCGCCGGTCTTGATGACCACATTCTTCAGCTTGGCCCACTTCAGCAGATCGCCATAGTTCATCCACTCCGCAATGACGCCGATGGAGCCGACAATGCTCCCCTTATCCGCATAGACTTTGTCGCAAGCCGAAGCGACGTAGAAGGCGCCGCTCGCTCCCACCGTCTCAATCGATACCACCACTTTCTTTTTCTTCTCGCTGCGAATGCGTTTCACTTCGCGGTAAATCTCTTCCGAAGCCGCGACGCCGCCGCCCGGCGAATTCACGTGCAAAATAATGGCCTTGATCGAAGAGTCGTCGCCGAATTTCTTCAGCTCTCCGACAACCGGCTGAGGCGACAGAATGACTCCGTCGAGGTCGACCACGCCGATGCGGTCGCCGAAACTGGTCAGCCCGCTTTCGGAACTTCCTGCGTGCAGCGTGAGATAGACAAGAGTAAAGAC
>Ga0102924_1005878_pt1 | contig 11665 bp, 8 predicted proteins | sample PaiPotPPM11metaG_FD_80116 | JGI IMG/M metagenome (GOLD analysis project Ga0102924, IMG submission 80116) | Iron sulfur acid spring bacterial and archeal communities from Banff, Canada, to study Microbial Dark Matter (Phase II) - Paint Pots PPM... ...
ATCCCGGCGAGCGTGCCGTCGGGAAGGTCGAGCGCCAGCATGTTGCCTTCGCGGAAGGTGATGTCGGGGTTGAGCCGGCGCGCCTCCGCGACCATGCGCGGCGAGAGATCCAGGCCGAAGACGGCGGCGCCCGCGTCGCGCAGATGGCGCGCGACCTGCCCGGGGCCGCAGCCCATGTCGCACACGTCGCCGCGCCCGCCGACGTCGGCCGCGAAGCGGTCCAACAGGCGGCGGTCGAGCGGTTTGGCCCGCAGCTCGTCGAACAGGCGGCGGGCATACTCGTCCGCCACGCGGTCGTATCCGTCGCGGATCGATCCCAAGATGTGCTCGGCCATGCGCAGACTCCCGGGCGCGCTCGGGCGCCGTCATTGTACCGCGGCGCCGCCTTGACACAATCTCCGGGCGGCGAGACAATGAGCCCGTAATGTATGGGGCGGCGGCCCCGCCAGCCATGTGGCGGGGCCGCGGCACACGTGTGGGGGTGAATCGAGTGCCGACCTACGAATACCGCTGTCCGCACTGCGGGCATCAGTTCGAAGCGATGCACGCGGTCAACGCCACGCCGCCGAAGTGCGAGCGGTGCGGCCGCGCGGTGCGGCGTGTTTTCACACCGGTGGGAATCATCTTCAAAGGATCGGGCTGGCACATCACGGACTACCGCAAGACCCCGGCGCCGGTCGAGGGCGACGCGAAGAAGAGCGAGTCGTCCTCGTCCGACAAGTCGTCCGACAAGTCGTCCGGCGAAGGCGGAAAAAGCGGGACGGACTCCGGCGCCGCGGCGGACGGGGGCGCCAAGTCGAACGACGGCACGAAATCCGGCGGCGCGCGATCCAAACCCGCGTCGCGGTCCGGTGGCGGCGGCTCCGCTTCGTAACAGCGGCGCAGGCGCGAGGGCGCGGCCGATCGGCCGCGCCCTCGCGCTGTCATTGGCGCTGTGCGCGGCGGCCGGTCCGCCGGCCGCCGCGCAGGCACCGCTCGCGGTGGCGGTCGGCTTCGACGGCGCGGTGCGGCCCGGCGCGCCCGCGCCGCTCGACGTGCAGACGCCGCCGATGCCCGCGGGCGGTCCCGCCGAAATCGTGGTCGAGACGGCCGCGCTCGTGCCGCAGACGGGTCGCGCGACCGTATCCACCGTGGTGCCGTTTCAGGCGGTCGCCGGCGCCGTGGAGCGGGTGCGGGTGCCGGTGGTGATCCAGGACGTGCGGCGTCCGGTCCGCGTGCGGCTCATGCTCGGCGGGCGGGTGATCGCCCGCGCCGAGGTGCCGCTCGATCCGGCGCGCATCGCCGGCCGCCTCGTCGTGCTCGTCTCGCAGGTGCGCGCCGGTCTCGGCGCGCTGCGGCGGGTGGACGAGCGCGCCGTCGACGCGTACGTGACGCCCGACGCGCTGCCGGCGCGCTGGCAGGAGTATACGGGCGTGGATCTCCTCGTGCTGCGGGACCTCGATCCTTCGCGTCTCGGCGAGGCGCAGCGCACGGCGCTGCTCACGTGGGTGCGCCTCGGCGGCCGGCTCGTCGTGATCGCGCGGCCCGGAATGCCGCTGCCCGCGTTTCTCCTGCCGATTCTGCCCGCGCATCTCGAGGGCGCGTACGCGCTCACCTCCCCGGCGGATCTCGCCGCGCGCTTCGGCGGTGTGGTGCCGGCCGGGCCGATCCCGGCGGTCGCGCTGGTGCCGCAGCCGGGAGCCGACGTGGCGCGCGCGGCCGGCGTTCCGGTCGTCGCCGGGGCCGCCGAAGGCGACGGACATGTGAGCGTCTGGGGCATCGATCCGACGGTGCCGCCGCTCGCGGAGTGGGCGGGCCGCGCGCGTCTATGGGCGGCCGCGCTCGGCGCGCCGGCGCCCGCGTTCGTCGACGCGTCCGTGCTGGCCGAGCGGTTGAATCCGCGCGCGCCGGCGGACCGTTTCTCGCACGTCGCGGCGGGGTTCCTCATCGCGCTGTACGTCGCGGGCCTCGCGGTGCTCCGCCGCCGCCGCCCGACGCCGGCGGGTGCCGCGGCCGGCGCGGCGGTTGCCGCGCTGGCCGTCGCCGTCTTTGTGACGCTCGCGGTGGGCGCCCGTGCGCGGTCCACCGCGCTGACGCAGGTGGCCGTGTTGGAACAGGCGTCCGGGGCGCCGGTCGCGCGCGCCCTGATTGTTGCCGCGGCGGCGGTGCCGTACGGCGGGTCCGTCGAAGTCGCGGCCCCGCCCGGCGCCGTGGCCGCGCCCGTGACGATGACCGGCGATCTTCGCCTGCGGTGGCGCGACGAGACCGCGGTGCTGGACGGGGTCGTGCGGCCCGACGTGTCGTGGGTGTTCCAGGCGCTGACCGCGGTGCCGCTGCGGACGTCGGCCCGATTCGGTCCCGGCGGGCGGACGTTGACGGCGGACCTCGATCGTGCCGGACTGCGGGACGCCGCGGTCTGGTGGCACGGCCTCGTGTACCCGCTCGGCGACCTGCCCGCGGGCCGGACCGCGCGCCGGGTGCCCGACACCGGGTGGCGCCGCGCCGCCGACGCCGTCGCCGACGATCAGTCGCCGGCGAGATTTTTCCGGGCCCCGGAGAGCCAGGCGCCGGGCGCGATTGCGCAGCTGCCGCGGCCGGTGCTGGTCGGCGAGTGGTCCGGGCCGGCGCCGATGTTTGCGCTGCCGCAGCGTCTCCGCGCCGGCCGTGCGGGGCAGGACGTCGTGCTCGTGGTGCCGATCGCGGGCCCGGCGCCGCGGGTCGTGCAGCCGTGAGCAACCCGGTGCTGCGCGGGGATCTGCGGGCCCGCGCCGCCAGCCGCAAGATCTTCGCGATCGAGCTGTTCTATCTCGGCGTGCTTGGGGTGCTCGCATGGCTCGGCATGCCGCCGGAGCTCGGCGCGCAGGCCGCCGAGCGAACCACGAGCCTGACGACGGCGCTGCTGGTCGTCGAGGCGATCCTCGTGACCTACTTCGCGTCGGCCTGCGCCGCCCAGGAGATTGCGGTGGAGACTGAAAAGTCTCCGGTCGATCTGGTCTTCGCGCCCTTCACGCCGCGGTCGATCGTCGCCGGCAAGAGCCTCGCGACGCTCGCGACGGCCGGCTACTGGCTGCTGCTCGGGGCGCCGCTCGTCGCGCTGTCGGCCGGCATCCGCCAGGACTCGGCGGCCGGACTCGTGAGCGCCGGCGCGTTGATCGCCGTGGTGGCGTGGAGCATGGGACAATTGGGCATGTGGCTCGGCATCGCGATCGAGTCCGAGTTCTCGCGGACGCTCGCGCATTGGGGCCTCTTGCTGCTGGTCTTCGTCGGCACGCTCGCGCTGCCGATGCCGGCGCGGACGATCAACCCGGTGCTCGGCATCGCCGCGGCGCAGCGCGGGGAGCTGCCCGCGGCCGTGTACGCCCTGTACGTGGCGTTCGGCCTGGCCTGCGACGGGGCGGCGCGCCGGACGCTGCGGCGGTATCTCGCATGAACGAGTCGGCCGAGGCCCGCGAACTCCAGCGGCTGCTGCAGCCGGTCGTCCGCCGGCTCGCGCTGGCCGGGGCGGCGCGGTGGCTCGCGCGCGCGGCCGCCGCGGCCGCCTCGGGGCTGCTCGCGTGGGCGCTTGTGACCGCGGTCGTCCCGGTCCCGTTTCCGCTGACGCGCATGCTGCCGTGGGTGGCCGCCGCCCTCGTCGCCGGAAGCGTGGCCGCGGCGCGCTGGTACCGGCCGCCGCTCCTCACGGCGGCCCGCGTGGCCGACCGCCGCGCGGGTCTTGCCGACCGGCTCGGGACCGCCGTCGATCTGCTGGCCCGCACCGAACGTCCGGCGGGACTCGCGCGGCTCCAGATCCACGACGCGTTGTCGGCGGCGGCGGGACTCGAGCCGCGCGCGGTCGCCCCGATCCGCGCGCCCCGAGACGCCTGGCTGCCGCTCGCGCTGTGTCTCGCCCTCTGCGCCTGGTGGTGGCTCGGTGCGGGATTGGCCGTGCCGGGCACGCCCGCCGGCCGGATGGCGGCGACGATTCACCGTGAAGGCCGCGCGCTGGTGGACGTCGGCCGCCGCCTGGATGAGACCGGCCGCGCGGAACACCTGCCGGAGGCGCTGCGCACCGCGCCGGCCGTGCAGGACGCCGGCCGCCGTCTCGAGGCGCCTCGCGTCGGCTGGGACGATGCGATGGGCCAGGTCCGCGAGGTCGTGCGGCAGTTGCAGGCGGCGCAGGACAACGTGCGCCGTCAGATCGACGAGGCGATGGCTCCCGGGCGGGCCGGGCGTCCCGGCGCCGGAAAGCCCGACAGCGCGGCGGCCCGGCGGGCCGATCAGGCGCAGCGGCTCGACGCGGCGCGGCTCGCGATGGAGGATCTGGCGGGCGCGCTGCGGCAGGGCACGGGGGGCGGCATGTCCGCGGACGAGCTGGCCCGGCGCCTGCGTGCGCTCTCCGAATCGCTCGATCAGTTGGGCGCGCCGCCCGGCGTGCGCGCCGGCGTCGACCGCGCCCGCCGCGCGGCGGAAGGCGGGCAGCGCGGCGCGTCCTCGGCCGCGCTGGGCGAGGCGTTACAAGACCTGCAGGGCCTCGAGCGGATGTTGGGCGACGAGCAGGCGCTCGGGGACGCGCGGCGGCAGGTCCAGCGCTCGGCGGACCGCATCGCGCATGCCGCGCGGGGCGGCGGAAGCGCGCAGTCGGCGCAGCCGGCCGGGCCCGACACGACGTCGCAGGCCGCATCCGGTTCGAACCCCCCGACGCCGGGTACCGACGAAACGGCGCCCCCGCCGCCGGGGCCCAATCAAGGCAGCCTGGCGGGCCGCGGCACCGGCGGGAATCTCGGCGCCCCCACGCCGCGGCTCGGAGGAACCCGCACGCAGAGCCGCCTCCAGGGGCTCCCGGGACCGGGATCGACGCACGTGCGGGAGATCGTGGGGCCCGGACGAGCCGCGCCCGCGCAGCACGTCGCGGCGCCGCCGCCGCCGGACGTCGCGCACGAGATCGACCGCGCGCTGTCGCAGGACCCGCTGCCGCCGGGGTACGTGACGCTCGTCCGCCGGTATTTCGATTCCCGTGGAGGCGCACCGTGAGCCTTGCCGACCGCCCGACATCCGATCTCACCGCGCAGACCGCAGACGAGTTCCGGCGCACGTTCGGGCTCGTGCGCGGAGAACTGAGCCGCGTGATCGTCGGCCATCAAGAACTGCTCGACCTCGTGGTCACGGCGCTTTTCGCCGGCGGCCACGTGCTGCTCGAGGGCGTGCCCGGCCTCGGCAAGACGCTGCTCGTGCGCACGCTCGCCCAGGCGCTGGACCTGCGATTCGCCCGCATCCAGTTCACGCCCGATCTCATGCCGGCCGACATCCTGGGCACGAACCTCGTCGTGCAGGACGACGCCGGCCGCCGCCGGTTCGAGTTTCAGCCCGGCCCGATCTTCGCGCAGATCGTCCTCGCCGACGAGATCAACCGCGCGACGCCGAAGACGCAGTCGGCGCTGCTCGAGGCGATGCAGGAGCACTCGGTCTCGACCGCCGGAGAGTCCCGGCCGCTCGACGAGCCGTTCTTCGTGCTGGCCACGCAGAACCCGATCGAGATGGAGGGGACCTATCCGCTTCCGGAGGCGCAGCTCGACCGGTTCCTGTTCAAGCTGCGCGTCGCGTTCCCGGCGCTCGACGAATTGCGCGAAATCGCGGTGCGCACCACGGGGCCGGAAGGGCCCGGCGCCCGCCGCGTCGTCGACGGCGCGGCGCTCCGCGGCCTCCAGGCCTTCGCGCGCGAGGTCCCGGTCGCATCCCACGTGCTGGAGTACGCGGCGCGTCTGGTGCTGGCGACGCATCCGGGGCCGGAGAGCGCGACCGAGACGGCGCGCCGGTTCGTCCGGTACGGCGCGAGCCCGCGCGGGCTCCAGGCGCTGATCCGGGCCGGCAAGGTCCGCGCGCTCGCGCAGGGCCGCGCGCACGTGGCGGCGGAAGACCTGCGGGCGCTGGCCGTCCCGTCGCTGCGCCACCGGATTCTCTTGAACTTCGAGGGTGAGGCCCAGGGCATCGACGCCGAGCGCGTGATCGAGGACGCGCTCCGCCACACGGAAGCGCAGACGGCCCCGACCGTCACCGCCTGATCCGCGCCGCCGCATGGCCTCCGACCGCCCGCTGCCCGAGCCCGTGTCGCCGCCGGCCGTCCGGCCGGCCGCGGAGGGACCGACCCCGGCCGCGCCGCGGGACCAGGCCGGGCTGCTCGATCCGGCCTTTCTGCAGCGGCTCGAGGCGCTCAGCCTCGTCAGCCGGCGCCGCGTGCGGGGACGGCAGCACGGCGAGCGGCGCAGCCTCGTCAGGGGACGCGGCATCGAGTTCGACGACTACCGCGCGTACGAGCCCGGCGACGACTACCGGTACATCGACTGGAACATCGCCTCGCGCCTCGACCGCCTCTTCGTCAAGCTGTTCAGCGAGGAGGAGGACCTCGACATCCGTCTGCTGGTCGACACGAGCCGGTCGATGGCCGCGGGCGTGCCGAGCAAATTGCTGCTCGCCAAGCAGCTCGCCGCGGCGATCGGCTACATCGGCCTCGTCAACCTCGACCGCGTCGAGGTAGGCGTGTTCTCCTCCGGACCCGGTCCCCGCCTGAGCCGGCTGCGCGGGCGCGGCCGCGCCTTCGACCTGCTGCGCTTTCTCGACGGCATCGTGCCGGAGGGGACGACCGACCTCGGCGTCGCGCTGCGGCGCACGCTCGACGAGTCCCCACGCCGCGGCCTGCTCGTCGTGATCTCCGACCTGCTCGATCCTCTCGGCTATGAGGACGGCCTCCTGCGGACGCGCCACCACGGCATGCAGACGTTCGTCATCCACGTCCTCGCCGAGGACGAACTCGCCCCGCGGCTGTCCGGCGAGCTGCGCCTCATCGACGCGGAGACGGGGCGGGCCGTGGAAGTGACGGTCGACGCCGACGCGCTGCGGGCCTACGCCGAGGCGCGCGACGCCTATCTCGAGGGCGTCCAGCAGTTCTGCTTCCGGCACGGCATCGACTACCTGCGGACGACGTCCACCGTTCCGGCCGACTCGCTGGTGCTGCGCTACCTCCGGCAGGGAGGGCTCGTGCGGTGAGCTTCGGCACGCCGGCCGCGCTGTGGGCGCTTCTGGCGGTCCCCGTGCTGGTCGTGCTGTACCTGCTGCGGGTGCGGCGCCGGGAGTATGTCGTGAGCAGCGTGCTCTTGTGGGTCCGGTCCCAGCCCTCGTGGGCGGCGTTCCGTCCCTCGCGCCGCATCGAGCGGAGCCTGTTGCTGCTGCTGCAGATCGTCGCCGCGGCCGGCCTCGCCGCGGCGCTGGCGCAGCCCGCGCTCCTCGGCTGGACGGCCGGAAGCGGGGACGTCGTGCTGGTGCTGGACGGGTCGATGTCGATGCGGGCGCGGGATGTGCCCCCGACGCGATTCGACCGGGCCCGGGCCGAGGCGCGCGACGTCCTGGCGCGCCTCGGCCCGGGCCACCGCGCCGCCCTCGTGCTCGCGGCCGCGCATCCGCTCGTGCTCGTGCCGCCGACCGCCGACCGCGGCCGCCTTGAGGCGGCGCTCGCGCAGGCGCAGCCTTGGGACGTGGCCGGCGACGTGCGAGGGGCCGTCGACCTCGCGGCCCAGCTCGTGCCGGGAGGGCGGGGGCGCATCCTCGTCTGGACCGACGCCGCCCGATCGTCGGTGCCGGCGTTCCCGAACGTAACCGCGCGCGTTCTCGGAACGGCGGATGATAACACCGGCCTCGTCGCCCTGCGCGTACTACGGGACGGGGAGACCGTGCAGGCTCTTGTGCGGATCACGAACTTCGGCCGCGCCGCGGTGCGCGCGCCGCTGCGCGTGACGCGGGACGGCGCCGCCGTGTACGGTACGACGCTCGCGCTGGCCGCGGGCGAGACGCGCACGGTCGTGTTCCCCGTGTCCGCCCCGCAGACGGGCGCCGGCGTGCTGCGCGCGCAGCTCGACGTGCGCGACGCGCTGCCGGACGACAAGACCGCGGAGGCGCTGCTCGCGCCCGCGCCGCTGCCGTCCGTGCTGCTCGTCGGCCCGGACGATCCGCCGCTCGAGCGTCTGCTGCGCGTGGCGCCGGTCTCGCGCGCCGAGGTGACGCGGGAGACCGACCCGGCGGCGTGGCGCGGCTACGACGTCGTGATCCTCGACCGCGTGACGACCGGCGCCGTGCCGCCGGGCCGGTACCTCGCGATCGGGACCGTCCCGCCGAACCTGCCGGCCAATCCCTCGGGCGTCGTCGACGCGCCCGACATTGCCACGTGGGATCGGCGCGATCCGGTGTTGCGGTTCGTCGACTTCGGGGACGTGCACGTTCGCCGGGCGCTCCGGCTCGCGCCCGAATCCGGGCACGTGCTCGCCGCGGGGCCGTCGCCTCTCCTGTGGGCCTACGAGGGCCGGGGCCTGCGCGCGATCGTCCTCGCCTTCGGGCTCGCGGACTCCGACCTCCCGCAGCACGTCGCGTTTCCGGTGCTGGTCGTGAACAGCCTCGCCTGGCTCGGCGGCGACGCCGGCGGCCTCCAGGCCGGGCAGACGCTCGAGGTGCCCGCGGCCGGGAGCGACCGGGCGGTGCTGCTACGTCCCGACGGGACGCGGATCGGCGTGCCGGCTCGGGACGGCGTCTTTTCGTTCGCGCTGCCGCGCGCCGGCGTGTACCGGCTGATGACGCCGGCCGGCGAGCGGGCGGTCTCGGTGAGCGTCGGATCTGAAGCGGCCGGGCTCATCGCGCCCGGCGGGGCCTGCGGCGCGGGCGAAAGCTGCGCCGGCGGCGCCGCCTCCCAGTCTCCGGTCCAGCGGGTGCTGGCCCGCCTCGCGCTGTGGCCCTGGCTCGTGCTCGGGGCCGTCGCGGTCGCGCTCGGCGAGTGGGCGCTCGCCACCCGCCGGCACGGCGGGGACGCCTGATGCCCCTCGTGACGTTCGCCCGGCCGCTCGCGCTGCTGCTGCTGCCGTGCGTGGTGCTGGTGCTGCGGTTGGGCGGCCGCCGCGCCGGGCGGCGGTGGCGCATCGCGTCCGCGCTGCGCGCGGTGATGGTGGGGCTGCTCGTGCTCGGAGCGGCGGGCCCGGCCGTCCGCATGCCGGCCACCGGCGCGTCCGTCGTGTTCGCGGTGGACCGCTCGCTCAGCGTGACGGCCTCCGGCGCCGGCGACACGGAGGCCGCGTTCATCCGCGGCGCGCTCGCCGGCATGCGGTCGCAGGATCGGGCCGGCATCGTCACGTTCGGCGGCCGGCCCGCGCTCCAAGTCCCGGTGGCACCGCGCGCCGCGGCCGGCGATCTCGGCGTCGGGCCGGAACCCGACGCGACCGACATCGGGGCCGCGATCGATCTTGCGCGGAGCGTCCTTCCCGCGGACGGCACGCGGCGCATCGTGCTGCTGAGCGACGGCGGCGAGAACAGCGGCGACGCCGCGGCGGCCGCGCGCGGGGCGGCCGCCGCGGGCATCCCGATCGACGTCGTGCCGCTCGGCGGCCCGCCGGCCGCGGATGTGCTCGTCGACGACGTGGTCGCGCCCGAGGAAGTGCGCCCCGGCGAACGGTACGAGGTCCGCGCGGTGTTGCAAAGCACGGCCGCCGCATCGGCGACCGTTACACTCCGCCGCAACGGCGCGTCCAGCGCGGTCCGGCAGCTGTCGCTCGCGCCGGGCGACACCGCGGTCCGTTTTCCGGAGATCGCGCTCACGCCGGGTCCGATCCGCTACACCGTCGACGTCGAGGCGTCGCCGAGCGCGCTCGCCGGCAACAAGCACGGCGAGGCCCTCGTCGTCGTGCGCGGGCGGCCCCGCGTGCTGTTCGCTTCCGACGGGGCCCGGCCGCTCGCCGAATGGCTGCGCCGGCAGGGGATCGATGTGGACGCGCGCTCGCCCGACGGGCTCCCCGCGTCGTCCGCCGACTTGGCGCCCTACGCCGGCGTCGTGCTGGACGACGTCCCGGCCGGCGAGCTGAGCCGCGCGCAGCAGGAGGCCCTCCGCACATTTGTCGCCGACGCCGGCGGCGGTCTCGCCGCGATCGGCGGCCCGCACAGCTTCGGGGTCGGGGGCTACGCCGGCACGCCGCTCGAGGCGGCGCTGCCCGTCAAGATGGACGTGCGGCAGACCGCCACGCTGCCGACCGTCGCGATCGCGCTCGTGATCGACACCTCCGGCAGCATGGAAGCGTTCGGCACCGAACTGGCCAAGGAAGAACTGGCGAAGGAAGTCGCCGCGTCGGTCATCGACCACCTCGGCGAGCACGATCTGATCGGTGTGATCACGTTCGATCAGGAGTTTCGCTGGCTGGTCCCGATGACCGAGGCGCGGTTCCGCAGCCGCGTGCTCGAGCAGATCGCGAAGCTGCAGGCGGGCGGGGGTACCCTCATGTATCCGCCGCTCGAAGCCGCGCACGCCGCGCTCAGGACCTCGCCGGCGAGGCTCCGGCACGTGATCGTGATGAGCGACGGGCTCACCGATCCCCCGCCGGCGGGGGCGAGCTTCCGCGCGCTGGCCACGAGCATGGCGCGGGACCGCGTCACGTTGAGCACGGTGGCGATCGGACACGACGCCGACCTCCCCTTTATGCGCAACCTCGCGGCGTGGGGGCTCGGCCGCACGTACTTCGCGAAGGACCTGTACGCGATCCCCGAGATCTTCACGACCGAGGCGTTCCTCGCCACGCGGTCGTACTTGATCGAAACCCGCTCGCCCCTCAGCCGCGGCGGCGCGGCGCCGACGCTGGCCGGCCTCTCCGCGCCGCCGGCGGTGGACGGTTACGTGGCGACGGTGCCGAAGCCGTCGGCCGAAGTGGCGCTCGCGAGCCCGCGCCGCGATCCGGTGCTCGCGACCTGGCAGTACGGACTCGGCCGCGCGGTCGCGTTTACGTCCGACGACGGCCTGCGCTGGACCTCGGGGTGGGGGACGTGGCCGGACGCCGCGCGCTTCTGGTCGCAGGCGGTGCGGTGGATGCTGCGCGACGAAGGCAGCGGGCTCTACGCCGAGACCAGCGCGACCGGCGGAGTAGGGCACGTCGTGCTCGACGTCCGGCGGCCCGACGGCACGCCGTGGAGCGGCCTCGCGGTCACGGGCCGTGTGTCGGCGCCGGACGGCGCGGAGCGGCCGCTGCCCCTCGCCGAGACGGTGCCGGGACGGTATGAAGGGGCTTGGCCCGCCGCGACGCCGGGCACCTACGCCGTCGTGATGGGCGCGAGAGAGAACGCGGCCCTCGTCGGCACGCGCATCGCCGGACTCGTCGTGCCGTACTCGCCGGAGTTGCGGCCGGCGCCGGGCGGCCCCGCGCTGTTGAGCCGCATCGTGGAGACCGGCGGCGGGGTGTTTCTCTCCGATCCCTCAGACGTCTTCCGGCCGGGACCGGGCGGCGGCCCGCGCGACGCGTGGCCGCCGCTCGTCGGGGCCGCGCTCGCGCTGCTGGTCGCGGAGGTGGCGGTGCGGCGGGTGCCCGCGCTGGCCGACCGGCTGGCGCTCGCCGCGGCCGCCCTGACGCGCTGGCGTGAGGGCTCGGCCGGTGCGCGTGTTGCGCGCGCCGGGGACGACGCGGCGTACGACGCGGCGGACCGGTGGGCGGCGGAGGACGCGGTGCACGCCGAGGAGGACGCCCTGCGCGCAGCGTCTATGGAACACGCCGCACGGCTGTACATCGCGCGCCTGCGCGGCGGCCGCCGCGACTGAGCGCGCGCTTAGCGGCAGACCGTCAGCAGCGCTTCCGGACGCTCCAGCCGATGGTCCGGCCGCTCGGCCAGCACGGCCTCGAGCTGCTGGGTGCCCCACAGC
>Ga0102924_1005881_pt1 | contig 11663 bp, 10 predicted proteins | sample PaiPotPPM11metaG_FD_80116 | JGI IMG/M metagenome (GOLD analysis project Ga0102924, IMG submission 80116) | Iron sulfur acid spring bacterial and archeal communities from Banff, Canada, to study Microbial Dark Matter (Phase II) - Paint Pots PPM... ...
GAGCCAGGGCGTTTTCGCGAGTTGGGTCGAAGATGTAAACCGAGGTGTTGCTGACCACGGCGGCGATGTCCTGGTAGTTGACGGTGTACACCATTTCTCCGGCACCACCGATTCCTACCCGCCCAAAGTCGATCCTGTCCCGGCTTTGGAGAATGCCGTAGACGTAACGGCCGCTCTCTCCAGCAGCCGCACCGGTCGGGGCAGAATTCTCCCCGAACTTGACACGAACATCCTCTTGCGATTTCGTATTTTTGCGAGGCTTAACCGCCGTTTTCGGTGTCATAGTCTTTCTCGGTTGCTTGATTACTTCCGCCTGCATGACTCCCTTCACATTGTTCCTGGGGAGCGCGGGGACGCCTCAGACGCGGGAAACAGGAAAAACAATCTTAAAAATTGTACCCTTTCCAGCACTGCTCCGTACGTGAATTCTTCCCCCGTGGTTTTCCACAATCCCCTTGACAATCCAAAGACCCAGCCCGGTGCCCTTTTCGCCCTTGGTAGTGACAAAGGGCTCAAACATAGTCTTCCGTATCTCGTCGGGAATTCCACTTCCGGTGTCCGCTACTACCAGGCTGACCTGCTCGTAGGTCCCTCGTGTGGATCTGACATGAGAAGTCCGAATGGTTAGTTTCCCACCGCCCGCCATGCTGTCCTGCGCATTTACGACCAGGTTAGACAGCAACTGCCGGAACTGGTCGGCAGAGCCCTTCGTCTGCGGCAATTGCCCGAACTGCTTCTCCACCGTGATCCCGTCCTTCGCCAGAGGGCGCGAAAACAGGGTCAGCGTGTCCTCGACGATAAGGTTCAAGTCGAATGTTGCCAGGTACCCGGCGTTGCGATAAAGCCCGAGCATCTGGCGAACGATCCTGGTAACCCGGTCGGTTTCCCTTTTTAAAGCGTCGTATATCTGCTGTGCGTCGGGTTCGACCTTGTTCCTGAGAAGGAAAATGGCGTTCTTGATAGCTTCCATCGGGTTGTTGATTTCGTGGGCGATGGTGCCAGCGAGCCGGCCGGTCGCGGCAAACTTCTCCATCTCGAGCATGCGCCGCTCCGTCTGCAACTGCTCCAACCTTTTCCAAGTGGAGAAATCACGCAGAACGGTGACCGTGTACGCGACCTGCCCGCGCGCGTCGTAAATCTTACCGGAGCGGGCCGCATATTCAATTTCACCTCCCGTCGCAGGATTAAAGAGATGGAGCGCCTTGTTCTGGTGATCCAGAAACGAGAAGGTGAACGAGGTGAGGTATGCGTCCAGCTTGGCTTCGTTGTTGACCATCTGCGGCTCTCGGACCGCCGCACCGGTGGCAAATAGCTCCTTCGCCAGAGGATCCAGAAGAACGATCTTCGCGGAATTGTCCGCGACAACGATCGGATCTCCCACGTTTTCGATCACAACGTTGAGGCGATCACGATCCTGGCGGACAATCTCTTCCGCGGCCCGCAACTTATCCAGATTGGTGCGCAGCTCCTGGTCCGCCCGGCGGAGGTCGGTCACGTCGCGCATTACGGTTACCATGCCGGTCCGGGTTTCATCGATGTACGTGGGCGCGCAGACCGCTTCAAAGAGGACCTCTTCGCCTTCCATGACGTCAACCAGCGTCAAATCGCGCGAGCTGTCACTGGCGCTCACCGTCATAGAGGAAAGCGCGGCCGAGAAAAGGAGATTGTTAAACTCGACTGCTCGTCGTCCGCCTTCGCTGACTCCCTCCGGAATGCGGAAAAAACGCTCGGCAGCGCGGTTCTGGATAATGACGCGATGCTGATTGTCAGTAAGGATGACCGGGTCAGCCATGCTCTCCATAACCGTGGTCATGCGCGAGATGGTGATCTCCATGTCCCGCATGCGGTTGTAATAGTGTTCTACTTTGAAAAGGCGCGAAAGTTGGCGGTTCGCGCGTTCTACGAGATTGTGGAACTGCCGAAGCTGTGTCTGGCCAGTTCTTCTTCCCAGTTGTCCAATCACCACATTGACGTAGGACCGCATGCCGCAGGCCGAGCACACCTGCTGCTGGATCTGTAATTTGCTGGACTCCGCATTCTGTACCGCCAGGCAATCGTTACGCCGGTCCCGCTCCGCCTCCCAGCAGCGTGAAATATTGCGGTAAATCATAGGATGGGCATAGAGGGCACCGTTCCGAACTACGCCATCGGGAGCCAGAACCGGTTTGAGATTCAAGAGTGAAGAGACAAATGGGTCCTCGCTTGCCCACAGCGATGTGTTGAACTTTTCCAAAAACTCGGAGCTGCAGTGCAGGGAGGCGGAAGGTTTGATCTGTCCGGTGTCGAAATCAAGTTCGAGCGCAAGCGCGCTCGGAAAGCCCAGATGGACTATCTCCTCCAGGAGGATTGGAAGAATTTCCTCGGGACGCTCGGCTGCGGTAAGGCGTAGTGCGGCTGATTCGCTGGACGACCGTGGATCGCGGGAATTCTCGCGTTTGCGTCTTAGCGCGGAACTGGCCATTCGACTCTAACGCTAACCCGTACTCGGCTCGAGCTGCGAGCCGCCAATTCTCGTTCAGACCCTGACTTCATCTCCTGCGCACCTTTCGCTTTGCCGGCGCACGGGTAACGCGATGAGGTGCCTCCACTTCGACCTCGGGAACTGCTTCGGCGCTCAATTGTGGCCGCGACACCAGACCTACGAGTCCCACCGCATCCGCATATTTCAAGTAGGTGTCGATGGATGCCACGACAACGCGTGCCTCGACCGTGATCAGGTCGATACCGACGAGAGAGATGCGAACCCAGGCATCGATTACGATGCCTTTGTCCAGAACCCGGTCGAGCACATCAATAAGGCTGGATCCGCCCGATACTCGTTCGACGGCCATTGAATTCCCTCCTCTGCCGTTCTGAAATCAGATTAACGTTTTCGCCGCCCCGGTACACCTTGCCGTCCCGGTACACCTTGCCGGCCCGGTACTCCGGCACGCCCCGGCACACCAGACTTCCGCCCCGGCACACCGGCTTTCCCCGGCACACCAGATTTCCGTCCCGGCACACCAGTATTCCGCCTCGGCCCAGGACCTTGGACTTCCCGTGCGTCGGGAAGCAGAGGGGACTGCATGGTCAGGTGAGGATCGTACTTCCACCAATTCATCCCAATTTGCTCGGCCTTATCGACCGAGCACACCAGCAGGCGGATTCGAATCGTGAGCAATTCAACATTCGCCAACGAAATACGCACGTCGCCCGCGATTACCAGCCCTTTGTCGAGAACGCGATCCAGAATATCGACCAGATTCGTAGTTCCCGCGGTTGTCGGCACCCGATCCATGGTTTCGGTTTTCTTTCTGCCGGAAACGACGCAAAACACCCGCTCCGCGCGCCTGATGCTAAATGCAGCGGCAACCGCGTGTCAACGCATGGAAGGATTTTGCTGGATCAGACCGCGCCCGGGACTTCGCCGGGCTTCAGATTCCAAGCTGCTGGTTGCCGTTGCCTGAGTTGCTGACTGTTTTCTGCTGGCTTAAAACTGCGGCCTCACGGCGCCATATTGCGAGCAGCGCGGCGAATTTCATGGTTCTATGGTTCCGAAGACGTGTTTCCGTCCGGCTTTCGGGCGGGAGGGTTCTCCAGCAGATTCCCGAGCGGCCCGAGATCTAAGTTCAAGTCGGCGGGAGTCAGGCCGAAATGCTCTGCTAGTTCATGGATCTTTGCTTCCAGCTTCATCAGCGCAGCACCCATGTCTTCAACTTGGTGGTCCGTAAGCGAGTTACCTTCCATGCGCCGGATCGCCTGCCGCTCCAGCAATTGCCGCAGGAGCTCGATCAGGCTGAGCACAAGCCTCGCCAAGCCTTGCTCAATGTTCTCTGGCGTACAATCGACGCGCGATTGAGGTACTGACGGATTATTCTGCTCGGAACTCATCTTCGCCGGCATTGATTCTGGCACATCAGCGCTGTTCCATAAACTCGCTGACCGGCCACGGGCCGCTGATTCGTACATTGAATCCGTTGGGAACCGATGCAGCAAGTATGATATTTCGGAATTCCGCAACTCGATCACGATCAACCAGCGCGAATGCTCGAACACCATCTTTCGACGCGCGCTGCCGCCAGTCTTTTACGAGAGAAGACAAAATCGCATGCACGCCGCTCTCGAATCTCTCAATCGCGCGCACGGTTGTCTGCCGCTCCTTCAAGTATTCCGTTCCGGACCCGGACGGAGTTCCAAGGCCGGGAGATGTCAGCCTGATTTCCATCTGCACCACGTCACTAAATTGTTCAAGCAACGCGCTGTACTCGCTGGATCGTTCTTGCAGGTGCTCTGCCAACTGTTTTTCACTCTCGAAGATGGTTGGAAATCGAAACGGAATAATCGCCGCTGCTTTAAATATTTCGCTGAGCACACGATGAAACTCCAGTGCCGACGCCCGCAGCTCTGTTCTCAACCAAACGCCTGAATCTGTACTGTGTGATGTAAACGTGGCCAGAGGGCCAATTTCGGCGCGGACCACAGGATCGCCAGCTATCCCGTTCAGCGAGGTTCTTACCTGAACATCACGTTTGGCGATGCAGTACAACAGAATTGCCATAAGCTTAGCTGCGCAATTCTGGTTGAGAGTAGATGAGCAATTTATTAGAAGTGCAGAGCTGCTTCTTTCTTCTTGCGTCCCGAGTCTGTGCCTGCCTGCGTTTTTGGAGTTCCGTACTTTGGCTTGATCTGGTGACAGCCATTGTCGCAATAGATGCCGCCTTCCGCGGTTTCGGGGGCAGGCATTGGAGAGTTGACGGCAATCTCGCGCTCCTTCTCCAGATAAGCCTCTACGTCGGCGATGAGCTTCTGATGCTCTTGCGGCGAGAGCCATTTCTTGACGTTCACAAGATAATTTTCAAACCGCGCAATCGGATCGCGCTTTCGCCAATAGTCGAACATCGGCTTGGGAACATAATCGGCAGCGTCGTGGATGGCATGGCCTTTCATGCGCATCATCTTGGCTTCGATTAGTGTCGGGCCTTCGCCGCGATGGGCGCGCTCGGCGGCCTCGTGGGCGGCGTCATAAACCTGGCAGGCGTCGGTACCGTCGATGATTACTCCAGGAATTCCGTAGCCGATGGCGCGTTCGGCGAGGTCTTTTATGCAATATTGCATTTCAGATGGGGTCGAATACGCCCAGAGATTGCTTTCTACCAAAAGTACCAGCCCAAGATTTTGCACCGCGGCAAGATTAATGCCCTCGTAAGTAACGCCCGTGGACTGGCCGCCATCGCCGATGTAAGTCATGACCGCGATGTTCTTGCCTTGCAGACGCGCGCCGAGCGCGACGCCGGCCATCACCGGAATCAGATCGCCAAGCATTGAGATCGGTGAGACTACGTTGCGCTCATAAATGTCGCCGAAGTGCGAAGTTCCATCGCGGCCTTTGGTGGGAGAGTCGGCCTTTGCCATGTACTGCATCATCATGTCGCGAGGCTCAAAGCCGCGAACGAGGAGCGCTCCCTGATTGCGAATCATGGGCGCAAGCCAGTCGTCTTTATGTAGAGCGTAGGCAGAGGCACAGGAGCAGGCCTCCTGGCCCAGTCCGAAATAAACCCCGCCGACTACTTTGCCCTGCTTGTAGAGGTTCTCCAGGGCTTGCTCCATTCTGCGGATGAGGACCATCCAGCGATAAATCTCAATGCACTGCTGCCTGTTGAGGTACTTGGAATCGCGGATCGGCGGGGCAGGCGCGCCCAGATCACCCGAGACTTCGTAACAGCACTCTTCGTCTTTGCCTTTGCGAACCTGGCGCACAATGAATTCATGCTTCTCGAGCCGGTGGTCGGGAATCTCATAGGTGCGTTGCTGGGGAAGAGATGCCACACGTTTCGAACCGTTACTGGAGTTCACGCGTGGCTTGACCTTGGCGACGGGCTTTGATTGTTTCTTCTTCATGGGCCGGAAGGAGATGACAAATAATCCTACTCCTCGGTTTGATCGCAGGCAAAACCATAGCGTGTCGTGAGTTCTGCGAAGTTTGTCTGAATCGGACTCGTAAAATGGTCACGGTGACGAGTTCCGACGCAAAATTTGCGTTGCTTTTCTGGCTGCAGATCGGCGGCGGCTTTTTCGTTCTTGTCGTAATTGTTTTTTGGCCGACTCCTTGGAACTGGGTCCACTGGCTTGGCTTGGCGATCGCCGTTCCGGCCGTGGTGCTGCTCTTTGCAGCGCGCTATCAGTTGGGAAAATCTTTTTCGGTTACGCCTCAGGCCCGCCAGCTTGTCACCCACGGTGTTTATTCCAAGATCCGGAATCCGATATATCTATTCGGCGAACTGCTTATTCTTGGCTTTCTGCTGGTCTTGCAAAAGCCTCGCCTCTTTCTCGTCTTCGCGATTCTGATACCTATGCAGATCATTCGCGCCCGCAAAGAGGCAAAGGTCCTGGAAGAGAAGTTTGGGGATGCCTACCGGCAATACAAGCAGAACACCTGGTTTTGATGGGTGATTAAGCCAACGCGGAGTCGTCTTCTCCGTGGAGATTGCGGAGATTCTCCGGTGGCCGCATGGGCACGCCGAGATTGTTTCCGAGTAGAGCGTCAAGGCTGTCGAGCCACAACATCTGGCTGTGGAACACGGTCCCGAAGTTGCGGCTAAGGGCGTAGGCAACGTCTTGGATCGGGATTGTGCGGCTAAGTTCCTTCTGCATCGACGTGACCAGTTTGGACGTGATTCCGCAAGGGACGATTAGATCGAAAAAACTCAGATCCGTGTTCACGTTCAGCGCGAGTCCGTGGGAAGTAACGCCACGTGAGATGTGGACTCCGAGCGCGGCGATTTTGGCTTCTCCGATATGTTGCTGAGTCTTCGACTCAGCAGGACGGGCGAGGGCGCCCATCCCCATGTGGGCATTGCTGGCCGCGATGGCCTTTCCCACGACTTCGGTTTTGGAGGGACGGGCGTCCTCGCCCGTCCACACCCCAGTCAATCCGGAAATCCGCATGGCTGGAATTCCGAAATCAGCGCAGGTGCGGATCAGAACTTCCTCCAAACGCCGAACATAGTCGACCGCGCCGAGCGTCTTGCGCTTGCCGCTCTCCGACGGAAATCCGCGCAAATCGAAAATCGGATAACCAACCAGCTGCCCCGGACCGTGGAAGGTCACGTCGCCTCCGCGATCGCACTCGAACACTTCAACCCCCCGCTGGACCAGCAGTTCGGGAGAAGCAAGAACGTTTGTAGATTTCGCGTTGCGGCCGAGCGTGATGACTGGCGTGTGCTCCAGCAGCAGAAGCACATCCCCAATGCGGCCGTCTTTGCGAAGCGCGATCAGCTTTTCCTGCAAGCGCAGGCCAGTGGCGTAATCAATAGTGCCGAGTTGGAGAACGGAGATCACAAGCTTAGCCACGGATTGACACAAAGCACTTCACCAGAGTGGAGACTAACACGCGGGAAATTAAGGAGCCGGAACTTCTACATAGCATGAATAGGCGCGAGGCTCAGGAATTGCCTCACCGTTCCTGGTCATACCCGCAAGATGAAACTCGATAGCTTCTTGCATCTCACGCTCGACTTCATCGCGAGTCTTGCCTGTCGCCACGCAACCATCGAGGTCAGGTGAATAGGCCGAGTAACCCGTCCCTGTTTTTTCAACCACTACTAAATACTTCTTCATTTCTTAAGTCCCGCCTGCTTCAACACGCTGTTCAGAGTTCCCGGTGCTAACTCGTGCCCTGGCTTGCCGGGCAGAGCAACCAATCCCAGCTTCGTCCGGTGCTTATATTGCCGATGGCTGCCGCGGGTGCGATCCAGAACCAGCCATCTTGCTCCAGCATCTTGAGTACGTCTCGTACTTTCATTTTACTCTGAGCAGCAAGCTCACTACATGTTTATCGCCAATCCATACACACTGTTCGATGCGTCCAGCATGGCTTCCGCCAGCGTCGGATGCGCATGAATCGTCCACATCAAATCTTCCACGGTAGCTTCGAGTTCCATCGCGGTCACTGCCTCCGAGATCAATTCGGTCGCCTGCGGGCCGATGATGTGAACGCCGAGAATTTCGCCGTACTTTGAATCCGAGACAATCTTAATGAAGCCTTCGTGCTCGCCGACGATGGACGCGCGCGAATTGGCGGTAAATGGAAATTTGCCGACCTTGACGTTGTAGCCCATCTCGCGTGCCTTGGCTTCGGTTAGCCCGACGCTGCCAATCTCCGGATGACAGAAAGTCACGTTCGGAATACGCAAGGGATTGATAGGCTTATCTTCTTTGCCGGCTATTTTTGAAACTGCAACTATGCCTTCCATGCCGCCAACGTGGGCAAGCTGTGGCGTGCCGAGAACGATGTCGCCGATTGCGTAAATGCCCGGCTCGGCAGTCTGCATCCATTCGTTAGTTTTGACGAACCCTCGCTCAGTTTGAACGCGAGTCTTATCGAGGCCGATGCCTTCAGTATTTGGCTTGCGGCCGATCGCGATCAGGATTCGTTCGGCTTCGAGCTTCTGTTGTTTGCCATCCGCGGTAAAGGTAACCGCAATTCCGGACTTAGTCTTTTCTACTTTCTCGACTTTTGCGCCGCCGTGAAAATTGATCCCACGCTTGCGATACACGCGAGCCAGTTCCTTGGACACTTCTTCATCTTCGAGCGGAACCATGCGCGGCAGCATTTCGAGAATGGTTACTTCGCAATCGAACGATCGGAAGATCGATGCGAACTCGACGCCCACTGCGCCAGCGCCCACAATGACGAGCGACTTCGGAATTGCGCCCAGCTCGAGGATCTCTATATTGGTGAGAATACGGTCGTTCGGCTCGAGGCCAGGAATCATTCGGGCCTCAGAGCCCGTTGCCAGCAGCACATTCTTCGCCTTCAACTGACTGGTTTTGCCGCCATCTTTCAATTCGATTGTGTGTACGCCATTTTGAGCCGGGCCGGTGAGTTTGCCCATCCCTTTGATGGTTTCGACCTTGTTCTTGCGCATCAGAAACTCGAGTCCCTTGGCGTGTTTGTTGACGATCTTCGACTTGCGCTCCTGCACTGCTTCCCAGTTCAGCTTGCGTGAGTTAACTCCCTCAATGCCGTATTCCTTGGCGTCTTTCAGATGATCCCAGAGTTCGGCGTTGAACAATAGCGCCTTGGTGGGAATACATCCCACGTGCAGACAGGTGCCGCCAAGGTATGGATCTTTTTCAATAAGAGCGGTTTTCAGGCCGTACTGGCCGGCGCGGATTGCGGCCGTGTATCCGGCCGGGCCGCTGCCAATTACGGCAATGTCATAAATGGTTTCGGGCAAGGTCGTGCTCCTCTATTGAGTAATGGATGAGCCAGGGCAAACCAATGATTCTAGACCAGGGCGGACGTTAGCGAAATGCCGCTAAAGAATCCCGGGATATTCTCCTGCGGGAAACCAAGTGCCCGCTGAATCTTCTTCGCAGTGATCGCAGCGACGGTGCGGGCTCAATCCAATGCCAACTCTGTGGAGCGATGTCACAGCGCCGGAGCTAAGCGGGCGACTACTTGGAAGAAATCACGCTGTGCCATGATTGCCATACAAGAATCCACTGCGGGTAGGGGCGGTTCAAGTCTTCTGCGGTCGGCTATCTAGGTTTGCTCCTAAGCGCACGGCACTGGCGTGATATCCGAATCCACGAGATTCAGGCCGGTACCCGCATAGCTAATGATCATTAAACAGGCACCCTGCTAGAGTGGGGCTAATAGCTCCAGTTGAGTCGAGCCCTGTTCGCGTTGCGGGGACAAATGCCGTTATGTGTACGTCCGGAATCCGGGCTTCCTTGCCTCATACAACTTCCTTGTAGAGGCTCTCATTCTCCGAATGTCCAGGGTAACGCAAAATTTCCTCGTATTCATCTAGGGAATGCAGGCGTCAATTTTTCGGGCCTGCCTTCCTATGCGGATCGACGAACAGAGTCACATCCCCCAAGAAGCCTTCGCGCGAGAAGGAGTAATTCGAGCAGAGCCTGTGCACGTTTCTGCAGCGATCTTCTCCAAGTGTCTTGTCGCGCTTACCCGACATGAGGTTCACGGAATGAGTTGCTCTTTCTGTACGAGATTTTGCTGGAAATACGTGAGCGCGACGCGGATGTAGTTTAGTCACTGAGTCGTAAGTCACGGAGGAGTGCATCGATGAAGGATGAAGACACGAATCGAGCAATGAAAAAAAATTATGAACCCCCAACGGTCACACGAATTAGTTTGCGCCCAGATGAAGCAGTGTTGGGGAATTGCAAGAGCCTCTCATCAGCCGGGCCCGTGTCATCCTCATGCGCTTCAGTCGGGCCTTGCCGCACGATTGGATCGTAGCTGCTGCAGAACAATCTGGCTCGTAATTCGCATTGGGGCGTCATGCGGCATGTATAAATATCGCGCGACCCGGGGGGGATGGTGCAGGAGCGTCCAAGAATAGGCGACATACTACCGACAGCAAGCTCAATCGTGCCGCCCGGATTCGGGAGGATCAAGATGCAAAAGCGCAACACTCCTTATATCCGCAATTGGTGGGTCTCAGTTTTCCTCTGCGCTCTGTTGTCTTCGTTGCTGATCTCGGCGCAGGCGCAGGCTCAGGTCGCACTCGACGCAAGCACGAGTGCTGCCGCGCTGCTTACGACTGCGACAAACACCATTACTCTCGCTCACACAAGCACGGGGTCGAATCTCGTGCTTGTCGTAGGCGTTTCAATGGACATCTTTGGCGGCAACACCGCAACCGTCAGGAGCGTTACCTATAACGCGGTTTCATTGACGAAGGCTGGATCACACAATGATTCCGCGAACCAGCGCCGGACAGAAATGTGGTACCTGATCGCACCTGCAACTGGGAATAAAAACATTGTCGTTACTGTGAATGTGCCCGCCGCCGCAACCATTGGCACGGTCGTGGGAGCGACCACGTTCACTGGCGCCGATCAGACTTCTCCAATCCGTACCTATGCTTCCAACGACGGGAACACGAATGCGCCTCACGTTGATGTTGCCAGCGGAATCAATGACATGGTGCTGGATACCATGGCCACCGCCGGCAACCGCACCGTCACCTCGGCGAGCGGCACTCAGGTGCGGCAATGGGCCCTGAGCAGCGGCATAACCGCATCTGATGTTTACGGATATGGTTCTTCCCATAGCGGTGCGGCCAGTGTACCCATGTCTGAGAATCTGAGCGCCAGTTCGCAATGGTCTGCCTCAGCGGTCTCGGTACAGCCTTTGCAAGCCGACTTGGGAGTTACTGTAGCCGGTTCCGCAACGCAGTTTCCTGCGAACCTGACCTACACGATCTCTGTCACGAATAGTGGGCCGTCCGCGGCCAGTGGCGCAGTGCTCACAGACACGCTGGCCAGCGGACTGAATCTTGTTTCTTCTACTCCTAGTCAGGGATCGTGCGGCGGCACAAGCCCAATCACGTGCAACCTGGGCGCTATTGCTGTCGGCGCCAGTGCTACGGTTACGGTGACCGCTACTCCGACTTCACCCGGAGGTTACGTAAACAGCGCCAGTGTAACGGCCACTACGGCGGACCTGAACACCGCAAATAATTCTGCCACAGCTATTTCCTATTCCGAGCTGACTGAATGCGCGACCAGCACTCTGACCGCTGGGGGAAACTTAAGCGGCACCATTAATACGTATTATCCGGGGACAGCCACGGCGAGCGCAGCATCCACATCGCTGACATTAGGAACGGCGACGGGTGCGGGTACGGCGATTTCATCCGGCGATTTAGTGC
>Ga0102924_1005882_pt1 | contig 11662 bp, 7 predicted proteins | sample PaiPotPPM11metaG_FD_80116 | JGI IMG/M metagenome (GOLD analysis project Ga0102924, IMG submission 80116) | Iron sulfur acid spring bacterial and archeal communities from Banff, Canada, to study Microbial Dark Matter (Phase II) - Paint Pots PPM... ...
GCGGCCCCTCCCTGTCTTGTCCGCACCCAGCAGGCCGGTGAAAGCAACACCCGCCCCAGCCCAGAAAACGACCAGCCATGCCAACCGAAACAGACCTTGACAAGACATAGGAGCATCGATATCAGCCCCGGATGACCCGCAATAACGGAAACAGCCATCAGGGTGCGCGTGCAAAGCGGGACGAAGCACCGTAACCGGGACGGCTCTGCAGGGCGCTTACCCGGATGACCCGCAATCAGACCCCCGACCAGGCGGCGGCTGGCCGGATCCCAGGCTCACCAGGATAGAAAAGGTTCAAGGTGTCGACGGGTTCGACGCGATTGTCGACTATCCGGGCGGGTTCTTCCGCAAGGAGCTGCTGGCGGCCCACCCGGGCACCAAGGTGTACTGAGCGTGCGGGACGGCCGCGCAAACGCCATGGACATTGCCGGCGCCATGCAGAAGCTGACCGCCTGGTGGTCTCAGCAGTAAGAGCCATAGCGGGGTGCGCAGTCAGCTGCCTCCGTTCGGGATTATCGGAAAACTTCCCTCGGCCAAGGGAAATGTTTTGGCTGCTTAAGCAGCACACGAGGAATGTCGGCAGCCGCCCGTACGCTCACCTATAGCCCCCTCTCCGCTGTCCCTCACCCGGCCGCTTCCGCACCGTCCTGCTGGAGTTGACGCACCCGATGACGCACCCGATCACGCAGACCGACCCCACCGTGCTCCCGCGCGCGATCCGCCTCGTCGAGTACCTGGAGGCGGTACGCAACCTCCGCGAACAGCCAATCCGGGACGTCGCGGAGTACCGGGACCGCCGCTGGTGGGCGGGAGACATCCCGGCGCACCCCGTCTGCGTCGTCACACCGACCGGCGAGGAACCATGGCTCCGGGTGTCCAAGGCACAGGTACCGCCGCCGCCCGAGGTACCCGCGCTAATCGCGCCGTACCTAGTCTCCGACGTCTCCGATGTCTCCGACGTCTCCGATGTCTCCGACGTCGCCAATGTCTCCGACATCGCCGACCCCGAGCGCGAACCCGCGTTCGCCGCGGATTTCGACGACACCTTCCCCGGGGCATCAGAACAACGCTCAGAACAACACAAGGAAGAGCTCAAGGACGCGCTCGCAGATTACATAGCCGGCCCATGGCAGGAGTGGGCACCCAAAGCACGCCTCGCACTCAAGGCTCGCGCCCTGTACGAGGACCTGTTCGAGCTACGCCAGCGTCTCCAGCGCGATTCCGCGATGATCGAGCTCGTCTGGGGCTACGGCATCCTCACCTGGAACACCGCCGACAGCCGGATCGTGCACCCGCTGATCACCACCCAGGTGCAGCTGTCCTTCGACGTGGAAACCGGAGCCATCTCGGTGGTGCCGGAAGCGATGGTGCAGCACCACATGGAGATCGACATGCTCCACGGGCTGCGGCTGAACGGCTTCGACCTGCTGGTCGACGCGCGCGAGCGCTTCCGGGCCAACCCGGTGGGTCCGTTCGACCAGGAAACCCGCGGGCACTACGAGAAGCTGCTCGCCCCGCTCGGCCACGACGTCCAGCTGATCGACGCCGCGGTCCCGCCGCCCCCGACCGACGCGCCGAAGATCACCGCCACCTGGGTCCTCATGGTGCGCCGGCGGGCGACAATGTACCGCCGGTTCTTCACGGAACTGCGCGACGCACTGGTCTCCGGGGAACTGGAGGTGCCCCCGCCGTTGGTCGCCGTGGTGGCCGACGAACCAGGCAAACTGGAACTCGAGGGCCGCGCAGAAACCCAGCGGCTGCTGATGCCGTTGCCCACCAACCCGGAGCAGGAGCGGGTCGCCCTCCGGCTGGCCGAGCACCGCGGCGTCACCGTGCAGGGCCCGCCCGGCACCGGCAAGACGCACACCATCGCCAACCTGATCAGCCACCTGGTCGGGCACGGCCAGCGCGTCCTGGTCACCAGTCAGAAGGAGCAGGCCCTCGCCGTTCTCCGCGACAAGATCCCGGAATCGATCCGCGACCTTGTCGGTGGCCGTGCTCGGCTCTTCGTCCGCCTCGCTCGGCCAGCTCGAGCAGTCCGTGCGGGCGATCTACGAGAACGCGGTCGCCCTGGACCACCGGGAAGCCCGGCAGCGGATCGACGGCCTCGAGAAGAGCCTGACCGAAGCGCAGCGGAAGACCGGCATCCGGCAGAACCAGATCGCCGCGTCCATCGCCAGGGAGCGGGACAGCTTCACGCTGGGCACGGTGACCCACACCCCGTCAACCCTCGGCAAATGGCTCGCTGAGCAGGAGCCGGAGCTGGGCTACATCCCAGACGAGATCCCGGTCGGTGCCGCCTGCCCGCTCAGCCAGAGCGAGATCGCTGACCTGTTCCGGCTGGCGCAGACGATCACGGTGGACGACCGGGCGGCCGCCCGGCTGCGACTGCCGCAGCCCGCGGACCTGCCGACCTCCGCCACGCTGGCCGGCATCGTGGCGGATCGCGGCGACGTCCGTGACCGCCTGGCCGGGACGGAAGCGGCGGTGCAGGACCGGCTGGCACTGGAGCGCCTCACTGTGGATGAGCTGGCCGCGCTGACCGCCTCGGTCGACCGTGCGGCCACGCGCCTGGCGCAGCTGGAGCAGCCCTGGCTGGCCGCCGTCCGGACGGAAGTCCGCAATCCGTCGTTCGCCGCGACCTGGCGCGACCAGCTGAAGGCCATCGGCGAAGGCATCGAGGAACTGGCGGCCTGGCGCAACCGCCTGATCGGGCACCGGGTCGAACTGCCCGGTGACGACGCCGAGCTCGGGGTGGCCCCGGTGCCCGGCAAGGAACTGCTCAGCCAGCTCATCGAGCTCCGCGGCCGGCTGGCCCAGGGGAGGGGCGTGAGTAAGGTCCTCCACCGTGACCTGCACCGGATCAGGGAAGCGGGCCGGGTCGACGACGAGCCGCCCCGGACGGCCGAAGACATGGAGCTGTGCCTCGCCGAGGCCCGTTCCCGCCGCCGCCGTCAGGAGCTGATCCGGCGCTGGAACGACGTGGTCGGCCGGGTCGGCGGGCCCGTGCTCGTCTCCGTGACCGACAGCCCCGAGTACCAGCTCGCCGGGCCCGCGGACGATCTGCGGGCCGCGTTTTCCTGGGAGGACGGCGAGTGGGAGGAACTGCGGGAACGGCTCCACGCGGCCGGGGTCCGCGCGGACGAGATTCCCGCCTCGGCCTCGCTCACGGCGCTGGCCGACGCGCTCCGGGTGGCCGCGCTGCACATCACGGAGAAGGAGCTGACCGCCCGGCTGGACGCGACGGCCAGGCAACTGACGGACGGCGCGGCTCAGCCCCGGGCCAGTTTCCTGTGGGACGCGCTCACCGAAGCGTTCACCGCACACGCGTGGGACCAGTGGGGCCGCCTCGTCGACGAGACACGCCGGGTCGGCAGCCTGACGGAAGAAGTGGCGCGGTTCGACGCCCTGACCGCCCGGCTCGCTACCGTGGCGCCGGCCTGGGCGAAGCGGATCGCCGGCTCGTCCGGCGAGGAAACGGTGACCGGCCCAGTGACCGCGGCGGCCCGCGCCTGGCAGTGGCGGCAGGCCGCCACCTGGCTCGCCGCGATCATCAACGCCGACGACCCCGCCGAGCTGCAGCGGCAGCTCGAAGCCGAGCAGAAGATAGTAAGCAGGACGACGGCTGAGCTCGCCGCGCAGTCGGCCTGGCTCGCGGTGGCTGAGCGTCTATCTGATTCCGAACGGAGGGGACTGACTGCCTGGCTCAACGCGATTCGCCGGGTCGGGAAGGGCACGGGCAAGTACGCCGCGTACTGGCGCAACCAGGCGCAGCTGGCGATGGCCGACGCCCAGACCGCCGTCCCCGTGTGGATCATGCCGGCCCACCGCGTGGTGGAATCCTTCCGCCCGACCGCGCGGTTCGACGTGGTCATCATGGACGAGAGCTCGCAGTGCGACATCTTCGGGCTCGCCGCGCTCGCCCTGGCCGACAAGGCGATCATCGTCGGCGACGACAAGCAGATCAGCCCACAGGCCATCGGCACCGAGGAGTCGCTGGTGCACGAGCTGATCAGCCAGCACATCGCCGACCTGCCGCAGGCGGGGATGCTCGACATCAAGAGCAGCCTCTACGACCTGGCGAAGATGCGGTTCCCCGGCGTGATCATGCTCCGCGAGCACTTCCGCTGCCTGCCCGAGATCATCGAGTTCTCCAACCAGCTCTGCTACGAAGGCGCGATCCTGCCGCTGCGCGAGCAGCCCGCCGACGCGTCCTGGCGCAGCGTCATCGACGTGCACCTCACCGACGGCTTCCGGGAGCAGGGGACCGATACCAATGCGGCCGAGGCCTCGTTCATCGTCGACAAGATCGCCGAGCTGTGCGCCGACCCCGGCTACGACGGCAAGTCGTTCGGCGTCATCTCGATGCTCGCCGACGCCCAGGCCGAGCTGATCGAGCGCAAGCTCGTCGAGCGCCTCGGCGAAAAGGAAATGGAGCTCCGCCGGATCCGCTGCGGCAACGCGTACCACTTCCAGGGCGACGAGCGTAACGTCATGTTCGTCTCGCTGGTCGTCGCGGCCGCCGAGGGACGCCGCATCGGCGCCATGACCAGGGAGTCAGACCGGCAGCGGATGAACGTCGCGGCCAGCAGGGCACAAGACCAGCTCTGGTGCGTTCGGTCGGTCGGGGTCGACGACCTGCACCCCGACGACGTGCGGAACCAGTTCATCAGGCACTGCCAGAATCCAGGCCGGGTAGACCAGGCCACCGCCGAAGCCGAGGCGACCTTCGACTCCGACTTCGAGCGCGATGTGTTCCGGCGGATCGCGGTTCGCGGCTACCGGGTCAAGACCCAGCACCGGGTCGGCCGCTTCCGCATCGACCTGGTGATCGAGGGCCGGCGCGCCCGCCTGGCCGTCGAACTCGACGGCGACGCCTATCACAGCCCGGACCGCTGGGAAGCGGACCGGCAGCGGCAGGCCATCCTCGAGCGGCTCGGCTGGACCTTCCACCGCATCCGGGGCAGCGCCTTCTACCGCGACCCCAACGCCGCACTTAGCGGCCTCTGGGACCACCTGAGGAACCTGGGGATCCAGCCAACCACCGATAACTGACCGCCCGGCGTCGCGGGGACACTTCCGTCAAGAAGACTCTCGTTATGAGAGACTACTTGCATAATCCGCCGCCTAGCCCTAGGCTTCGTGAGAGTCAACTCTTACGAAGGAGTCAGCCAGATGCCGACATACACCGTTCACGCGGGCCGACTGGGCCCGGTGCAGGTAGACGTGACCGAGCAGGGCGCGGGGCCGGCGTTCCTGCTGTTGCACGGCGGGGCCGGGCCGCAGTCGGTGGCCGGGTTCGGCGAGATGCTGGCCGGGACAGGGTCGCGGGTGATCGTGCCGACGCACCCCGGGTTCGGCGGGACGGCGCGGCCGGATTACCTGCACAGCATGCGCGGGCTCGCACTCACCTATACCAGTCTCCTCGACGAGCTCGACCTGACCGGCGTGACCGTCATCGGCAACTCGGTCGGCGGGTGGATCGCGGCCGAGATGGCCATCCACGCCAGCCCGCGGATCAGCGGCGTCGTGCTGGCCGACGCGGGCGGGCTGGAGGTCGACGACCACCCGGCCGCCGACTTCTTCTCGCTTACGCCGGACCAGGTCACCGAGATGGCCTACTACCAGCCGGAAAGGTTCCGGGTCGATGTCTCCACGCTGCCGGACCAGGCGAAGGCGGCAATCGCGGGCAATCGGGCCGCGCTGCAGGCCTACACCACGCAGGGCATGACCGACCCCTCCCTGCTCGGCCAGCTCAGCTCGGTGCGCGTCCCGGTGCTGGTGGTATGGGGCGCGGCCGACCGCATCTACCCGCCAGAGCACGGGGAAGCGTTCGCCAAGGCCATACCCGGCGCACGGCTCGTCGTACTCGACAAGGCCGGGCACCTACCGCAACTGGAGGCGCCGTCGGCGCTGCTGGCCGTCGTCCTGGACTTCACCCGCTGAGCGAGATCCGGATGACCGGCCCAGATGACGGCGAGGACGCGCTATCCGGACCGGTCACCCCACGGATACTCGTGAGCACGAGCGTCGAGCATAAACCAGCTCAGGCCGTGCGTAGGCTTATGGGAAGCGCACCCGGGTTACCGCCCCTGTTACCAGCGCGTATTCTTGCTTGTAGCCATAATCCGCAGCACCCGCATTCTCATCACGGCGAAGGCCCCGGTGCGGGCGGAAGCGGCGAACTGGAAGGCTGCGAACCAACGGTGCCCTGGGCGTATCCGGGCACGTGATTACTCGGCCGGCACAGCGCGAACGCGCAGAATGCACGATTGCTCCCGGCTAAGCCAGCCCGTGTTGTCGGCTTACGTATTCACCGAACCGGCCTATACTTTAGTGAAATCATCACACGCGATCAGGAGAATCTCATGGCCCAGAGAATCCAGACGCTCTTCATCGACGACCTCGACGGCGGAGAGGCAGCCGGCACCGTCCGCTTCGGCCTCGACGGCATTCAATACGAGATCGACCTGAGCGAACAGCACACCGACGCACTGCGCACCGCTCTGGCCAAGTACGTCGAGCACGCCCGCAAGGTCGGCAGCGCCTCCCGCCGCCAGGTCCGCGGCGGCCGCCGCGGTGCCGACGCTCTTGACACCGCCAAGGTCCGCGAATGGGCCAGGGAGCAGGGCATCGGCATCAAGGACCGCGGCCGGGTCCCGGCGACCGTCGTCGAACAGTACAAGACCGCAGCGGTGGCATAACCGCCCCACCCGGCCTGCCCGGAAAAAGCTCCGGCAGGTTATTCGCGGACCCGAACGCGTGGGGCCTCCGCGTGCCCACGGACGCACATGCAGTAAATCTTTTCCATCCACGCGAGCCCGGGATCCCGCCGCCCGCCATCCGGTTGGGGCCTGATTGCGGGTCATTTCGGCGAGAACACCCTGGCGCCTAACGCCGACTGTGCGCGGGTGGTGATCGCGCTTGATACGCCCGTGGGCCGCCTGCAGAACAGCTCTGGCTACCGTCTCAGGGGTGTCATACTTCATCGCGGCAATACTGGATGTTTCCTGGCCGGGCTGACGGGGCGGGTCCTGAACGTCCGCTGCTGGTTTGACGTCGCCCCGGTAGCCGCTTTCCAATGATCAGGTGGACAACCGCGGACGCGATGCAGACGCCGATGTCATAGTGGCCGGGCCCGAGCCGAGGGGACGTCCGCTGCGGTCGGCCCTGGCCTGGCTGCTGGTCATCGCGGAGACTGCGGCGCTGGCCGTCTCGGTCGCGTTCGCGCTGCACTACCGCGCCGAGGCCGGCGGGCTCCATCACGGCGGGTCATCGGCGGCCGGCCTGCCCGTGCCGCCGCTGCCCCAGATGACCAGTGTGGCGCTCCGGTTGCCCGCTGGCGGCCCCGTCGTCGGCATGGCGGTCATCACCGCGGCTGCCGTGCCCGGCGCTGACCGGGCGCAGTTCGCGGTGTCCGCCGTCATCACCGGGGGCAGGCCGGGCACCGAGTATGACCTGACTGGCAACGACTGCTCGGACGCCGCCCCGCAGCCCGATCACGTGTGGGCTACCGGGCTCGCCGGCGCGGACGGCACGGCCGAGCTGGCCGGCCACCCCTGGACCGGAGCGGTGGCGGACCGGTACTGGCTGGCTCTGGCCCCGTCACCGGCCAGCCCTCCGCCGGGCCTGCGCGGGCAGTTCGCCCTGGGAAAGGCGGCGCCTTTCCCGGCCGGCCAGGCACCGTGCGCTCCTTCGCCGTGACGCCCTGGCTCGCCGGTCCCTGCAGGTCCACATGGTTTGCCGACGGTGCGAGCGCTGAGCCCCGGGCGGAATCAGCACCCTTGGCCGGGGAAACCCTGGCGGCAAGGTTAGGCGGCGCTAGGGGGCTGGGCTCGGCCTTTGACGGCATCTGAGAGAATGTCCCCGCCTGCCTCGATCGTGCGGCAGATCCCGGGTACCCGGCCAGCGTGGGCTGCATGGACCGCAGTCTGTGAGCTTCGATTCGCGAGGAGGTCGCCATGCGTGCTGTCACCGTGAGTGAATACGGAGGTACCCCGGTGGTGGGCGAGATGCCAACGCCGGAACCGGGAACGGGGCAGGTCCTGCTGCGGATGCGGGCCGCGGGGATGAACCCGATGGATGGCCCGCTCGCCTCGGGCGCCTGGCGGCCGGCGCCGGCGACATTCCCGATGGTGCTCGGCGCCGACGGTGCGGGCGTGGTCGAGCGGGTCGGCGAGGGGGCGAGGAGTTTTTCCCGCGGCGACGAGCTGTTCGGCCAGTTGCTGGTCGCCCCGCTCGGGTCGGCGGGAACCTATGCCGAGTACGTCGCCGTGACTGAGGAGGCGCCGCTGGCCCGGGTGCCGGACGGTCTCGACCCGGTGGTGGCGGCGGCGCTCCCGACGGCGGGCGGCACCGGGCTCGCCCTGGTAGAGCTGACCGGGCCGCTGGCCGGCAAGACGGTGCTGATCGTTGGTGCGGGCGGCGGTGTTGGCTCCTTCGCCACCCAGTTCGCCGTGAACGCCGGCGCGCGCGTCATCGCCAACGTGCGCGCAGCCGCCGCCGGGCGGATGCGCGGTTACGGCGCGGCGGAAACCGTCGACCACACCGAGGTCTCGCTCCCGGGCGCAGTGCGCCAGGCACATCCGGACGGCATCGACGTCCTTATCGATCTGGTCAGCGACGCGGACGGCTTCGCCACGCTTGCCGCGCTCGTCCGGCCGGGCGGGACCGCCGTCACGACGAAATACGTCGCCGATCCCGGTGCACTGGCCGCCGCGGAAGTCACCGGGACCAACTTCAACTTCGCGCAGTTCGTATCGGGCGAGCTCCTGGAACGGGTTGCTGACGCCCTGGTCGGCGGGAGCATCGCCGCGCCGCCGATCACCCGCATCACCCTGGAGCAAGCGCCCGCTGCCTTGAACCCGGCGCAGGCCAGCGGCGCCGATGGCAAGACCGTCATCATGTTGTGAGCCAGCCAAGGCGGCCAGCGACGAGCGACGAGCGCCGCACACTGATGCCAACGACGAAGGAGGACAGAGGAGCGACCGGGAAGCGTGCAGTTGGCCGGGAATGAGGGCGGCTGAAGGTGACCGTCGTCCACGTGCGTTGCCGTCCATCGGCCGTGACCTGCTCTTCTCGCGTCCCGCACTGGCCCGCCTTAAGCCCGCCGTGCTCGGCTGAGCGCCGATCAGCACGGGCGGTCGGTGTCCAGCGAGCAGTGCCGCCCGTAATCCCAGACGTCTCCATGACGGCACGGTGTGCCTTCCGGCCATTCGGGTGGCCAGTGCGTGGCGCTTCTTCTGCCTGCCTCTGCTAGTTCAGCTCGCTGGTGACGAGTTGCATGACCCGCAGGCTCTCTGGCTTGAGGTCGGTCATGGGGCGTCCGTACGCACCGGCAACCCAGGAGAGCCGGCTGACGCCGGCAGTCCAGCCGTGACCGAGCAGCCAGCTGGCCGGGTCGTGCTGCTGGGCGGCGATCCAGATCGCAGTGAGCTCCTCGCTCGCCCGGCTCGCGAGGGAGTCTCCGATAGCGCTGGTGCCGCCGGGCATGTGGTCGGCCGTGATCCGGCTGCCCCGCGCGGACAGCTCGTGGATGTGATCGAGGAGGACGTCCATCGCTTCGTCGGTCAGGTAGAGGAGCAGCCCTTCGGCGAGCCACGCCGTCGGCGCCGCCGGGTCGAAGCCCGCCTTCCTGAGTGCCGCGGGCCAGTCCGCGCGCAGGTCGGCCGCCACCGTCCGCCGGTCGCAGCGTGCCGTGGCGCCCTGCCCGGCCAGTACCGAGTCCTTGAACGCGAGGACCATGGGCGCGTCGATCTCGTACACGGTCGCACCGGGCGTCCAGTCGAGCCGGAACGCGCGGGTGTCGAGCCCGGCGGCGACGATAACCGCCTGCCGCAGCCCGGCCCCGGCCGCCGTGGCGAGGAAGTCGTCGAAGAACCTTGACCGCACCGCCACGTAGTGCGCCATGCCAGGCCACGGGAAGCCCGGGTCCGCGGCGGCCTCTTCCGGGGTGACGGGCATCGGTCGGGGCAGCTGGCCGGCGGCGGCCGCGACGAAAGCCGCGGCATACGGATCGTGGACCAGCGGTTCGGCGTGGTGGCCCTCCATGGCACGCATGGCCGCGGCACCCAGGGCGGTGACGCCGACCCCGCTAACGATGTCCCAGCCAGCCGACTCAGGGGGCATAACGACCATTATGCGACGAAAAGCGTCTTTGACGGTGGGCAACTTAATTCAATGCAGGATGCCGCGCAGGGCCCCGGCGAGTGCGGTGGGGTCGGTGGACCGCCAGGCGATGATGCCGTCGGGGCGGACAAGGGTGGCCCCGCCTGCCGGGAGCCGGTAGTGGGTTCGCGCGGCGTCGTCCAGGGTGTGAGTACTGACCTGGGGGAGTAGGCCGGCACTCGCCTGCCTCCAGTCGCTGTCGCGTCTCGCGGTGAGCAGAACGAATCCTCGGCCGAAGAGGTCCCTGGTCGAAGTTCCGTCGGCCAGGACGGCGTGCGGGGCGCGGGCGCCTGGGCGGGCGGTCGGACGCGCCGGATCCTCGAACGGATCGGCTGCACTGTGTCCCACTTCAGGGAGGAACGCCCCAGAGGGACATACATAGCCGAACAAGCCGCGTGCCGGATCGATGATCTCCGCGACGGATTCGTCGGCCAGGCCGGGGTCGATGCGCTGCACGTAGTTGGCGTACTGCTGCTCGGCAAGCAGGTCGGCGTAAGGCCGCCGCTCGGCATCATGGCTGTCGAGCAGGCGGTCTCCGGCGTGGCCGGCCAGGACGGCGGCGAGTTTCCACGCCAGGTGCCAGCCGTCGAGCACGGCCGCGTTACCGCCCTGCCCGCCGGTGGGCGGCATCAGGTGCGCCGCGTCGCCGACGAGGAGGACCCGGCCGGCCCGGAAAGTGTCGGCGATCCGGGTGATCCACGTGTCGCTGCTGGTCCACGCGACGTCGAGGTTGCTGACTTCAAGGTCCGGGACGCCTGCGGCGGTCCGGATGTGCTCGATGAGCCGCCCGGGCTCGGCGTCGGCCGCGCTGAACCCGCCGCCGATCACGAAACGGCCCGGATCGTCGGTGGTGAACACGGTGGCGTTGCCGTAGGGGAGCGCGGCGTTCTGGATGTGCCACAGCCCGACCGCCGCGCCGTCGAGCGCGGGCCGCAGGTTCGCGTCGAAGGACGCGAACATGGCCGACGCGGCAGTGCCGCGCTGCCTGCCGTGGACGCCGATCCCGGCGGCGGCGCGGATCGTGCCTTTGTGCCCGTCCACGGCGACCAGGTAGGGCGCGCTGATCGTGACGGACTCGCCGGTTCCGTGGTCGCGCAGCCGGACGGTGACTGAGTCGTCATCCTGCTCGAAGGACTCCAGTTCGGTGCCGAACCGGATGGTGGCGCCCAGTTCGGCGGCCCGATCCGCGAGGATGCGCTCGGCCCGCTGCTGGCTCACCAGGCCGGCGGGCTGGGGCGAGAACCGCGAGAAGTCGGGCATCGCCTCGGCGAAGCTGTGCAGGGTCTTGCCCGTCACGCTCTCCGCGATGACGATCTTCATTTCGTGGCGTCCGGGCGGGGCAGCGGCCGCGAACTGGCCGGCGAGCCCGGCGGCGGCCAGGGCTTCCATGGTCGCGGGCATCTGCCCGCGCGCCTTGGGCTGGGTGGACACACCGGCATGGCGTTCCACGACGAGCGTGTCAACCCCGTGCAGCCCCAAGAACACGGCGGTGGAC
>Ga0102924_1005885_pt1 | contig 11660 bp, 8 predicted proteins | sample PaiPotPPM11metaG_FD_80116 | JGI IMG/M metagenome (GOLD analysis project Ga0102924, IMG submission 80116) | Iron sulfur acid spring bacterial and archeal communities from Banff, Canada, to study Microbial Dark Matter (Phase II) - Paint Pots PPM... ...
CACCTTCAGCATCACGAAGTCGCGTGGGCTCTGGTTCGAAGGGCCGAACGCGATCCCGCTGATGGCGACGTTTCATCCGGCGTATGTCTTGCGGCAAGGCGGAATGGCGCTGACGGAGACCAAGCGGCAGGTTTGGTCCGACCTCAAACAAGTGCGCGCGAAACTGGACGCCCTTCGACAGCCCTTCGACTCCGCTCAGGACTCCGGCGAACCCGAACAGGTGGACTTGTTCGGATCCTTGCGCGTGTTATAATCGCCGCCGTGGCTCGTAATCCTCAGGAACGTTGGTTTGCGGAAAAGGTACGGCGCGCCGGTTTTGCGGACGCCCAGGCCTTTGCGGCGCATTTCAGTCTCAAGCCTTACCGGCTCGAGCAGATCTATCGCGCGGCGACGAAAGAGTTAGTCGAAGACGTCGACGACGTTACGCCTTTGCCCAAAGAGCTGCGCGCGCAACTGTGCGCGGCGGGTTTTACTTTCGACTCGATCGCACCAGTGCTTGTGCAGCGTTCGAGCGACCGCCAAACCAGCAAGGGTCTCTTTCGCTTGGCCGATGGAGCCGAGGTGGAAGCCGTGCTCATGGAGCATCACGGCGATCGCAACACGGTCTGCATCAGCTCGCAAGCCGGCTGCGCCTTCGCGTGCGCGTTTTGTTCGACGGGCCAAGCGGGGTTTACGCGCAATCTCGAGGCAACGGAGATCTTCGACCAAGCTCGTTATTTTGCGCGCGAACTCGCGGCCAAGGGCGAGCGCATCACCAATATCGTTTTCATGGGCATGGGCGAGCCGTTTCACAACTATGATGCAGTGATGGACGCAGTCGCACTCTTGCATGACCCGCACGGTTTGGGTTTAGGACACCGTCACATCACGATCTCGACGGTCGGACTGGTGGATAAGATCGATCAGTTTGCGGACGAGCATCTGCAGGTGAACCTGGCAATATCGCTGCATGCGCCTAATGATGAGATCCGCAGCTCGATGATGCCGGTGAATCGTAGGTTCTCGCTGGAAGACGTCCTGGCCGCGTGCGAGCGATATGTAAAAAAGACGAAACGTAAAGTGTTTTTCGAGTACGTGATGCTGCGCGGCATCAACGATTCCGAAGAGAATGCTCGCGAACTCGCACGGCTTATGGCGGGGCATCTCTATCACGTCAACCTGATTCCGTACAACACGACCCCGGGCGCTTCGTATGCCGGTACGGAACAGGAAAGAATTTGGCGCTTCGCCGGGATCCTCGAAGCCGCGGGCGTTCCGGTGACGGTGCGGCAGAACATGGGACGCGATATTGCTGCCGCCTGCGGGCAGCTGCGCGCGGAATCGCAGCCGCGCGCGCAGCTCGCTTAAAGGACGCTTACATCCGGTAACCAAACTTCGAGCCCTTATGGAGAAGCAGCCCGCCGGCGGACAAGCTTCAATGGAAGAAATCGCGGCGCTCGCGAAGCGCCGCGGCTTCATTTTTCAGTCCAGCGAAATCTACGGCGGCATCAACGGGTTTTACGACTACGGACCGCTCGGCGCGATTCTCAAGCGCAACGTCAAGGAAGCGTGGTGGCGCGACATGGTCGAGCTGCGCGACGACGTCGTAGCGTTCGACTCGTCGATCATCATGCATCCGACGACATGGGAAGCGTCCGGCCATCTCGAGGCATTCAACGATCGGATGGTGGACTGCAAAGTCTGCAAACATCGCTTTCGCGCGGATCAACTCAAATCGCGCGAGCAGTGCCCGGATTGCGGCAGCAAAAACCCATTCACGGAGGAACGCAATTTCAACCTGATGTTGCGCACATTTGTGGGGCCGATGGAAGATTCGGCCGCGCTGACGTACTTGCGCCCCGAGACCGCTCAGGGCATCTTTGTGAACTTTAAGAATGTGTACCAGAGCGCACGCAAGCGCCCGCCGTTCGGGATCGCGCAAATCGGCAAAGCCTTCCGTAATGAAATCACGCCCGGCAATTTTACCTACCGGTTACGCGAGTTTGAGCAAGCCGAACTCGAGTACTTCGTCCCGGATGACGGCCAAGATCTCAAACGCTTCGAGGAATGGGTCCAGCTGCGCAAAGACTGGTATTCGAAGTACGGGATCGGCGCGGAACGTTTGCGCTTTTACGAACTGACCGCAGACGAACGCCCGCATTACGCTAAAGCCGGGATCGATGTCGAATATCTCTTTCCGTGGGGCTGGGGCGAGCTCGAGTCGATCGCGCACCGGGGCACGTACGACCTCGACGCGCACATGCGGGTTTCGGGGAAGGACTTGCGGTTTTACGACGAGGCCGGTAAGACACATTACACTCCGCTGCTGATCGAAAGTTCGGCCGGCATAGATCGCACGACACTCGTCATGCTGATCGACGCGTACGAACGGGAAAAGGCTCTCGACCCGGCGGGTAAAGAGACCGAACGCGTCGTCTTGCATTTCCATCCGAGTATCGCGCCGGTGCAAGTCGCCGTGTTCTCGCTCGCTCGCAACAAGCCGGAGTTGGTGGAACTCGCGCGCTCGATTGAAGCGCGGCTTCGCCCGCAGTTTCGTACGCAATACGATGAAGGCAATATCGGGCAGCTCTACCGGCGCCAGGATGAAATCGGTACACCGCTGTGTTTGACGGTTGATTATGAAACCTTAACCGATAAGGCCGTCACCGTGCGCGAGCGCGACTCAATGAAGCAGGAACGGGTCGCGATAGAAGCGCTTGAGACCTATCTGCGCGAACGTCTAACCCGATGACAGTTTCCACCACTCTGGAAAAACCGATCTGGTTTTTCGAAGAGGGGAGCGCCGAGATGCGCGATCTTCTGGGAGGCAAGGGCGCGGGTCTGGCCGAGATGACGCGCGCCGGAATGCCCGTGCCGCCGGGCTTTACGATCACGACGCAAACGTGTCTGCAGTATTACGAGTTGGGGCGGCGCGATCCGCCGGGCTTGGAAGATGGCATCAAGTCGGCGATGGCCGAGCTGGAACGCCGCACCGGCAAAGGGTTCGGCGATCCCGCCAACCCGCTGCTCGTTTCGGTGCGCAGCGGCGCGCGCGCCTCGATGCCAGGCATGATGGACACGATTCTCAATCTCGGCCTCAACGACAAGACCGTCGAAGGCTTGGCGAAGCTCTCGGGCAACGATCGTTTCGCCTGGGATGCCTATCGCCGTTTCGTCATGATGTTTTCGAGCGTCGTGCTCGGCATCGAGAAAGATCTCTTCGAAGAACGGATTGCGGAACGAAAGAAGCGTCTGGGCGTCTCAACCGATCCGGAAATCGACGCACAGAACTGGCGTGAACTCGTCGCCGAGTTTAACGAAATCGTTCGCAAACACCACCAGCACGAGTTTCCGCAGGACGTTCGGGAGCAACTAAAGCTCGCGATCAACGCGGTTTTCGATTCCTGGTATTCGAAGCGCGCCATAGACTATCGCCGCTACAACAAGATCCCTGACGATTGGGGCACGGCCGTCAATGTTGTGGTGATGGTCTTTGGAAATTTAGGTGACGATTCCGGAACAGGCGTCGCTTTTACACGCGATCCGAATACGGGCGAGAAGAAGCTGTACGGCGAGTACTTGCGCAATGCGCAGGGCGAAGATGTGGTCGCGGGCATCCGCACGCCCGAGAAGATCGCCGACCTCCAACGCTCGCAACCCGCCGTTTATGACCAGTTCGTCGACATCGCGGATAAACTCGAAGGGCATTACCGCGACGTACAGGATCTTGAATTTACGATCGAGCGCGGCAAACTGTATATGCTGCAGACTCGCAACGCCAAACGCACGGCCGAGGCCGCCGTGCGGATTGCACTGGACCTCGTACGCGAGAAGGTAATCGATAAGCGCGAGGCACTCACCCGCGTTAGCGCCGCTTCATTAGATCAGCTCTTTCACGCGCGCATCGATCCGAAAGAGAAGTACGCAGTCGCCTGCAAGGGCTTGAACGCATCGCCCGGCGCGGCCGCCGGACAGGCAGTGTTTGACGCCGACACCGCCGAGAGCTGGGGAAATGCCGGCAAGGCCGTCGTGCTCGTGCGCGTCGAGACGAATCCCAACGACGTGCACGGTATGTTCGCGGCACGCGGCGTGCTGACCGCAAAAGGCGGCGCGACGTCGCACGCCGCTGTCGTCGCGCGCGGAATGGGCAAGCCCTGCGTGGCGGGATGTGAGGCGCTGCAGATCGATACTGCTAAGAAACGAGCTATGCTCGGGAGCGCGAAGATCAAACAAGGCGATTGGATCACGATCGACGGTACCACCGGCGACGTGATGGCCGGCGAACTCAAACTGATCGATCCGCCTTCGAAGTTGCCCGATTGGCTCGCCACGTTTCTGAGTTGGGCCGATGAGGAGCGCAAGCTCGAAGTTTGGGCCAACGCGGACACACCTCCGGATGCTATCAAGGCGCGCGAATTGGGCGCGGCCGGCATCGGCCTGTGCCGCACCGAGCATATGTTCATGCAGCAAGATCGGCTGCCAATCGTCCAGGAGATGATCCTCTCCGATACGCTGGAAGCGCGCGCGGAGGCGCTCGCCAAACTGTTGCCCTTTCAGCGTGAGGACTTTCTCGGAATCCTGGAAGCGATGCAAGGGTTGCCGGTCACGATCCGGCTGCTCGATCCGCCGCTGCACGAGTTTTTGCCCTCGCTTGAGGAATTGCTCGTCGAAACAACGGAGCTGCGCTTGCGCAAGGGCAAGAAATCGGCCAAGTACCAAAAGAAAATGAGTGTGCTCAAGCGCGTGCAGCAGATGCACGAACAGAACCCGATGCTCGGTCTGCGTGTGTGCCGCCTGGGAATTCTTTATCCGGAGATCTACGCGATGCAGGTGCGCGCGATCTTCGAAGCTGCTTGCGAACTCAAGAACCGCGGTGTTAACGTTCGACCGGAAGTGATGATTCCGGGCGTCGGCACCAAAGAGGAGATGCAGTTTACCGGGGATGCGGCGCGCGCGGTTGCCGAAGAAGTGATGGCGGAGCGCGGTGTGCAGGTTGCCTATCACGTTGGCACGATGATCGAATTGCCGCGCGCCTGCACAGTGGCCGACGAATTGGCCGAACATGCCGAATTCTTTTCCTTCGGCACCAACGATTTGACGCAGACTACTTACGGATACAGCCGCGACGACGCCGAAGCGTCGTTTATTCCGCGCTATCTTGAACTCAAGATACTGAAAGACGATCCCTTCCAGGTGCTGGACCGTCAAGGCGTCGGATCGCTGATGCAGGACGCGGTCCGGCGCGGCCGCGGCAAAAAGCCGGATCTCAAAATCGGCATCTGCGGCGAGCACGGCGGCGATCCGTCGAGCGTCGCGTTCTGTCACGGCCTCGGATTAAATTACGTATCGTGTTCGCCGTACCGCGTACCGATCGCGCGCCTCGCCGCCGCGCAAGCCGCGCTCGGTTCGCTGAAATAAGACGATGCGCGCCGTAAGCGTCGTCCTCGCTGCCCTAGGCCTTCCGCTAGCCATGGCGTTGCTGTTCGCTCCCGTTACGTGGGGATACGGCGGACTTACCGTGCGATTCAATGCCGGCCCAACCGCGAATTACACACGAGCGACGATTCGCAACATCGATGCGGGCGGAGTCGCCGCGCGCGCCGGATTGCGCGTCGGCACACAGTTCGTCATCCCGTATGAAGATCGTGTGACATGGAACTCGGGGCGCGCAGGCGACTCGGTAACACTCTTGGTTTTGCGCGGCGCCCGCTGGCAGCCTGTCAGGTTAACGTGGGGACCGTTTACGCCGCTCCTTGCGACGGTGGAGCAGTGGCGAAAAACCGGTTATGCGATTACGGCACTCCTGGCATTTGTGCTCGCGCTCTTGGTGGGGATTCGCGCACGAGAGTCACGTTTAGGTTCGATTGCCACATTTGTTCTGCTCGCGCTTGGCTGGCGCGCTATCGCGGGCGCGACGACCCTCGCAGCCTCGACGACCGCGTTAAGTGAAGGGGCGCAGTACGCAGTCTGGTTCACCGACGGCATAATTTTGTCGGCGATGCTCTTCCTTTTAGGAACGTTTCCGCCGAACCCAGGCATCGTCCGGCGAGTGCTTCAGTATGCAGCGATTCCTGCCGGTGCGTTTTCGTGGCTTGCACCAACCATTCTTTACTTGGCGTTTTATTTGCCGTTCGCGTTTGCGCAGCAATTCAGAACGCAGGCGGGAAACAACGGCATCGCGCTCGGAAATCTCGTGCAGTTGTTGCTGGTCGCAGCGTGCATCGATGCCTTAGCGCGTGCGCCCATCACATATCGCGCCGCGACGCGATGGCTTGCCGGAGCGTGGCTCATCGCCGCTTTGCTGACGGCAGCGTACGGCGTAGCTTACGACTTGGCCATTGAGACGTTTGGGTTCCATTCGTTGGACCCGCTTCCATTTGTAGCCAATCTCTTGTTTGCGTTCGGCATTTCTTATCCGATCCTGCGCCACCGTCTGACAGATCTGAACATTTTCGTGACGCGCGCCACAATCTACGCGGTGGTCTTGCTGGTGATCGTTGCCCTGTTCGTGCTGGCCGAATGGCTTATCGGCCGCCTTTTCGAACGCGCCCCGCAGTTCGTAGCGCTGATCATCGTTTTGGTTCTTGGCATTTCCGTGCGCTGGATTCACGCCTTCGTCGAAAGCCGCCTAACGGCAATCGTCTTCCACAAACGAATCGCCGGCTTGAATGATATGCGCCGCGTTGCGCGCGAAGCCGACATAGCGACGGACTCGCACGCACTCTTGCAGGTCGCGTGCGCGACCATGCATCGCGCGCTCGATATTTCCGCGGTCGCGTTTTACTTGCGCGAAGGGAACGAATACGTATCTCTCCGCGCGGCCGGCGACGTGCCGTGGCCCGATGCATTCGACATGAACAGCGCGTTATTGCTGCGGCTTCGGCGATGGAACGAACCTTTCGAGACGCTCGATGCCGGAGACGAACATCAAACACTCGTGCTGCCAATGTCCGCACGCGGCGCGCTGGTCGGGTTTGTTTGTTGCGGACCGAAGGCCGATCGTACCGCCTATTTACCTGAGGAAATAGAAGCGCTCGCCTATCTTGCTACCGAAGTTGGCGTGGCCTGCGCGTGGTTGTCCGAACGATCCGCAGTTCAGCAGCCGGCCCTCTCGGCGCTTTAGTGACCTCGATCTTTTAGATCAGCAATCGCATCCCACGCCGCGTTTTGCACGCCCGGCTCGGTGTCATGGGCTTCGACGCGCTGCAGCGCTGGGATTGCAGACTTCTGATTGAGCCTTCCGAGTGCGCGCACCGCCGTTGAACGAGCCCGGAAATACGGATCCCGTTCCGCGATTGCAATAAGCGTGCTCTCGACAAATGTCGGATTTTTCTTGCCGATCGTGCCCAGGGATGTGATTGCCTCAAGACGTTCGGCTTCATTCACGCCATAAGCGGCGCGAGCTCTCATGAGCGGCACTGCGCGAAAGTCTCCCAGGTTCGCGAGCCCGGTCAGCGCGCCGATTGCGATTGGTTCTCTGAACGCGTGGCGGTTTAGGCCGGCGACGAGGATCGCATATGCGCCCGCCATCTTCGTCGTGCCGAGCCCGCGAAGGGCCGCCCCGGCGATCAACGGGTTGGAAGAAGCCGCCAGCGTCTGTAAATCGCTTTCGAGCGCGGCGACCGACGGATGATCGAGGTTCTCGACCTCTGCGCCCGCCGCAATGACGACGCGCGGATCTTTGTCGTGCAGCGCTAGGCGCACGGTTTCGGCGTCGTCGAGCGATCTTTCGGTATCGACCGCGTCGACGCGCACGCCGTAGAACGGATCGCCGGTGACGACCTGGCGAATGAAGCCAGCCGCCGCAGCTTTGTCTTTGCCTTTGGCTTTGCCGAGGTTGGCGATCGCCCAGAGGCGGTCTCCGACGTACGGTGCATGGAGTGCCTGGTATCCCAGGTCCGCGATCGATTTATCGTCGTGCAACCCGCGCAACACGTTGTTGTTGTAGTCGAACAGCACCATCACGGGCTGCGATGCAACGTTCGGAATTGTTACGACCTGGTGATTGGCGTTGGCCGAAAGACGCGCGACGTTGGCGGCGCCTCCGGGTAAGGCGTTGCTCGTCGAGCCGGCAATCCAGACGCCGATGTCGATTGGCATGGTGAACGGTTTGCCGTCGTGGTTCTTCTGGGTGAGCTTTGGGATCGTAGCTTTCCTTGACGTAAAAATCCGGATAGGCAGCCCGATAGAACCACTCGTTTTCGAACCAGCCGAGATTCGTTCCCAGCGATTTCCCAATGGCCACGAAGAACTGATGCGTGTCCGCGTTCTTGTGCTGATACGTCAACAAATAGTCGTGCAACGCGTGGAAGAAACGCTGGTCGCCGTACATCCAGCGCAGCATGTGCAGCACTTGCCCCGACCGCGGGTAGCCGCTGGAGTCGAAAGAGTCCATGGCTTGCGCGTATGTGTAATCGACGATCGGCCGCCAATAACGGCGCGTTTCGTTGAAGTACGCTTGCTGCGCATGGTAACGCTCGTATTGAAATTGCGCTTCCCCAGAATGGTGCTGCGACCACAGCTCCTGAAAATACGTTGCGTAGCCTTCGTTGATCCAAATGTTCGGCCAATCAACGGTCGTGACGTCATCGCCCCACCATTGGTGTGCGAGTTCGTGTGGGATCAAATAAGGCGGTGATGAATCGCAGGAACGCTCGAGATCGTACTGTGGCGGATGGATGGCGAGTTCGGTCTGCGTCGTCGCCGAAGCGTTTTCCATACCCCCGGCCGTAAAACGTTCGACGGCCGTCTGATCGTATTTCTCCCATGGATACGGGACGCCGATGATCTGCTGAAAAAACGCGACCATTTGATTGGTGCGCCCGAAGCAGAGCGACGCCCACGGTGCATCTGCCTGCGATGTAAAGAAGTCTACTGGCGTCTTGCCGTTCACCGTATGGAATCGCACGTACGGTCCGGCGCTGAAGGCGATGAGATAGGTTGAGATCGGTGCGGGTTCGACCCAGTCCCAGGTGCTGGTCGAACCATTTGCCATTGACGATTTGAGGTGGCCGTTAGCCGTCACTCGCCAGCCTTTTTGTACCGTGATAATCTGTTCGACCGGCGTTTTTTGGTTGGGCTCGTCCCAAGTGGGCAGCCAGAGCCGGTTGTCTTCGGCTTCACCCTGCGACCAGATCTCGGGCTGGTAATGCGGATAGTATTTGTCGGGCCGGATGAAGTAGATGCCTCGCGCCGGCCTTACCCTGTAATTCATTTCGATAGCGAGCGTATCGGAAGCTTTTGCAGGCCGCGCCAGATTGACATAGAGATGATTGTTGGCCACGTTGTAGCGCGCCGGGGCGCCGTTGACCGTAACGCCTGAATACTGAAGCCCGACGCTGTTGAAGGGTACGACGCTCAGTCCGTCCGTCTTGGGCGAGATGACGTTCGTCACGTCGCCATAAGCGATGCCCTTCGCGAAGTCGAACGACAGCTTGATGAGCGTATTGTGAAAGCGATACGGCGCGATCGCCGTCTTGTGGTAGTACGCCTGACCCCGGCCGTAGGGCCGCGGGTGAACCTTAGGAGGCGGCGCCGCAATCGCGGCGATAAAAACGATTCCCAACAGCGCGGCGAGGGCCGCGCGTCCTACATTCTTCATCCAGGGGTGTTGTGATAGCCCTTCGGCTTTTCCTTGCCGCACGGCCGCGGCATAAGGCGCAACCGATTATGCCTAATCTATCGTCTGTAGGATCATGTTCGCAGCAGTATATCATTGGCGCATCGTGCCGGAGCGCGATGCCGAGTTTCGGCTCGTATGGCGTATCCGCACGCGGAAAATTCTGGCGCATTGCGGGTCATATGGATCACGCCTCTGGCGAGGCGATGATGGAACATACTTTTCAATCGCGCTTTGGCCGTCACGCCGAAAATGGGAAGCGCCAACGCTACTCCCGGACGACGTTGAAGACGAACGCAAGTTTCGAGAAAGCGTTGAAGAGTATTTAGGGACCGAGACCATGGAGTCTGTCGACGATCTTTGGGCACTCCCCGCGGACTCTCAAGAACGCGTAGATTGACTCAAGTCTTAGGGGATGACTCGGTCAGGCATGCGATGACGGTTTCGATCACACGCTTTGATTCGTCCGGATCGCGGACCTGAATGCAAACGGCGCCGGTTTCGCGTGCCGGGTAATCGTTGCCGCCCGGGAACAGGGCGTCCCCGACGTAGATCATTTCCGCGATAGCTATCCCGAGGATGTCGCGCAGTTTTCGAATCCCGTATGCCTTATCGATTCCCGGCTTGGTGACGTCGATCGACGTCGTGCCACCCATGTGAACCGAGAAATTCGGCAGCGTCGCATCGAGTAGCGCTTTGATCGCTTTGCGTTTCGCGAAATCCGGATCCCATTTTTCCTTTGCGTCCAACGGAGCTTGTTGACCGAGCGCGGAGTACGTAATCTGGCTTCCCCGGTCTTCGATCGGCTCTCCCCAAACTTGCTGGGCCGCAAAACCGGAAGCCGCGACCGCTTTTTGCAGCGCACTGATGATCGTCGCCTTTTCGGCGTCGGTGAAGTCTTCCGCATACAGAAGTTGCCAATCGCCCTTGTATTGATAGAATCTGGTGCCGCACGTTGGCAGCAGCGATAGGTTAGTGAGCCGGTCATCCTGCGGCAGATGCGCGACGACTTGCGTTTGGAATTGTGGATAGCCGCCTCCGGAAATGATCGCAACTTTGACGACGCCTAAAAGCGTCGTGAGAAGCCCAGCCATTTCATCGTCGATCGGCGATTTGCTCAGCGCCAGCGTGCCGTCGAGATCGAAAACGATGAGTTTCTTCACGCGCGCGTGGCGTCTCGGCAAATCCGGCGCGCTTCGGCAACGTCGACGCGGGCGCGTTCGACGAAAAGTTTGCGCCAGTACGCTTTGCCCGAGAGTTTCGCGATCAGATCCGACGCTTCACGCGCGTCGACGACCGCGCCCGAACTCGTACTCACCCACACCGTCGGCGCCTTGGGATCGGCTTGCAGCGGTAAGCGATGCAGGAGCTGTGACTGCTCGTCGGCCCAGACTGCATCGCCGTACGCTTTGCGCAGGGCCTTTTCGCACCGCTCGAATGCGCGCAGATCGCGTTCGGCGTTAAATTCGGCTGCGACCGCGTACAGCCGCACACGTTCGCGCAGCGCGCGCGCCGGGATCGAATCTCGATCCCGCAACTCGTTGAGCACGCGAAAATCATCCCAACGCAAAAACTCGTCGATCGGATCGAGCGCGCGCGGATCCGGCCACAACTCTCGCAGCGCCTGCTGCAAGATCCGCTCGAACATGCGGGTCGTGTGATGGAAATAGACCGATGCGAACATCATGTAGCGCGCCAGCAGAAATGATTCGAGCGCGACGACGCCGCGCCGGTCGATTCCCATGACGGCCCGTCCTTCGACCTCGAAGATGCGCAGCGAGCTCAAGAGCTGGTCGGCGTCGTATTTTCCACCTGCGACGCCGGTGAAGTACGCATCGCGCTGGAGGTAGTCCATGCGGTCGGCGTCAAGATTCGGGCCGCTGACGATCTCGGCCAGCACCGCAAACTGCGGTTGCGGCTGTCCCAGAATGAGGCCGGCGACGTGCTGCGAGTCGACGTCGAGATCGGCCAGATGCGCTTGGATTTCGGGACGGTCGAGAATCGCGCGCGTACGATCTTCGTGACGAACGCCCAGCACCGCTTCGCACGCGTGGCTGAACGG
>Ga0102924_1005886_pt1 | contig 11659 bp, 11 predicted proteins | sample PaiPotPPM11metaG_FD_80116 | JGI IMG/M metagenome (GOLD analysis project Ga0102924, IMG submission 80116) | Iron sulfur acid spring bacterial and archeal communities from Banff, Canada, to study Microbial Dark Matter (Phase II) - Paint Pots PPM... ...
CTCCAAAACACCGCCTCCCAGAACACCGTTGTCTTCGAATCCCAAGAAACGCAGATAGTGCAGCTCACTTCGGCGCGCACCGTCGGTGATTTTCTGAAAGAGCGCGGGATCGCGGTGGGAGCGGCCGATTACGTTCATCCGTCCGCCGATACGCCGATCGCCGACAACATGCAGATCGAATACTCCGCGGCCGTGCCGGTAACGCTTCTCAGCGGACGGACGCGCCGGACGATCGTCAGCAATGCGGCGGACGTCGGCGCCTTGCTCGAAGAGCGCGGCATACATCTTGGAAGCGATGATATCGTTTCACCCGCGCTGGCCGATCCGATCGTGCCCGGCGAAACCATCCGCATTACGCGCATCGCAAAATGGATCTCGACGCAAAGAATCCGCATCGCTCCCGCGACGATCCACGCGATCGATTTCGCATTGCCGCCGGGCAACTCGAAAGTCATTTCGGCCGGACGTTTCGGCGAACGCATCGCGACCATCAGTTTCACAACGACCGACGGCAAACTTCAAAAACGCATTTTGGTTTCGCATCTTGTGCGTAAATCGCGAGCTCGCGTTCTCGCGGTAGGCGTCGGCACGTATGCGGCATTCGCGGACTTCGCGCAGCGCGGTTTGCAGAAAACTGCGTACATCGCCGCCGACGCGCTCGACATGGTCGCGACGGCTTACACGGCCGCGTGCTCCGGCTGCAGCGGTTATACCGCCACGGGTTACCGCGCCGGCCGCGGAATCGTCGCGGTCGATCCGCGCGTCATCCCGCTGGGCACCAAACTCTTCATACCGGGATACGGTTTCGCGATCGCCGGCGACACCGGCGGCGCGATTATCGGCTACCGGATCGACCTCGGTTTTAACTCCGAGAGCGATGCGATTCAGTTTGGCCGCCGCCCAATAAAAGTCTACACGCTCCGTTAGCCTCCTTCGACAGGCTCAGGACAGGCTCTGAGCTAGGGCGAAACGCGGGCTATGCATGCGCGGGAGCTCCTGCGTCGTTTCGGCTACCGCCCGAAAAAGCGGCTGGGTCAGCATTTTCTGATGGACTCGGCTGCGGCGGCTCGCATCGCGCAGCTCGTTGCGCCTGCTCCCGGAGAGCGCGTCATCGAAATCGGCCCGGGAACCGGCACGCTCACGCGGGCACTGCTCGACGCCCGGGCCGCAGTCACCGCAATCGAACTCGACGAGGACATGGTGCGCATTTTGCGTTCGCGCGACGATCTTGCCGGCGCGGAGATCGTGCACGCCGACGCGCTGACCTTCGATTACGCGGGCTTTGCGGCCGGCTCCACTTGGCGCTGCACCGGAAACCTTCCTTATAATATCGCGACTCCGCTGATCGTGCGTTTCATCGAGATGCCCGCCGGACCGGAGTCACTCGTCGTAATGATGCAAAAGGACGTGGCCGACCGCTTGAATGCCAAGCCCGGCACACGCGCTTACGGCAGCCTCTCGATCGCGGTCCAATATGCGATGCACGTCGAGCGCGCGTTCACGCTCCCTCCCGGCGTCTTTTATCCGCGGCCCAAGGTCCATTCGACGGTCGTGCGTTTGCAACGGCGCGAACGGCCGGCGGTTTCGGTCGCCGACGAGGCGCGTTTTCTGCAGGTCGTGCGCGGAGCCTTCGCGTACCGCCGCAAAACGCTCGCCAACAGTTTGTCGCTGGCGCTGAAGATCGACCGCATGGCGGTAACGAACGCGCTGACGCAGCTCGATTACAATACGGAGATACGTGGAGAACAGCTCGCCATCGGCGACTTTGCAAGAATCGCCGACGCCCTTACGCTCCCCTGACGGTTTCACACTAGGACGCACCGTCGTCACCGCCGTTGCGCTGCTGTTCGCCGCGCTCATCGGCAACATTGTGCCGACCGTCCCATGGGCATTTTCGCACATGTACGATCCTGCGGCGCTGCGGCATCCGCCGGTGAACATCCTCATCGCAGCCCAAGTGGGCATGGACGCAGCCGCCATCATCTGCCTGCTCGCGCTGCTGCGCTGGGCGGCGAAAACGTCGTTTCGCGAACTGGGCTTTCGCGTGCCCCCGATCAAAGTTTTGGGCATCGCCGTGCTCGGCGCAGCCGCAATGTTCCTGGCCGTCAATGGTTTAGGAACCCTTATCGACACAACGCTCAAAACGCACCATCAGCAGGTTGCGGTCGAACTCTTTCGCGGCATTCGCGATCCGCAAATTCGAGTGCAGTTTGCGCTGTTTGCGGTTGTGCTTGGGCCGGCCGCCGAAGAGCTCGGCTTCCGAATCTTCCTTTTCAATGCGTTCATGCGGCGCAGCAGTTTTTGGATCGCCGCGCTTGCAAGCAGCCTGCTCTTCGGAGCCGCGCATCTCGATGTGTACGCTTTTTTTCCGCTCGTGCTGGGCGGCCTGATTCTCTGCGCGGTCTACTATCGCAGCGGCAATGCTTGGGCGCCCATCTTCACGCACGGAATCTTTAATCTGGGATCGCTCGTCGCGCTCTACCTCGCGCCGCAACTCACGAAGTGAACTTGGCTATCGACGCCTTCAACCTCGCGGCGGACCGCCGCGGGATGGGACGGTACGTCCGGCGCGTGCTGTACGGCTTGCAGGCGCTCGGCGAAAGCGACGTGCAATTGATCGTGCGCGATCGCCGCAACTCGCAAGCGCTGGAGCGGGAATTCGACTATCCGGCGATCGAGCCGCGCGATCTGCGCCGTGCGCCGCCCGACGCCGTGTGGTATCCGTGGAACGGCATTCGCTTTGCACCGCACGCGCCGAGTATCGTCACGATCTACGATCCGTTCGCTTTTACTTTTCCGCACAAGAATTTCATCGCGCGCCGGCGCGAGCAGGGGCCGATTCGCCGCGCCCTGCGCGAGGCCGATCGCATCGTCACGATCTCCGATTGGAGCGCGAGCGAGCTGCGCAGCCGGTTCGGCATCGCGGCCGGACGCATCACAGTCGTGCCGCCCGTCGTCGAACCGTTTTGGCATCCCGTCGCCGCCTCACGCGACTCGAACTACGTGCTCTTCGTGGCCGGCCCGGACGAACGCAAGAACGCGCGGCTACTGTTCGATGCATTCGATGACGCGTTCGGCCGCGAAAACCTCGAACTCATCGTCGCCGGCGAACTGCGCGCCCGCGACGCGCGCAGATTCGAGCGGATGCGCGCGCTCAAACGGCGCGTGCAGGCCGACGACGCGCAGCTGCGCACTCTTTACTCGGGCGCGCTCGCCGTCGCCGTGCCGTCATTAGCCGAAGGCTACGGCTTACCGGCGGTCGAGGCAATGGCATGCGGCGCGCCGGTTCTGGCAGCGGATGCGGCCGCGCTGCCGGAAGCCGGCGGGGGTGCCGCGCTGTTGATCGCGCCGGGCGACCGGATCGCGTGGCGTGACGCGCTGCGGCGAGTTTATGCGGACGCGCAGCTGCGCGCGAGCATGCGGGAGGCCGGTCTGGCGCGTGTGGCGCGGCTCGATCCGCTCTCGCCGGCGCGCTCGATCCTGGAGCTCGCGCAAAGTTTAGCTCGCTGAACGGCGGGTCTCGTCTACGATCGCGCGGAGCTGCTCGACGAAACGTTCGGGCGAAAATTTCTCGGCGTGCGTGCGCAGCACGTGCGGGTCGTAGCGGCCCGGCTCAAAACTTCGCATCGCTGCGGCCAGCGCTTGCGCAGACGGTTCGTCAAAAAACTCGCCCGTTTCGCCCTCTACGATCGTTTCGAGTGCGCCGCCGCCGCGAAATGCAATTGCCGGACGGCCCGCCGCCGCGGCCTCGAGCGGAACCAAGCCGAAGTCTTCTTCGCCCGGTACGATCGCAGCTCGTGCGTTTCCTAACAGGCGATTCAGTTCCGCGTCATCGACGTAACCCGTCATCTGAACCCAGGGAGAGTCCGCGGCCAACGCTCGCAATCGCCGCTCGTCTGGTCCAGTCCCTGCGATGACCAGCGCCACGTTTGCGATCTCCGCCGCGCGGATCGCAAGGTCGATACGTTTGTACGGCAGCAGCCGCGACGCAGTAATAAAATAGTTTCCATCGCCGGCTCCGGCGCTAAAACGCGCCAGATCGACCGGACAGTGCAGCACGCTGCTCTCGCGCCCGTAGTACCGTGCGATGCGATCTGCCACGTTGCGCGAATTCGCAATCAAACGAGTCGGCATTTGCGACGCCCGCTTATCCCATGCAACCAACCGCCGGATCACCGGACGGGTGATCAGCTGTGTCATCCTGAGCCTGTCGAAGGAGGTGAGCGAGCCGACGTATTCATCTGGGGCAAACGTAAAACGGCTCACGGTGTTCACGTAGCAGACGTGCACCGCCCCCGCGGGAACGCGGATCCCTTTGGTCCACGCGGTCGTCGAGCTGACGATCGTGTCGAAGCCGGAAAAATCGAAACTCTCGAACGCGCGCGGATAGAGCGGAGCTAAGTACCGAAAGTACCGGTTGGCGCCGGGGATCGCATTCAAGTAGGACGCACGTACGCGCCCGGGATCCACGATATCGCTGGTCGCGCGCGGATCGTGCAAGGCCGTAAAGACCGGCGCATCCGGATACGCGCGCGCGATGTGCGCGAAGACACGCTCGGCTCCGCCCCGCTGGTTTAAGTAATCGTGGACGAGCGCGACGCGCAAGCGGCTCTTAGGGAGACGGGGTCTGCTGCGAATCGCGCGGGAGGACGAGCGCGATGTTCGGCAGGCCCAAATACCGGACCGCGACCCGCTGCAAATCGGCGGCGGTCGTTTTGTTTATTGCGGCCACGGTCTGCGCAACATAATCCGGCGGTAGGCGCTGCGCCGTGAAGACGCTCGCCAGCCACGCGCGATCGCGCAGCGACGTTGTCTGATCGAGGAAACGTCCGATCGCAAAGGTTTTCATGTCGCTCAGATCGCCTTGCAGTTTGGCGTGACCCAGAACGTTGACGATCGTCAGCGCCGTTGCGAAGACGCGCGTCGGATCGCCGCCGCCGTCAACGTAGACGACCACGTTAGCGGGGTGCGAGTCGAAATTGTATACCGCGCCGACGCCGCGCTGTGCAAAGGACGGCGTGGAGAGGGCGGGCACGCTTGCAACATCCGAAAGTGTGCGCTGCAAGAACGACGTCAGCACGAGCATCGCGCCAAAATCCCGTCCGAGCAGATCGGGAGCCTTGTATTGTGCGATCAGCCACGGAACCGGAATGTCGCGGCGCGCGATGAGTTGGCGCGAGTTGGAAGAGAGCTGCGCCGTGGTTACTTTCGCAGGCGCGGACGATCCGGCCGGCAGGACGTCGAGAATGTTTTCGAGCGCACTCGGAGCCACGTTTTGGATCTGGCCGACGGTGCTGACGACGGCTCCGCCGCGCAGATAATACGCCGCAAAAAAGCTTCGCGCATCGCTCGTACGGAAACCGGCCAGCGTTTGCGGCAGCCCTAAGGGCGGCATGCCTGCGTCCGAATTCGTATAGAACGTTCGGTTGAGCATCTGCAGGCCGACCGCGAGCGCAAATTGCTGCGTTTGCGCGTTTCTCGCATTCAACGCAACACGCGCGCGGGCGAGCGCCGCCGAACTAAAGTCCGGACGCGCCAGCGCGCTGCGCAATAACTCGAGCTGGGCTGCATATCCGTCGGGCGTTCCTTCGAGATAGAAACGAACGTCGTGCGGATCGATGTCGTAGGCGATAGAACCGCCGTTAGCCGCGATTGCGTCACGCAGCGACGCGCTGCCCGCTACCGGCGTTTGCAAAATTGCCTCTGCCACGAGCGCCGCCAGGCCGTTCTGCGCGGGGGATTGGCGGTCGAGACCGGCCTGCAAACGCACTTGCGTGCCGATCAAGTCGGCCGCCGGATCGTCCTGGCGCACGATCGCCACGCCCGAAACCCGGGAAACAGAAAAATTCGCAGAAGCCCAAGCCGGCGCACCGCTAATCGAAGCGAGCGCCAGCAGGCAGGCCGCGGAGGTCAGCTGCTTCATGTGGCGCTGCCTGCTCCCGGCGTGCTTTGTATGACGCGTACGATAACGGGATGTTGAAGATACCTGCGTACGACTTGCGCAACGAATTGCGGATCGAGCGTGCCGGCCGTGGCCAAATAGCTGCCCGACGCGTCGCCGGGAGCATATTGCGCGTTCCCTTCGGCGGCGTACCAGCCGGCGTTGTCGGCGCGTTCGACGGGAGTTTGGATCTGATTCAAAATATGATAGACGAATGCTTTTTGCGCGCGCGCAAACGTTGCCGCGGCGAGCGGCTGCTGCATCGCCGTAACTGCGTCCAGCACGTTCTGCTGCAATCCGGCCGCAGTTTCGCCGGAGATCGCCACCAGCAGAACGCCGGGATCGTGCAGCGTAATGAATTGTCCGCTTACGAACACATCGGACCGATCCCCAAGCGTCTGCGGCAGCGTGCCATGATCCGGATCAAAAAGGTAATCCGCGACGAAGTCCATTGCCGTAGCCGCGCGCGTGTCGGTAATGCGCGGACCGGCCCATGCCACTCCCAAGCCCGCAGCTCGCGCGCTCACGCTTATCTCAGGCGCCGGCGAGCCAAGCGCGGAGTCATAAGGCTGATCGATCGCGCCAGCCGTTCCCGCTGCGAAGCTCGACTCCAAGGAACTATCCACATTGCCCGCCAGCGAAACGATCGCATTGCCGCGCCCAAATGCGCGCGCTGCAAATGCCTGCGCGTCGCTTTGCGCGATCTTGGCGAACTCGGCCGCATCCGGGACCGGCGCATAATGCGCCGGTCCTTGCGAGAAGAGCTGCGCGAAAAGCGCGTCTTGCAACGTGCGCGCCGAGTCAAATGGTTGCTGCGCTGCCACGATCGCGCTGTCTTGCGCGGCGGCCTTCATTCCGGCCGAGGTTATCGTGGCATTGAAATATGCGCCGGTCATCGCGCGCAGTACTGAAGCGGCAGAAGCTGCGGGCACGCTCGCGCCGATCATCGCGATGTCGGGATACACCTCAAGCGAAAGCGAACCGCCGAGCCTGTTCACGATCTCGCTGATCGACGAACCGCCGGCCGGTTTGGACGCGGCCACCGCGGCCAGCGCCAGGCGCGCGATGCCCGGCGACTTGAGATCGTAACCCGCCGAGGGCACGCGATACCACAACTCGATCGCCGCCGTAGCGACCGTTGGATCGGAATACATGGTAACGACTTGCGCCGACGCTGACGCATGGAACGACCCGGCCAGCAAAAGAATGGCCGCCGCACCGCGCGCGGCCCGCAGATTCATGCCGGTTCCGGCGAAATTTTCGGCGGCAGGCGCTTGGGTTTTTCGGCGCGCTTCGCGTCGTCGGCGACGGGCGAGGGAGGCGGAGCTTGCGCCGGAGGCTCGGCAACGCCGCGATCGAACGGCCGGCCTTCCAAAATTGCTTTTACCTCTTCGGCTTCGACCGTTTCATATTCGAGGAGCGAAGCGACCATACGTTCGACTTTTTCCCAATTCTCGAGCAGCAGCGTTCGCGCGCGATCGTAGCAGCTCTCGATGATGCGACGCACTTCGGCGTCGATCTTGGAAGCGATCTCCTCAGAGTAGTTGCGGTCCTCGCCGAAATCACGGCCCAGGAAAACCTGATGATTGCCGCGTCCGTACTGAATCGGCCCAAGCGTATCGGACATGCCGTACTGCGTCACCATGCGCCGCGCGAGTTCGGTGGCTTTTTCGAAATCGTTGCTGGCGCCGGTCGTCACGTCTTTGAACTTGATCTCTTCGGCCAAGCGTCCGCCCAGCGAAAACATGACGATGCCGAGCAGCTCTTCCTTGGTCCGGCTGTGGCGATCGTCTTCGGGCAGCGACCAGGTTATTCCGAGCGCGACGCCGCGCGGAATGATCGTAACCTTATGAATCGGGTCGCCTTTTTCGATCAAACTTCCGACGATCGCGTGGCCCGACTCGTGGTAAGCGGCGATCTCTTTCTCTTTTTGCGACATCACGATCGAACGGCGTTCCGGTCCGACCATGACGCGATCGATCGCCTCGTCGCAATCGTTCATCTCGATCGTCGTCTTGTTGCGCCGGGCTGCAAGCAGCGCGGCTTCGTTCAACAGGTTCTCTAAGTCGGCGCCCGAGAAGCCGGGGGTCCGCTTGGCGAGCGTTTCGAGCTTGACTTCCTTGCTGAGCGGCTTGTTGCGCGCGTGAATTTCGAGAATCTTCTGGCGGCCTCGCACGTCGGCGCGATCGACCACGATCTGACGATCGAAGCGTCCGGGACGCAGGAGCGCCGGATCGAGCACGTCCGGACGATTCGTGGCAGCGATCAAGATCACGCCCGTGTTCTGATCGAAACCGTCCATCTCGACGAGCAACTGATTTAACGTCTGCTCGCGCTCGTCGTGCCCGCCGCCCAGGCCCGCGCCGCGCTGGCGCCCGACGGCGTCGATCTCATCGATGAACACGATACACGGCGCCGATTTCTTGGCTTGGTCAAAGAGATCGCGCACGCGCGAGGCGCCGACACCGACGAACATCTCGACGAAGTCCGATCCGGAGATCGAGAAAAACGGCACGCCGGCTTCGCCCGCAATCGCGCGTGCCAGGAGCGTCTTGCCGGAACCCGGCGGACCCAGCAGGAGCACGCCTTTCGGAATGCGCGCACCCAAAGCTTGGAATTTTTTGGGATACTTCAGGAACTCGACAATCTCGCCGAGCTCTTCTTTCGCTTCGTCTACGCCGGCCACGTCGTTGAACGTGACCTTCGGACGGTTCTCCGAGAGCGTCTTCGCGCGCGAGCGCCCGAACGACAGGGCTTGATTTCCGCCGCTCTGCGCTTGGCGCAGAATCAGGAACATGAGAAACGCGACGATCACGAACGGTATGGCCGTGAAAATAAACGTGAGGATCCCGCTCGAATTGGCCGTTTCGAATTTCACGCTGCCCTTGACGTGACGCATCACCTGATCGACGAACGCGGAATCGCGGTTCGGAAGGGACGTCGTGTAATGCGTGCCGTTGGTGAGCGTTCCGATGACGTCGTTTCCGACCGCATCGAACGTTTGAACTTGATTCGCTTCCAGCTTCTGATGGAACGCGTTGTAGTCGAGGTTCGCGACCTCGGCCGGCGGCAACACGACGCGCTGCACGATGAATACGACCACGACGAACGCGGCCAGGATGAAGAGGAGGGCTCGAATATTTTTGCTCAAGAGTTTCTAGTGCCTATTCCGAAAATACCCAGGATTGCAGCTGCGCGAGATACGGAAGATTGCGGTAGTTTTCTTGGTAGTCTAAACCGTACCCTACGACAAACACGTCCGGTGCGGCCAAACCGACGTAATCGACGGGCACCTCGACGCGCCGGTTGTACGGCTTGTCGAACAGCACGCACGAACGCAGGCTGGCCGGTTCTCGCCCGGAGAGTAACGATCGAAGGTACTGCAGCGTGAGTCCGTTGTCGATAATGTCCTCGATGACGAGCACGTTTCGGCCCGCAATTTTTTCGCTCGTGTCCTTCAGCAAACGCACCTCTCCGCTCGACCGGCTCGAGTTTCCATAACTGGAAACGACGATGAAGTCGAGTTCGATTCTGCTGGGGCCGTCGGGCACGCGCGACAGGGCGCGGACCAAATCGACGGTTACGTACAGCGCTCCCTTTAACACGCCCAGCACCAGCAGCGGTTTCCCGGCGTAATCACGCGCGATCTCGCCCGCCAAACGCTCGATGGCGGCCGCTATCTCCACGGCCGAAAAAAGCGTCTTCTCGATGGTTTTTTCGTAGTCGGGTTGGACGCTGCTCATCACTTTCGTTGTACTACTAAGGACCCGCCGGCGACTTCAATTTCGACCCCCGGCGCCATGAAAAACCGGCCCGAGGCCCCCTGCTGGAGCGCCCGGACCGCCGCCTCGACGTGCTCGAAATCGACCCCGCCCAGCGCTTCGTGCTCCCGCAGAGCTTCCCGGACCTGCCTGCGGGCCGCCGCCTGCGGCGTCGCTCCGAGTTCCGCGCCGACCACTTCTGCGGCTCTTGCCACCGCCGCGTCCAAGCCGGGGAAGAGCGGGCGAAGCGCCTCCAGAGCCATCCTTACCGCGTTACGCCGCAGCGCGCGATCGGCATTGCTCGGATCGACCGCGTACGGCAGTCCCGCGTGCTGCGCGTAGGACCGCAGCGCGTCGCGCTCGAGGCGAAGCAGCGGGCGAGCCAGTTCGAGATTTTTTCCGAGCCGGCGGCGCGCCGGCATCCCGGCCAACCCTTCGGTTCCGGTTCCCCGAAAGAGCGCCAGCAGCACCGTTTCCGTTTGGTCGCTCGCCGTGTGACCAGTGGCGACGACGCTCGCGCCGGCCTGGCGCGCGAGTTCCTCGAGAGCCTCGTACCGAGCTTCGCGCATGGCGGCTTCGTCTGTGCGGGAGAGCTGCAATCCGATCACTTTAAATGGAAGGCCGAGAGCAGCGGAGACACGCAGAACCACGGCCTCGTCTTGCCAGGCCGATGCGCGCACGCCATGGTTCACGTGGGCCAGCGTGAGCTTTAAGCGCAGCGTTTTCGAGAGCGCCTGCAAGATCGCGGCCAGCGCGACGCTGTCCGACCCGCCGCTGCACGCGATCAGGACGTGCTCGCCCGCGCGAATCACGCCTTCGCGCTTGATGCTCTGCTCGATCGCCAGCAGCGGTTTGGTGCCGCGCATGGCTACCGGCTGTGCCGAGCGATCTCGCGCTCGACGTCGCGCTTGGCCGTATCGGCCCGTTTGTCCCAAAGTTTCTTTCCGCGCGCCAACCCGATCTCGACCTTCGCTTTTCCGCGCGTGAAATAGAGCCGCAGCGGCACGAGGGTCAAACCTTTTTCGGAGGCCCGGCTGCCAAGCCGTGCGATTTGCTCTTTGTGCAGCAGCAACTTGCGCGGACGATCCGGTTCGACGTTTGAGAAACTTCCCTGTTTGTATGCCGGGATGTGCATGCCGAGCAGCCACATTTCGCCGTCGCGGAGGCGCGCGTAGGCTTGATTCAAACTGATGCCGCCCGCCCGGATCGATTTGATCTCCGTCCCGGTGAGCGCAATTCCGGCCTCGAGCGATTCGAGAATGTGAAATTCAAAGCGCGCGCGCCGGTTGTCAACCGCGGGCGCGGCTTTTTTGGCGACTTTCGGCGCGATGCGGCTCTGCTTGGATTTTGCCATTCTACGTGCGCTTGGGGTTGCGGCGATCGTCTTCGTCTTCGACGCGTCCTCGCGCGACAAAGCGGCCATCGGCTTCGACGAGCACCGTACCGGAATCGTCGCTCACGCGGGCTTCGATTTCCAAAACGTTGCGGCGCATCCACTTGACGCGCCCTTCGATCTCGATCGGCGCATTTAAAGGGACCGGTTTGCGGAAGCGCGCGTTCATGCTGCCGGTCACGCCGCGAAAACCCGCATTACCCGCCGCGTGCGCCATCGCCTCGTCGAGCAGCGCCAGCGCGATACCGCCATGCGCGATGCCGCGCCAGCCCTGAAACTGATCGCCGAGCGTCGCGCGCGCGCGCACTCCGTCTTCGCCGCTGCGCTCGAACTGCAGGTGCATGCCGATCTCGTTCTCCGGACCGCAAGCGAAGCAGCGGCCGTCGTCGATCGTTCTCATCGGCCTTGCTCCAACCGCGTGGCCAGTACTTCGGGCAGACCAGCGGCCAAAATTTTCTGCTGAACCGCCGCGATCGGATAATCGTAGCGCACCCATTGCACGCGCCGAGCTTCGGGTTCGTAAAAAACGAAGGATGGCTGCGGATTGAGGTCGCGCGGCTGGCC
>Ga0102924_1005887_pt1 | contig 11659 bp, 11 predicted proteins | sample PaiPotPPM11metaG_FD_80116 | JGI IMG/M metagenome (GOLD analysis project Ga0102924, IMG submission 80116) | Iron sulfur acid spring bacterial and archeal communities from Banff, Canada, to study Microbial Dark Matter (Phase II) - Paint Pots PPM... ...
CGATCTTCCGCCTTGTCGATGGCGTCGGCGGTGGCGCCGATCATGGTGATGTCGTATTTGTCGAGCACGCCCATCTTGCGCAGCGACAGCGCGGTGTTCAGCGCGGTCTGCCCACCCATGGTGGGCAACAGCGCGAAGCCGCCGGGCACGACGTTGCGTTCCTTGGCGATGATCTTGGCGACAATCTCCGGCGTGATCGGCTCGATATAGGTCGCATCCGCCAATTCCGGATCGGTCATGATCGTGGCCGGATTGGAATTGACCAGGACAACGCGATAGCCCTCTTCCTTCAGCGCCTTGCAGGCCTGCGTGCCGGAATAGTCGAATTCGCAGGCCTGGCCGATCACGATCGGCCCCGCGCCAATGATCAGGATCGAGGAAATATCGGTCCGCTTCGGCATCGCACTCTGGGTGTTAGATACAAAAATAGCGCCTCAGAAGGCGCGCCCCGCGCTTTCTCCGAAAGCGCTACTTATATTTAGTGGGCGTGCGTTCGGACGCAAAACCGGTGCCCACTTTTGCTGAACGCACGCCAAGCTGAGCCTCGGCCCGCGCGAGGGGGTCTTAGACCAGATTCGGCGGGGAGGGAAGGGCAGGCGGCGGCCGCTTTAAGCCCTGCTTTTCAACGATTTGGCACAGGCGTGCCGGGCAGGCCGCCATTGGGATCGTGATTGCGAAACCAGCAGCCGAGCCAGGGCAGGAAGGTCCTGATCTTGGGCAGTCTGGCCAGTGGCCGTGGATAGATCGCCACCAGCGGCCGCAGCGGCAGGCGATAACGGCGTAGCAGCGGCAAAAGCGTGCCGGACGCGAGGTCCGCGGCGATCGCGTAGCGCGGCAGGACCGCGATGCCGAGCGCCTGCAGCGCGGCCTTGCGCAGCGCAATGCCGCTGTTGGAATAAAACGGGCCGTCGATCTTGACCAAGTGGCGCTTGCCGTCGCGTTCGAAACGCCAGACGCTGTCGTTCAAATCGAGATTGAGATAGGGCAGGCAGACGTGCTGCTTGAGATCGGCCGGGTGCTGCGGCCGGCCGTGACGGCGAACGTAATCGGGGCTCGCGCACAACACCCAGTCGAGCACCGCCATGCGCCGCGAAATCAAGGAGGAATCCTTGATCGAGGCGATGCAGATGGCGATGTCATAGCCCTTCTCGGTCAGTTCGTTGGGAAACGATAGATCTTCCAGCGACAGCGAAACCTTGAAACGCGTTTCGGCCGCAGCGAAGGCGAGAAGGGCATCGGCCAGTTTCAGCGTACCGAATGATTTTGGCGCGACGATCTTCAGCGTGCTTGCGTTTTTATCGCGATAGCGGACGAAATTCTGCTCGCGCTCGATCTCGCGGAAGACCCGCTCGCAGAATTCCAGATAAGGCCGCGCCTCGTCGGTGGGCACGACGTTGCGGGTCGACCGCTGCAACAGCGCAAAGCCCAAATGCCGCTCGAGCTCCATGATGCGGCGCGAGATCAGGGCGCGCGACACGCCGAGCTGCCGCGCCGCGATGGAGAAATTCCCGGCATGCATGACGCGCACGAAGCTTTCCATGGCTTTCAGGCGGTCCATCTCTGCGCGCTCCCGTTAGCGGTTTTTTGCCGATCCATTGTCAACAATCTTGCGACAGTCATGTGCATAATCAGGCCTTTTATCGGCCGCGCGTCAATCCTAGCCTGACCGTCGAAACTTGCGCCGTCTGCGGAATTTGCCGGCGCTCGCGCCAAGCGGAATACAAGGGAGGATCGCAGGTGAACGTTCACGCCAGCGTCGTCACGTCAAAGCCGCCGTTCCGTGCCGAGCATATCGGCAGTCTCTTGCGTCCAGCCGAGCTGATGACCGGGCGGGCCCGCTTCGCGCGCGGTGAGATCGATCAGACGGCGCTGAGCGCGGCCGAAGATAAGGCGATCCGCGGCGCTATCGCGCTGCAGGAGCAACTCGGCTTCAAATTTGTCACCGACGGCGAATTCCGCCGCCGCTCCTATCACAGCTTCTTCTATCGCGGGCTCGGCGATCTCTCGATCGACACGATCGGCGGCACCGACGCCAAGGGTGCCGAAGCCGACAAAAGCGGCCGCGGCGCGCAGCCGATGGCGACGATCAAGAGCCGCGTGCAATGGACGCATCCGATCAATGGCGGTGATGCGGCGTTTCTGATAGCCAATTCCAGCCGCATGCCCAAGATCACCATTCCGGGGCCCTGCGCGCTGCATTTCCGCGGCGGCAACGCCGCGGTGCTCGCCAGCGCCTATAACGACATGGATCAGTTCTGGTCCGACACGGTCGATGCCTTCACCAAGGAACTGCGCGCGCTTGCCGATGCCGGCTGCCACTATGTGCAGATCGACGAGACCGCTTTCGCCAAATTCGGCGATCCGGATGTGCAGGCGGCGCTTGCCGCGCGCGGCGACGATTGGAGCAAGCTGATCGACACTTATATCAGTGTCACCAATCGCGTCTTGCGCGCCGCGCCGCCCGAAATGCATATCGGCATGCATCTGTGCCGCGGCAATCGCGGCGGTCATTGGCACTCCGAAGGCAGCTACGAGGAGGTCGCCGAGCGGCTGTTCAACGCGCTCGAGATTCCGTTCTATTTCCTCGAATACGACAGCCCGAGAGCGGGCAATTTTACGCCCCTGCGCTACGTGCCGGCCCACAAGACGGTCGTGCTCGGCCTCATCTCGACCAAAGTTGCCGCGCTCGAAGACAAGGCCGCGCTGCGCCAGCGGCTCGAGGACGCGACGAAATTTGTCGCGGTGGACAGGCTTGCGATCAGTCCGCAATGCGGCTTTGCTAGCATCGATACCGGCAACCCGGTGACGCCGGATGCGCAGCGGCGCAAGCTCGAATTGGTCTGCGATCTGGCGCGGGAGATTTGGGGCGAGACCTGAGCGACAAGTTCTGATAAGCCGAAACAAAATCGGTGGGGAGGAAAATGGTTTTTGGCACAGTTGCACGCGCGTCGGGCGTGGTCGCGCTGGTCGTTGCGGCCCTTGTCGCCGGCGCCTTTGTCTCCCGCGTTTTCGTTTCCGGCGCGTCGGCCGCCGACGATGCCGCCAATTATCCGAACCGGCCGGTGCGCATGCTTGCGGCCTCCGCCGCGGGCGGCAATCCTGACGTGATCGCGCGGCTGCTTTCGGCAAAGCTCAGCGAGGCATTCAACAATCCCTTTGTTGTCGAGGACGTGCCGGGTGTCGGCGGCGTGCTCGACGCCAACCAGACCGTGGCCGCGCCGCCGGACGGCTATACGCTCTCGCTCAACGATACCGGTGCGCTCGCCATCAATGTCGCGATGAATCCCGACGTCAAATATACGCTCAAGGATTTCACGCCGATCACCGCGCTGGCGACCTTGCCCACGGTTCTGGTGGTCAAGCCTTCAGTACCCGCGAACACGCTCGCCGAATTCGTGGCGCTCGCCGAGTCCAAGCCCAATGCGCTGAGCTTCGGATCGGCTGGGACCGGCTCGATCCATCAGCTCACCATGGTGATCTTCGAACGCGACGCCGGCATTCAATTGCTGCACGTGCCCTATCGCGGTGGCACCGGGCTGGTGAATGCGCTGCTCACCGGCGAAGTCGATGCCGGCTGGTCGGGAATCTCCAACGTGCTGTCGCTGATCCAGACCGGCAAATTGCGCGCGCTGTGTCTCAGTGTGCTCGAGCGCGACGTGTCGCTGCCGGACGTGCCGACCTGCGCTGAACTCGGCTACAAGGACTTCAATGTCGCGACCATGCTCGGCCTGCAATCGTCGGCCGGCGTTTCACCCGCCATCGTCGCCAAGCTGCAGGGCGCGGTCGCCAAAGTTCTGCGCGCGCCGGATATGGCGGAGCGGATGAAGACGCTCGGCATCCACATGGCGGAAAACGGCACCGCGGCCTACGCCAAATTCATGCAGGACGACCTCAAGCGCTACGCCGACGTCGTCAATGAGTTTCACCTGCAGATCAAACAGTGAGGGCCCGATCCGTTTCGGCGGCGCGCCATAGCGTCAGTAGCGGTCCGTTGGGGCCGAAGACCGGGTCGACGGCGGGCGGCGGCACATTGAGGATTTCCTGCACGGCCTTGGCGCGTTCGGCCTTGCTGGCGCGGCGGAGATTATAGGTGCCGTCCGGCGGATAGGCGCCGACCACCACAAGGCCCGGACTTGCGAACAGGCCCTGGTGTCCGGTCCCGGCCGGCAGGATGACGACGTCGCCCGGCCCGATATCGATTTCGCAGCCGGCAGCGCCGCCGAACCGCACGACGGTGCGGCCGCGCGCCACCGCCATTACTTCGTGGATGGTCGAGTGATAATGCGGATAGGCATACACGCTGTCATTGCGCCATATGTCGACCCAGCCGTTGGCGGCGAATTTTTTCTCGACCAGGTCCTCAGGATAGGGCGTGCCGGCGAGATGGATGCCACCGCGATAGAGCACGAGCGGCAGGACCGGATTGTTCGGAATCCGGCCGTCATCGGCGAATTGGTGGGTGACGAGATCGGACGTGTTCATTGCCATAACGGTACTGACGCGGCGCGCGGCTCCAAGCGCACCGGCGGTGCCTGCGGTTTTACCCGGCATTGAGTTGAGAATTTCTAACGCGGCGACGGCCGGCCCGCGGCTGCCGCCCGGTCTTTGCCCAGTATTTTGGGGGGGTGCTGCCTGAACAGCGGCCTTTTGGCGCGCTGTCATCGCCGTCTCACTTGGCTTTGCGCATCAAGCCTAAGAAACGGTCAAATAAAATGTGACTATCGCGCGGACCCGGTGAAGCTTCTGGATGGTATTGCACCGAGAAGACCGGCTTGCCCTTGAGCGCGATGCCGCAATTCGACCCGTCAAACAGCGAGACGTGGGTCTCGACCGCATTGGCCGGAAGCGTCGCGCGGTCGACCGCGAAGCCGTGGTTCATCGAGGTAATTTCCACCTTGCCGGTGGTAAGATCCTTCACCGGATGATTGGCGCCGTGGTGGCCCTGATGCATTTTCATGGTCTTGGCGCCGACCGCGAGTGCCAGCATCTGATGGCCGAGACAGATGCCGAAGGTCGGCTTCTTGTCGATCAGCGCGCGGATCACCGGCACCGCGTACTCGCCGGTCGCCGCCGGATCGCCCGGCCCGTTGGAGAGAAATATCCCGTCGGGCTTGAGCGCCAGAATGTCCTCGGCCGAGGTCGTCGCCGGCACCACCGTCACCTTGCATTTGTGGCCGGCGAGCTGGCGCAGGATGTTGCGCTTGATGCCGTAGTCGATGGCGACGACGTGGAACTCGGTCTCGGTCTGTCGGCCGTAGCCCTTGCCCCACAGCCAGGGCGTCTCGTCCCAGCTGAAACGCTGACCGGTGGTTACCATCGGCACCAGATCCATGCCGACCAGGCCCGGCCAGGCCTTCGCCTCGCGCTTGAGCTTGTCGAGATCGAAACGGCTGGACGGCTCGTGCGCGATCACGGCATTGGGCATGCCCTTCTCGCGGATCAGCGCGGTCAGCGCGCGGGTGTCGATGCCGGCGAGGCCGATGACGCCGCGGTTCTTGAGCCAGGCATCGAGATCGCGCGTGGCGCGATAGTTCGACGGCTCGGTGATGGCGGAATGCAGCACCACGCCGCGCGCGCCTGGGGTTGCGGCGAGGTTGACGGTTTCGATGTCCTCCTCGTTGGTGCCGACATTGCCGATATGGGGAAAGGTGAAAGTGATGATCTGTCCGGCATAGGACGGGTCGGTCAGCACCTCCTGATAGCCGGTCATGGCGGTATTGAAGCAGACCTCGCCCACGGCATGACCGGTGGCGCCGAGCCCGAAGCCCTCGAGCACCGTGCCGTCGGCGAGGACCAACAGCGCCGTCGGATTGGGTTCCGACCAGCCGGAATCATCTTGTTCGTGTCTCATGAGCGGCCTAGATAGCGCCGGGCTGATGCCGCGTCAAAGCGACAGAAATAGGGGTGAATAAGTTGGATTTGCTCACGGCTTTCGGGCTTTTCGCCGTCACCGCGATGCTGGTGTGCTATGCGCTGGAAGACCGCGACGCCATATTCGTCCTGGCCTTCGCAGGTGCATGCGGGCTCGGATCGGTTTATGGCTTCCTGCAAGGCGCCTGGCCGTTTGGGCTGGTTGAGGGCATCTGGGCCATGGTGGCGCTGCGGCGCTGGTGGCTCGCCCCGAAGGGCGCGGCGAATTAGTCGGAACATTTGACAGCGAGGTTTGACGTGCTGCGCGAGACGATCAAGGCCGACCTGACCGAAGCGATGAAAGCCCGCGACGAGCGCCGCGTGTCGACGCTGCGGCTGATCAATGCCGCCATCCTCGCCCGCGAGACCAGCGGCGCCGAGCGGGTTACCCTCGGCGATCCCGAGATCGTCGACGTGATGCAGAAGATGGTGAAGCAGCGCCAGGAATCGCTCGACATCTACGAGAAGGCCGGACGCGCCGAGCTTGCCGCGCAGGAGCGCGGCGAGATCGAGATCATCACCAAATATCTGCCCAAGCAGATGTCGGACATCGAGGCCGCCACCGCGATCTCGGCGCTGATCAAGGAGCTCGAAGCCGCAACGCTCAAAGACATGGGCCGCACCATGACGGCACTGAAGCAGCGCTTCTCCGGTCAGATGGATTTCGGCAAGGCCGGCGCGGTGGTGAAGAAGCTGCTGGGCGGCGGTTAGCCAATCTCAGAGTTGATCAAAAAATCAGAACCCGGCCGTGATGGCCGGGTTCCTGCGTTCTGACCTCGCCGAAGCTTAGGCGGCGCCGCGATGTGCGGCGCGACGACCGGCGATGCGTTCAAGCGAACGGCCCTGACGCGCCGCGACTTGCGCTGCATTGCTCTTGCGCACGGCAACCTGCGTATTCGCCTGCTGCTTTCCTGGCTCCGCGGTCCAGGCGGTGCGGCCGCCGTCAGCTTGGTACTGCAGCGGCATCACATTGCCGGTGCCGTCGCGCGGATTGAAGGACTGGGCGAGCGCCGGTGACGCAACAGTTGCGGCGACGAGTGCGGCGGCGAGTGCGAACTTTGACATCTTGATCATGGTGGGTCTCCTCAAAATCGGGACGAGGCGTGCTGCCTTGCCGCCACCGAAATATTTCGAGGCCAGCGATCTTGAATTGGCAAAAGGTGAAAGGGACTGTTCGTCCGAAACGAATAGTTCCGAAGAACCGGGGCCGCTCGGACTTCAAGTCATTGAGCCAGACGCAAAAGGCTCATCCGGGTCCGTAAATTGTTTCGTTTCGTTGAATAGTCTGTTCGCTGCGGCAGCGGTTAAATCGCGCTGTGCGCGGGATATTTAACCCTCACTGCATGATCCGGGAATAACGTGCCCTCTGCTTTGATCCGAGGGTTGAAGTGGTTTTCCCGCCTTCGCGAAGTCCACTCAGGCGACGCAAGGTCCGAAACAGATTGTGCTCCAACACGATGCCGGAGTTGGAAAACCGCTCGCGGTATTGCTTTGCCTTCGGGAGTCAAGTCATGACCAACAAAACAAACCTCAGCGCCGGTGGTTCGGCGAGTCTCGCTCAGGCTGCTTTTGCCAGCACCATTGGCAAGCTCGGATCGTTGTTCTCGACGACCTTGCAGCACCTCTACGCCGCGCATACGGAAAAAGTGCAGATGCGCTTTGCGCCGACACCGATCTATTCCGGGCGGATCTCCAGCCGGCGCCGCCCGTTCGGCCTGTGACCATTCGCGCGGCCAGCGAAGATGAAGAATGTCTAGCTCACGCCGTCGGCCGTGAGCCACACGTCCGGCGGCGTCGTGCCGCCGGCGCCGAGCGAGCGCTGCACCATCACCACATCGATCCAGTGTCCGAATTTGTAGCCGACGGCCGGCAGCTGGCCGACTTCCTTGAAGCCGCATGACGCATGCAGCTTGAGCGAGGGCGTATTGCCGGCCTCGACATAACCGATCATTTGCCGATAGCCGGCCGCGGCGCAGGCGTCGATCAAGGCCGGTAGCAGCACGCGGCCGATGCCGGCATTGAGATGGTCGGGATGGATATAGATCGAGTGCTTCAAGGTGTAGCGATAGGCCGGCCGCTTCCGGAACAGCACCGCATAGGCATAGCCGACAACCGCGCCGCCGATCTCGGCGACCAAATGCGGGATGTGACGCTTGCGCATCGCGCGCCGCCGCTTCCGGATGTCGTCGGGGTCGGGCATTTCGGCATCATGCATCAATGACGGGTCGACGCCGCGGGCGATGTGGTGCCGATAGATCGCGAGCATCGCCTCGACATCGTCGTCGCGCGAGGCGCGAATGGTCACCGGCGGCGAATTGATGTTCATGTCGCGTTGACGCTCTCGCGTTGCGGCTCCGCGCTCAGGCGGCGCCGATCACTCGCGCACCACATAAGTATAGAACCGGATCGCGCCTGACGCATCGGTCTCGCGGTAGACGCCCTGGATCTCGGCCTCGAAGCCCGGGAACAGATTGCTGCTCTGCTCGAACGCCTTTAGATAATCGACCATCGGTTTGGCCCGGGCATCGAGCCGCTCGCCGGGCACGATGGTGGCGATGCCGGGCGGATAGACCACGAATAAAGTCGACGCGATGCGGCCCTCGATCTCGTCGATCGGCAGGTAATCGACGTTGTTGCGCACGAGTTGCCGCGCCGCTTCCTGCGGCGGCATCGCCGGCACCGGAAGATGCTTTTGTAGAAACTGCGCCCGCTGCAGCGCCGACACATTTTGCGCGCGGAAGAAGGTGTGCATGTCCTGGCACAGGTCGCGCAGCCGCATGCCGCGATAGCGCTTTGGCCGTACTGCCACGAATTCCGGAATGGCGTAGTCGAGCAGCGCATTGTCGTCATACAGCCGCTTGAAGGCGACGAGCGCGCTGACCAGCGTGCCCGCTTTGCTGGCCTCGACGCCCGGCGTCAGCAGAAACAGCAGCGAGTTCAGATCGTTCTTTTCCGGCACGACGCGGTTCTCGCGCAGATATTGCGCCACCACCGGCGCCGGAATGCCGTGGGCCTCGTAGTCGCCAGTCGCGCGGTTGAAGCCCGGCGTGAGCAGCGTCAGCTTGTTCGGATCGGTGATGGCGAAGCCTTGCGTCACGTCGGCAAAGCCGTGCCAGGCCGCGCCCGGCTGCAACTCCCAGAACTGCGGCTGGCTCGCCAGCGCATCGGTGGCGACACTCTCCCAGGGCACTTCATGCACGCCGCCGTCCTGTGCTGAGTCGGCAAGCCGCACCCGATCCGGCACGAACGGATCGAAGAACCAGCGCCGCGCCGGATCCTGCTCGCGTCGCTCGAATTCCGCGCGCACCGCGCGCAATTTCTTGCGCAGCTCGATGCCGAGCCGGATCGTGTCGTCCCACAGCACTTCGCCGGAGCGGCCCTTCATCATCTGCGCGCCGACATCGAGCGATGCAAACAGCGGATAGAACGGCGAAGTCGAGGCGTGCTGCAAAAAACTTTCGTTGAAGCGGCGATGCTCGACGCGGCGGCGCTGACCGCGGATGTGATTGTCCTTGATGTGGATCTGCGAGGATTGCGAGAAGCTCGCAAGCTGCTTATGGCTCGATTGCGTGGCGATGATGCCCGGCGCGCCGTCGCCGAGCTCGCGCAGCCCCATGGCAAAGCGGCCGGCATAGATCGGGTGGAATTTCATGAAGCCGGCCCAGGCTTCGTCGAACAAGATGTAATCGCAGAGCGGGCCGAGTGTCGCAAGAATCCGTCGCGCGTCGTAGATCGTGCCGTCATAGGTGCATTGCTCGATGACGGCGGCGCGGAACGGGCGCTCGCGCTTCCAGGCGTCTTTGTCCTTCACCAGCGGATTGGCGCGGATCGCGTCGCGGATCGCCGTCTCGTCGAGTGCGCCCGGCGAGATCGGGCCGATCAGGCCATAGGCGTTTCTGCCGGTCGGCAGATAAACCGGAATGCCGCCGCCAAGAAGCAGCGCGCCGTGATGCGCGGCCTTGTGATTGTTGCGGTCGAACAGCACGAGATCGCCTTCGGCAATCAGCGCGCCGAGCGCGATCTTGTTCGAGGCCGAGGTGCCGTTGAGCACGAAATAGGTGCGCTCGGCGCCAAAAATCTCGGCGGCTTCCTTCTGCGCGGCGAGCGCCGGCCCTTCATGGGTCAGGAGGTCGCCCAGTTCCAGCACCGAATTGTCGAGATCGTCGCGGAAGACCGCTTCGCCGAGATGTTCCATGAAGATCCGGCCGATCGGGCTTCGGCTATAGAACACGCCGCCATTGTGGCCCGGGCAGGTCCAGAGCTGATTGCCCTCTTCGGCGTAATCGACCAGCGCGCCGAAAAACGGCGTCTTCAGCGTCTGCGCATATTGGGTGAGCCGGCTGACCAGATTGCGGGCGATGAATTCCGGCGTCTCCTCGGCAAGGAAGACGTAGCCGTCGATGAAGTCGAGCACTTCGACCGGCACGTCTTCGAAGCGGCGGCGGCGCACCAAGAGCATGATCGGCATTTCCAGGCCGCGCCTTCGCATCAGATTGATCAGCGACGCGCTCTTGCCCTCAAGCCCCTTCTTGCCCCAGTCGACGACGAGACAGCCGATCGCGGCGTCGGTCTGCACCGCAAGCTCGGCGTCCTCGATCCGTGGTGCGCGCACGACCTGAAAGCCGAGCCGCTTGATCGCGGCGATGATCTCCTGCACGCGCAGGCCTTCGAGATCCTCGGATTCGAAAGTCGGCGCGGCGAACAGAAAGGTGAAGCGCTGGACGAAATTCATGCGGGCGGCCGGTTTGATAGCTGCGTTATGTCCCTGGAATTTTGCAGCTTATTGTTTTGGATGACGGCCATGTGACCGGGCGTCGGAAGCCCGTGGCCATTTGCTATCGACGGCAAAAGCGGACATCCTGCGCCGCCCTCGAAGCGACCGAGAGACAGCGGGACAAAGCATCGCAGCCATACCGAAGCCTGCAAGGGGGCGGCGATGAGAAGACATGCTAGGCTCGCCGCAAAATTGTGAAGGGAGAACGTCCGTGCGCCGCTCATTTTCGTCTTTGATTGCTTGTCTCGCTTTGCTCTTGCCGTGTTACGGCGCGGTGGCGGCGGACTGGCCGGATCGCCCGATCCGGGTGCTGACGACGACCAGCCCGGGCGGCATTTCCGATGTGTTCATGCGCGCGCTAGCGGAAAAGCTCGGGCCGAAGCTCGGCCAGCCGCTGGTGATCGAGAACCGGCCGGGCGGCATGCAGAATATCGGGGCCCGCGCCTGCCAGGATTCGGCGCCCGACGGCTACACGATCTGCATCATCAATGCCGATCCGATGATCTACAACCAGTTCCTGATGAAGGACATGCCGTTCGATCCGGTGCACGGCCTGCAGCCGATCACCAAATTGTTCGATCTCCTTCACGTCCTGGTCGTGAACTCGAATCTGAAAGTGAAGACGGTCGAAGAGCTGGTCGCTTTGTCCAAGGCGAGGCCGGGCACGCTGTCCTATCTGACGCCGGGCGCGCCGATGGTGCTCTACATGGAGACGCTGAAGAAGGAGCACGGCGCCGACTGGGTGCGCGTGCCGTTCAAGGGCGGCGGCGAGGCGGTGAATTCGATCCTCAGCGGCTCGACGCCGATCGGGCTGTTCGGCGAAGGCAATGTCATCGGCCAGATCAAGGCCGGCACCATGACCTCGCTGGTGATGCTCAACAACATCCATTCGCCGAACTTCCCCAACGTGCCGACGCTGAAGGAGATCGGCTATAACGGTCCGCCGTCGCGCGGCTGGTACGGCCTGTTCGCGCC
>Ga0102924_1005888_pt1 | contig 11655 bp, 11 predicted proteins | sample PaiPotPPM11metaG_FD_80116 | JGI IMG/M metagenome (GOLD analysis project Ga0102924, IMG submission 80116) | Iron sulfur acid spring bacterial and archeal communities from Banff, Canada, to study Microbial Dark Matter (Phase II) - Paint Pots PPM... ...
CGCTGCTCGCTTAGAGATGGCACGCGCAGCACAAGCTCGCGGCTCGCGCCGGTTTGGCGCCACGGAGAATTGTCCGTCACCTCCGCTCTCACGCGCATGACATCGCCCGGCTGCAGGCCGCGCGAGCCCAGATCAAGCGTCGCGTTTCCCGTCCATCTTGGACCGGCGCTGTCTGCTATGCGCTGCGTGGCATCGGCTCCAGGCGCGCCCCCCCCGATGACGGGAACGCGATGGCTGTGAAGCACGACCTCGGACAGCCCATGATCGTCGGACGCCTGCAGTGCCAGCACGACCTTGTCTCCGGACCCGACAATCGTGTCGTGCGCGGGCGCGAGAATCTCGACCGTCGGCGCGGAGTCCGGGATGACCTCGAGCTGAAGCGCGGCTGGCACATCGGCGATTGCGCCAGACGTCCCCGCCGCACGCCAGTCCCATCGCCCTTCGGCCCACGGCTCGGCTACCAATCGACCTGAAAAACGCCGCCCATCGGAATGAAGTGGAACCGAATCCGCGCCGGTCGGGCCGGCCCCACGCCTGCCGCCTCGAACGAGCGCAATGCCCGCAAGGTCCGTCGATGCGCTGCCGCTCAACTCAATGCGAGTTCCCCTCGGCACACGCGCGTCTTCTCCCGCCGGTAGTACCTCCGGAGACCGATGCAGATATGCCGGGTACTCAGCCCTTAACGCGACGCCGCCGACGAATGGCCTATCGACCGCGCGCACCGTCACCGTTTCGCTCACGGCTCGCCCGTCCGTCGCGACGATCGACAGGTCAGCATCCACCGGGTCGGTAGTGATCCTTGTGTAACCCCCAACCACGCGATACCAGCCGGTGGTCCACGGTGCCCCCGTGACGCGACGCTGAACGGCGACACGCAAACGTCCAGGCGCCGCGATCCGGACGTGGACTGGCTGACCGCGAGCGACATCGCTCGGGGCGTCAATCCGAAGCGGCGGGAGCAGCGTCCCGCGCCACGCGCGGACTGGGTGCGCCAGCGCGGTCCACCCGTCGGGCATCGTAACGGCCGCCGCGCTTAGCGCGGCAATGGCCACTATGGCCAGCAGTACCACCGCCGCGGTGCGGAGACGCGCCCTGCCCCGCAGGGTCGGCGAGAGACCCCTGCCATCACCAATTTGGCTGAGCATCTGCTGCGCGCCGCGTCGGCCTAGCGCGCCACTGTCGCCGACCTCGAGAGCTCCCCGCAGCGCGCCGCGCCGCAACCTGCGGTCGTGCTCTACCGCGAGGGCAACTCGGCGAGCGGTTGCCTCGGTAGCCAGCCTCCGAGCAGTGAGCGAGGCGGCCAGGCACACCAAGGCTGTGACAAGCACCCACGCAACGAGCGGCAGCGGTGCCGGCAGCGCCATCCACCGGCCCTGCCCGAAGGCGAACACGCCGAGGCCGAGCGCGGCACAGACGCACGCGACCGCAATTGCGATCCCCCAACCCGCGATCAACCGTCCGACCCAGGCGCGCTCGTGCTCAACCAGCGCGACGACGGTCACGCGACTACCCTCACGCGGACGGCCGACTCGTCACAGCGTACACGAACAGGTTGACACCCATGCGCAGCGCCTGCTCGTGTAGCTCCGGCGGGTCGTCGTACGTGCCGACATCCTCCCAGCCGTTTCCGAGATCCGACGAGAACGTGTAGTAAACCGCAAGGCGGTCGCCAATGAAGATCCCGAACCCGCGCGCCGGTTTTCCATCATGCACATGGATCTTTGGCACGCCCTTCGGAAAGTCGTACACGATGTGATAGATCGGGTGCGACAGCGGAACATCCACTAGTGGCCGGTCGGGAAACACGCGAGCTATCTCTCGGCGAAAGCTCTCGTCCAGGCCATAGTTGTCGTCAACGTGGAGAAAGCCGCCGCGCGCGAGGTACTGCCGCAGCCGCACGATCTCGGCATCTGTGAAATGAATGTTGCCGTGCCCGGTCGCGTGCAGGAACGGATAGTCCCACAATCGATCGTCCATGAGGCTGACGCGCGCTTCGGCGCGATCGACCTTGAGCGTGGTCCGCTCCGAGATGGCGGCAAGCAGGTTCGGGATGCTCGATGGGTTCGCGTACCAGTCGCCGCCACCGCCGTATTCCAGTCTCGCCACGGTCAGACGGGGTGCGCCGGCGCGGCGCGCGGCGTGTGTCGGCATCGCGGCCGCGGTCAATGCCAGCGCAACAATCTTTAGCAGCATCGGTCAGCGCTCGGGCTTGGCCGCAGGCTCGTGGACAAGCCGGTAGGCGAGATTGCGGGGGACTCGCTCCCCATCGACCAGCTGCCGCAATATTTCGCGAGGCGTGGAGCCTTGCGCCCGGAGAGTCTGCACCTGGCCACGAATCGTATTCTCGTCGGTGGGAAGCACGCTCGCCCCTTCGATGATGATCACGACCTCCCCTCGCGGGGCGGAGTGCTCCGCTTCACCATAGTACGCCGCCAGCTCGGCGACCGTTCCTCGCCGCACTTCCTCGAACTTCTTCGTCAGCTCGCGCGCGACTACGGCTCGGCGGCCGCTCATCCCACGGCTCGCGAGCTCGGAAAGCGAAGCCACCACGCGCCGCGGTGATTCGTACAGCACGCACGCGTGGGGAGCGTGTACGATCTCGTCGATTGCTGCTCGGCGGGCCTTGCCGGCACGCGGCAGGAATCCGTAGAACGTGAAGCGTTCGGCGGATATTGACCCAACGACGAGCGCCGACAGAAGAGCCGAGGCCCCGGGTACAGGCACGACCGTCGCCTTCGCCTCGACCGCAGCCTGAACCAGCCGCGCGCCCGGGTCCGAGATTATCGGCGTGCCAGCGTCGGACACGAGCGCAATCGACTCCCCGCGTCGCAGTCGCTCCACGATGCGCGGGACCACGCGAGCCTCGTTATGCTCGTGCAGTGGCGCCGTCGGCGTCCGGATCTCGTAGTGGTCGAGCAGCACGCGCGCGTGGCGAGTGTCCTCAGCAAGAATCAGATCGACATCGCGCATCACCTGGACCGCGCGGTAGGTGATGTCCGCGAGGTTACCGATGGGCGTGCTGACGATGTAAAGCGTGCCGACCTCGTTGGCCACGTAAGGGAACGTGGAGCTACGCCAAGTCCCAGGGAAGGCGGTTATAAAAGCCCGCGGACTGAAGCATATGGCGACGTTCGAGCGTCGCGTCGCGGAGCAGGTCTTCCGCGGTGGCCGTACCTGTATGCGCAGCGGACCAAATCACCTCGGAAATCCAGTCGGCCATGGCTTCGGTAAGCGCGTCGATGCCTACCACAGGATCGGTCTGAGGCGGATCCAATGCCGAAAACTGTTGCAGGCACACATGCTCGGAGAGCAGCGTGTACCGGGCCGCCTCGGCAATTTTTGCGGCGTCGGGGTTGCCCGCGGCCGTGAGTCGAGCCACCAGCTTGGTCGCAACGCCTCGATACGCCTGAATCAGCGCGGGAGACGCTTGAACCGGCAGTGGCGGCGGGACGGTCCATCGCGAGACCCTGACCGGGGCATCCGATTCTGCATCCTCGCGAGACATTAGCCGTTTGATCCGGTCGGCGGGCGCACCCACGCCAGGTTCCGACATGTACGCGCGCTCGATGACTCCGTCCTTGACTATGGCGTAGCTGACCGCCTCATCGCGAATCACTTCGAGCATCCCGTCAAATGTGATCGCGCGCAAGTACCGGAACAGCGCCGTCGGGTCCGCGGTATCGAGCTCAGTCGGCCAAGGCTCCGGCTCGGTCGCCTGCGAGAAGTGCATGCAGGCCAGCTGTTCGTCATCCGCTTCGTGAAAGCAGATCTCGCCGAATTCCGCGGCCGAGGGCACGTGGTCGAGCGCACCCGCGATCGCGATCACCCTATAGCCCTGGTCATTTAGCGCGATGGCGTTGACGAGCTCTCCTTCCTGGAGGTAGAGCACGAGCAGCTCGTCTGGCAGCCAGATGACCGCGTACGCGAACACGCGCGCCGACCGATCGCGTTTCGCGTCGGTCAGCAGATTGCGTAGGTGAATGTAGGCCAGCTTTGTCCGCGCGAGCAGCACGCGCTTGTGCGGGAAGCGGAGCCCGGCGGCTCGAAGCGGCATCGACCTCGCGATGGGAGAGGACCGATGTGAGACGGGTGAGCCTTCGGCCGAGCAACTGGGCTACGCGCACGACCTCAGGCGTGCTGCTTGAACTTCATCTCCAGCTGAGGCTTGGGCACCGCGCCGATGATCTGGTCGATGAGCTTGCCGTCCTTGAAGAACAGGATGGTCGGAATCGAGCGTACGTTGAAGCGGCTCGCCGTCCGCTGGTTGGTATCGACGTCCAGTTTTGCGACTTTTGCCTTGCCGTGATATTCGACCGCTAACTGGTCGATGATTGGCGCGACCATTCGGCACGGCCCGCACCACGTCGCCCAAAAATCCACGACCGCGAGGCCGGTGTGTTTCTCTATCTCCATCTCGAAATCAATATCTGACACGGCGACTGCATTCGACATCGAGCTTACCCCCATTAGAATCAGCGCAGATGACCTCTCTACCACTCGCGTCCCATCCGGCGGTGCCGGTTCGAATTGCCCACGTGGGCATTGCGGTCCGCGCGCTGGACGAATCGCTTCCCTTCTACCGCGACGTGCTCGGACTACCCGTTGTCCCTCTCGACGACTCCGACGGCGCGACGATCACAGGGCTTCAGGCTGGAGATTCGCTGGTCGAGCTGCTCCAAGCCGAGCGCCCTGACTCGCCCATCGCCAAGTTCGTCGCCTCTCGCGGCCCCGGACTGCATCACATCTGTTTTGCGACCGGCGACCTCGACGGCACAATCGCCCGGTGTCGCGCGGCAAACGTACGCCTTATAGACGACGTACCCCGCCTAGGAGCCGACGGCAAGCGAATCGCTTTTATCCATCCCAGCGCGACTGCCGGCGTCCTGGTCGAACTGACAGAAAGCTAGGACAGATGTAACAGACTAAGACGAGGCGCCTTCGGCGAGTTCCGGAGGCGCCGATCGTAAGGATCAAGGTTTTGTTACTGCGGCACTTCGCGAGGAACCACGCCTTGGAAGCGCAAGGAATCGGGCTTGTCGCTCTTGCAGAAGTCCCGCACCTTAAGGATATCGGCATTTTGCACGTACCAGCGATCCGCCGGGCCTCGGACCGCGGTAAAATCGGTCTGTCGAGTCAACGACCCCTTTGTGAGCGTCACGGTGAAGGTTCGGGAGCCGTCCTGGCCAGTAGCCTCGTCGCCGATGGCCGATTTCTCGGCGCCGAAGAAGCACACCATGATGATTTCGCGCTTCTCGAGCACGTCGCGGTCGATAATGTCACGGGCGGGGCCGTGGTCGGTCCCCCACACGACCGACATTGCTTGGAGATCTTGCGATCGGGCGGCGGCGAGGAAACTCTCCACCGCCTGGCGCGGTGTAGACGCGCCAGTCATGGTCGAGCTAGATCTCCCGCCAGATGCACACCCGTCAAGCAGAGATGCCGCGGCAACCAGCGCCGAGGCAGCCTTATGCAGTCGTTTGAGTCTCACGATCTCTCTCCAGCCCTGAAAGCTCCGATGTTTGCGCTCGCCAAGTCGGCTCGGTGCCGGTGACCGTACACCATCTACGCCTCTACGTCAACGTCGATCACGTCGCGACGTTGCGCCAGGCTCGCGGCGGAACGGACCCGGATCCGGTTGCGGCGGCGGCCGCGTGTGAGCGGGCTGGCGCAGACGGGATCACGGCCCACCTGCGAGAGGATCGCCGACACATCCAGGACGCTGACATCGAGCGCCTGATGCACGGGACGCGGACAGTTTTCAACCTCGAGATGGCGTGCACTGACGAGATGCTTCGCGTGGCTACGCAAATGCGGCCGTATCAGGCAACGCTGGTCCCAGAGCGTCGCCAGGAGGTTACCACCGAGGGGGGACTCGACGTCGCGCGCGACCCTGGCCCCATCGCGGACGCCGTGCGCCGGCTTCGCGACGCTGGAATCCGGGCCAGTCTCTTCATTGATCCCGATGCCGACATTGTCGCGCGCTCGCATGGTTGCGGTGCGCAAGCGATCGAATTGCACACCGGAGCGTACGCGCTCGCTGGCGGCGGCCCGGGTCCCGAACTGGATGCCCTACGCCGGGCGGCGCGTCTGGCCAGCGGGCTGGGTCTTGCTGTCCACGCGGGTCACGGCCTGACGGTGGGAAACGTCGGGCCCGTCGCGGGGATCCCGGAAATCGAAGAGCTCAACATCGGGCACGCGATCGTCAGTCGGGCCATCTTCGTCGGAATCGTGGAGGCCGTGCACGAAATGCGGGTGGCGATGGACGCCGGCCGTTCGTCACATTAAGGCCATGGCCACGGTGAACTCGCACGACGCACTGAGCTTTTTCATCCTCGAGGCGAGCGAGTGCCTGGAGCGACTGGACACGGCACTTGGTCGTGCCACCGCCGCCGGACCGGCGTCGGACGAGTTCGTCGGCGCCGCGCGCACGTTGCGAGGGTCAGCCACGATGCATCGCGTAGCCGGCATGGCGGAGCTGGCCCAGAGCGTCGAGCGTGTGGGCAGGGCCTTGCGAGACAAATCCGTCTCGTGGACGCCGGCTCTCGCCTCGGCGATGATTGGCGCCGTGGACGATCTGAAGCTGCTGCTGCACAGCGTGCGCAGTTGGGGCGCCTCGGAAGACGCGCGCGTGGCCAGGCGTCGGGCGGACCTCGCCCGTATGGTCCCCGGCATCGCGGATTCAACCCCGACGACGCCAGCGCCGCCGGCAGCGTCCGCGGAATCGCGCGAGGTCCCGGGAAGCTCGGCTTACGTCGCAACGGCCGTCGCGGAAATCGCCAATGCCATCGAGGCCTACGTCGCGAACCCAGCGGCGCGTGGCTCGCTCGTGGCGGCACTGAGCCAGCTGCGCTCGCTGCGCGGCGTCGCCGCAATCAACGATCACCCGCCCTTGGGTGAGGTGCTCGACGCCATAGAGCGCGTCGGGCGACGTCTCGACGCATCCTCTCCGACTGCGCAGACGCCGGAGTCCCAGCTGGCGCTTCTTCGCACGGCGGCCGCGGTTCTCCGGCATCCGGCGCCCGACGCACCGGAGCTTGCGGCGTTTCGCGTCGCACGCGCAGACGATGCGTTGGGAGTGGCTGACGCTGACAGGATCGTTCCGATCTCGGAACTGGGGTATGGCGATCCCGCCGACGTGGTGCGCGCCGCACCCAATCCACCCACGACCCGTGCCGAGCGATTCCGCCTCGAAGCCGTGAGCCAGGCGGAGCATCTCTTGCTGCTTGTGGCCGAGGCGCGAGACGCCGCCGAGACCGGCGAGCCCGCGGAAAGTCTCGTCGCCGAAGTGAGAAGTGCGCTGCGCGCAGTTCGAAACGCAGCGTCGAGCTTTGGCGAGCGCGAGGTAGCCGATCTGCTCGGCGCATTCGCGGACGAGCATCTTGTGCTCGACTTCCTCGCACTCAATTCCATCGAGGACGTAGCTAGGCTTCTCGCCGACCCCGCGCCGGCAGGTTCCCCCGACCTGGCGCAAAGGATTTCTAGCTTCTCGCGGGGCCGCGCGGTGGACGCCGGCATTGGACGGGCACTCGCCGGAGCCCCCGCGACCGTGTCATCTCCTTCCCCGACGCCCGCCCCAGCGCCGCCTCGGTCAGCGACGCCTCTGTCAGCGACGCCTCTGTCAGCGACACCTCGGTCAGCGACACCTCGGCCAGCCATGCCTCGGCCAGCCATGCCTCGGCCGGCCACACCTCGCCCGGTGGAAATGAAGCCCCCCGCGCCCCGGCTGCGACCCGATGTGTCCCGACCGCCGACACCTTCGCGAGAGGCGCCCAGGATTGCGGGGCGTGCAACTCCGCCGGGCCGAGCGGGCGAGCCTAAACGCCTGCGAACCCCAACCGGCGCCGAATTGCAGGCTCTGCTCGCGCATGGCCTGTCTGGCCTTTCGCCGCTCAGCGACCTGCCGCTCGGGGACGCGGAGCCGCCGCCAGGCGTTGCGCAGGCGCCGCATGCCGAGCACGCGTATGAGCCGTCCGCACCGGTGGCCGAGCCGCGGATGCCGGTCGATCGTGATGGCCTAGTGCCGATCGACGCGCTGTTGTACCGCGGGAGTGCAGCGCTGGCGCGCGCGCGCACTTTGCGCGATGCAATCAGGGGCACCCGGCCGAGTCAGGAAGTGTTGGACGAGTTGCTCGACCTCATCGATCTTGCCGCTTCCCCGGCGTGAAGATTGATTGGCGCGGCGCGCTCGGCATTGCGCTGAGCGTCGCGCTTTTGGTCTGGGCGCTGCACGGAATAAGCCTCGGAGAGGTATGGGGCCAGCTTCGCGCGTCCAACCTGTCGCTGTTCCTTCTCTCGGCCGTCGTCGCGACACTGGTGTTTCCGCTGCGCGCGGCGCGGTGGCGCCCGATCCTCGGGCCTTCGGTGGACGGAGTGCCATTTGCCGCACTTTGGCGTGCCACGGCAATTGGCATGATGGTGAACAACGTAGTGCCTGCCCGAGCAGGCGAGGTCGCGCGAGCATTCGCCCTGACCCGGGAGGCGCCTCGGGTGCCTTTCTCCGCCGCTCTCGCGTCGCTTGCCGTCGATCGGCTGTTCGACGCCGTGGTCGTGTTCCTGCTCACGGGCGTGGCTGTGCTCGACCCGGCGTTCCCGGGAGGGCGCGCGTTGAGCGCGGCGACCGGCGGCGCCAGCCTGTCGCGCCTTACCATTGGCGCGATCGTGCTCATCGTGGGGTTGCTCATCGCGCTTTACATCCCGGTGCTTTTCCCAGGGCGTCTCGCCGACCTGTATGCGGCACTAGCGCGTCGCGTGGCCCCAGACACCGAGACGCGTGGTCGCGAGCTGGTCATGTCCTTTGCGACAGGACTTGGCGTGCTGCGGTCCCCGGGGCGCTGCGCAGCGACCTTCGCGTGGGCTCTCGCCCTTTGGTACACCAACGCGCTTTCGTTCTGGATCGGCTTTCGCGCCGCCGGTATTACCGTGCCCTTCAGCGCGTCGCTGTTTTTGCAGGGCATCATCGCCCTGGGCGTCGCCGTGCCACAAGCGCCGGGGTACTTCGGCGTCTTTGAAGCCGTCGCCAAACCGGGGCTGGCGATTTATGGCGTGCCGCCGGCCCAGGCCGTCGGCTGGGCCATAGGGTTTCACGTCCTGACCTTCCTACCGATCACGATCATTGGCGCGTGGTACGCGGTTCGCCTCGGCCTGCACTTGCGCGACATGCGGCCCGCGGCCTCAGCGCCTCAGCCTGAGACATGAGCCCGCACCATGCGGCTCTTGCCGCGGTGCGGGTGGCCGCCCAGGCCAAGATCAACCTGTTTCTCCGCATTCTCGCACGCGAGGCGTCGGGTTACCACCAGCTCGAGACGCTCTTCTGCCGGCTGGAGCTGGCGGACTCCGTGGTCGTGCGTGTCACCCGCACTGGCGGCTCCATTGACTGTCGCGGATCCGACGTCGGTCCTGCGGCGCACAACCTCGCGTACAAAGCTACGCTGGCATACGCCGCCGTACGCCATGGGTGGCCACCGGGGTTCGCGATTGAGATTGAGAAGGTCATCCCCGTGGGAGCCGGACTGGGCGGTGGCAGTGCCGATGCCGGCGCCGCTCTACGCGCGCTGCATGCTCTGGATCCCAATCCGCTGCCCGACGCGGTCGTGCTCGACATCGCGCGCCAACTCGGCGCCGACGTGCCGTTCCTCTCGATCGACGCGCCGCTCGCGCTCGGTTGGGCGCGCGGCGACAGGCTTCTTCCCCTCGCACCGCTGCCCTTGCGGCAGCTACTGCTGTACGTGCCCCCGGTGGCCGTCTCGACGCGCGAGGCGTACGAATGGCTCGCCGCCGCACGCGGCGACACGGTCGCCGGCGCCATGGTGCTGCCCGAAGCGGCCCTGCGCGAGTGGGGCGCTCTGGTGCCTTACATGGTCAACGACTTCGAGTCGGTAGTCGCCGGGCGACACCCGGTGGTAGATGGTGCTCTCGCGACCCTTCGCGCGGCGCCTGGGGTGTGCGCCGCGTCGCTAACGGGCTCTGGATCGGCGGTGTACGCGGTGATAGAGGAGCCCAGGCGTGACGCAGCCGACGCCATGCGCCGAGAGGCAGCCAGTCGCCTGCGAGCCGTTGGTGTAGCCGGTGCGCGCTTGTTCCATACGGCTACGGCTGAAAACGTTGTCGCCGTGGAGCCGTTGGAGTAACTTCGACCGCCCGGGGCGCGTGGTGCGCCCTTACGCATTTTCTGCCCCTTCGTCCAATGGCAGGACACCAGACTTTGGATCTGGGAATGGTGGTTCGAATCCACCAGGGGCAACTGGCAATGGACGGGATCTCTCGTGGGTTCAAGCTTCTGGCCGGGACCGCAAACCGGCCGCTCGCAGAGGAGATCGCGAGCTCGCTGAGCGTTGACCTCTGCAAGGCGACGGTGACCCGCTTCTCCGATGGCGAGATCTTCATCCGCATCGACGAGAACATCCGCGGCTCCGACGTCTTCATTCTCCAGCCGACCAACGCGCCGGCCGAAAACATCATGGAGCTGCTTCTCATGATCGACGCCGTACGGCGGGCGTCAGCGGCCAGGATCACGTGCGTAATGCCGTACTACGGCTACTCGCGCCAAGATCGGAAGGACCAGCCACGCGTGGCTATCGGAGCCAAGCTCGTGGCGAACTTGATTCAGATTGCGGGCGCCGACCGCGTCCTCGGCCTCGATTTCCACCAGCATCAATTGCAGGGCTTTTTCGACGTGCCGGTTGACCACTTGTACGCGGCGCCCGTATTCGTCTCGCACTATCGCAAGAAGCAGCTGAGGGACCTCGTAGTCGTGGCCCCCGACGTCGGCGCCGCTAAGATGGCGCGTGGCTTCGCCAAACGGCTCGACGGAGCCTTCGCGATAATCGACAAGCGGCGCCCCCGGGCCAACGTGGCCGAGGTCGTCAACGTGGTCGGAGAAGTCGCTGGACGTGATTGTCTCATCGTCGACGACATGATCGACACGGCCGGGACGGTGGTCGAAGCCGCACTGGCTCTGAAGCGCCTAGGCGCCACCGAGGTTTTCGTCTGCGCCACGCACGCGCTACTCTCCGGCCCTGCCCCGGAGCGGCTTCGCGACTCGCCGATTACCGAAGTCACAGTGACCGACACGATCGCGCTTGCGCCGGACCGCATGTTCCCACAGCTCAAGATTCTCTCGGTCGGAGAGCTTCTCTCAAAGGCGATTCGCTACACGCATAACGAGCAGTCCGTCAGCTCTCTGTTCGACTAGCGGCCGCCCGGCGACTCGGCTCGCTCGGCGACCTGTGTCTCGCATCGCCTGGCGCGCTATATTGTGGGGCTATGGCATCGGCACAACTCGCTGCATCAATCCGCTCGGGCACCGGCAAAGGCGCCGCGCGTTCGCTCCGACGCGCAGGGCACGTGCCTGGCGTCGTATACGGGCATGCTCGGCAGGCGCAGTCGCTTGCGGTGTCGGCGCGCGACTTCGCGCGGTTGCTGGAGCACATATCGGCTGAGAACACGGTCGTCGAGCTCACACTGGATGGCCGCACCGTGCGAACGCTGATTCGAGAGATCCAGCGGCATCCGGTAAAGCAGCGCGAGATCTTGCACGTTGACTTCCAAGAGCTCGTGGCTGGTGAGAAAGTCGTGGTGCGCATCCCGCTGATCCTTGTCGGGACGCCTGAGGGCGTGCGCGTAGGCGGCGGCATTCTGGACCAAACGCTGCGTGAC
>Ga0102924_1005889_pt1 | contig 11652 bp, 10 predicted proteins | sample PaiPotPPM11metaG_FD_80116 | JGI IMG/M metagenome (GOLD analysis project Ga0102924, IMG submission 80116) | Iron sulfur acid spring bacterial and archeal communities from Banff, Canada, to study Microbial Dark Matter (Phase II) - Paint Pots PPM... ...
AACCGCTTTGCCGGACAAGACCACCGTCGCGGAGGCGATCGACCTGTTCGGCGCCTTCTACACGCACCGCCGGCCAACCGGCGAGCTCCTGACCCAGTTCGGTCTCACCGAGAAAGCAGAGGCAATGACCGAGTCGCTCTCGGGCGGTCAGATGCAGCGGCTCTCGATCGCGCTGGCTCTGGTCAATGACCCCGATCTGGTTTTCCTCGACGAGCCGACCACCGGCCTCGATCCGCAGGCGCGGCTCAATCTCTGGGACGTCATCGAGGGGATTCGAGCGCAGGGAAAGACCGTCATCCTCACCACGCACTACATGGAGGAGGCAGAGCGGCTCTGCGATCGCCTTGCCGTCATCGACCGGGGCCGGATCATCGCCCTCGACACGCCGCCAGGCTTGATTACAACCCATGCGCCCGGTGTCTCCATCGACTTTGAAACCACAACGCCCGATCTTGATGTGCTGCAGGCTATCCCCGGAGTAGAAGGAGCCGAGGTCAATGGCGACCGGGTTATCCTCCACACCACGGCGCCGGAACGGGTGCTCGCTCGTCTCTTCGATCCTACCGGGCCTGCACCGTCGATCCGTGATCTTCGCGTCCGCCAGGGAACGCTGGAGGACGTGTTCGTCGCTTTGACTGGGACGGCGCTTCGGCCTGAGGAATGAGGTCGTGATCCTCTTCAGTAGGCACCAGGATGTCGCAGTCCAGTCTCCAAGATCGCCCGTCAGCGAAGACCTTGACACCTAGGTCCTCGACGATGCGGCGCATGGTCGGGAAGTCGAACACGATGCCTCGTGGCCGATCACCGTAGTCCTTGTTGGGGTCAAGATTGAGTATCGTACCGACGCTGATCAGGTATTCGTGCAGGGAGTTGACCTCGTCGACAGCTCGCTGCTGGGCGGCCAGCCGTCGCTCCTTTTCGCGGATCGTGTCATCTAGGTTGGCGATCTTGGACTGGTTGCTCTTGAGCTGCATGCCGATCAGTTCGAGGGGCATCTCGTCGTCCGCGGAGGCATAGAGGGCGACGAGGCGCTCGGTTTCCCGCTGCAGCTTGGCACGAGCCCCTCGGGCGGTTTCCAGCTCGTCGGCCATGGCTTGCGTGGCACCTGCACCGGCCGCCTCCCGTTCGAGGAGTTCGTCGGCTAGGTCTGGATTGTTCAAGAAGTCGAGCACTTGAGTGAAGGCCCACTGATCAATCCCCTGGATGGTTGGCGTGTCCTTGGTCCTCGGGGCCCATCGACCGTGCTCACCCTTGACGCGTTGCGCTACGTTGTCGGCAGGCACGTACTTGGAGCCACAGGGACCGGAGAGATCCTCCAGCGAGGAGCAGCGATACATTCGGCGACCTTTTGAGACGGTACATCGCATGGGCCGGTTACAGACGGCGCAGAAGATGAGCCCGCGCAAGAGAAAGGGATTCTTCGCGTTTCTGGTGGAGTGGCCCTTGTTGCTCTGCAGGCGCACCTGAGCGGCTTCCCACACCTCGTCACTGACGATGGCGGGTGTCACGCCTTCGAGCCGGATCTGCTCGCTCTCCGGGCGCGGGACCCGTTTGGCAAGGCCGTTCGCGCCTTTCTCCTGGCCAGCTTGCGTTTTCCAGACGATCGTCTCTCCCCGATAGCACGGATTCTTCAACATCAAGTGGATGGCTGCGGGGCACCACTGGGCCGGCCGGTCCTTGCGCTTTCCAGCCTGCTTACCAACTGACGGGCTGGGAACGCCTATGAGGTTCAACTGATTGGCGATCGAGCGTATACTCATCTCATCGCGGGTGTACCAGTCGAAGATCCGACGGACCCACAGAGCTTCGGGCTCGTATATCTCTCGCACGCCGCGCTCATGGTCCCGACGGAATCCGTACAATTCACAGCCCCCACGGTGGAGCTTGCCCTGCATGAGCCGTTGCCGCTTGCCGCTAACGGTGCGCTCTCTGATTCGGTCCAATTCCGCTTCGGCCACGTACTCACCAATGGACAAGAGCAGCCGGCCCTCCTTGGTAGGGTTGATAGGGTCCAGGACGCTGATGATCTCGCACCCCAGCTGGTCCCACTCGTACATGAGCACGCCAGTAAGTCCCTGCTTGCGGGTTAAGCGATCGACGCGCTTGACGATGACGGCGGAGATGCCACCATGCTTGATCTGCTGGCGCATTGCTTTGAGCTGGGGCCTCTCGATTCCCTCTGTGCCCGTATACGCCTCGCGGTAGACCTGGGCAACCTCGTAGCCTAGCTCGGCGGCCTTCGTTCGACAGGTTTCCTCCTGCGCTGGCAGTGACAGCCCCTCCTCCTCCTGAGAAGCGGTGGAGACACGGGCGTATATGAGACATCTTGGCCGGTCCTTGACGTTTTGCTCCATCTGTGATTACCTCCCGATGTACCTAGCGATACCGCCAGGTGTATTGCGTCTAGTCTGCCGATATCTTCCCTGATGGAGATGGCGCAGTCAACGGGCAAAAGAGAACAAGCCGGGCCCATTCGAGTCCGGCTTCCCTGCCAAGCCGCGCCATGCCCGGCTGCCCTACCTTCCAGGCTCAGCGGGGGAGGAGTCAACTGGCGAAATTAAGTACTCATTCTGTGCAAGGCGATGGTTTTGGTGTCGATCTGCGATATGTCCGGACATATCCGCATAGTTGACGTATCAATCTTGTCTGAAGCGGCACAACTTAGGTGGTCGCGTGGGGTCTGCGGTAGAATAAGGGAAGACAAAACGATGCGGCCCGCACCGCTACAACTCGGCGGAGCCGCTAAAGATCACACAGGAAGGATAGGCTTTCATACAAACTGTGCAATCCCAAACCGATAGTACCGCGTCCACCTCCTCTGAGCAAATGGCAGTGGTAGACGAGGCCGTACGAGTCGCTCATGAGTTATGGGGGACGAATTCACATCTGCCAGGCTGGAAGAACCGGAGCCTGACCATCGCATGGAACTTGCTGAGCGTTGTGCCAGTGCCATTTCTCACCATTCCCGCTGCGGCTGCTCAGACCGGCATGACCATCAAGGAGGTGGTTCAGGCGAAGCGCCGCTGGAGCGCCAGCTTTCTTCGCGTGCGCCAGCTGCGCGAGTGTATCGAACAGCGAGCAACGAGAAGAAGTAGATAGGCTCTGCGATCAACCGGGACAAGAGCGCGCAATAAGAGGAGCAAGCTGAAGGTGGCGATCGCTTACGATCGGCGCTCGTCTTCTGCGCTGAGGATCTGGAGGTAGTTCCTCGACGCTGGCAGCATATGAGCCCCGCGTACCGGGAGCGATTAGCCGGCTACTCCTTCCCGCTGAGCGACCGTGAACGATTCCTATCCGATGCCTTCGCAAGCACTGCGATTCGCACTTGACTCTCGAGCGCTGCATATGTGTAGTTCAGCATCACATTGACCAGAGATAACATGTGACTGACCCCCAAGCAACCGGTTACAGGTCCTGGATTCGATGGTAGGAGCCTCTAGTGAGTGAATCGCGGCGACGGCTATGGAGAGACTTCAAACAAGCTCGTGAACTTGTTCGGAGCTTAGGACTGAGGAACTCCGAACAGTGGCAGGAGTGGGTGCAGTCTGACGAGCGGCCACGTGACATTCCATCGAATCCTCAGAAGGCCTACAGGGAACAGGGCTGGCAGGGTCTAGGCGACTGGCTGGGGACAGGCAACCTAGGACCCAAGGACCGGCAGCATCGTCCCTTCGAAGAAGCTCGGGCCTATGTGCGAAGCTTGGGGTTTCCCAGTGCTCAAGCATGGAGAACCTGGGCAAGATCCGATGCGCGACCAGCGGACATCCCGGCTTCCCCGGAGAGGACGTACAGCGATGAGGGCTGGTCGAGCTGGGGCGACTGGTTGGGAACAGGAACAATCGCATATCGCCATAGGGTCTATCGACCGTTCGTAGAAGCCCGTGCGCTTGTCCGTGATTTGCACCTTAGAAGCGGCAACGAGTGGCGCTCCTGGTCGAAGTCCTCGGACAAGCCAGACGACGTCCCAGCCAATCCTGACGTTGTCTATAGGGGTGAGGGTTGGTGTGGATGGGGCGACTGGTTGGGAACACGCAATATTGCCCCACGGGACCGAGCGTATCGTCCTTTCGAAGAAGCTCGTGCCTTTGTCCGTAGTCTCGGACTGACGAGCCAACACCAATGGCAGGAGTGGACGAAATCTGGCAATCGTCCGCTCGACATTCCAACGGCACCATACATCGTCTATAAGAACGACGGCTGGCAGGGCATGGGTGAGTGGTTGGGCACGGGGACGATCCGCACCCAGGATCGGGTGTATCAACCGTTCGCAGAAGCGCGGACATTCGCACGAAGCCTGGAGTTGAAAACCTACGACGAATGGAGGACATGGACGAGATCCGGTTCGTGCCCCGAGAATATTCCGAATGCCCCGAACCACGTCTACAAGGATCACGGTTGGCAGGGCTGGGTGGATTGGCTCGGTGCCTTCAGCACCTGGAATCGTAACGCGATTGTCTCCTTTCTGCGGAGCTTGATACCAATTCTGCCGTCCCTTGATCCTGCCGAACTGTATGCCATCATGCGTCAGAACGGCCTGCTGACGGCATCAAAGCAAACCGGGAACACCAACAAGCGGCTGCTCACTGATATTGTCAGACTTGCCTCCGTGGCCAACAGCGAGAAGCTGGTTGAGGATATTGCGCGGGAACTGGAAGCTGCAACAGCCGTTGCAACTCAGGAGAGCAGCAGTGACGCGGCCAGCGCTGATGAAGCGGAACTCACACAGACTGTCCTGCCTCCTCACGAAGAGGACGACATGTTTCTGCCAACTCTGGAGGCCGCCAGTATTCTTCACGCAGTTGACGCGATCCAGACGTTGTGCCCTAATGCTGATGAAGAAGCGGTGGAGTTCTTCATTGCTAAGGCGATCGGCAAGCTGTGGCGGGAGAAGCTGGCGACCGAGAGTTCGATCGGCGTTGACACTCTTCGCGCGTATCCTGCGGGGGAATACGCAAGTGTCGTCCGGTCACGCTTCCTAGAGCAACTCGGGGGTGCCGAAACCCTTACTATTCCACATGGCTACCGGTTCCATGAAAACGGGCAGATCCTCCCTCCGAACCTCATGCAGCGGCTCGTCGCCTATCGGATCAAGGAAGAGCGGCGACTTGGCAACTGGTCCGGTACAGGTGCCGGAAAGACCATGGCGGCTATCCTCGCCAGCCGCGTTGTCGGTGCTCGCCTCACGCTTGTCGTCGGCCTCAACAATACACTTGATGGCTGGAGGCGCGAGATCCTCAAGACCTTCCCGGGCAGCACAGTCATTATCAAGGAGCGGGGCACTTTGACGATCGACCCCAATTCCCATACGTATCTGCTCCTGAACTTCGAGTCCTTTCAGCAACCAGACTCGTCCTCTATGGTGCGCCGACTTGTGGAGGATCATCGCATCGACATGGTCGTCCTGGATGAGGTGCACAGTGTCAAGCAGCGGGAGGCGGTCGCCAGTAAGCGGCGGCAGGTCCTTGGCGGCCTTCTCTCACTCGCCGCTGAGACGAACTCCGACCTGCGTGTCCTTGGCATGAGCGCGACTCCTGTCGTAAACAACCTGACCGAGGCGGTGAGCCTGCTCGAGATGGTGCGAGGCGTCAAATTTTCGGAGTTGAAGACCAACCCAACCATACCGAACGTTATTGCGGTGCACGAGAAGCTCGTGGTCCATGGCGTCCGCTACAAACCCCGTTACGGCCAAGTGCTGAACGAACAGTGCATCGAGGTGCCGGGTGATAGCCTTCTTGATGCACTCAGAACCGTGAAGAAGGGCAACGTGCTCGCCATGGAGCAGGTCCTACTAGGGGCGAAGCTCGACGCCATCGTGGCTCAGACACAGCCGGGCACGTTGATCTACAGCCACTATATCGAGGGAATCGTGCCCCGACTCCGCGAATCCCTGACCACCGCCGGCTTCCGCGTGGCAGAGTTCACCGGCGAGGACAAGTCTGGGCTGGAGCGCTTTAAGCGGCGAGCAGTAGACGTCCTGATCGGCTCTAGCACGCTCGGCACCGGCGTGGATGGCCTGCAGTACGTGTGCAATCGGCTCATTATCGCCACGCTCCCTTGGACGAGCGCGGGCTACGAGCAGCTGATCGGGCGACTCTACCGCCAGGGCTCGGTCTTTGCCCAGGTCGACGTCATCATACCCCAGGTTGTCCTACAGCATGGGGAGGAATTGTGGTCGTGGGATATCCAGCGCCGCGACCGCATTGTCTACAAGAAGACGCTGGCCGACGCGACGGTAGACGGTGTCATCCCTGAGGGCGTGCTTGAACCGGAGTCGGTCATGCTCGGTCGGGCTCTGGACGCGCTCCATGCATGGATCGAGCGACTGGAACGCGATGGCATGACGGTAATCGAGCGGGAGCGCTTGGTCGTCCCGCTCCCCGAGGACGAGAAGCGAAAAGCGGTCCGCGCTTTTGGCGACTTTGCGCACATGAACGCCCGATTCAACACCGCCCGTAGCTCCACAACGCACTCACGCCTTCAGGCAGACCCGTCAGAATGGTATCTCTACCACACGCTCTACCGGGAGGCTCGCAAGACATGGCTGGAGGTGCCCTATGAGGTATTCGCCCAGTGGGTCTTAGCACGACCGCACCTAATCGTCGGCGATTTCGGGTGCGGCGAGGCGCTGCTGGCGGCCTCGGTGCCGAACAAGGTGTATAGCTTCGACCACGTTGCCATTAACGATTCAGTTATCGCCTGCGACATGGCACGCACGAATCTTGTGGACAGTGTCCTCGACGTTGCGGTCTTCTCACTTTCGCTCATGGGGACGAATGTCGAGGACTACCTGCGGGAGGCGCACCGCTTACTTAGGCTCGATGGTCGACTGCGGATCGCCGAGCCAGCAGGCCACTGGCAGGGAATCAAGCGTGATGCTCTGACCACGATGATCACGTCCTTGGGCTTTCAACTGGTCGGCGCAGTCCAGGAGCGAGGCTCGTTCATCTACATCGACGCGCTCAAAGCCTGATCAAATTGCCGGTGCCGCGATCGACGCCGGAAACCACACATGTAACATCCTTGCGTACAAGGGCTGGGACAATAGTACCCAGATACCAACGGGCGATACACTGGACGCGATAACTAAGAACGCGGCCGTGGTCTCGGTGATCGGTAGGGCGCCGAGTGACGGATCTTCCCCGGATCCCATCGCTCACGGGAAGCTGAGAACGGGCTCGACCAGGATACGAGGAGCCGCGTAGGGCGGGCCGGAAAGGTACGGGAAACCTACGGGAAAGGTACGGTCAAAATGAGTGTGTCCGAGACGAACTCTTTCCCGAACTCGCGAAGCTCTTCCCCTGATAACTGCTCAGTCTTTGACGGGTCGTTCGTCCTCTTGCTTGGAATCCGCTGGCTTTCGCCCTTTCTTCGGTGGCGGCTCGGCCGACCAAACACGAGTGGAGCTGGTGAACGCTTGTGCCATATAGGCCGGGGATGAGCTGCCGGATGAAGAAACGGTCGTCAGAAAGTGTGCGAAAACCGGGCCCAAGGGATGCTGGGGTCCTTAATACCCCACCCCCAGCTGGCCAGAATGGCTGAGAGCATCGGTTTTGGCAATCTTTTGGCCGTCAGAAGCGGGCCTCCATATGGGACGGGTGTTCCAATAGGCGGGTCCGCTAGGTGGACGGAAAGGTTCGGACGATACTCGGGAAAGGCACGGTCTGTGGGGAGGGGACGTACCCACATCTGAGGACCTGTACCCATATGTTTACCCACATGCTGGGTGTGTCCGTGGGTATCCACTACCGTCCACCACTGGAGATATGGCGGTATATCTGGCCTAGGGGAGATGTTGACGGATGGTGGTAAGCGGTAGTAACAGGTAGGGAGGAGTATCGGCGAAACGGCTCTGGGTCGAGGTCGCCGAGGCCGAGAGCGCAAACCACAGGATTGCCGCGCAAATGGCGAGAGCAACCACCGCAGCGAGAACCCAGACACGTGTGCGGACTCTGCTTCGTGGGGTGGGAGAGACAGTGGCCGACTTCATTCGCCGGCGGGATCCACTGAAGCGTGATCAGCAAGACGCCTACGCGGCGGAAGAGCTGCGAAAGAGCCCTCCGGCGAATCTGAAAGAGATTAGTGCAGAGCGGCTGACGAGCCTTCGGGAGGTGTTCACGGATGAAGAGATCATGTACACGCTGGAATATGACGTAGGGGGCGAAGGATGAAATTCGGATGGAGGCGCTATCGGCCGAGTGCCGCCGGTGGCGATGACTGGGGAGAATACGAGCGATACCTGAAGGAGGAGCAAGACTCATGGTCGCGGTTGACGCAGGAGCAGCGCGAGAAGATCCTTCAGGATAACCAGGAAGCGGCGCGGGAGGCGACGGCCGAGCGGATCAAAAAGTGTCGGGAGGATGCTGGCTATTGAGAGGAGTACAGTCATCTTTGACAGTTGGGATACCCAAAGGCAGAAAAGAGCGCAGGAACGGCTGAAGGAATACGAGGACCGGCACGGGTCCGCAGAGCAGCAGGAAATCCGCGAGCTACGGCGGCTATTAGCGGAGGCGCTTGCAGAGATCGAGCGCTTGCAGGCGGCCGGCGGCTCCTAACTTCATAACGTTTCCCATCACGGGCTCTTCTTCGCCATATCGGCGGGGGAGAGCCCTCTTTCCCTTGTGGCGGGCCCAAAAGTGGAAGAGGACCGACCTTTCGGCCGATCCTCGGGAAGTCCTCGGGCTGATTGGGCGCTAGGCGGCTCGACAGTCCAGCCGGCAGCTCGGAGCTTGTCGGCCATGCGCTGGAGCTTGGCGGCGGAGCTGCGACGGCCCAGTGAGGACGAGATTCCCGACGGAGTAGCGGCAGACAGCCTGGCCTGCGACCTATGGATGAGCACGACCGTCAGCAACCCGCGAAAACGGTTGCTGGACCAGATCGCCCAGGGCAGGATGCCGGAAGGTAGCGGTCGAAATCCGGCTTCCCTCTTCCCGGATCTTGAGGCCGAAGAGTACGCGAGCATCGCGGATGACGAGGACAAGTTGCGCGATAGGGCGTTGCCGTTGCTGGAAGTATGCAGACTGGCTAAGCAGTACAGCGACACTTGGCCTACTCAGCACTCTCGCAGGTCACCATTTCTTGAAGGTCGAGGTGGAGATCTCTTTCATCGTGCTTGTGGAATCCATCAGCTACCACATCGATCAAAAGCTTGTGCTGTCGACACTGGGTGTCGATGACTCCGCCATGAAGAGACACTGGAGGCAACGGCCTCTTGAGCCTCCAATGCACGATCTCGTCAGATCCGCCGTCCCATTGAAGTTCCCCAGTCCATCCGTGCCATTGATTCTGAAAGTCCTGCCAACCCGGCTGCGGGCGGGGTACCTTTAGGCCAACGAATTCAATGTGCACAGCCGGGTGACGCGCGGACACCTTCGTTCGACATTCAAGCGCCAGTGTGAGCTTTAAGACGGTATCGGAAGGTTGAACAATACGCACGCCGGCGTCGTCCACATATGTCCTGGCACGGAGCCGCACGTCGGCGCTCTCTGCACCGTGGGGGCCAACAATAATGTCGAGATCTGGTACCTGGGTCGCTGCCCAGTAAGCAAGGATGGCTACAATCGCAGCTTCGACCGTCAAAAAGACGGCTGCAAAGGCGGCAGTGGTACCAACCAACGCAGCATGGTCCCCATAGCTGAGGTTCGCCTGACTTGTGTAAATGGCAACGAACGCCAGGATGGCAAGAGGTAGCAGTACGCCGACGATGGCTGCCCACAGCCCCAGCCGTCTCATGTCTCGGGTGTCCAACTTGCTCATCCAGCCAAGGCGCTTCCGCTTATGCTCGCCTATGTCCGACGCCTGGCTCTCACATCTCTGGGGTGGTTCAGCAAGTACGAGCGCTTGCTCATTGAGCCAGCGACTGACCCGGATGCCTATGGCATCAACTCCCAGGGGGACATCGTGGGGAGTTGCTTCGATAGTGCGGGTGACATCCGGGGGTTCTTGCTGCACCGGGGCCGCTACACCATCCTCGGTGGTCCCCACGGCGCGACGGAGATCGATGCCTACGGTATCAACCAGCAGGGAGACATCGTGGGGGACTACCGCGATAGCACGGGTTTTGTTCGCGGATTCCTGCTGCACGGCGGCAGGTACACCACGCTCGTTGATCCCAATGGCAGGGAGGACACCGGAGCCACCGGCATCAACCCCCAGGGGGACATCGTGGGACAATATGTCGATAGCAAATCTAATCACTATGGGTTCCTGCTGCATCAAGGTCGCTACACGACTCTCAACACTCCCCATGCCACGAGGGGCACCTATCCTTGGGGCATCAACTCGCAGGGCGATGTCGTGGGGTACTACCTCTATGGCAAGCTCATTGAGCAGGGATTCTTGTGGCACCGAGGCAGGTACACAACGCTCACTGTTCCTCATGGCACGGACACGGCGGCCAACGGAATCAACCAGCAGGGGGACATCGTGGGGGACTACAGCGACAGCAGAGGTGTTCCTCGTGGATTCCTGCTGCGCCACGGATGATGGAGTGGGCGAGAGCTAATGGGGTTGAGACGGGCCTTCCGCCGATGGCGCCTCACGCCATACTACCGGGCAGACCGCGCCATCATGAATCAGGCATTCCAGCTTGGCCATCCAGACAATCTCGCACGGCAGGTCGCCGTCTATGCCACTCGCGTGTCCGCTCGACGAGGATTGGTGTTCAAGGAAGTCGACGCTACCGTCGCATTCGTCGGGCGTTACGTCGCGATGGTGCACGAGGGTAAGAGCGTCGACGCGGCGGGTAAGTACGTCATGGGGCGGATTGGGGGATTTGATGCGGGAGTGGCTGCCGACTTTCTGTCGATACTCACCGAAGACGGGACATACACGCCACCGGGCATGAGGCGGCCGGTCAGAATCTCCTGAGCCCGCGCCAAAATGAAAGGCGCCTGCGGGGCAAGATTCTGGCAGAAAGCGGTTTCAGAGATGCCTTGTAACTTCGGCAATCCCACATGAACGCTCGTGTAGCTTCGCGGTTGCACACCGAATTATCAGTTATGGCGTGTTCTCCACCCATGGGTGGAGCCTGAAAGTCAACCCTTGCTCCGATGACGGTATGGCCGGCAACCCGTAGACTGGAACCGTAAGCAAATATCTAGGATGCTACCGCCAGGGTAAAGCGTACCGAGGTATGAGTTGCGTTTAACACATGAGGACATTTTTATCACCCTCACCGGCAGGAGGCTCAGGCCATGAATGGCTTCCTCGCCATTGTCCGCAGCGTGATTCGGACCTCCCGGCGCGAGCGCACGGCGCTCTTCTTCACGCTGCTCCTCCCTATCTTCTTCATGGCGATCTTTGGATTCATCTTCAGCGGGTCCGCGCCGGCGCTGAAGATTGGGGTGGTCGATCAGAGTCATAGCCGCGCCTCGGCGCGCTTGATCACGTTGCTCAAGGCGCAGAAGGGTCTCAACGTCGAGGTGGGCACTCAGGCGCACGAGCTCGACCATCTCAAGCACGACAACGTGGTGCTGGTTACCGTCATTCCCACCGGCTTTGCGACTGCGGTCAGGGCAAGGTCTGTTCGCCGCCCGGCTGTGGTCACCAGCTATGATGACCGCAAGCAGGCGCAGTCGGCCGCACGTGCTCAGAGCGCCGTCTCGCAGTTCGTCACCGCGTTCGCGCAGCGAGCCAGCCGACAGGGACCGAGAG
>Ga0102924_1005890_pt1 | contig 11652 bp, 6 predicted proteins | sample PaiPotPPM11metaG_FD_80116 | JGI IMG/M metagenome (GOLD analysis project Ga0102924, IMG submission 80116) | Iron sulfur acid spring bacterial and archeal communities from Banff, Canada, to study Microbial Dark Matter (Phase II) - Paint Pots PPM... ...
GGCGACGCGCTGGAGGAGCCGCTCGCCCTGCACGCGGCCGGTAATGCCGCGGCGCGGCGCACCCGCGTTGCCGAGTTGCTGCGCATAGTGGGCCTCCGAGGTACGCACGCCCGCCGGTACCCGCACGAATTCTCCGGCGGGCAGCGGCAGCGCATCGGCATCGCTCGCGCTTTGGCGGCGCAGCCGAAACTGCTTGTCTGCGACGAGCCGGTCTCGGCGCTCGACGTATCGATCCAGGCACAGATCATCAATCTGCTTCAGGCGCTGAAGGCGCGCTTCGGCCTAAGTCTTGTCTTCATCGCCCACGATCTGGCCGTCGTGCGCCACGTCGCGGACAGGATCGCCGTCATGTATCTCGGCAAGATCGTCGAAACCGCGCCCGCCGCCGGGCTGTTCGATGCGCCGCGTCACCCTTACACAAGGGCGCTTCTGGCGGCGGTGCCGATCCCCGATCCGACGGCTCGACGCAAGCTTGCCCTGTTGACCGGTGAGGTGCCGAGCCCGATGGCGCCGCCGCCTGGCTGCCGTTTTCACACCCGTTGCCCGTTCGCACAGCAGCGCTGCCGCGATGAGGAGCCGGTACTGGCCGATGATGGCGCCGGCCATGCGACGGCATGCCATTTCTGGCCCGAGCTGCCACCATTCGAGCCTCTCGTCGAGGCGACCGCGGCCGATGCGCGGTTGGCTCGGCTGCAGACCTTCTTTGACCGGCCCGAAGCCGTAGAATTGGTTGGTTAGCTCGTCGTTTGAATTCGATTGCTGGTCGGCTTTGACTGGCGCCGGCACGCGAACTGCATGGAGGCCGACAAATGACGCGTCGCAAAGTAATCGCGGGCCTATGCCTGCTGTTCGCTCTTGTTGCCGGTCCGGCGCTGGCCGAGACGACGCTGCGGATCGGTCTTGCCGAAGACCCGGACCTCCTCGACCCGACTCTCGCCCGCACCTATGTCGGGCGGATTGTCTTCGCATCGATGTGCGACAAGCTCGTCGACATCTCGCCCGAGCTCGATTTCGTGCCGCAACTCGCCACCGAATGGCACTGGACCGACGACAACAAGGGTCTGGTGATGAAATTGCGGCAGGGGGTGAAGTTTCAGGACGGCGAGCCGTTCGATGCCGCTGCCGTCAAATTCAATATCGAGCGTCACCTCAGCCTGCCGGGCTCGAACCGCAAGGCCGAGATCAGTGCCGTCACCGGTGTCGAGATCATCGACGACCAAACGGTGAAGCTGGTGCTGTCGACCCCGTTTGCGCCGTTGCTGGCGGCGCTCAGCGACCGCGCCGGCATGATGGTGGCGCCGAATGCGGCGCAGGCGGGGGCCGAGTTCTCGGCGCATCCGGTGTGTGCGGGACCCTACAAATTCGTCCAGCGGGTGGCGCAGGACCGGATCATCCTTGAGCGGTTCGCCGACTACTGGAACAAGGACGCGATCCACTTCGATCGCATCGAGTTCTTGCCGATTCCGGATTCGACCGTGCGGCTCGCCAATCTGCAATCGGGCGGGCTCGATCTGATCGAGCGGCTTGCGGCGACCGATGTCGCGGCGGTCGAAGGGGACAAGAAGCTCAAGCAGGCCCAGATCACCAGCCTCGCCTATCAGGGGATCACGATCAATCTCGCCAACGGGCCGAAGGCACAGAACCCGCTCGGTCAGGATCCGCGCGTGCGGCAGGCGCTGGAGTTGTCGATCGACCGCGGCGCGTTGAACAAAGTCGTGTTCAACGGTCTGTTCGAGCCGGGCAACCAGTGGGAGCCGCCGGGCAACCCCTACCACATCAAGGATATCCCGATCGCTGGCCGGGATGTCGCCAAGGCAAAGCAGCTCCTCGCCGACGCGAAGGCGCCGCATCCGACGGTCACCATCATGGTGCCGACCAACCCGGAGACCTTGCAGGCGGCGCAGGTGATCCAGGCGATGGCCGGCGAAGCCGGGTTCGACATCAAGATCGAGGCAACCGAATTCGCCTCGTCACTGGATCTCGCGGTTAAGGGCGATTACCAGGCGTATCTGGTCGGCTGGAGCGGTCGAACCGACCCCGACGGCAACATCTACAATTTTGCCGCCTGCAAGGCGCCGCCCGCCCTTAACGTGACGCATTACTGCAACCAGCAGGTCGATCAGGAGCTGAACGCAGCGCGCACTGCCGCCTCTCAGTCGGACCGCGTCGCCCATTACGCCAAAGTTGCCGAGCACCTGCTGAACGACCGGCCGATCATCTATCTGTGGCACCCGAAATGGCTCTATGCGATGACCGCGAAGCTCAACGGCTTCACACCGTATCCCGACGGTCTGATCCGCCCGCAAGGGTTGAACATGCAGTGACGCTGACCCCGGGTTGATGACCGACGTGCCGACATGATCGCGTTTCTTCTCCGCCGCCTGGCGCTTCTGGTGCCGACCCTGTTCTTTGTTTCGGTGCTGATCTTCGGCTTGCAGCAATTGCTGCCGGGCGACCCGGCGACGGCGCTGGCCGGCGAGGAGCGCGACCCCACCGTCATCGCCTTCCTGCGCCAGAAGTATCACCTAGACCAACCGTTACCGGTTCGTTACGGGCTCTGGATCAAAGGGGTATTGCAGGGCGATTTTGGCGAGTCGATCCGCATCCGGCGGCCGGTACTTGATCTGGTCGAGGAAAAATTGCCGGTCACCGGCGAGCTGGCATTGCTGGCATTTGTCATCGCCGTCGCGATCGGTGTCCCGGCCGGCATTCTCGCTGCGGTGAAGAACAACACGGCGGTCGATTACGGTGCGACGATGGCGGCGCTCTGGGGATTGTCGATCCCGAATTTCTGGCTCGGCATCCTGCTGATCCTGCTGTTTTCGGTGCAGCTCGGCTGGCTCCCGGCATCGGGTTTTGTGCCCCCGGCCGAGAGCCTCAAACAGAACCTGCTGACGCTGATCATGCCGGCCTTCGTGCTCGGCAACGCGATCGCCGCGATCATGATGCGGCATACGCGCAGCGCGATGCTGCAGGTGCTCGGCGCCGACTACGTCCGCACCGCGCGGGCGAAGGGGCTCACCGAGCGCCGCGTAGTATTGCGCCACGCGCTGCGCAACGCGCTGGTTCCGGTGGTGACGCTCGGCGCGCTGGAATTCGGCGCGCTGTTGTCGGGCGCGGTGCTAACGGAGCAGGTGTTCACGATCCCTGGCTTCGGCAAGCTGATCGTCGATGCAGTCTTCAACCGCGACTATGCGGTCGTACAGGGCGTCGTGCTGTGCACGGCGCTCGCTTACATCCTGTTGAACCTGCTTGCCGATGTTGCCTATGTTTTGATCAATCCGCGGCTCCGCGCGTGACGTCCGAAACCGTCGAAACGGTCGTCGTCGAGGACGACGCCGGGGAACGGCCCTGGCAGCGTGCATTGCGGCGCTTGGTTAAACGGCGTGCCGCGCTGATCGGGCTCGGTGTCGTCATCTTCTTTATTATCCTTGCCGTCGCGGCGCCGCTGGTGTCGCCGTACGATCCGCTCGCCACCAATTGGGCGCTGGTACGCAAGCCGCCTTCGGCGGCGCATCTGTTTGGCACAGACGAACTCGGCCGCGACGTGCTCGCCCGCATCATCTGGGGCAGCCGCGCCTCACTGCTGGCGGGGCTGGTCTCGGTGTCGCTGGCGCTCGCCGTGGGCGTCCCGATCGGGCTCGTTTCGGGATATGTCGGCGGCATTCTCGACGGCACGGTGATGCGGCTGATCGATGCGATGCTGGCGATCCCGTTTCTGATCCTGGCGATCGCACTGGCCGCGTTTCTCGGCCCGAGCCTCAGCAATGCGATGATCGCGATCGGTATCTCGCAGATGCCGATCTTCGCCCGGCTGACACGCGGCCAGGTGCTGTCGGTCAAGCACGAGGATTACATCGAGGCCGCGCGTGCGCTCGGCAACCCGCACCGGCGGATCATGATGCGTCACATTTTTCCGAACATCGTGCCGCCGATCATGGTGCAGGCGACGCTGGCGACTGCCGCAGCGATCATCGCCGAGGCCAGCCTGTCCTTTCTCGGGCTCGGGCAGCAGCCGCCCGACCCGAGCTGGGGCAGCATGCTGAACACGGCAAAGAATTTTGTCTCGCAGGCGCCATGGATGTCGGAATGGCCCGGGCTGGCGATCTTTGCGCTGGTGCTGTCGCTTAATCTGTTCGGCGATGGTTTGCGCGACGCGCTCGATCCGCGCCGCGGCTAGTGAGCCATGGGAAAGGCGTTGTTGCAACGCACTTGGTAAATCGACACAATGGTCCTGCCGCCGGCGCTTGGAACGTAATGCACATTCAAGAAAGAGCGGCAGGGAGTAATCGGACCTGCGGATCCTCATCCGGCTGTCGCGCCCCTGTCATCGAGCTGCGGTACCGTTTTACGGCGCATTCGGCAAGCGAGACGCGCCGTGTGCGAGGGGAACACTTTAAGGGAGGCGAAGCATGACAGGCGCGGCCGTGACGACGCAGGCCTCGATCGAGGAACTCTGCGTCAATACCATCCGGACCTTGTGCATCGACGCGGTGCAGCAGGCCAACTCCGGCCATCCCGGCACGCCGATGGCGATGGCGCCGGTCATGTACACGCTATGGAACGAATTCCTGCGTTTCGACCCGGTCGACCCGATCTGGCCCAACCGCGACCGCTTCGTGCTGTCGTCGGGTCACGCCTCGACGCTGCTCTATTCGATGCTGCATCTGACCAAGATCACATCGGTCAACGAGAAGTACGAGCGGCTTGGCACGCCCACGGTGGCGCTCGACGATTTAAAGAAATTCCGGCAGCTCGACAGCAAGTGCCCTGGCCATCCCGAATATCACTGGACCTCGGGGGTCGAGACCACAACCGGTCCGCTCGGCCAGGGGATCGCGACCAGCGTCGGCCTGGCGATGGGCGCCGCGTGGATGGCGGGATACTTCAATCGGCCCGGCTTCAAGCTGTTCGACTACAACATCTACGCGCTGTGCGGCGACGGCTGCATGATGGAAGGCGTCTCCAGCGAGGCCGCATCGCTCGCCGGGCATCTGAAGCTCGGCAACCTCTGCTGGTTCTACGACAGCAATCACATCACGATCGAAGGCAATACATCGCTCGCCTTCACCGAGGACGTGGCGGCGCGGTTCATGGCCTATGGCTGGCACGTGCAGCGGGTCGGCGACGCCAATGATCGCGAGCGGCTCGCCGATGCGATCGCGAAAACGAAGACCGTCACCGACCGGCCGAGCCTGATCATCGTCGAGAGCCATATCGGCTACGGTGCACCGCACAAGCAGGACACTTCGGGCGTGCATGGTGAGCCGCTCGGCGCCGAAGAGGTCAAGCTCACCAAGCGCAATTATGGCTGGCCCGAGGACGCGCAATTTCTCGTCCCGGACGGCGTCTACGAGCATTTCGCGGCCAATTTCGGCGAGCGCGGCAAGAAGGCGCGCGCCGATTGGGAAGCGCTCTTTGCCCGCTACAAGGCGGAACACCCGCAGCTTGCGGCGCAACAGGACGCGATCCAGAAGCGCGAATTGCCGGCCGGCTGGGACAAGGACATCCCGGTGTTCCCGGCCGATCCGAAGGGCATCGCCAGCCGCGACTCGTCCGGCCAGATCCTGAACAAGATCGCGCCGAACCTGCCGTGGCTGATCGGCGGCGCGGCCGATCTCGCACCCTCGACCAAGACCCGGATGAATTTCGAGGGCGCCGGCGATTTCAGTGCCGAAAATCATGTCGGCCGCAATCTGCATTTCGGCGTCCGCGAGCATTCGATGGGCTCGATCTGCAACGGCCTGGCGCTGACAAAGCTGCGCTCCTACGGCTCCGGTTTCATGATCTTCTCGGATTTCGTGAAACCGTCGGTTCGCCTCAGCGCGATCATGGAATTGCCGGTCATCTACATCTTCACGCACGATTCGATCGGCGTCGGCGAGGATGGCCCAACCCATCAACCGGTCGAGCAATTGATCGGTCTGCGGGCGATCCCCGGCCTGACCGTGTTCCGGCCGTGCGACGCCAACGAGGTCGCCGAGGCCTGGCGGCACGCGCTGGAGGCCCAGCACGAGCCGAGCTGCCTGATCCTGAGCCGGCAGAACCTGCCGACCCTCGACCGAACCAAGTTCGCGCCGGCAAGCGGGCTGCGCCGCGGCGCCTATGTGCTGGCCGACGCCAAGCCTGGCACCACGCCGGACGTGATCCTGATGGCCACCGGCAGCGAGGTCGGGCTCGTCGTCGAGATCTACGAGAAGCTGGCGGCGGAGGGCGTCGCCGCCCGGGTCGTCAGCATGCCGTCCTGGGAATTGTTCGAGAAACAGGACGACGCGTACCGCGAGTCGGTGTTGCCGCCGGCCTGCACCCGCCGCGTTGCCGTCGAGCAGGCCTCGACGATGGGGTGGGAGCGCTACACCGGATTGCGCGGCACGATCATCGGCATGAAGACCTTCGGCGCCTCCGCGCCGCTCAAGGAACTCCAGGTGAAGTTCGGCTTCACCGGGGAAAACGTCTACGCCGCTGCCAAGGCGCAGCTCGCGCGCAAGGAGTAAATATCCATGCCCAATCCGCTGAAACAGCTTAACGATTTCGGACAATCGCCATGGCTCGACTTTGTCAGCCGCGACCTCCTGCGGAGCGGTCAGCTCAGCAAGATGATCGAGGATGACGGGCTGCGCGGCGTCACCTCCAACCCGTCGATCTTCGAGAAGGCGATCGGCCACGGCGACGATTACGACCAGATGATCCGCGAGGCGGAAGCCGCCGGCGACCTCGATCCGGGCGCGCTGTTCGAGGGCCTCGCGGTGCACGAGATCCGGGACGGCGCCGATGCCATGCGCCGCGTCTATCAGCAGACGCATGGCCGGGACGGCTATATCAGCCTCGAAGTCTCGCCGTATCTGGCGATGGACACGGCTGGCACGATCGAGGAAGCGCGCCGCATCTGGCGCGAGGTCGACCGGCCGAACCTGATGGTCAAGATCCCCGGCACGAAGCCCGGGATCCCGGCGATCCGGCAGATGATCAGCGAGGGCGTCAACATCAACGTGACGCTACTGTTCTCGGCCGATGCCTACGCCGAGGTGGCGGAAGCCTACATCTCCGGATTGGAGGCTTATGTCGCGAAAGGCGGCGATCCGCATCATGTCGCGAGCGTCGCCAGCTTCTTTATCAGCCGCATCGACTCGCTGGTCGACGACCTTCTCGACAAAAAGATCGCCGCCGGCGGCGATGCGAAGCTCGCGGAGCTGAAGGGCAAGGTCGCGGTCGCCAACGCCAAGCTGACCTATCAGCTCTACAAGAAGATCTACTCCGATCCGCGCTGGCAGCGCCTCGCCCAAAAAGGCGCGCAGACGCAACGTCTGCTGTGGGCCAGCACCGGCACCAAGAACAAGGCCTATAGCGACACGCTGTATGTCGACGAGCTGATCGGAGCGGACACCGTCAACACGATGCCGCCCCCGACCATGGACGCGGCCCGCGACCACGGCAAGCCGCGCGCCAGCCTGGAAGAGAATGTTGCGGCCGCCCAGGCGGTCATGGAGGCGTTGCCGAAAGCCGGCATCGACTTCAACCAGGTCACCGCAAAGCTCGTCGACGACGCGGTGCGCCTGTTTGTCGACGCCGCCGACACGCTCTATGCGTCGGTGCAGAAGAAGCGCCAGATGATCCTCGGCAACAAGCAGAACTCGATGAGCTACAAGGTGCCGGCCGAGATCGAAACCGGCGTCAAGGCCGCGATCGAGGATTGGCGCAAGGAAGGCAAGGTTCGCCGCCTGTGGGCGGGCGACGCCTCGCTGTGGACGGACGCCGACGAGGCCAATTGGCTCGGCTGGCTCAACATCGTCTACGACCAGTTGAAGGCGGTGGGACAGCTCGAAGGGTTCGCCAACGACGTCAAAAGTGGCGGCTTCAGCGACGTGCTGCTGCTCGGCATGGGCGGCTCCAGCCTTGGCCCCGAGGTCTTCGAGGAAACCTTCGGCTCGGCGCCGGGCTTCCCGAAACTGCATGTGCTCGACTCGACCGATCCGGCACAGCTCAAGCGCTTCGAGAACGCGGTCGACCTCAAGAAGACGCTGTTCATTGTGTCGAGCAAGTCGGGCAGCACCTTGGAGCCGAACATCTTCAAAGCCTACTTCTTCGAGAAGGCGAAGCAGGCGCACGGCAGCGAGGCCGAGGCGGCCAAGCGCTTTGTCGCGGTGACCGATCCCAGCTCGGCGGTCGAGAAGATGGCGACGGCGTCCGGCTTCCGGCACGTCTTCCATGGTCTCAAATCGATCGGCGGCCGTTATTCGGTGCTGTCGAATTTTGGCATGGTGCCGGCGACGGCAATCGGCATTCCGCCGCGCAAGTTCCTCGAAACAACAGCCGAGATGGTGCGTTCCTGCGCGCCGAGCTCACCGCCCGCGGAAAACCCGGGGGTCATCCTCGGCGCGATCATGGGGGTGTGCCAGCGGGCCGGCCGCGACAAGGTCACGATCCTTGCGTCGCCCGGGATCGCCGATTTCGGTGCCTGGCTCGAACAGCTGCTGGCCGAGTCGACCGGCAAGATCGGCAAGGGCATCGTCCCGGTTGATGCCGAGCGGGTCGGGCCGCCGAGCGTTTATGGCAGTGATCGCCTGTTCGCCTACACCCGGCTCGCCTCCGATCCGGATACCGAGCAGGACAAGGCGGTGGCGGCGCTCGAAGCGGCCGGTCAGCCGGTCGTGCGCATCGTCGTCCACGACAAGATGCAGCTCGGCCAGGAGTTCTTCCGCTGGGAAATGGCGACGGCGGTGGCCGGGTCGATCATCGAGATCAACCCGTTCGACCAGCCGGACGTCGAGGCCAGCAAGGTCAAGACGCGCGAGCTGACCACGGCCTACGACAAGACCGGCTCGTTGCCTCCGGAGCAGGCCTTCGCGACGGTGGACGGCGTCCAACTGTTCGCCGATCCGCGCAACGAGGGCGAGCTGAAATCGAAGGCGACCAGCCTTGCGGCAGCCTTAAAGGCGCATCTCGACCGTGCCGGTGCCGGCGATTACGTCGCGATGCTCGCCTACATCGATCGCACCTCGGCGCATATCGAGGCGATGCAGGCGATGCGGCACATGGTACGCGACAAGAAGAAGGTCGCGACCTGCCTCGGCTTCGGGCCGCGCTTCCTGCACTCGACCGGGCAGGCCTACAAAGGCGGCCCGAACAGCGGCGTGTTCCTGCAGATTACCTGCAGCGATCCGGCCGACCTGGCGGTTCCGGGGGCCAAGTATACGTTCAGCGTGGTCAAGGCGGCACAGGCCCGCGGCGACTTCGATGTCTTGGCCGACCGTGGCCGCCGTGCATTGCGGGTCCATCTCGCGGGCGGCGTCGAATCCGGACTGAAGACCTTGGCCGGCGCCCTGGAACAGGCGCTGAAATAGCAACTCGTCAATCGAACAACGCAGACAAGGGAGACAGGTAATGCAACTTGGTATGATCGGACTCGGCCGCATGGGCGGCAACATCGTGCGCCGGTTGATGCGGAACGGCCATCAATGCGTCGTCTATGACCGCGACACTAAGGTGGTCGGCCAACTCGCCGGCGAAGGCGCAACCGCCAGCACCGGGCTTGCCGATTTCGTCGCGAAGCTCGAAACGCCGAAGGTGGTGTGGGTCATGCTGCCGGCCGGCAAGATCACCCACGACACGATCGTCGAGCTGAATGGCCTGATGGGCAAGGGCGACATCCTGATCGACGGCGGCAACTCCAAGTTCCTCGACGATATCGCGCATGCCGAGTTCCTCGCGAAAAAGGGCATCACCTATGTCGATGTCGGCACCAGCGGCGGCGTCTGGGGCCTGGAGCGCGGCTATTGCATGATGATCGGCGGCACCAAGCAGGCCGTCGATTACATCGATCCGATCCTGAAGACCTTGGCGCCCGGCGTCGGCACGATCGACAAGACCCCGGGCCGTCAGGGCCGCGATCCGCGGGTCGAGGCCGGTTACATCCATGCCGGCCCCGCCGGCGCGGGCCATTTCGCCAAGATGGTCCATAACGGCATGGAATACGGGATCATGCAGGCCTATGCCGAAGGCTTCGACATCCTGAAGAACACCAATAATGACTTCATCCCGGAAAACCGCCGCTACAAGTTCAATCTTGCCGATCTCGCGGAAGTGTGGCGGCGCGGCAGCGTCATCGCCTCGTGGCTCCTCGACCTGACCGCGATCGCGCTGGCCGAGGACGAGTCGCTGGCCGGCTTCTCGGGCTATGTCCAGGATTCGGGCGAGGGCCGCTGGACAATCGAGGCGGCGATCGAGGAGGCGGTGCCCGCAGATGTATTGACCGCGGCGCTCTATACGCGATTCCGCTCGCGCCAGGAGCACACCTACGCCGAGAAGATCCTGTCGGCGATGCGCAAGCAATTCGGCGGACACACCGAGCAGCACTGATTGCTGCTGCTACGGTCGCGCAAGGCTGCATCCACCCGTCTTACCGGCGGGTGGATGCGGACGATATGAACCAAGAGCATTGAGGTTCCACCATGGCTGAGTCGGGTAGCACGGGACGTCGCGCGGCGGCACCTCCCTGCACGCTTGTCATTTTCGGCGCGACCGGCGATTTGACGAAACGGCTGGTCATGCCGGCCATCTACAATCTGGTCCGGGGCGGACTCCTGTCGCGAAACTTCGCCATCGTGGGCCTCGGCCGCAGCGAGCAGACTGACAAGGAATTCAGCGAGTACCTCGGCAAGGAGGTGCGCGGCTTCATGCAGGGGCGGGAGATGGGCGGCGTCCCGGTCCCGTTCGATGAAGAGGCGTGGGGCTTCCTCGGCAACCGCATAAGTTTCCTCGGTGGCGATCTCAACGATCCGGAGATCTATCGCCGGCTCGACGCTCATCTGAAAAAAGTCGAAGCGGAGCACGGGACCCAGGGCAACGTGGTCTTCTACCTGGCGGTCGCGGCCTCGATGTTCGGCCCGATCGTCGAGCATCTGGGCGCCGCCGGGTTGGTCGAGCAAGCCGGCGGACGTTTCCGCCGGGTCATCATCGAGAAGCCCTTCGGCACCGATCTGCCGTCGGCAAAAGAGCTCAATGCCAAGGTCAGCAAGGTCCTCAGCGAAGACCAAATCTACCGGATGGACCATTTCCTCGGCAAGGAGACGGTCCAGAACATCATGGTCTTGCGCTTCGCCAACGGCATCTTCGAGCCGCTGTGGAACCGCGACCACATCGACCATGTGCAGATCACCGTCTCCGAAACGGTCAGCGTCGAGCACCGCGCGGCGTTCTACGAACAAACCGGCGCATTGCGAGACATGGTGCCGAACCATGTCTTCCAGCTGTTGAGCCTGATCGGGATGGAGCCGCCGAATTCGTTCGGCGCCGACGCGGTCCGCACCGAAAAAGCCAAGGTATTGCAGGCCGTGGCGCCGCTCGACGAGGAGCGGGTCCGGCACAACGTCGTACGAGGCCAGTACTCGGGCGGCACGGTGAACGGCAAGCCGATCGAAGCATATCGAGAAGCCGAGGGTGTCGCGCCGGGCAGCATGATCGAAACCTTTGTCTCAATGCGGCTCGACATCGAGAACTGGCGCTGGGCCGGCGTGCCGTTCTATCTGCGCACCGGCAAGTCGATGGGCAAGCGAAGCACGGAAATCTCGATTCAGTTCAAGACCGTGCCGTTCGCACTGTTCCGCGACACGTCGCTGGATGAGCTTACGCCGAATATCCTGGCCTTCCAGCTAC
>Ga0102924_1005891_pt1 | contig 11650 bp, 12 predicted proteins | sample PaiPotPPM11metaG_FD_80116 | JGI IMG/M metagenome (GOLD analysis project Ga0102924, IMG submission 80116) | Iron sulfur acid spring bacterial and archeal communities from Banff, Canada, to study Microbial Dark Matter (Phase II) - Paint Pots PPM... ...
CATTAGCCCTCACCTTGGAAATGAGGATACACCGTACAATGTTAATTATGATAAACAGATGTGTGGAAATTATAATTTCGAAACCCAGATCTTCTCGGCGGCGGGAATGCCGAGGCGAATCTGGCGCTTGTTTAGCGAGAGAGAAACTGTACCGTCATAATTCCGCGCGTCAACGCCAATACGAACGCCTGGCCGGATTCCTTCCTTGTCGAAGAATTCCAGCAGCTTACGGTCGCGTTCATAGACGCTGGCGACTGTCCATTTCGAGCCGGGTTCCGCCTCGGCGAGGAGACGCAAACCTCTCTTGCGACGCTCCGCTGTGCTACGTAATGTCAGTCCGTTTCCGTGAGGGCAGGTATCTTTGTGTCCCAATCTCTCGGCCAGTTTTTTCTCAAATGCAGGAGAAACCGCGTGTTCCAGCCGTTCGGCTTCGTCATGAACTTCATACCAATCCATTCCGAAAATCTCGGATAACATCCGTTCGATCAAGTGATGGCGAACAATCGTGCGCTCGGCGATCTCCCGACCTTGCGATGTGAGCCGGATGTGCCCGTCAGGCTTGACCGTAACAAGACCATCTTTCGTAAGTCGCTGCACCGCGAAGGTTACGGCGGGTCTGGTAACTTTGAGCCAGTGCGCAAGGGTCGCGGGAATAACCGTTTGCCCCTCACCCTCAGCTTCCGCGATAGCCTTCAGGTAGTCCTCTTTTGAGACTGTGATCATTGTGGGAATCGGGCGTCTTCAGTGCGTGGGTGCAGTCTAACATCTGTCCGCGAACGACCACGCATATCAAGAATCATTTGCCGAATTGTCGACAATCCAGGAGTAATTCGGTCCCTAGATCACAAGATTAGTCCTGTGAAGTCGGCTTGCGGGAAGCTACGGTTACTCCCGAATCACGAGCTACCCGGAAGTAACTTCCGTGTGGCCGACCATCCAGCCTTTTGGATTATGAAGCCAAAGAAAAAGAGCTGAGGACGGCTTCTTATAATCATGCTGGCATTTGGAAGTGCGGAAGTGCGGATAGTCAGGATGGCCTCAGCTTAGGCCACGGAAGAAGGCGGTCAGGTCCCCTGCGACCGCCGCTGGTTCTTCAGCCGGGGCGAAGTGCCCGCCGCGCGGAAAGACTGTCCAGCGCTGGATGTTGTATAAGCGCTCCAAATACGAGCGCGGCAGTTCGCCCTCGGGAACGGTCTGGTGCGCGAAGACACCAAATGCCGTGGGCGTGCTGACGTAGGTGGGATGGATTGGGTGCCAGCGATTGTCCCAATAGTCGCGCATCGACGAGGTGATGCTCTGCGTGATCCAGTACAGGGTGAGCGTGGCGCAGAGGAAGTCGTCGGTCGGCGTAACGTCACTCCACGAGTGCCACTTCTCACCCACGTATGCCGCGAGCCCTGCCGGGGAGTCGTTGAGTCCATAGCCGACAGTCTGCGGCTTGGTGGACTGGATGGCGCTGTAGCCCCGCTCCGTCGCGTCCCAGCCCCGGCTCACCGCGAGGTACGAACGCTCGACATCAGATAACTCCGCGTCATCCACCATAGGGGTGAGGTCCGACTCCAATGTGGTGAGATGGATCCCGATCACCGACTTGGGATGGTCTCGCGCAAGGATCGTCGTCACGCCGGCCCCAAAGTCATGACCGCTGGCACCATAGCGGGAATACCCAAGCTCAGACATCAGCCGGTGCCAGCACTCCGAGACATATCGGTAGTTGATTCCGACCTTGGGTGGGCGCAGCGAGAATCCATACCCCGGCAGGGAGGGTACGACGACGTCGAAGTGCTTGAGCATCGGCAGCATGTCCACGTAATCGAGGAAACTGCTGGGCCAGCCGTGCGTGACAATAAGCGGCACGCCCCTACCTGATGCCGCACGCTGGTACACAAAGTGGATGCCCTCCCAGGTGAAGTGGTTGAACGCGTTGAGCCTTCGCTCCCAGCCACGCCAGTCGAACTCGTGGGCCCAGTAGGACACGAGGCGTCGTAACCAGTCCAACTCGGTGCCCTGTTCCCAGCCTATACCGGGTATCTGGTCGGGCCATCTTGTATCGCGCAACCGTGACCGCAAATCATTGAGCACCTCATCCGCGACGTGAATCCGAAATGGTTCCACTACAGTAAGCCCCTCTTGGCCATAGCCAGTGGCCAGCTGAACGCGTAGGCAATGTCGCACAGGGTCTCGTCGATCACTGTCGACAGACAGACATCGGACGTTGCGGCCCGGATCAATCCCGCGACGTAGTTTAAATCACGGCACGCCTTCACGGATGTAATGTCCTCTACCGCGGGTGAACAAGTCTAAAAAAACTGCCGACAGCAGTCCTTATGAACAACTCTTCGGTCTGTAGATGATCCCGTCTGGATCACGGGCTATTCGGAAGTTAACGATGGAGCCTTCCAACTTCCGGATTGCCGACAAACCGGGGGTTGGCGGATTCGTGGCTGCACTCTTGTCACACGACAAGAAGATATCCAGACCTCTTGCCCAGTTTATGGTTTCGTTATGGCCCGAGGAACGATCATTTGAGGCAGATAGAGAAGTGATCAGTAGTGCACAGACAAGGCCACGTCGCCGTGGAATCCTTGCACCGACAAGACGCCGTTCACCCGCGCCTGTGAGCCTCTCGCCGTGACGGGCACTAATAAAGGATGAGCAGGCAGAAGGAAGCACTATGCGTACTACGGTTGCTATTCGCTTATTGTTGTTTTCGTTCGTCTTGCTAATTTTGTCCCACGGTGCATTTGCTCAAATCGGTATCGGCATTTCCGTCAACTTCGGTCCCCCGGCGCTTCCCGTCTACGAGCAGCCAATCTGTCCCGCCGACGGCTACCTATGGACGCCCGGCTACTGGGCCTATGACGACGAAGATGGATACTACTGGGTGCCCGGCACATGGGTCGAGGCACCTCAGGTTGGCTTCCTCTGGACCCCAGGTTATTGGGGCTGGGGCGGCAACGCATTCCTTTTCCACGAAGGATATTGGGGCCCACAGGTGGGCTTCTATGGCGGCATCAATTACGGCTTCGGCTACGGCGGTGTCGGTTATGAAGGCGGCCGCTGGGAAGGTGGTCATTTCTCCTACAACACTTATGTGAATCACGTAAACACCACCATCATTCACAACACCTACAACACTACGGTGACGAATATCTCCGAAACTCACGTCAGCTACAACGGTGGTACCGGTGGGGTCGAAGCGCGTCCAACACCGCAGCAAGAGTCCTACGCTAACGAGCACCACGTCGGTCCGGTAGCGGCGCAAACGCAACACATTCAGCAAGCACGCAGTAATCCCGAACTGCGTGCCTCCGCCAACCAGGGCAAGCCGCCCATCGCGGCGACGGCCAAAGCCGGGGATTTCAAAACTGGCGTTGTGGAATCCAAACAAGCAGGCGGCGAATACAAGGCTCCTCCAGCCAAGGCCGCAGGCGGCGACGAAGCGCGTCCAGGAAATGAAGCTCGCCCCGGCACGGAAAATCGTCCGGAAAATACTACCGAAGCTCGTCCCACTACTAACAATCACGCCAGCGAATTGCAGCCGCACAAGTTCACGCCTCCAAACACCGGCAACGCTGCAACCGACAAGAAATATCAGCAGCAACAGGACAAGCTAGCTGCCAAGCAAACGCAGGATCACCAGAAACTCCAGCAGCAGCAGGAAAAAGAACACCAACAAGCCGCCACGAAAAACTACAACGACGCGCAAAAACAGCAGATGGAGCAGCGTCACACTCAGCAAACGCAACAGGTCGAGCAAAAGCATGCCACTCAGCAGAAGCAGATGGAGCAGCGCCAAGCGCCGCACCAAACTGCACCAAAGCCGGAGAGCCGTCCTCCCGCGGAAAAGCCGCATTGATTGCGCGCTAGCCGCCGCAGGCAGGGCAGGATAGTCTCGGTCTTCGCAAAATCAAGCAACCAGTCGGGCTGATAACGACTGTGTCGCATCGCTGCCAGCCCGTTTTTTATTTTCCGCGCGCGGTACAGCCCACGCAATCGAGGAAGTCCGCTACCACTTCCCGGGATTTGGTGAACTAGGAAAAGGGCAACGTCGGGATGCGATCTAGACTTGGCGATTCTGCCTGGATCACGGGCTAACCTTCCATAATCCGGTAGGGGAGGGTTTGCCGACCATTCGCTAATTGGTCGTGCGCCGTGGCCGCGCGGTCAAAGAGTTCATCTTTTCGCTTCTCTCCGTTTTGAGCGTTGGCGACAATTCAATTTGACTTGCCTGATTTGCGCGGATCTTGGTTCGGATCCACGTGCTCCGTCGAAGATGGACCGAAACCGGTAATCTGAACGACAACCGGTTCATCTCCAGTTTCTGCAAAGTGATTCCGGGCAGACGGTTCGGTGTAAAAACTCCCTGGTGGCAGGGCCTTCAGCTTCGCCTCGTCAAACTTATCGCCGTATCCGATATGCCACGTGCCTGAGATCACCGTAGCCACCCTGTCATCGCGATGCGAGTGCGCAGCGATGCGCGTATGTGCTGGCACGCGAAGCATAATGGTGTAGATGCCCGCTTGATCTGGATTGCCCTTTAGAACAATGGTCTGGATTCCGCCTACGCCCGAGCTTCCGGTGCCCGGATTACCGACTTGCGGAAACTTGTACTCCGCAGGAGTTAAGCGTTCTTCGCTGGAGTCGCCGTCACTGCTCGCGACTGTATGAACAACCGCGGGGCCGTCAATAAATTTACGAATCAGGGCCACCGTGTACTCGGGTTTCTCTTCCATCAGCCAATGTCCTGAACCTGCGACAACCTCCTCCTGGACGTTAGTCGCAACGTGACGCATGATCACGGCCTGGAGGGGACCGAAGGACTTCTCTCCACCGACCGCCATCACAGGCATCGTCAGCTTGGTTTGTTCGAAGATCTTATTGTCCTTCGCATCCTGGGAGAACGCGGTGAACTGGGCGAATCCGGCTCGCATTCCACCCGGTTGCGCATACGTGGTGGCAAAGAAATTTCTGGTAGCCTCGTCTGGTTTACCCGGATCGCCCGTAAAGTCATTCCATATCCTGTCGAAGTAGATACGCTCCCTGCCTGCAACTAGCCGTTCCGCATCCGGTCCATGAAAGTTAAAGTGCCAGACTCCGGGATTCTGGAGAATCTCACTCCAGGGATCAATCCCGGGAATTGGCGCGTCCATGACGACCAGTCTCTCAACCTTATCGGGGTAGATCGCGGCGTAGGCGTACGCCACCATATTGCCGATGTCGTGAGCAACAACAAATGTCTTGTCGTATCCCAACGATGTCACAACGGCGCGCATATCTTTGGCCTGAGTCTTCTTGTCGTAGCCACCGTCGGGCTTGGAGGATCGCCCAATGCCGCGCAGGTCCGGCACCACTACCGTATGGTCCTTCATGAGGTCAGCAGCGAGTGGAGCCCACGAATCGCTATTCTCCGCGTACCCGTGGATGAGGAGCACCGCAGGACCGCTCCCTCCCCAACGCACAAAAATGTCTGCCCCTACCGGGCTGTGAATGGTCTTTGCTTGAAAGCTGGACGGCAAGGAGGGCTGAGCTCGGCTCAAAACTGCCGCCGAGAAGAAAAGCGCTAGGGTAAGGAAACGTCGGATCATGGATATCTCCGTATTCGCTAACAATCGGTTTATTTGGGGTGAGCGAATGGAACTCCGGTGGCAATAGGGGATTGTAGACCTCACACAGTTCATCACGTGAAGGAGATAGAGAAGTCACAACCGATTTGTAACGGGGAGTCGGCCCGTAGCAGGTGATCTCCGGTTGGCACGACTACACGGGAGTTGGGCCAGACTTCTTCCAAATGAAGGCCTGGGGCGGGGTATGATCTCGTCAGATATGTGCCTGTAGCTCTGCGGGTGGGAGGATACGCGATGAAGGCAGTGGTGCTGCATGAGTACGGCGGTCCCGAGAAGCTAAAATTTGAAGACAACGTTCCCGGGCCGCAGATTAGCGGAGGTACGGTACTGATCGCGGCAGCCGCTGCGAGCGTCAATCCGATCGACTGGAAACTGCGTTCAGGGATGCGGCAGAAGGATTCTCCGCTGTCGTTTCCGGCAATTCTGGGCCGCGACGTGAGTGGCATCGTACGGGCGGTGGGCGCAAATGTGAAGCACTTCAAGCCCGGCGACCGCGTTCTTGCACTATCCAACGCGACCTATGCCGAGTTGGTAGCAGTGGACGATTCAGACGTGACTCATCTGCCGGATGGCGTGGACCTGGCGAACGCGGCGGCGATCCCGCTGATTGCCCTCACGGGAGACCAGCTTGTGCGCCTTGCGACAAACGTGAAAAAGGGACAGGTTGTTCTGATAACGGGAGCGCTGGGCAGTGTTGGGCGCGCGGCAGTGCATATGGCGAAGAAGATAGGCGCGCAGGTGATTGCAGGTGTTCGCGGGAAAGAGTTCGATGACGCTCGCTCCCTCGGTATCTCTGATGTGCTCGCGATTGATGACGATAAAGCGATTGAGAAATTCCGCCTCGTGGATGCAATTGCGGACACCGTTGGCGGTGAGGTTGCAGCGAAGCTGATCGAGAAGGTAAAGCAGAGCGGCTCCTTTGGCTACACCGCTGTGTTGCCGGAAAGCGCGGCGGCGCGAAATCCGACAGTGAAGATTACGCGTGTGTCTACGCAGCCTGATCCATCCAAGGTGCGTGAGTTTGCCGATGACATGCGCGATGGCAAGTTCGTTCTGCCTATTGGTCGCCGGATGCCGTTGCGTGATGCGGCTGAAGCACATGTGCTAGGGGAGAAAGGCGGCATTGGGAAGATCCTCCTGCTGGCGCCGGATTCACAACACTGATTTCTTCACGGCGGCCTCAGTGGACGCATTACGAGCTATTCGGAAGTTAACGATGGAGCCTTCCAACTTCCGGATTGCCGACAATTCGTCCGGGACTGTGAGCAATGCTTTTTCCGGACCGAGCGTTAACCGTACGTGAGGTCGGTGCTCTGTCCGACTTCGATGATATAGCCGTCAGGATCGCGGATGTAGCAGCGTATCTCGCCGTACTTGGGTATCGGCTCCGTGATGAACTCCGCTCCTCGACTTTTCCATAATTCATAGCACGCTTGAATATCCGCAACGCGGAAATTCATAAAGCTGTTGATGTGCTTCGGGTCGGGGACGCTGAGCGTTACCGTCGGCTTATCCGGGGTCGGCCCGCCCCCAACGTTCAGAATCATCCAGATATTCGCAAGCTGAAGGTACCCAGGCGCGTTGCCGTCACCCAGGCTCAGAATGCGAGCACCGAAGACCTTTTCGTAGTAGCGAGCCGATCGCTTGATGTCGGCGACGGTGAGAAAATGCGCGATGCTGATCCCCTCTCGCGGGGGCATCTCATAGCTCTTTTGTTCGATTTGTACGCTGCTCATTGACGACTCCAATTCCGATAAACAGTGCTCATCTGCTGATTCCCGGTTCTTCCGTGTGATACCTGCTGCCGACTAAGCCTGACGAGGAAAGGCAAAACGCACCCAGGTATCGCGCGATGAATTTGGTATCGTTTGCAACCAGTGTCCGATAAGGCCGTTATCCGTCGACTTGCCGACAGAAGGAACCATGGAACCTAGCCGACTATGGTATAGACTTTAAGTATCAGCCACGACTGATTGGTGGCAACCTCACGTCGCTGGTGAACTCAGCTTTAGGGCACCCTACGCATCGTTGGCTGTGAGAATTCACGGGTTCTGAGTGTGTCACGGGCAAACCGGAATGAATCCTTAACTTAGCGTACGGGGCGCCGTCCTCGGTGAGAAAATCTGCCGCCACCCTCTGCTATAACCCGCTCTTCGCGCATTAACTCTCTATCCATCAATGCTCTTGGAGTTTCAGGGTTGAAAAGAACCTTAAGCTCTCTTTTTTTCTCCATTGTCCTCAGCACGGGCCTGACTTCATGCGGAGGTTCAAAAAGGCCGCCACGACTACAAGCGGGTCTTCTTCGAGACACGAGCGACCAACTCGTCCAATCTTGAAAGCAAAAGCTTCAGGATAGAAGACTGGTTCGACTTCTTGTAAGCGAGGACCAGATCGACGGTTGGCGTATCTCCCTTCAGAGGGCGACTCGTTATAGACGAAGGGAGAAAATTCTGTGCGTAAGCCGGTAACAGCCCTACGCCGCGCGTCGAGGCTATTAAGGACATTCCCATGGTGACATGGTCCGCCTCGTGAGCTGGCGTAATTTTGATTCCGGACCGCTTCAGGTAATTGTCGATGATTCCGCGCAGCACAGGAGCGGTGTGCGACACGGTCACGAATGTCTCGCCCATTAGATCCTGAGAACTGATGGCTTTAAGCGCAGCGAGACGGTGGTCACTCGGCAAGACCACCACCAAGGGCTCCTTGACGAGAAGGCGGAAGGCCAAGTCTGGCGAGCCTTGTTCCCGTCGAAGAAAGGCGGCATCAATTTTTCCTTTCGAAAGGCCGTCCGCAAGCTGCGGCGAGTATTGACTCGATATCATCACGTCGATGTTAGGCAGTTCGTCGCGCAAGATCTGCAAGGCTTCGGGCATCCAGGTCAATTCGTGTCCGGTCAGAAAGCCCATCGAGAAGCATGGCTTGGCCGGACGAGCGACCCGGCGCGCAGCTTCGGCTGCCGCTTCAACCTGCGATAGCACTGAGCGGGCGTGATCGAGAAAGGCTTGACCCGCCGGTGTCAGTTCGATGCCGCGCGCGCTGCGCCGCAACAGTTGGGCGCCGACCTCGTCTTCAAGATCCCGAATCTGCCGGCTCAACGAAGGTTGTGACGTGTGCAGTTTCCGCTCTGCTGCCACCGTCAGACTTCCCGCCTCGGCAACCGCGACGAAATAGCGAAGGTGTCGTAATTCCATTCGGGTTCTTACCCCATGCTTACCAAGCATCGCTCCCAGCTTAACAAAGTATGCTGCAACCACGCGACCACTGACTAAATTGTTAATCCAATAAAGTGATCTGAGCTATGCGAACGACCCTGGCGATATGCCTAAGGCGTATGGCTATGAATCACCGGAGGTAGGGCAATGAGTTCACCAGTTGTTTTGATTACCGGCGCACTGACCGGAATCGGTCGGGCTGCCGCGGTCATCTTTGCGCAAGAAGGCGCGCGAGTTGTTGTGTCCGGTCGTCGAGATAAGCAAGGACAAGAGCTAGCTGCGGAGCTGAAAGCGCTCGGAGCAGAGGCCATTTTTGTTCGTGCTGACGTCCGCAAGGATGAGGACGTACGCAACCTTGTGGATCAAACGGTCAAGCGCTTCGGACGCCTGGATATTGCAGTCAATAATGCGGGGACAGAAGGATTGCGGGGTCTGGTAACAGAACAGACCGCAGAGAGCTACGCGGATACGTTTGATACCAACGTACTTGGTGTGCTGTTGAGCATGAAGCACGAACTGCGGGCGATGCTGCCACAGGAGAGCGGGAGCATCGTCAATGTCTCGTCGGCCTATGGAAGCGTCGGCGCCGCCGGAGCATCCGTTTACGTGGCGAGCAAACATGCGGTCGAAGGAATGACAAAGTCCGCAGCACTGGAAGTTGCTGGGACTGGAGTTCGGGTAAATGTAGTCGCTCCGGGCACCACGGATACGGGTATGCTCACACGCTTCACCAACACGGATAAGAATAAAGCGGCGCTCGTCTCGACAGTACCCGTCAAGCGTCTTGCAACACCCGAGGAGATCGCTCATGTGATCGCCTTTGTCGCTTCGGCAAACGCGTCGTACATGACTGGAGCCTCCATCCCAGTGGACGGAGGAATGATCGCCGATTAAATCGTTGTGCATTCGCGATCCGTGCCGACCTTGGACGGACCACAGGCGTTGATGCGCCTGATCGTAGTATGAGAATCACGAAGACTTCGTTTTCGAGACAAACCGTTTTCTGGACAGTGCGTCGTGAATTTGGAGAGGAAGAGGTCTACATCATGGCAACACTTCAAGGCAAAACGGCACTGGTGACGGGCGCGTCGCGGGGAATTGGTCGCGCCACGGCATCGGCGCTTGCTGAGTCCGGGGCACACATTCTGGTTCACTACGGCCGTTCCGCGCAGGATGCAGAATCGTTAGTGGCAGGCGTCCACGCAAAAGGGGGACGCGCGGATGCGATCAAGGCGGACTTGGGAACTCCAGATGGAGCAACACTGCTGGCGAGGGAAGTTCGCTCGATCGTTGGGGAGCGATTGGATGTGCTCGTTTCCAACGCCGGAATCAGCAAGGCGGCCCGCATCGCAGATTACACGGTAGAGGATTTTGACAACCTCTTTGCGACAAACGTTCGAGGGCCATTCTTCCTGGTGCAGCAACTCCTGCCAGTTCTTGGAGAAGGCTCAAGCATCGTTGTTATCTCTTCCGCCACAGCCCGTACGGTAGCGGGCAAGCCCGGTTTGGAAGACCCTTCGGTTCTTGCCTACGCCTCTACCAAAGGAGCCCTTGAGACTCTGGTCAAGCACTGGGCTGCCATTCTCGGGTCCCGCGGCATACGCGTAAATGGAATCGCACCAGGAGTCATCGACACGGATATGTCGAATTTTACGAAGACAGAAGCGGGCCGCGAGGTCGCGCTGGAAATGCAGGCACTGAAGCGAATCGGCAAACCGGAAGATGTTGCGGACGTCGTCGCGTTCTTGGCATCAGACGCAGCTCGCTGGATCACGGGAGCGAGTATCCCGGTCGACGGTGGCTCAAAGTTGTAACTAACAACGTGAGGAGCACAATGCACACCAAGACGGGCGAAGGCAAGGAGACCAGAATTCCTGGGCCTGACCATCCCATCACGATTTCTCCGACTGAAGGCAAGGTGCGTGTAACGGTCGCCGGGAGGATAGTTGCTGAATCGACGCGAGCATTTCGGCTGGAGGAGAAGGGATATCCGCCTGTTTACTACTTGCCGCGCAATGATGCGGATATGTCGTTGCTGGTTCGGACCACGCATTACACCTACTGTCCGTACAAAGGCGATTGTACGTACTACAGCATTCCCATTGGCGGAGCGAAATCGGAATACGCCGGTTTGGACGTACGAAAGACCTTATGAGGCCGTCGCCAAGATTAAAGAGCACCTGGCGTTTTATCCCTCGCGGGTCGATGCAACCGAAGTAATCTCCTAAGCACGTTTGCGCGTTGCTCGGCAGTTCCTTTATTGAGTTCGGTCAGCACTCCGAGTAACAGAAGTGACAGAAAGGAATCAAGATGCCGAAGACCACATCCGAACAAAACAAGGCCTTCGTCCTGGAAGTGTTCGACACACTCTTCAACAAGCGGGACTATGCTGATGCAGAGCGTTTCTGGTCCCCTGCATATATTCGCACAGCGCTCATATCGAGCCCGGCCGCGACGGTCTGTTCAATCTCATCAAGAGCCTTCCGCCAACGTTGAAGTACGAACCGGGAACGGTCGTGGCTGAGGGCGACTTCGTGATCGTGCATGGGCGATTTAGCGATTTCGGTGCTCCGGTGAATTGGATTGCCGCAGATACTGCGCGCATTCAAAACGGGATCCTTGTCGAGCATTGGGACGTCATTCAGGATGAAGCGACAGAAGAACAGTCGATAAGCAAGCAGCCCATGTTCGGAACTACATTCCCCACCTATTGATCTTTGCATAATATAGTTACAATGGAAATAGCTCAGCTTGCTGCCAAAAGGCGATTACCAGAGTTGGACGTCGGCGCATCCGGCGCAACGCTTGGCG
>Ga0102924_1005893_pt1 | contig 11647 bp, 13 predicted proteins | sample PaiPotPPM11metaG_FD_80116 | JGI IMG/M metagenome (GOLD analysis project Ga0102924, IMG submission 80116) | Iron sulfur acid spring bacterial and archeal communities from Banff, Canada, to study Microbial Dark Matter (Phase II) - Paint Pots PPM... ...
ACGCGATCCACCTCCGCATACGCCCGGGCCAACGCTTCGGGATGCTGCAAGAGATTGTAGAGAGCAAACGAGAGCAGGCCGCTGGTCGTCTCGTGCCCGGCGATCAGGAAGGTGATGATCTGATAACGGATATTGAGATCGTCAAGTCCCTCGCCGCTCTGTTTATCGACGCCGGTCAGCATGTAGCTGAGCAAATCCTGCTTGCCCGCCACTGAGCCGCTAGCCTTACGCTCCTGGATCACGCGATCGACCACCCCGTTCATAAAATCGATGTCGGCCTGGTATTGGCGATGTTTGTGCAGCATGAGCTTCTCCTGAAGAGGCAGGCGCTGCGATTGGTCCATGGCCTCGCCGAGCGCGCGCACCATGCTTTGCACGAAAGGATGCATATCCTGACGATAGAACGAGTTAAAGCGATAATCAAAGCCACAGAGGCCGATGGTGTCGAGGGTCAGGCGCGTCATATCGCCGGGCACATCAATTTCGTCGTCGGCATTGAGCCGCTCCCACTTCTCCATCATCTGTCTGGCAATATCGAGCATCGCGGGAAAGTAGCCCTGCATGGCGCGCTGGCTGAAATTTGGCAACAGGATATTGTGAGCTTTGTGCCAGTTCGGCTCCTGGGTCTGCGCGGTAAAGAGAGCATCGCCAGCAAAGGCGCGCACGTTCCGCAGAGGCTTCCAGACTTTTTTATCAAAGCGTTTCTCATCGCAGAGTTCATCAACCAGGTCGAAGCCGGAAACCACGACCAGGTCGCGGCCCGGAAATGCCAGACGATAGATCGGCCCATACTCGCGCGCCAGGCTCATCAAGCCCTGGACTGGTGCGCCCAGATTCATCGTCGGTAAATTGCCCAACAACGGCTTCGTCGGTGGTTGGGGGATAGTTACTAAAGGGTTGGTGTGAAGCGAGATCGCCATGTATATCATTTCCTTTCAAAGCGAAGGAGAACACTGCTCAGTGTGTGTCAGAATTGCCCGCGATTACGTGTCGGGGCAAGCCGTGCTGGAGGAGCGCGAGTAACTGGTCGGTCATCCCATCGGGATCGGGTTGCTCCTGTTCAAACCACCACATAATGCCCTGCAACACCATGCCGGTCAAGAAGCGCGCGACAAGCGGAAGATCGTACATGGTCTGCTCCTGCGCGCTGAACGTCTCGGTCAGAACAGTGGTTAGCACCTCCTCGATAGCATCCTGCACACGAGTAATGCGCGCGAACTGGCCACCAGCCATCAATGCGACGCGGAAAAGATCGCTCTTACCATACGCGTGGCGAAAGATCGCGCGCACAACCACAGCCAGGGAATGCTCGCCAGCCTCTTCTGCTACTGCCTGCTTCACCTGTGCCAGCGTCTCGGCAAAGCCCTCTTCCAGCACCATCGTGAAAGCCTCATCTTTATCGCGGAAGTAAAGATAGAACGTGCCCACCGCGATATCGGCCAGCTCAGTGATCTCAGCGATACTGGCATCGTGATAGCCACGTCTGGCAAAGACCTGGCGCGCCGCCTCCAGGATCGCAGCCCGCGTGCGCGCCCGCCTGCGCTCTCCCCGGCGTTTCTCCGGTTGTTTTTCTGGTGATGTGAGTGAGTCGTTATTCATATAATGAATTCTAATTCATTTTTGTAGAGAAAGTCAAGGGATAGGAAAATAGGTCTAACATTTCGCCAGAGAGAAGTCGCCCGTACGTTCGGCTCGTAGAGTAGAGTGAAGAGAGAGCGATCAGGAGCAAAAAAGATGAAAAATTTCCTCACGCCAGCGCGCCAATGTATGCTGGGCATCATAGTTATCGTGCTTGCCCTGGCATTCTGGCTCAGCCCCACTGTGGGCCTACTCACGCTAGGCGCAATCGTGGTGCTGGGTGTTCTCTATGGGATTTATTGTTGCTACTGGTTGTTTTTTGCACGGAAATAATGGTAGGATGCATTCAAGTTTTCCACTACAAACCGCAAGCAGAATGCACCTGGCTCTCTGATGCTGAAAAAGGATAAGATGAACCAGAACAACTATGATAACCCTAATCGCTCGTATCCAAACTCGCTGTCAAGAAGCCATACGAGATGCTGGAGATGGAAAGGAGAGGATTACGCTGGAAAGTGTATTGACGAATACAACGTGTTTATCACTCTCAAAAAGACAATTCCTGGCCAGGAACCATCATTTGCATTTCCTCCTGCTCAGAACAGCAACTCAAGGAAACGGAAGAGCGACTCGGCTTCTCGCTACCACCACTACTACGATGCCTCTACACTCAAATCGCTAATGGAGGTTTTGGTCCAGGCTATGACATCACTGGAGCTAGTGGCGGCTATCCATTCGACGATATTTCTCTACGGGGAGACATTGCTCAAGCGTATCATCAAGCGGTAGACGAGGCTTACAGGCACCGACAGTTTTTCCTCGATCGTTTTATGACATTAGATCCCGAAGAGCAGAAAGCTAGAGAAAGGTCTGGATGGGTAAAGGCGTTACCAGCCCTCTGGCCTGAGCATCTCCTTCCACTTTGCCAATGGGGATGCAATATCAGCACGTATATCAATGCAGATACCGAGCAAATCTTCCAGGGAATGAGCGGTCCTGATCTCTTTGTTGCAGCTTCACTAGAGGAGTGGCTTGAACGCTGGCTGGCTGGAGAGAGCCTCCAATTTATGTAGAAAATAAACCTCTCGCAGATATTCTCTCTGTTGTAAACAGAGGACAACTATTTCTATATCCAGGCCGACCAGAGCTTTGTAACTATCAGAGACTTTCAGATGAGAAAGGTTATAGTCTTTGCCCAAGTGCTCTGAACTGTAGACAACCATTTTCCCGGCGCCGGGAAAATGGTTGTCTACAGTTCAGAGCACTTGGGCAAAGTTTTTCAAACACTTCCCTAATCCAACATGCTTTCTACCCGCGCCAAAAACGTCCCAACCGTCTGCATATACTTCTCCTCTTCCTCGACATGCGGCAGGTGAGAACTGTGCTCGAAGAGGACCCATTCGGAGTTGGGAATGCCTTTGTGCAGGATGCTGTTGAGCAACGGCGTGGATTCGTCGTATTTGCCGGAGATGATCAGCGTGGGAACGGTGATATCGCCGAGCCGATCGGTACGATCCCAGTCTTTGATCACACCGATGACGTGGAATTCGCTGGGACCGTTCATATAATTGTAGATAAAACCACTTTTGGCGCGTTCCACAAATTCGGGTTTGGGCGAGAGCCGACAGACGTGGCGCTGATTGAAGACCGCGACAGCTTCCTGATACTCAGGTGAGTCAGTGGTGCCAGCCCGCTCGTGAAGCAGCAAGGTTTCGTTGACGCCCGGCGGCAGTTCGGCGCGCAGACGATTGGCCTCCTCAACCCAGAGCACCATGCTGGGCATAGAATCGGCCAGGATCAGGCTGACCAGGCCCCGCGGCTGGCGAATGGCATACTCAATCCCCAGCATGCCGCCGCACGACTGGCCCAGAATATGCACGCGGTCCAGGCCCAGCGCCTCGCGTACAATGCCGATCTCATCGGTAAAGCGCTCAACGGTCCACAGCGAGGTATCATCGGGCAGATCTGATCTGCCACAACCAAGCTGATCGTAGAAAATCACGCGGCGCTTCTCCGAAGCCAGCGCGGCCAGGTTCTCCAAATAATCATGGGGACAGCCAGGACCCCCATGCAGAACCAGCAGCGGCACCTCTTCATGCTCGCCACCGCCGCCAACTATGCGATACCAAACACGGTGACCGTTGACCACCGAAATATAGCCCGTTCGCTCTTGCATACTACACCTGCTCCCTTCGCTTCACCGAAAAATACATAAAGCACCATGCCCAAAGAGACAACAAGCGCCTCTGCCAGCATCATGCCATATAGACGAAGCTCATGCAAGGCTTATGAGATGGCTCGCTGCAAATACACAAAGACCGAAATTGCCAGTAGCGCGACAGAGATCTCCAGTAGAAGCGAGCTATAGCGCAAGCGTTCGCTCTTCTTCTTGAGCAGGGTTGGATAATCATCGGTCAGATAGCCAGTGGAATAGAAGGCGCGCACAGAGAGGATGATCGTGACCAGCAAGAGGACAACGGGTAAAGTATACACAACCGCGTGGACAGGTTCACTGGCCTGCACCTTGCCCGCGAAAATTGCACCTGAGTAAAAAGCGATCAACACGCCAGAAATGGTGGTATTGGTAGTCGCCGTCGCATCGAGTTGCTTGATCGCGTCGGGCAAAGCCGTCTCTAGTGCGATCGGTGAAAGCGGTCCCGGCACGGGTGTTTGTGCTATCTGAGGTGGGGTGTGCGGCTGGTCTGGCAACTGCAAATAGACGCCGCAATGTGGGCACGCATGCGCGCCCACAGGCACTAGTTGATGACAATTAGGACACTGGGTGTGTGCAATAGCCATAAGAACTCCCTTTCTCAATAGATATTTACGCGTTTCGGCTGCTCAGCCCTGGAAAAACTGCGTCTTCAAAAAATTTGGAAGGCCCAACCCTTCCATGTCTCATAATACCAAGTTTTTTCACTATATTCAAAGATTTAGCGCGATTTATGACAAAGTTGTAATGATGCTAAATTGAAGCGCTACCCCACGCACAAAGTAAGCAAGCATTTTTCACGAAAAAGGTTCCTGGTCGTTGAACTGGGAGCCTTTTTCGTGAAAAACAGGATAGAGACAGGAGAGGTCTGCTTATGGCCAGACCACTGAGGCTTTGATGAAGCTGCTGACCGGCACAAGCACGCCGCCCTTGATCTGGGAGAACTGGAAGTCGCTCGTGCCACCATGCTTCGTAGGCGACCAGGTCAGGCTAGGACCGTAGCCAGTGTCGTAATTATTGAAACCATAATCTAGCGCGTGGCGCAGGCTGTCGCGGGTCAGGTCTTTGCCAGCCTTTTTCAGTGCGTCCACGAAAACTTTGGTGTTGACGTATCCATAGAACTTGTAGGCGCTGAAAACAGGATCGCTGGCGGTGGCCTTGAGGTACTCCCCCACCAGGGAAGAGGTAACGCTGGTGTAACCGCTGACATAGATGCCCTCGCCAGCAGCGCCCAGCAACTTAGCCCAGGAGTTATCAGCCATCGGGTAGTTAGCCAGGTAGCCCATCGCGGGGCGATAGCCCTGACTAGTTGCCGTGGTGACGAAACCAGCGGTGGGACCAGGCAGGCCGTTGAGAACGATCATGTCGGGATGAGCAGCCTTGAGCGTCTGGACAGCCGCAGTGAAATCGGTCTGGGTCGCACTGTAGCCAACCGACGCGACCAACTGGCCACCGTACTTCTGCAACTCTTCGCCAAGCGTGGTCTTCTGTTGCAGACCAAGCACGTCATTCTCGTAAAGCAAACCAACAGTTTTTGCGTGCAGATTTTGGGTCACGTAGTTACCGATAACATGACCTTCGTCGCCGTAGTTGGGCTGCGTCATCCACACCCACGGCAGCGCCTTACCCTGCGCATCTGTGTACTTCGCGCCGCCGCCGATCGGATCGACCAACGGAATACCTTTGGGGTTGGTGTAGCTCTCAGCTACGTTTGCGTCGCCCGAACCACAGGCCTGGTAAAGGGCAAAGGCGTTGTCCTGCTCAAACAATTGACGCACCGCATCCTTTGTCTTGGTCGAATCGCCGTTGTCGCTGACCTGCACAAACTTGACCTGGCGACCATTGATGCCACCAGCCGCGTTGATCTTATTGAAATAGAGCTGATCTCCGGCCAAAATCGGCGCGCAGATGACTTTGAGCGGCCCCGTCGTGTCGAGGACCGAGCCAATCGTAATCGTATTGCTGGTAACGCCAGGTACGCTGGCCGCTGTACTAGCAGCAGTCGTTCCACCACAGGCCGCCAGGCCAAACATGGCTGCCATGACTACTAGCAGCGCTGCATAGGGTTTCCGTGTCCGAAGCCGTGTAAGAAGTCCCATGTTGTCTCGCTCCCTTGCTGAACATAACCACAGGTGTGGCTAGAAATATGATACATGAGTCATGTATCATATATACCTGATTTTATTCTTGCTGTCAAGGGAAACACACAGGGAAAATCCCTTGACAGCGCGGCCTTCTCATGGCATGATACTTAAAACATGAATCACTTGTCATGTTTTCCTCGCGAGAGGGAAGCTGAAGCAATGCTCTGGACGGAGGCGAATGCGATGCTAGCATTTTTGCAAGTCGTCATAGCGGGATTGGTGACCGGGAGCCTGTACGGGCTACTGGCTCTGGGCATCGTCCTGATTTATCGCACCACGGGGGTGCTAAACTTTGCCTACGGGGCGATAGGCGCCCTGTGCGCCGGTTTTCTTTATATTCTCATCACGGGGCCTCAGCTCAACTTCTGGTTGGCCTTGCTGGTCACATTGCTCTTTGCACTGGTTGTGGGAATAGTGCTGGAGCGTGGCTTCGCCCGGCCAGTGCTCCACGCGCCAGTCTTCACCAAGGCCATTGCCACCCTGGCCCTGGCGCTGGTGCTAGAGACGCTCGCGCAGGCTATCTGGCCGCAGTTGGCCTCGCCGCAGCACTTCTTCACGCCCTTTGAGGGCAAGGCCCTCAATCTGCATGGGCTGTATATCTCTGCCATCGATATCGTGATTCTGGTCGTGACTGCGCTCCTCATGCTTGGCCTGAATCTCTTCCTCACGCGCACGCGCCAGGGTATCGCCATGCGCGCCATGGCCGACAATATTCCAGCCTCGCGCTTGATGGGAGCACCGGTCGGACGTATCTTTATGGTCGTATGGGCCCTGGGCGCTCTGGTCGCAACGATCAGCGCGGTTCTGCTCGCCAGCCGGCAAGAGCTGATCAGCGTCCAATTCATGGACCCGGTGCTCCTCCTGGCCTTCGTAGGAGCTGTGCTGGGCGGACTTGACAGTTTACCGGGCGCGCTGCTTGGAGGCATTCTCATTGGACTGGCCGACAATATCCTGGGCTATGTCCTGGCCGGGCACACCCTCGGTCCTTTGAATATCAGCGATCCGGGTATCCGCGAGACGCTGATATTTGGCGGCTTTGTTCTCGTGCTGCTGCTCAGGCCGCAGGGTCTGTGGGGCCGCGCGCTCTTGCGGCGAGTGTAGCAAAGGAGGTTCATCTATGGCAAGCGAACAAACACGCGAGGGCGAGTTGGCTGCATTAGACTCTGCTGGCTCGGAGACGCAGCGCAAAACCCACGTCAACCTGGGTCAACGCCTGTATGCCTGGCGGGCCGGATTGGCGATGCTCGCCGGGCTGTTCATCCTGGGCCTGATCCCAACCATCTATGATCAGATTTTTGGTTTCAGCTCTGGCTTTCAACTCCACAACCTCTCGATGATTGGTATCTTGATCATTGCAGCGCTGGCGCAGAATATCCTCACCGGCTACGCCGCGCAGCCCTCGTTGGGCAATGCCGCCTTCTTCGGCGTGAGCGCGTACCTCCTGACCTGGCTGACCACCGACCTGAACCAACCTTACTGGGTTGGCATCCTGCTCGCTGTGCTCGCCTCGGCTCTGCTGGGCGTGATCGTGGGTGGACCCGCGCTGCGCGTCTCCGGCACTTACCTGGCGATTGCCACGTTGGGCCTGGTGACCATCGCGGGCGCGCTGCTCAATCTGTGGGATACCACGGCTGGCCGCCAGGACTACCAGCTCAACAATCTGCCCGCGTTCTTAGGCGATGATCACGCCCTCTACTATTTCGTTTTCATTATCGTGGTGATTCTGATCTTCCTGGTCTACCACCTGCTGCACGCGCGCGTTGGCCGGGCCTGGATCGCTATCCGCGATAACGAGACAGCGGCAGAGGCTTTCGGCATCAATCTCGCCAGCTATAAATTGCAAGCGTTTGTGGTCAGCGCGGTCCTGACCGGGCTGGCGGGCGCGCTCTATGCAACCTGGGCCCAAACAGCATCGTCAAGCATGTCGAGCCTGGATCAGACCATCGCCTTTCTGGCTATGATTGTGGTGGGTGGCCTCGGCTCAATCACTGGCTCGGTGCTGGGCGCGATCTTCGTCGGCTTCATACCTATCTTGCTCGGCCAACTCCCCAGTCCGCTCGCCGTCGGCTCGTTCCAGATACAGGTTTCAATCCTGAATACTGGGATCTATGGTCTGCTTCTGCTGTTGGCCTTGATCTTCTTCCCCACCGGCCTGAGTAGCCTGATTGGGCGCGGCGGCAATCTGCTGCGGCGCGTGGGCAAACGTGGAGGCACGCAATGAACGAGAGTCAGAAAACCCCATTGCTGGAGATCCGCGGCCTGACCGTACGCTTTGGCGGTCTGCTTGCCATTAACGAACTGGACCTGCACATCGCGGAGGGCGAAATCTTTGCCTTGGTTGGTCCCAATGGCGCGGGCAAAACAACCGTGCTCAACTGCATCAACGCCCTGATCAAACCAGCAGCAGGCAGTATTCAGTTCGCTGGGCAGGAGCTGCTCAAGCAGCCCGCGTACAAGCGAGCAGCGCTGGGTATCGGGCGCACGTTCCAGCAATTACAGCTTTTCACCAGCATGAGCGTGCTCGACAATCTGCTCACTGCCCAGCATGCACATCTGCGTTCCGGCCTGCTCATGGGTCTTCTGCCGTTCGGTCCAGGCAAACGCGAGGATGCCAGAGCGCGCGAGCGCGCTCGTGAAACGCTGGCCCTGCTGGGACTCGCACAGTATGCTGACCGACCCGCTGGCTCACTGCCCTTTGGCGCACAAAAATTGATCGGTGTGGCTCGCGCGCTGGTACTGCGTCCTCGCCTCGTATTGCTCGACGAGCCAGCTGCGGGCGTCCCCCCGCAAGAAGTTGACGAACTGGCAGCCAGCTTGCGCAACTGGCGAGCCGAACTCGGTACGACCCTGCTCCTGATCGAGCATAATATGCACATCGTCCAGGCCGTGGCCGATCGCGTCTGTGTGCTGGACTACGGTAGCAAGCTGGCAGAAGGCGAACCAAAGGCGGTGCTGAGCAATCCCGCGGTGCTGGAAGCCTACTTAGGCCGCGAGGCCAGCAAACAGGTTGCGCAGGCTGCGATAGAAGTATCTCAGGGGGTATCTCATGCTGAAAGTTGAGCAACTGCGGGCTGGCTATGGCGTGCTGGAAGTATTGCATGGCATCTCATTTGAAGTGCCAGAGAAAGCGATTGTCGCCATCCTGGGCGCGAATGGCGCAGGCAAAACGACGCTTATGCGCGCGCTCAGTGGGCTGATCCGCGCCCAATCCGGCAGTATTGAACTGGACGGCCAACGCCTCGAACGCGTCCCCGTGGAGAAACGCCTGAGGATGGGCATGGCGCTCGTGCCGGAGGGACGCGACCTCTTCGGCTCACTCACCGTACGCGAGAATCTGCTGATGGGTGCCTACACACGCCGCGCGCGCGCAGTTGTCGAAAGCGACATTGAGCGCATCCTGGGGCTTTTCCCGCGCCTGAAAACGCGTCTGCACGCCCAGGCAGCCAGCCTGAGCGGCGGCGAGGGCCAGATGCTGGCGATCGGACGCGCGCTCATGTCGCATCCACGCCTGCTCTTACTCGACGAACCCTCGCAGGGACTCGCCCCGGTCATCGTCGACACTGTCTTCGACGTGATCAGCCAGCTCAACCGCGACGAGGGCCTGACCATCGTGCTGGTCGAGCAGAACGCGCGCCAGGCCCTCAACATCGCCCATACCGCCTACGTCCTGCAAAGCGGTAGCATCGCCCTGCGCGGCGAAACCACGGCGCTGGCCAACGCAACAGCGGTGCAGGAATTGTATATGGGCGGATAAAAACGCTACAATACAGTATTACGATAAAGGAGCCATATCATTATGAGTAGTTTAGCTGGCAGAGTCGCCATTGTGACTGGCGCGGCCTCAGGCATTGGCCTGGCCGTCGCGCAGGATTTCGCGAAGCAGGGTATCCGTGTCACGGTTTCAGATATCGATATCGAGCGTGGTCGAGCCGTCGCGGCAGAGTTGGAGGGCGCGCGTTTTCAAACTGCCGATATGAGCAATCCAGAGCAGGTGCGCTCGCTGGTCAGCACGACCATCGAAGCCGAGGGCCATGTGGATATCCTGGTCAATAACGCGGGCATCCAGCATGTCGCGCCGATCGTCGAGTTTCCCGAAGAGAAATGGCGACAGATCATCGAGATCATGCTCACCGCGCCGTTCGTGCTGACCAAAGCGGCGCTGCCAGGCATGTATGAGCGTAATTGGGGACGCATCGTCAATGTGGCGTCCGTGCATGGTCTGCGCGCCTCTGCCTTTAAATCGGCCTATGTCGCCGCCAAGCACGGCCTGATCGGCCTGACCCGCGTCACTGCTCTGGAGGGTGCCGAACATGGCGTAACCTGCAACGCCATCTGCCCATCCTACGTGCGTACCCCACTGGTCGAGAAGCAGATTGCCGCCCAGGCTAAAGTTCACGGCATCCCAGAGAGCGAAGTCGTTGCCAAAGTTATGGTCACAGAAGGCGCAATCAAACGCCTGCTGGAGCCAGAGGAGGTCGCGCAACTGGTCACGTATCTGTGCGGCGACGCGGCCAGCGGGATTACCGGTGGCGCGCAGACGATCGATTGTGGGTGGACCGCGCATTAGCAGCCTACTTAGTGGACTCGCCACCAGGGCCGCTGGCACTGTGCAGCCCTGGTGCGAGTCTATATATTGAAAAAAGTTCACCTCGACATCTGCTCGTGCAATCTGGACCAGCGATCAAGTGGCCAATGCGGCCAATCAACGGCTTGACCATCCAGCGCTTCCTCAAGGAAGTCGAGATGAACATGCCAGCCAGCCAGCGTTTCGGACAGGCGGTTGACGGAAGCGGGAAGCGTGCTGCTAAATACCAGGACGCGCCCATCCCTGGCCTCTCGCAATTCCCAACGGAGCACCCCATGGATATCGCCCGCATACTCTAGCAGCCGAGGCGGCTCCAACTGAATAATGGTCGCGTTCATGATGGCCAGTAGTTTGTGAATAAAATGGCGTGGTGGACATTAAATTACTCCTCTTTCTCGTTTAAGTGACGTTCCAGGGCGTCAAGACGAGCACCCCAGAGCTTCCGATAAGGCTCCAGCCAGACATCGACCTCGGCAAAGCGCTGTGTTACTCCACAGGCAGGGAATGGAACAGACATTACGGATCAAACCAATAATGTCGAAGCGGATATGAGCTACGCATACCTCGCCAAAGTCAAGGATCCAGCAGGCACAGGCGACACCCTGTATGAAATCTGGTATGGCGAGGACGATCATGTCCACGATCCTGGCTATCCCACCGACTCACTGTACTATGCCGATGGCAAGCTGGCCTGGCTGGCGGTGCCTCCTGGTACTGACGTGACCGAAGGCTCTGGCACGCTCGTCAGCCTCAATCTCAGTGGTTCTGCTACAGCTAATGTCTATGGAGATCCCATCACCGACAACACTGGCCTCTTCCTGATCGGCGACGCGCCCAATGGCGCGGTCTTTGTCTCAACGAGGACCGTAATCGAGGATGGAGCCACGAATGTCTGGTATGAGATCAACTTTAATCATCGCCAAGCCTGGGTTCCGGCCAGCGAGGTGACAGTAATCCACTAAGGTACAACAAGCGCAGGACATCAAACAAGCAGAGAGCGGGAGACCACATCTGGCCTCCCGCTCTCTGCTTGTTTGATGGGCCAATGGCGAACAATCTATTTTAGTGATAAAGTGTTAGAAAACCCATGCGAATACAATAATCACGAAAAGGTCTTTAGCATGATGC
>Ga0102924_1005895_pt1 | contig 11646 bp, 10 predicted proteins | sample PaiPotPPM11metaG_FD_80116 | JGI IMG/M metagenome (GOLD analysis project Ga0102924, IMG submission 80116) | Iron sulfur acid spring bacterial and archeal communities from Banff, Canada, to study Microbial Dark Matter (Phase II) - Paint Pots PPM... ...
GCCGAGCATGTGACCAAGCCCGTCGTCGCTTACATCGCCGGCTTCACTGCACCACCCGGCAAGACGATGGGACACGCCGGGGCGATCGTGTCGGGCTCGAAGGGGACCGCAGCCGCCAAAGCGGAGGCACTGGAAGCTCGTGGGGTGAGAGTCGGCCGCACCCCAACGCAGGTGGCCGAAGTGGCCGCGTCGCTGCTCGGCGCGGCCGCCTGACCGGCCGCGGGCCCTCGCGGTAGTCTGCGAGGAGCGATGTCAAAGCCCATCTCATTCGCCCGCGGCGCCCCCTCCCTGGACATCGTCGACGTCGACGGCCTGCGCGCCGCGGCCGATGCCGCGTTTGCCTCCAACCCCGGAGGTATGACCGCCTACGGGACTTCCGTCGGTTATCCGCCGCTGCGCGAATGGATCGCCGAGCAGCACGGAGTCGCGCCGGAGCGCGTGCTCGTGACCAACGGGTCGATGCAGGCCGACGCGTTTCTGTTCGAGGCGCTCGTTGAGCCCGGCGACTCGGTGATCGTCGAGCGGCCGACGTACGACCGCACGCTGCTCTCGCTGCGCAATCGCGGCGCGGACGTGCGGATGGTCGAGCTCGAGCCCGACGGGATCGACGTCGCTGCGCTCGAGCGTGTGCTGGCCGCCGGCGCCAAGCCAAAGCTGGCGCACATCATTCCCAACTTCCAGAACCCAGCCGGGTACACGCTGTCGGCGGACAAGCGAGAGCGCCTGCTGGCGCTCGCTCGCACGCACGGCTTCACGATCTTCGAGGACGACCCTTACGTCGCTCTGCGCTTCGCGGGCGAGCAGCTGCCCACCATCCTCTCTATGGATGGCGGGACGGTCGTGTATGCGTCGTCCTTCTCGAAGACCGTATGTCCCGGGATCCGCGTGGGCTACCTCGTCGGAGGAGAGAATCTGATCGCCCGGATCTCAAAGATCGCCACCAGCACCTACATCTCGCCAAGCATGGTCTCGCAGGGGATCGTCAACGAGTTCTGCCGCTCGGGCGCGCTAGAGCGCTCGATCGAGACGGTCAAGGCTGCGCTGAAGGAGCGTGCCGGGACGCTGTGCGAGGCGCTGAGCCGCGAGCTGCCCGACGCGCGCTTCGTCGAGCCGCAGGGGGGCTACTTCCTGTGGTTGGAACTGCCCCGAGGAACCGACGTCAACGCTCTGTTCGACGCTGCTGCTCGCCGCGGGGTCCAGTTCGTCAAGGGCTCCGACTTCGTGCTCGACGGCGCCGACGACAGCCTGCGTCTGGCGTACTCGGGTGTAACGCCGGCCGAGATCGATGAGGGTGTCAAGCGGCTGGCCGAGGCCTACGCCGAGGTCAGCTCGAACTCGAGCCCCTCCCACGGCGCGTCGGAAAGCGCCGAGGCGAGCGCCTCGTCGGTTTCGTAGCGGGCCGTCAGCCGGCGTCCCTCACAGCGCACAGTCAGCAGGTCGACGGCGAACGGCCACGGAGCCAACCGGACGCGACCCTCGCCCGCGCCGGTGATCTCGATGTCGACCGGGCCGGCGACGGTCGGGACACCCCGGGCCGTGCGCGGCGCCCAGCCGAGGCAGATCGCGAGCGACAAGAAGTCCCAGGTCCAGATGAGATCGCTGGCCATCTGAACCAGATCGGCATCGAGCCCGTCACGCAACCGGTTCTGAAGGCGGTCCTGCTCCTTCAGGTACTGCCGCACGGCTGCGACGTGATCCAGCTTGCGCCGCCGGTACAGGCGCGAGCCGTGCATCGACACGAGCAGCGCGGCGTAGCGGCTCTGGGTCAGCAACCGCTCGGGCGCGGCGCCCCATAACGCGAGGTGCTCTTGGAGCGGCAGCTCCATGAACGAGTACGGGAGGCCTGTCGCCGGGTCCCGGTCGGGCGCCAGGTCCCAGATCGCCCAGCCGACGTCGTGCTGGTCGGCAGCAAGGCAGACCTCGTCGTAGGGCTCGGGCCGCGGAAACATGTCAGTGCCCCACGCGCGCGCGAGCTGTCCCGAGATCCAGGCGTGCGACGGCTGTCCAATCGCCAGCACGCCGTTGTCGTCTTTCCGCAGGAGCATCGTGAAACCGCCGGGCCAGCTCGGTTTATCACGGGCACGCCGCTTCTGTGCCAAGCGGCACAGAATTAGCGCTGCCGCAACCTACGCTGACACAAGATGGACGCAAGGGACCTGTGCGCCGTCGGCGACGCGCTCGCTGAGGGGTTCGACGGAACGACCAGGCAAATCAAGGAAGTTCATGAAGCCGTCGCCGACCGGTCATTCAGGCTGGCTGGCCAGGCGGGGGGGCCTGCGAAGGCCGCCCACGACACGCTTGCCCGGCGCGTGTACGCGACGCTGCTCAGAGTCGGCCCGGCGGCCATCCGCTCAAGCGCGCTGGCGCTCGGGATGGCGTTTGATGCCGAGGCCGATCGCATTGAAGGCTCGCAGCGCGGACGCGCCGTGGTGTCGGCCTTCAATGGCGTGTTCGGCGACGCGCTCGCCCGGCGCCACAACGGGCTCGCGCTACGGATGTCGGTCAGGGCCGATGGACACGACATCCCGGCCGATCCGCACTCCCTTGCCCAGGCATTCCCGAAGGCCACTCCGAAGCTGGCCTTGTTCGTGCACGGCTTCGGCGAGACTGACGCCTCCTGGCGCTGGTTCGCCGAGGCGAGTTGGGGCGACGCGACGATCACATACGGCGAGAAGCTCCGCCGCGAGCGTGGCTACACCCCTCTGTATCTGCACTACAACTCCGGCCGCACGATCGCCGAGAACGCCGCCGAGCTGTCGGAGCTGCTCGAGGACATCCAGGCGGCATGGCCCGCGCCGGTGCGAGAGACGATCGTGATCGGCCACTCGGCGGGGGGACTGATCGCCCGCGCCGCGATCAGGCATGGCAACCTCGCCGGCGCTCGCTGGGTGCGCAGCACCAGCCACGTATTGGCCCTTGGCACGCCGCGTCACGCGATCGCGGCCGAGTGGCTGTCCCTCGCGTTCGCGCGGCTGCTCGAGCGACTGCCGGAAACCCGGCCGCTTGCGCGTTTGCTGGATGCGCGCAGCGACGGACTCAAGGACCTCGGCGACAACGACAGCGGGCCGCTGCCGCCGTGGGTCGCCGACGTGCGCCTACCTAAGCGCGCGCCTCGAGTTGGGCACTTCAAGCTGCTCAACCATCCGGCGGTCTACGCGCAGATCAGCGCCAGGCTCAGCGACCATAGCGTTCCCTTCCCAGCACGAGCTGCTCGGGGAGGGCGATACGAGCGGGCGGCGAAGGCTCTGCGAGCACCGAAACAGTCTCAGCGACGCTGACCGTCACGGTCGCGCTCTGGCCGTCTGCGTTCACCGTCACGTATCCGCCGTCGTTTGACGCGATCTCGCCCTTAAGACCGGGCTCGATGCCTGCATCCTTCAGGTAATGCAGTAGATCCTCCGCCTCGTTCTCGAGCCTCAGGATCGTAATCTTGGCCCCCCGCGCACAATCGGCAAGGGGAACCCCGGCGATCCGCTCCCCGACCCGGATCGGGTGGCCGTGCGGGCAGGTCTTCGCGTCGCCGACAGAGGCGCGCACATACGCCTCAAACCTCGGTGTCATCGCGTGCTCGAGTTGTTCGGCCTCCTCGTGAACGTCGTCCCACGGGACGCCGACGACATCGGTGAGGAAGCGCTCGATCATCCGGTGTCGCGAGACGATGTGCTCGGCGTGGCGCCGCCCTTCCAGCGTGAAGTCAATCGCACGGCCGGCATCGCGCTCGATGTAGCCGTCGCGCTCGAGGCGCCCCAGCATCTCGTGCACCGTCGGCGCCGAGAGCTGCATCGCGCGCGCCAGGTTCGCACCCGTCATCGGCAGGCCTGCCTCAAAGAGCCAAAAAAGGCTTTCGAGGTACTCCTCCTCGGCTGCCGTCGCATGCTCAGCGGCCATGCGATGATCGTAGCGGCGTGACGCTTCCCCTCAAACCGCCGCTCGAGCCCCAGCTCGCCCGCTCCAAGCCCGAGCTGCCCGACGGCGAGCAATGGTCATATGAGCCGAAATACGACGGCTTCCGGGCGATCGCCTTCGTCGATGGCGACGCTGTGATGATCCAGTCGCGCGGGGCCAAGCCGTTGGGGCGCTACTTCCCCGAGCTGTCCTTCCCGCCCGGGCGGTACGTGCTCGACGGCGAAATCGTGATCGACTCCGACGACGGCGGCCAGGACTTCGGCGCGCTACAGCAGCGGATCCACCCGGCGCTGTCGCGGATCACGATGCTCGCCGAGCAGATCCCGGCCCGCTACGTGGCCTTCGATCTGCTCGCGTCAGACGACCAGTCACTGCTCGAGGCTCCGTTCGCCAAGCGTCGCGCCGCGCTCGAGGAGATGTCCGTAGCTCTAACGCCTGTCACGCGTTCTCGCGAGGAGGCCGAGCCCTGGCTGCTCTCCGGCGAGGGCGTCGTCGCCAAAGACGTCACCGCGCCGTACCGGCCGGGCCAGCGGGTTGGGATGGTCAAGGTCAAGCGCCTGCGCACGATTGACGCGGTCGTCGTCGGCTACCGGCCCGGCAAAGAGGAAGGCACGATCGGCTCCGTGATCCTTGGGCTGTACGACCCGACGGGGAAGTTGCACGTGGTCGGGCACTCGTCGGGCCTGCGGGCCGCCGAGAAGCGCGCGCTCGTGGCCAAGCTCGAGCCCTACGAGACCGGCACGCGGGGCCACGGAGATCCAAGCAGATGGAAGAACGAGAAGGACCTCGAATGGATTGAGCTCCGCCCTGAACTGGTCGTCGAGGTCACCTACGACCACGCGAGCGGCGGCCGGATCCGCCACGGCACGAAGATCCTCCGCTGGCGCGAGGACAAGGCGCCGAAGGAGTGCCTCCTCACCCAAATGACTTGATCCGCGATATCCCGGGTGTGTCGATTCCGGGCGTCCCGACCGAGGTACTCGTCGCGCCCGACGCCTTCAAGGGAACGCTGAGCGCTGCCGAGGTGGCCGCCGCGATCGGGCGGGGCCTGACCGAGGCCGGTGTGCCGGTCGATCTGTGTCCCGTCGCCGACGGGGGTGAGGGAACGCTCACGGTGCTCGCGCGGGCGCTCGGAGCGGAGATCCGGACCGCGACCGTGTCCGATCCGCTTGGCCGTCCCATCGTGGCGTCCTTCGGAATCGCGGGCGATACGGCGATCGTCGAGACGGCCGCCGCAAGCGGGCTGGACCTCGGCGATCTAGACGCCATGAACGCCAGCACATTCGGGACAGGACAGCTCATCGCGGTGGCGGTCGACGCCGGCGCCCGGACCGTGCTCGTCGGCGTCGGAGGAAGCGCGACCACCGACGGCGGGGCGGGGGCGATCAAGGCGCTCGACGGGATCGAAGCGCGGCTGATCGTGCTGTGCGACGTGCGGACGCCGTTCGAGGACGCGGCCCGGATCTACGGTCCGCAGAAGGGTGCGACCACCGACCAGGTGCGCAGACTCACTCGCCGGCTGCACACGGTCGCCCGCCGGCTGCCTCGAGATCCGCGGGGCGTGCCGATGACCGGCGCTGCCGGCGGCCTCTCTGGCGGCCTGTGGGCCGCGTTCGGCGCCGAGCTCGTCGCCGGCGCGCCATTCGTGCTCGACAGGCTGGGTTTCGATGTGCGCCTCAGACGGGCGCGGGCCGTGGTCACGGGAGAGGGCCGTCTCGACTCCCAGAGCCTGGCTGGCAAGGCGCTGTCCGAGGTAGCGGTTCGAGCGCGCCAGATGGGCGTACCCAGCCACGCAATCGTCGGTTCACGCGCGCTCGACACGTTCGGAGCGCGCATTCTCGACTTGCAGGCAGTGCTGGAAGCCGGCACGCTTGCGCAGATCGAGGCGGCCGGCGAAAGGCTCGCCGGGCTGCTGTAAGCCCTCTAATCCTCGGTCAGCGCCGGCGGCTGGGCCGCCTTGTCGGCATGGGGCGGAAGCGCATGCGCTGGCAACTCGATCGGCTCCTCGTCCTCGATGAACGCAACGCGGCAGAAGTCCTCGCCGAACGGCGTCAGGTGGATGCTGCGGCGGACGATCTTCGCGTAGCGGACCGTGTGGACCGCCTCGAGCACCTCGGGCTGGGCTTCGAGCACCTGGTAGGTCAAGGGGTCGCGAATCGTCTCGCGCGAGAACCAGATCATCCCGAGCCTGAAGAGGTTGTTGAGGTAAGAGGGGACGCGCTCTACGTAGCGGCACCCAGCGCGCGCACCGATCATCGTCAGCCCGGGCGCGATCAGGTGTGAGGAGACCATCCCGATCGGACCGCCCGTCCGGATGTCGACCGACGGCTGCGGGCCGTCGAGCAGCAGCAGCCGCAGGACCCGCGCCTCGTCGGGCGCCAGCTCGCTCAGGATCCGCTCGTACGCCGGATGCGCGTCTTCGTCGTGGTACACATCGCGCGACTTGTGCAGCAGCGCGGCGCCTCCTTCGCGCAGCGCGAAGCCGTTGCTGGCACCGTTGGGCTCGGGGCCAGCGCGCGGGCCAGGGAACGGGACGACCTCGGCCGCCTTGCGAGCGACGTCGCCCGCGACGCCTGCGTTACGCAGGCGCTCCTCCAGATCCGCGAACTCGATCATCCCACGAACAATCTTGCGCGCCTCCTCGCGCAAATCGTCGACTAGTTGCGGCGCCGTCGCCGGCGCGACGGCGACCCCGACGAGCCGCCGCGAAGCGCGCAGCGAACTCCGCACCGCCCATTCGGTCGTGTGCAACCAGGCCGACGCGCCCACCCGGAGCAGGCCGGGCAGGGCGTCGATGCCGTCGGGCTCATGGCGCTCGATCGTCATCCGAAGATCCCGAGGTGTATCAGCCCGCCGGCGAGCCCCATCACGCCACCGTGGAGGTACAGCATCCACTCATCCTCCTTGATCGCCGAGCGAAGCATCTCGACGAAGTCCTTTGACGGCAGCTCCTTGGTACGGGCGGCGAACAATTTGCGGATGTTCTCACTCTGCTGGCGACCGAAGTCTGCGTCCTGAAATGGGGTCATCGTGTGCTCGCGCGACTCGCGCGCGAACGCCTCGGTGATCGTGTCGTACTCGCGCGCGCCGACCGCCACGCGGGCGACCCCTCGCAGCGGCCCAGCGGCGCGGTCGATCGCCGGCAGCATCGCCTCGTACAGCATCTGCTCGGTGCGGTCGCCGCGCGGCCCGTTGATCAGGAAGTCGCCGAAGTTCTCCATCGTGATCACATGGTCGGCGATGATCGATGCGTACACCTCGGCGACCTCGTTCTGGCGGCGCAGAAACAGACCGTGGAGCCGGAACGGCCCGATCTTGGTGACTTCAACCGGCTCGAAGATCACCCACATCCCGAGCAGGTTCGTGGACCACCCGACGATGATCCCCAGCAGCGGCAACATCCACCAGTAGGTGACGAAGTGGCTGATCACCGCGACCGGGATTCCGAACAAGAAGCCAAACAAGAACCCGAAGTTGACCATCAGCCGCAGCTCCCTGGCGCCGACGTCCTTGAACACCTTGTTGACCAGCGCGGGGTTGCGGGAGAAGTGGTCGATCACGAGGATCTTCGGGTCGAGCAGCTGGTCGATGTGTCGCCCGATCTCGTCCGTGATCTGACGCATGATGTCGGGTAGCTGCTGCTGGACTCGCTCGTAGAGCGCCTGCTTGGCGCGCGGCGGTAGGTTGGCCCACAAGCCGGGCTGCTCGCGGCGCATCGTCTTGTCGACGATCTGCGGCACCCGCGGCTCAAACATGACCGTCATCTGTTCGGCGATCTTGTCGGGCTCCATCTCCTGGAAGAGCTCGGAAGGGGTGCCGATCTTTGCGATCGCCTTGTCTACCGCGATGCTCCCCATCTTGGCCGCGCGTGCCGGGATGATGCCCTGCCAGCCGACGCCGCCCTGCATGACCCCGGGAATCTCCTGCAGCTTGCGCGGCAAGAGCCGTGAGAGCTCGTAGAGACCTGGGACGGTGAAGCCGTGGAAACGGATCGGGTTGAACAGCATGAGGAGACCCGTCCAGTTGATCAACCAGCCGATCGCGCCGGTGAAGAACGGGATCGTGATCAGCCTGATCCAGTCGCTTGTGCTCATGCAGCGCCTCGCTCCGCCACGCGACCCTACCGGCTGGAGCGCGGCGGCGTGCTGTCGTGTCGCTGCACCGTGGACGGGCTCAGTGCGCGAACGCCTGCTGCTTGTAGTCCGGCAGCGGGTTTGTCAGCGACGTTAGGTACCCGGTCGCGTCGCGCAGGTGCTCGAGCAGCACGTCGGCCATCTCGAGGTTCATGCCTGCGCGCACCACGATGCGCAGCACACTGAGGTCCTGGCGGTTCTCGGGGAACGTGTACGCGGGCACCAGCCAGCCGCGCTGGCGCAGACGGTCGGAGACGTCGAAGACCGTGTAGTTCTTGACGCTCGGATCAAGCGTGAATGCGAATACGGGCAGGTCGCGTCCCTCGGTCAGCAAGCGGTAGGGACCGATCTTGGCGATCTCCGACGACAGGTGGACGGCGACGTCGTGCGCGGTCCGCATGATCTGCTTGTAGCCGTCGCGCCCACGCGAGGCGAACATGAAGTACTGGGCGATCACCTCGCTGCCCGGACGCGAGAAGTTGAGTGCAAACGTCGGCATGTGGCCGCCCAGATAATTGACATCGAAGATCAGGTCCTTTGGCAGGGCCTGTGCGTGGCGCCAGATCGCCCATCCGACTCCCGGGTAAACAAGTCCGTACTTGTGGCCGGACGCGTTGATCGACTGCACGCGCTCCAGGCTGAAGTCCCACTCCAGATCGGGCTGAAGGAACGGGGCGACAAAGCCGCCCGAGGCACCGTCCACGTGCAGGGGCACGTTCAAGCCGCGGTCTGCCTCGAGCTGATCGAGCGCGGAGGCGATCCCGGCCACGGGCTCGTACGAGCCGTCGAACGTAGAGCCGAGCACCGACACGACCCCGATCGTGTTCTCATCACAGTGCGCGACCGCCTGCTCGGCGTCGAGGTGAAAGCGCTCGCCCTCCATCGGGACGAGCCGCGGCTCGACGTCCCAATAGCGGCAGAACTTCTCCCAGCAGACCTGGACGTTGGCGCCCGTGACGAGATTTGGCCGATCGGTTGCTTTGCCCGCGGCGCGCATCCGTTCGCGCCAGCGCCACTTCATCGCCAGGCCGCCCAGCATCGCCGCTTCGCTCGACCCGGTCGTCGAGCATCCGGTCGCGTCGGCCGCCTCCGGCGCGTGCCAAAGGTCGGCAAGGATGTTGACGCATTTGGCTTCGATCGCGGCGGTCTGCGGGTATTCGTCCTTGTCGATCATGTTCTTGTCGGCGGTGTCTGCCATCAGACGCGCGGCCGTCGATGGCATCCACGTCGTCACGAACGTCGCCAGGTTGAGCCTTGCCTGCCCGTCGAGCAACAGCTCGCTCGTGATCCACTCGTACGCGGCTTGGTCGCCGACGCCCTCGTCTGGGAGTTGGTGATCGGGTATCTCGGAGGCTGAGTGCCCTTGGTGTCGAGTCAGCGCCATCGCCAGCGTAGGAATACACGACAATCGCGTGCCGTGCATCGCCGGCGTCTGATCACCTATCTGCTCGCGGGCGCCGCACTGACGGGTATCGCTGTGTTTGCGGTGGTCGAGCTCGCTCCGGCGCCCGCTACACCGGGAACGTACGGGATCGCCACGGCCGGGGGAAACGACGGCGCGAGCGAGGCCGTCGCGAGGTGCCGCGTGGTCCAGGTTCCGTGTCCGGCGGGCCATCTGGAGCTGGCGCCCCCGTTCGCGGGCCGCTCTTCAGCCGCCCTTGCGTTCGCGGCGTTCCGCGACAGGCTGTTGACGCCCGGCGGCCACATGCGGCTGTGGGTCCCCTACGACGCGCTGATGACCTGGGACGTCGCTCACCATAGCTGCGGCGTTTCGCGCTACGCGCTGGGCACGCCGGCGCCGTTCAATGCCGTCGACGGGATTGAGCTCTTCGCCCGGCTGGTGTGGGATGTCCAGGGCGCGCGTGCGCTGGGATTGACCCCGGAGGTCGTGTTCAGCGCGGGCAGCGGAGAGGGCGCGCCCGCCTACCCCGATCCTGGGTACGGGACCGCCGGTCTCGATTACTACTGCGGTGTCCTGGGCGTGATGAGCCGGCTCAGAGCGGCGCTCGGCAATGGTGCGCCGGCCGAGTGGGAGGCGTTCAACGAGCCCGACCGCTACCCCGCCTATACAGGGGCCGCGGGCCCGCTGCAGGCCGCCGAGCTCTGGCTGCTGGCTGAGCGCGCTGGAGAGCGGATCGGCGGCCAGCAGGTGGCGGCTCTGTCGGTCACAGATCCCCAGAGTGCCTACGCCGCCGAGTACGTCCGCCAGCTCGCAGGGCTGTGCAGGGCGCAGTGCGCGTTCCCCCGCTACTGGGCGGTTCACGACTACGACGACCCGACCGCCGGGGGCACGGCCGACCTGCGGACGTTCGAACACATGCTCTCTCTCGCCGTGCGCAAGCACGATCCCCCGGTCTACGTGTGGGTCACCGAAGCCGGGGTCGAGCCAGGCTCTCAGACCCGCTCGGACTACAACCGTGGCGGCTGCCGCGGTCCGGAGGCGGACAACTCGGGAACGCTCGGCGCATGCGTCGACGGCGTTTCGGACGCCCAGCGCCGCGGTGCCCAAGCGTGGCGGAGGCTGCTCTATGTGAGCGCGCCCGGGGTGCGCACGACGCAGGTCTACTGGTTCGAGTTCCAGCTCATCTCAAGCTGGGACTCGGCGCTGGTCGATGCGGGGGGACGCCCGCGCCCCTCCTTCTGCGCGCTCGTACACGGATTCCGTTGCAACGGCGACGCGGACGACTACCTGCTCGACCGGCGGCCGCCCGTCAGTCCGCCACGCGCACAACCAGCTTGCCGACGTTCGCGCCGTCAAACAGCATGTTGACCGCGTTCGGGAGCTGCTCGAACCCTTCAACGACCGTCTCGAGTGGCTCGAGCTTTCCGTCCTTGATCCAGCCCGACAGGTCGGCGACCGCGTCTGCCATCCGGCCGAAGTGGTCGAGCACGATGAACCCCTGCAGCCTGACTCGGTTGACCAGGAGGTTGCCGAAGCTGCGCGGGCCTGGCGGTGGGTCGGCGTCGTTGTAGGCCGACAGCAGCCCGCACAGCGCGACCCTGGCGCGCAGGTTCAGCCGCGCGAAGGCCGCCTCCATGATCGGCCCTCCCACGTTCTCGAAATCGACGTCGATTCCATCTGGCGTGGCGGCCACGAGCTGGTCGTGCCAGTCGGCGGCTTTGTAATCGACCGCGGCGTCGAGCCCAAGCCGCCCGGTCAGGAGCTCGCACTTCTCGGTGCCTCCGGCGACGCCGACCACCCGTGCCCCTTGGATCTTCGCGATCTGGCCGGCGACGGAGCCGACCGCGCCGGCCGCGGCCGACACCAGCACCGTCTCGCCCGCTTGCGGTTGGCCGATGTCCTTCAGCCCGACCCAAGCCGTCAGGCCAGTCATCCCGAGCGCCCCAAGGAATGTGCTGGGCGAGACCCCATCGACGTCGGGAACCGGGAGCAGCGGCGCGGCACCCGACGCCACGACCCAGTCCTGCCAACCGGTCAGCCCCTGAACGAGCTGTCCTTCCCGGTAGTTGGCGTTTTTCGACGCGACGACCCGACCGAGGCCGAGGGCACGCATGACCTCGCCGATCCCGACCGGTGGCAGGTACGTGGGCCGCTCCCCGATCCAGGCGCGGTTGGTCGGATCGATCGAGATGAACTGCGTGCGCA
>Ga0102924_1005896_pt1 | contig 11645 bp, 9 predicted proteins | sample PaiPotPPM11metaG_FD_80116 | JGI IMG/M metagenome (GOLD analysis project Ga0102924, IMG submission 80116) | Iron sulfur acid spring bacterial and archeal communities from Banff, Canada, to study Microbial Dark Matter (Phase II) - Paint Pots PPM... ...
AAACGGAGTGGTCCGTGGCACACCTGCGCCGCGACGTCGATGTCATGGGGGCGGCGATCGAGCGCGTCGAGGAACTCCGAGAAGCTCCCCCAATCCCACGGGAGCCCTTCGTGGAGCGCGGCCCCGGGGATGTCCTCCACCCCTTCCATGAGCTCGATGAGCTGGTCGTGGTCGGACGGTCGCACGGGGGCGAACCCGACGCCACAGTTGCCCATCACGACCGTCGTCACCCCGTGGGAGGACGACGGTGCGGTGTTCGCGTCCCACGTCGCCTGACCGTCGTAGTGGGTGTGGATGTCGACGAACCCGGGGGCGACCAGCGCGCCGTCCGCGTCGATCTCCCGATCCCCCCGGCCGCTGACCCGGCCCACCTCGACGATGCGGCCGCCGCGGACCCCGACATCGGCGCTGCGGGGCGGCGACCCGGTCCCGTCCACGACCGTCCCACCCCGGATCACGAGCTCGTAGTCCATGTCGACCCCCTGTTCGGACCTCACGCTACCGGGCGGCGTTGCGGCCCGGACGCAGCGGGGGCGGGGCCGCGATAGACCGAGGGCCGTGCGGTTCTCCACCGGTGCCCTCCCCGACCACGACCTCACCTACGACGACGTGTTCATGGTCCCCCAGCCCTCGGACGTGGTGTCGCGGCTCGATGTCGAGCTCGCCACCTTGGACGGGAGCGGGACGACGATCCCGATCGTGGTGGCGAACATGACCGCGGTCGCCGGGCGCCGGATGGCAGAGACGATCGCCCGGCGAGGCGGCCTGGCCGTGATCCCCCAGGACATCCCCATTCCGGTTGTCGCCGAGGTGGTCCGGTGGGTCAAGACACGCTCGGTGGTGTTCGACACCCCGATCACCCTCGGCCCGCACGACACCGTCGGTGAGGCCCTCAACCTGTTGCCCAAGCGCTCGCACAACGCGGTCGTCGTCGTGTCCGGGGCCCGTCCGGTGGGGGTCGTGACCGAGGCCGACTGCACCGACGTCGATCGGTACACCCAGCTCGGGTCGGTGATGACAAGCGAGCCGCTGACCCTGCCCGATGACATCGACCCCAAGGACGCGTTCGACCGGCTGTCGTCGGCCCGACACCGGCTCGCCCCCGTCGTCAGCGCGGACGGATGCCTCGTCGGGGTGCTCACCCGAACGGGCGCCCTGCGCTCGTCGTTGTACCGACCGGCAGTCGATTCCGGCGGCCGGCTGCGGGTGGGGGCGGCGATGGGCGTCAACGGCGACGTCGGGGCCAAGGCGGCAGCGCTGATCGAGGCGGGAGCCGACGTCATCGTCCTCGACACCGCCCACGGCCATCAGGTGAAGATGCGCGCCGCGCTGGGCGCTGTGCGGGCCCTCGATCCGCCGGTGCCGGTGGTGGCGGGCAACGTCGTGTCCGCATCGGGGACAAACGACCTGATCGATGCCGGCGCCGACGTGGTGAAGGTCGGGGTCGGCCCCGGCGCGATGTGCACGACGCGGATGATGACGGGAGTGGGGCGACCGCAGTTCAGCGCCGTCCTCGAGTGCGCGACCGCGGCGCGGGCCAGGGGCGCGCACGTGTGGGCCGACGGCGGCGTGCGCCATCCCCGCGACGTTGCGCTCGCCCTCGCCGCGGGCGCGTCGAACGTGATGATCGGCTCGTGGTTCGCCGGCACGCATGAGTCCCCCGGTGATGCCTACCGCGACGAGCAGGGGCGGGTGTACAAGGAGAACTTCGGGATGGCGTCGGCCCGGGCGGTCGCGTCCCGAACGGCGGCGGACACCCCGTTCGACCGGGCCCGCAAAGCGCTGTTCGAGGAGGGGATATCGACGTCTCGGATGTACCTGGACCCCGAACGGCCGGGCGTGGAGGATCTACTGGACCTGATCATCGCGGGGGTTCGCAGCGCCTGCACCTACGCCGGGGCGGCGACGCTCGAGGATCTCCACCAGCGCACCGTCGTCGGCGTCCAGAGCGCGGCCGGCTTCGCCGAGGGCCGCCCCTTGCACACCAGCTGGTAAGCGCCGCCCTTCGTCACACGTTGAAGCGGAAGTCCACCACGTCGCCGTCGCGCATGACGTAGTCCTTGCCTTCGACTCGGGCCTTGCCGGCCGAGCGGGCAGCGGCAACCGAGCCCGTGTCGATCAGGTCCTCATAGCCCACGATCTCGGCCTTGATGAAACCGCGCTGGAAGTCGGTGTGAATCACGCCCGCCGCCTCCGGTGCGGTGTCTCCGGCGTGGATCGTCCAGGCTCGGGATTCCTTCGGCCCCGCGGTCAGGAACGTCTGCAGCCCGAGCGCCCGGAACCCGACGTGCACCAGCTGCACCAGCCCCGACTCGGTCTGGCCGTACCCGGCCAGCAGCTCGGCCGCGTCCGCAGGGTCGAGGTCGATCAGCTCGGCTTCGATCTGCGCGCACACGATCACCGCCTCCGCCGGCACGACCAGGGCGGCAAGCTCGGCCCGGCGGGTGTCGTCGACCAGGCCCGCCTCGTCCACGTTGAACACGTAGATGAACGGCTTGGCCGTCAGGAGATGAAGGTCGCGCAGGTGCTCGAGGTCGACCTCGGCCGCGGCCGCGAAGATGGTCCGGCCTCCGTCGAGGACCTCCCTGGCCTTCTCGACCGACTTGAGGACAGGCCCCAGCTCCGGGCGCATCCTCGACTCCTTGCCCAACCGGGCGATGCGGGTGTCCACGGTCTGGAGGTCGGCCAAGATGAGCTCGGTGTTGATGGTGGCGATGTCGGACGCCGGGTCGATCTTGCCGTCCACGTGGATCACGTCGGGGTCTTCGAAACTCCTCACCACCTGGCAGATGGCGTCGGATTCACGAATCGCGGCGAGGAACTTGTTGCCGAGGCCCTCCCCCTCCGATGCACCCCGCACGATGCCGGCGATGTCGACGAAGGTCACAGAGGCAGGGACGGTCCGCTCACTGTTGTACAGCTCGGCCAGCCGGTCGAGGCGCGGGTCGGGCACCGCGACCACGCCCACGTTGGGCTCGATCGTGGCAAACGGGTAGTTGGCCGCAAGGGCGTCGTTCCGGGTCAGGGCGTTGAACAACGTCGACTTGCCCACATTGGGGAGGCCGACGATGCCGATGGAGAGTCCCACGCCGACGACTATCCCACGCCGGGGACTGTCCCAGCGCGGCGGGCACGGGGCAGACTGTCCGACCATGCCGACGGCCGCCGCCCAGCTCATGCCGGTCCTCTCCTCCCTGCTCGGTGACCCGGTCCCCCTCAACATCGAGTTCTGGGACGGCAGCCGGCTGGGCCCCGAGGGCGGCTCGACCACGATCTGGTTCCGCAGCCCTGACGCGCTACGGCGCCTCCTCTATGCGCCGGGCGAGCTCGGCTTCGCCCGCGCCTACGTCACGTCCGACATCGAGATCGACGGCGACGTCCATGATGCCCTGCGGATCCTCGCCGGTGCGTCTCCCGAACTGGCCATGGGGTGGAAGACCGCACTCGACGTCGTGCGCGCCGTGGTCCGGCTCAAGGTGGTCGGACGTCCCCTCCCCCCGCCCCCCGAGGAAGCCCGCCTGCGGGGCCGGGTCCACTCCCTATCCCGCGACGCCGACGCCATCTCACATCACTACGACGTCTCCAACGAGTTCTACGCGTTGTTCCTCGGTCCCTCGATGACTTACTCATGCGCCCGCTTCACGTCCCCCGAGGCCACGCTCGAGGAGGCCCAAGCGGCGAAGTACGAGTTGGTCTGCCGCAAGCTCGGTCTCCGCTCGGGGCAGCGGTTGCTCGACGTCGGGTGCGGCTGGGGAGGGATGGTGATGCACGCGGCCGAGCATCACGGGGTCCACGCAGTGGGCATCACCATCTCCCGGGAGCAGTACGACATCGCCTGCAAGCGGGTCGCTCGGGCCGGCTTGACCGATCGGGTCGACATCCGCCTCCAGGACTACCGGGTCCTCGCCGGGGAGACGTTCGACGCGATCTCGAGCATCGGGATGGCAGAGCACGTGGGACGCAAGCGGCTCGGGTCCTACTTCGCCACGCTCGCCCCGTTGCTGCGCCCGACCGGGCGGCTGCTCAACCACGCCATCTCCACCCCCAACGGTGCGGCCTATGACCGCCGGTCGTTCATCGCCCGCTACGTGTTTCCCGACGGCGAGTTGCCGGACGTGGCGGAGGTCGTCAGCGGGATGCAGGACCAGGGGCTCGATGTCCGCGACGTCGAGGGGCTGCGAGAGCACTATGCGATGACCCTGCGCCGGTGGTCGGCGAACCTCGAGGCCCGCTGGGACGACGCGTGCCGGCTCGTCGGCCAGCGCCGGGCGCGCGTCTGGAGGCTGTACCTGGCCGGGGCGGCGGTCAGTTTCGAGGCGGCCGAGATCGGCATCCACCAGGTCCTCGCGGTCAAGCTCACCGACCGGGGTGAGAGCGCGATGCCGCTGACCCGCGCCACGTTCATCTGACTGTGGCCGCGATCGCGGCCACGATGCTGGCCTACCGGATCGTGGAGTGGGAGCGGCCGCCTCGCCTGGTCGAGGTGCCCGTCCCCGAGCCCGGTCCGGGGCAACTGCTCGTGCGGGTGGCGGGCAACGGCCTGTGCCACTCCGATCTGGCCATGTCCCAGCTTCCCGGCAGCTTGGCCGAGCCCCTCGGCTGGTCCGTGCCCTTCACGCTCGGCCACGAGATCGCGGGATGGGTTGCCGCCACCGGGGACGGCATCAGCGACGTGGCCGAAGGCCAGGCGGTCGCGTTGGTCTCGCCGGCATCGTGCGGATCGTGCGAGTACTGCATCCGCGGGCAGGACTCGGCATGTCCGCACGGCCTGGTGGGCCGCGGGTACGGGCGCGACGGCGGCCTGGCCGGCTACGTGCTCGTGGACGGGACCCGGGGGGTCATCCCCCTGCTCCACCTCGACCCGGTGGTGGCCGGCCCGCTCACCGACGCCGGCGCCACCTCCTATCACGGGGTGAGACGGGTGCTGCCCCGCCTCGGGCCCGGATCGGTCGCGGTTGTCATCGGAGCCGGAGGACTGGGCGCGTTCGCCATCCAGTTCTTGCGCGCCCTGAGCCCGGCCACGGTCATCGCGGTCGACACCAACGAGGCCCGGCTCGCCTACGCGCGCGAGGTCGGAGCCCATCACGCCGTCAGCGGAGTCACCCGGTCGACGGCCAACGAGTTACGGGACCTGACCGCCGGGCGCGGGGCCGAGGCTGTGCTCGACTTCGTCGGCATCGATCACTCGATCTCGGTCGGCATCCGCACCGTACGCCCGTTCGGCGCGTTCGCCCTCATCGGGTCCAACGGCGGCACCTTCGCCCGTCCCTGGTACGGGGGCCTGCCCCGCGACGCCGACGTCTTCCACTTCCAGGGGTCGTCCATCGCGGATGCCCGCGACGTGGTCGCGCTGGCCGAGCGCGGTGAGATCCGCTGCGACGTCGACCGCTTCACCCTGTCGGAGGTGACCGACGCCTACGGGCAGCTCGACCAGGGGGCCCTGCGGGGGCGGGCCGTGGTGACGCCGGACCGGTAAGGTCCGATCGGTTCGAGGGCGACCGGGGGTGCGGTGAACGCGTGGTGACAGGCCGGGACAAGACGCTCATCACGACCTCGACCCGCGACCGGGACAGCATGCGGGCCGGCCTCGAACGGTGGCTTGCCGGTGTCCTGCCCACCGGGTCCCACCCATCGGTCTCGGACCTCGTCGCGCCGGCCAATGGCCTGTCGAGTGAGACGGTCCTCTTCGACGTCGGGTGGACCACCGACGGGCAGGCCCGCGAGGAGGCCCTCGTGGCGCGGGTCGCGCCGGAACCATCGGCCGTACCGGTGTTCCCCACCTATGACCTCGGGCGCGAGTTCGAGACCATGCGGCGGGTCGCAGCCCACAGCTCGGTGCCCGTGCCCGAGACGTTGTGGTACGAGCCCGACCCCTCCGCGCTGGGAACCCCGTTCTTCGTGATGCGCCGTATCGACGGCGTCGTCCCGCCCGACAACGTCCCCTACTGCCTCGGTCCCTCCTGGCTGAGCGACGCCGCCGGGGCCGAGCAACGCCGCCTCCAGGACGAGACCGTCCGCACCCTCGCCGCGCTGCACGGCATTCCGGACGCGGCCGAGATCTTCGGCTACCTCGACCCCGGCGGCGCAGGGTCCCCACTCCGGCGCCATGTCGAGGCCGCGAAGCGCTACCACAAATGGGTCATGGCCGACACGCCCGCGGGGGTCCGCTCACCGCTCATTGAGCGGGCCTTCGGCTGGCTCGAGGACCATTGGCCCGCGACGGAGTCAGCTCCCACCATCAGCTGGGGTGACGCCCGCATCGGCAACGTGCTCTACCACGATTTCACGCCGGTCGCGGTGCTCGACTGGGAGATGGCATCCATCGCCCCGCCCGAGGTTGACCTTGGGTGGATGGTCTTCTGGCACCGGTTCTTCCAGGACCTGGCCGACACCTACGGCCTACCGGGCATGCCCGATTTCATGCGCAAGGACGATGTGATCGACACCTACCGCGCCGCAGGCGGCACCGACCCCACCGATGTGGAGTTCTTCGTCACCTACGCCGCCGTCCGCAGCGCGACGGTCCTCTGGCGCACCACCGAGCGGCAGGTCCACTTCGGCGATGTCGAGCGGCCCTCCGACCCCGACGACATGATCGTCCACCGGTCGTCGCTCGAGCGGATGCTCGACGGCACCTACTGGTAGCGCAGGTGCAACCGCTCGAGACCATCATCTACGACGAAGACGGCGCGGTGGCGTGGGTGACCCTCAACCGGCCCGAGCTGCACAACGCGTTCAACACGACCATGCAGCGCGAGCTAGCCGCGGTGTGGCAGACCCTCCGGGTCAACGATGACATCCGCGCCGTGGTGCTCACCGGCGCGGGCGAGCGCTCCTTCTGCACTGGCATCGACCGCAGCGAGATCCCCGACAGCGAAGCCACCTACGACTTCGACCCCTACACCTACGTCGACCCCGGCGTGATGATCGGACCGAAGAGCCAAGGGTTGTGGAAGCCTGTGATCGCCGCCGTCAATGGCATGGCGTGCGGTGGCGCGTTCTACCTACTCGGCGAGGTGGAGTTCATCATCGCCGCCGACCACGCCACGTTCTTCGATCCGCACGTCACCTACGGGATGCCGGCCGTGTTCGAACCGATCCTCACGTTGGCCCGGATGCCGTTCGGTGAGCTGATGCGGATGTCGCTGCTCGGCGCCCATGAGCGCATCAGCGCAAGCCGCGCCCACCAGATCGGCTACGTCAGCGAGGTGGCGCCGGGAGCCGACCTACGAGCCGCGGCCCGCACCGTCGCCGACGCGATCGCGTCCCAACCCGCCGCGGCGGTCCAGGCCACGATGCGCACGATCTGGGCCGCTCGCGAGCTGTCCCGCCAGCAAGCCCTCGATCTGGGTAACACGTTCCTGAACCTGGCCACCAGCGCGAGCGCCCTCGCCGAAGGGCAGGCGCAGTTCCGCGGGGGGGCCCGGATCACACCGCGGATCCGATGACCGGCCCGCGGCCGGAGGTGCTCTGGTCGCCGACACCCGAGCAGGCAGCCCGATCGCGGCTCGGGCGATGGCTCGAGGCTTCGGCCTTCACCGGCTATGACGAGGCGTGGCGTTGGTCGGTCGAGGATCTCGGCGGCTTCTGGGCCGCGATGTGGGAGCACTTCGACGTCATCGCCCACGACCCGCCGGTGACGGCCGTGGCGTCGGCGTCGATGCCCGGCGCGCAGTGGTTTCCCGGCGCGACCCTGAACTACGCGGAGAACGTCCTCGCCCGCGCCCCTGCCGGTGACGCGGTGCTGTCGCACAGCCAGACCCGGCCTCCGCTGACCATGAGCGGTGACGAGCTGCGCGACCAGGTGGCGCGGGCCCGCGCCGGCCTGGCTCGCATCGGGGTGGCTCGCGGCGACCGCGTCGTGGCCTACGTGCCCAACATCGCGGAGGCGCTGGTGGCCTTGCTGGCGACTGCGTCGCTCGGCGCGACGTGGTCGTCCTGCCCGCCGGAGTTCGGCGCTCGCGGTGTGCTCGACCGCTTCGCCCAGATCGGGCCCGTGGTGCTGATCGCGGTCGACGGCTACCGCCACCGCGGACGCGACGTCGACCGGCGGGCGGAGGTCGAAGCCATCAGGTCGGGCCTGCCCACGCTGAAGGCCGTCATCTCCGTCCCCTACCTCCACCCTGCCCGAAACGAGGCCGGTGTCGTGCCCTGGGCCGACCTCGTCGCCGACCCGGCCGCGCCCGCGTTCGAGCCCGTGCCCTTCGATCACCCGCTCTATGTCCTGTACTCCTCCGGCACGACCGGGCTACCGAAGCCGATCGTCCACGGCCATGGCGGCATCCTGCTCGAACACCTGAAGATGCTCGCCCTGCACCACGACCTCGGGCCCGGAAGCCGTTTCTTCTGGTACACGACCACGGGCTGGATGATGTGGAACTACCTCGTCTCCGGCCTCGCTGTCGGCGCGTCGATCGTGCTCTTCGACGGCGACCCCGGCTACCCGGACCTCGAGACGCTCTGGCAGCTCGCGGCCACGACCGGGATCACCGCGTTCGGTGTCAGCGCGCCGTTCCTGCTCGCGTGCCGCAAAGCCGGCGTCGACCCGTCGCGCACCCACGACCTGCGTGGCATCGTCGAGGTGGGCTCCACCGGCGCCCCCTTGCCCGCCGATGGGTTCCGATGGGTCTATGAGCGGGTGGGGTCCGGTCTGCGGGTGGCGTCGATCAGCGGTGGGACCGATGTCTGCACCGCGTTCGTCGGGGGCTCCCCCATCCATCCGGTCGTCGCGGGCGAGATCAGCTGCCGGGCGCTCGGCGCGCCGGTGGACGCCTTCGACGACGAAGGGCGTTCGGTCGTCGGCGAGCAGGGCAACCTGGTACTCACCGCCCCGATGCCGTCAATGCCGGTCGCGCTGTGGGGCGACACCGACGGAAGCCGTTACCGCGATGCGTACTACGCCCACTATCGCGGGGTGTGGACCCACGGCGACTGGATCACGATCACCGACCGCGGCACGTGCGTCATCAGCGGCCGGTCGGATTCCACCCTGAACCGCGGCGGGGTGCGCCTCGGCACGAGTGACTTCTACGCGGTGGTGGAGAACATGCCCGGGATCGCCGACAGCCTGGTCGTGCATCTGGAGGATCTCGACGGCGGCCCCGGTCGGCTGCTGCTGTTCGTGGTGCCGGACGCGGGATCGGAGGTGGACGCATCGATGCGCGAGGCGGTGGCCGACGAGCTGCGCCGTCACCTCTCACCGCGCCATGTTCCGGACGAGGTGATCGAGGTGGCGTCGGTGCCGCGGACGTTGTCCGGAAAGAAGCTCGAGGTCCCGGTGAAGCGGATCCTGCAGGGAACCCCGGCCGCCGAGGCTGCGAGCAAGGACGCGCTGTCGGACCCGGCATCGCTCGCGCCGTTCGAGGAGCTGGCGGCCGTCATGGCCCAAACCCGCTCGAGCTAGTCGAGCTCCTGGTCACGCTCGGCGATGTCGCGCGCCACGTTGCCTGCGAACTCCCCGTGGCGCAGCAGCCACAGCAGGTCGGGCCAGTCGTCGGCGCGGGTCATGGAGCACGGCGCTACCCGGTGAACCCGGTGCGCAACCCGCCTCAGCTCACCGCGCGGTAGCGGTCCCGCAAGAGCCGCTTGTAGATCTTGCCGTTGTCCTGGCGCGGCAGGGTTCCGACGAAATCGACCGACCGGGGGCACTTGAAACGGGCCAGGCGCTGCCGGCAGAACTCGACCAGCTCCGCCGCGAGCTCGGGCGTCGCGTCGACGCCCGGCTGGAGCTCGACCACCGCCTTGACCTCCTCCCCCCACTCGTGGTTGGGGATACCGATGGTGGCCACGTCGCCCACCGCAGGATGCTCGAGCAGCGCTGCGTCGACCTCGGCCGGGTAGATGTTGACCCCACCGGAGATGATCAGGTTCGCGGTGCGATCGGTGAGAAACAGGTAGCCATCCGCGTCCACGTGACCGACATCGCCCAACGTGAAGTACATGCCCCGGTACGTCGCCGCGGTCTTGTCGGGATCCTTGAAGTACTCGAACCCGCCTGAGACCGGGACCTTGAGGTACAGCAACCCGGTCTCACCGGGCGGCAGCTGATTGCCTGCCTCGTCGCCGACGATCACCTGCCCGTCGACGGGCTTGCCCACGGTGCCAGGCCGCGCCAACCAGGTGGCCGAATCACAGAAGGTGCCGGCACCCTCGGTGGCCGCGTAGTACTCCCAGATGATCGGTCCGATCCAGTCGATCATCGCCGCTTTGACCGGAGCCGGACACGGCGCCGCACCATGCAGCACGAAGCGCAACGACGACAGGTCGTAGGCCGCCCTCGTCTCCGCCGGGAGCGACAGGAGCCGGTGGAACATGGTCGGAACCATGTGGGTGTGGGTGACCCGGCACTGCTCGATGAGCCGGAGGGCCTCCTCCGGTTCCCACTGCTCCATGAGCACCACACCGATGCCCCAGGCCAGCGGCGCAGCGAGCGAGAAGGCGAGGGGCGCGGCATGGTAGAGCGGGCCGGTGCAGAGGTGGACGTCGTCACCGCCTTCGTCGTAGCCGTAGAGGTTCACCGACACAGCCGCCGCCGGTGGCCGCCGGACGCCCTTGGGCCGTCCCGTCGTCCCCGACGTGTAGAGCATCGAACCTCCGGGCGTCGGATCTTCGATGTCGTGACCGGCTTGGCCGGCGAGGGCGTCCTCGTAGGACTCGAACCCCTCGATGACGCCACCCGCGGCCAGTCGCACCGTCGCGGCCGGGGCCGCGGCGGCTGCGCCCGTCACGCACGCGGCCAGCGAGGCGTCGCCGATGATCGCCCGCGCCTCGCAGTCGGCCGCGATGTAGCCGGCCTCGTCCCCGGTCAGGTGCCAGTTGATGGGCGTGAGCCGCAACCCGCCGCGCAGGCACGCGGCGACCACTTCGGCGAACGCCGGTCGGTTACCGCAGATCAAGGCCACCGCGTCGCCGGGTCCGACTCCTCGCCTCCGGAGGGCTCGGACCAGGCGGTTGGCGTTCGCGTGCAGCTCGGCGAAGGTGCGGCTGCCGCTCGGGCTCGTGATGGCGGCGCGATCGGGCTGACGGGCGGCCCACCAGGCCAGGCCCATGCCCGTGGCGGTGAGCTCCCCGCGTGTCGCAGTGGCCGTGTCCGCGGTCGTGCCGGTCACGCCGGCGTGGCTCCGCGCCGGTGGGCCTCGGCGTCGGGCTCCTTCGGCAGGCCCAGGACCCGCTCCCCGACGATGTTGCGCTGCACCTGGGCCGTACCGCCCCAGATCGTGACCGATCGGGTGGCCAAGAAGTTGGTGGTCCACCGATCGGGGGCGTAGGCCCCGGGCTCGGTCGAAGGCATCACCATCGAGTCGGCACCGCGGATGTTCATCACGATCTCGCCGAATCGCTGCGCGTACTCCGACCAGAACATCTTGTTGATCGAGCTCGCGGGTCCCGGCTCCTTGCGGGCCAGGACCTCCGAGAGCAGCTTGAGGCCCTGGAAGCGCATGATCTCGACGTGGGTGAACGCCCACGCCAGCTGTTGGCGCACGAGCGGATCGTGCTCCCGGCCGTATTTGCGGGTGAGCTCGACTGCGTCCCAGAACTGCTTGGTGTACTGCACGTGCTGGGTGGTGGCGTTCCCGCCGCGCTCGTTTCCGAGCGTGGTCATCGTGACCCGCCATCCGTTGTTGAGGCCGCCGATCACGTTGAAG
>Ga0102924_1005898_pt1 | contig 11642 bp, 12 predicted proteins | sample PaiPotPPM11metaG_FD_80116 | JGI IMG/M metagenome (GOLD analysis project Ga0102924, IMG submission 80116) | Iron sulfur acid spring bacterial and archeal communities from Banff, Canada, to study Microbial Dark Matter (Phase II) - Paint Pots PPM... ...
GGCTGACGAGCGCCTGGGCGACCGCGAGCACCGTGATGCCGACCCGCACTCAGGTCTCGGGCGGCCGCTACCGCGGCAGCTGGCGGCTGGCCAGTGTCCGCGACGTAGGAGAGGGTGAAGCTCGAGCCTGTGCTCTGGCCGATCAGCGCGTGGCCCTCCCATGCGTCGCGGACACTGGCCAGCCGCCAGCTGCCGCGGTAGCGGCCGCCCGAGACCTGAGTGCGGGTCGGCATCACGGTGCTCGCGGTCGCCCAGGCGCTCGTCAGCCCGGCCGTGCTGAGCGCGCGCACGCGAAACTGGTAGCTGGCCCCGTCATGGCCGCCGAAGCTCAGCAAGTGCTGCGTCGTGGCCGCCACCAGCGTCTGCCATCCGTTGCCCGGAGCGCTCGTCTGCAGCGCCTGCACGGCGAAGCTCGCGACGGGCGCTCCGGCAGCGCTCCAGCTGATCGTCACCCTCGGACCGCGCGCGGCGCTCGACGCGAGCGCCGGCGCTGTTAACCGGACGGTTGGGGCCTGTTGGCAGGGGCGATTGAAGACGTCCGTCCCCAGCGAGCGCTCCCCGGGAAGCTGCGCGTACCCCAGATGTGAGAGGCCGAAGAGGTCCTCTACGCTGCGCAGCAGCGTGTAATGGTTATACGGCTGGGCGGTCACGGTGCCGGGCTTGATGCAGGGCGACAGCAGGACCGCGCCGGTAACGCCACCGCCGGGGCCGTTGATCCCCGGGCTCGGGCTGTTGGGACCTGCGATCTCCCCGCAGCACGAGCTCGCGTCGCTCGTCGCGGCCTCATCGAAGATGATCGCCAGCAGTCCGTTCTCCGCCTTGAACGCGGGGGAGTTCACGATCTTCGGCACCCATGTGCGCAGGAAGCTGTCGGCTTGGGGCAGGCCGCCCGGCTGGCCGTTGGGGCAAGGCGAGTCGTGCCCGTCGTTACAGAGGCTGGGTGTGATGAAGACGTAGTTCGGGGTGCTCGTCGCGGTGGCGAGATCCTGGGGCAGCAGACTGAGGTTCACGACGTGGCTGTTGCACAGCGCCGTGTCGTCGATGATCGAGTGGAAGTAGACGAACGGGTTGTGGCGCGTGGCGTACTGGTCGGCGGCGGTCGCCGACTGGGTGCCGTCGGGCTGGTTGGTGCCAGGGTGAGCGCAGACGGAGGCCTCCCGCGACGGCGTCGCGCCCATGCTGTCGTTGTAGCTGCGCCAAGTCAGCCCGGCCGCCGAGATCTGGTCGGCGATCGTCTTGACGTCGGTGGGGAACACGCAGCCGTTGCCCACCGCCTGGCCATAGCTGCCGAGCACGTCCGGCATGAAGTCGGTGAAGATCGGGCAGTCGCCCTGGTTCTGGGGGTTGGGCGCCTGGCCGGAGATCATCGAGATGTAGTTGTCGTTGCTGTTGTGCCCGGTGCCGTAGTAGTTGGGAATGAAGGCTCCCTGCGAGCGCAGCGTCTTTGACAGGTATGGCGCCGGCGAGTTGGGGGCGAAGGTCGTCGACGCCGACTCGTTCTCCTCAACGATCACGAACACGTGACGGACCGCGGGCAGGCCGGCCGCCGAAGCAGCCGGCGCCGTCAGTGCCGGGATCAGCCCGGTGATGCACAGCGCAAGGGTCGGCAGCGCGCGTCTCACAGCGGCACTCCGGGACCGCATGCCCGGCGGGCGGCACGCCGCGCTGTGGCGAGCGCATGCTGGCGCCGGCGTTCCGCGGCAGCCCCGCGCCCGGGTCGCTGCCGGCGCGCGGCGCCGTAACGGGAGGCGGCGCGGGTGCACGTTGCCGACACGTTGATCTGGGTCGACTGATCGCTCGCGAACGTGCGGCTGGCGCCCTGATCGTCGAGCCAGGTGCAGACCGTCTGGATCCCGTATCCGACCGGTCGACCCGAGCCGCTCGCGACCGCCGAGTAGGCATGGCCGGTGCTCGGCTGGGGAGTGAGCTGCTTGTCGAGGAGCACGACGCCCGATGTGTACCGGAAAGTGCCGCCGCATTCGTTTGCCAGCTTGACGCGGACCCGCAGCGGCCCGCTGCGGGTGTCGAGCGCGCCGGGATCGGCGCTGACGCCGACGCTGATCGCGAGCGGCGCGTGCAGGCGCGCGAGGGGGGTGACCGTGATCGTCAGCCGCACCGGGCTGAAGCTGTCGGCGCCGGCGAGCGCCGACGGCAGCGCTCCGACGAGCACTACGCCGAGCACGGCGGCCCGTCCAGTGGTCCTCAAGGGCGCATTCCCAGCTTCGACGGATGACGGAACATCGTCGCGGGCGTTGCCGGGCGATACGTGAAGCCGAGGCGCTCGAGGTAACCGGAGCTCAGCAGGTTCGCAAGATCGTGGGGCTTGGGCCGCTTCGGCTGCCCGGAGCTGGTGGCCGCCGCGTGTGGGGAGCCCGGCGGCACTCCGATCACGGACCCGTCGTCGATCCCGGCGCCGCCCGTGCTCACCGGCGTCGAGCCGGCGCACGAAGACGAGATCACTGCCGGCGGGGTTGGCAGCGCGGGCGGCTGCAGCGACGGCTTTGACTCGAAGTCGAGCGCCGCCGCGATGTTGTTGGCGTACAGGTCGCGGGGCGTCAGCGGCGGGAGCGCGTAGCGGTAGCGGATCATCTTCAGGATCGACTCGAAGCCGTAGATCGAGTGGTCGACGTGTCCGCGCCGGGCATACGGCGAGACCACTACCGCCGGAATCCGGAAGCCCATCTGGCCGAAGTCCTTGTTGACGTCCGAGCTCGGACGCAGATCGGGGACCCGTGGCGGCACGACGTGGTCGAAGAACCCGCCCCACTCGTCGTACACGATGAACAGCGCGCCGCGCGCGTATTGCGGTGAGTCCATGAATGCGTGCACGACATCGGCGATGAACGCCTGCCCGACGCGCACGTCGCCGTGGGGATGCTCGTCGCCCGAGGTGCCCTGGTCTTCCCCGTTGAAGGCGGGGTCCACGAATGACAGCGCCGGGAGCGTCCCGGCCGCGGCCTGCTCGTAGTACGTCTGGACCTGGCTCGAGCGCGCGAGCCCGGCCTGACCCCAGAACGACGACACCGGTAGGTCGGTGTAGTAGTAGTGGTTCGACACGCCAGCCTTCGACAGCGCCGCGAAGATCGTCGTGTCTGGAAAGCCGCCCTGGCTGGCCGGCAGCGTGTTGTCGATCATCCCGTAGGACTGGCCCGCGTGCATGTACTCGCGGTTGGGGTAGGTGGAGGACAGGATCGAGCAGAAGAAGCGGTCGAATGCCGTGAATGCCTTCGCCACGTGGGGTGTGAACGGAAGGTCCTGCTCGGCGTAGTAGCCGATCGAGAAGACGTCGCTCTGGGCGCGCAGGAACCCGTCCATGCGCCCGCCGTCGAGCTCGGTTCTCCCTCCCTCCCAGGAATGGTCGGGGTCGAGGAAGCTGCACCCCTGGTAGTTGTTCACGAGGCGGTGGGTGGCGTGGGTCTGGCCGTGGGCGTCGGTGTACTGGAGGCCTGCTTGGCGCCCGTCGGCTCCCGGGAGCCACCCGAGGTAGTGATCGAAGGACCGGTTCTCCATCATCAGCACGACGAACGTGTCGATCGGAAGGTTGCGCGGCGAGGGCAGCTGCACCTGGCGCTGACGACGGGCCGCCTCGGCTACGACCGTGTTGGGATCGAGCACCAGCCCGGCGCCCGCTGCGAGCCCGGCCGCGACAGCCGTTCGCTGCAAGAAATCGCGCCGGGTGTGGTAGGCCTCGGGCTCGAGTGCGGCTAGGCGCTCGGCCTCGAGCGGGTCCTGGACGTCCACGCGCGGCATCATAGGGACGGGCCGCGGCAGGGGGTGTCGGTTGTGTTACAGCCTCACGGCAGCTTTCAGGGCATCGATCTGATGGCTTTGGTGCTTCAGCAAACCGGCGATGACCTGCTCCAAGTTCCTCTGCCCATCGCAGAATCTGAAACTGCCGGCGGCCGGCACGGCGTCGAACTGCTCGTCAGTGAGGTCAGCCAGGAGGCTGAGGACCTCTCGTCCAGCTGACAGGCGCTCCAGCAACGTATGGAGATCGACGGTTTCTGAGGAGTAGTGACCGCCGGGCGCGCTTTCGTTGTGACCACCGTCGACGTGATCACGAGGCGCGTGGCTACCGGTAGGGCGAAACCGTGGGATCCGGTGAAGGCCATGCCGTCTCCGCGCGTGCGCGTCCGGCGGCTGGCTGGTGGCTTGGAGAAATGTCGCGATTCGCTGATAGCGGCCGGCTGTGTGTGACGCGACCGCGGCGACTGTGCCGTCTCCTAGCTTTTCGCGGCCGGAACAGGGAAGCCTCAAGGCCGACTCGCCGCGCGTGGACAAGAGATCGATCAGCTCGGAGATCTGCCCGTTGGCGGCTTCGAGCAGTTGGATGCCACGTGCGCTCATCGTTTGCGGCCTAGCCGCCGATGACACCGGCGAGGTGAAGCAGTACAAGAACAACGATGACGGCAACGATGCCGGCGGCGAGCAACAGGCCACGGTTCCCCCGGGCAGGCTGCGTGTCGTCGTGATGTTCAGGATGGTTTGGCATGGCGCTCCTCGTGGCTTAGCTGACGTCGCGGCGGTTGGTGGCGATCAATCCGGCGGTGGTGGCCGTGGCGGCGTAGGCGACGCTCAGCAGCGCGCCGAGCGCGGGGGCGATCAGGTATGTCGCGGTTTGTTCCAGGATCGCCCCGGCGATCGCGCCGGCGCTTGCGCCGGGCGCGTACTTGGCCGCTGAGGGAACGCTCCCGATCAGGGTCATCTCAACGAACAGCAGCCAGACGACTAGTCCGACGACCGCGCCGATCTGGTTGCGAACAATCGCGCCGACGCCGACGCCGATCGCGGCCCAGAGCGCGGCCGCGACCGCGCCGCCCGCGAGCAGCTGTGCGTACTCGCCGCCGCTGGGTGCGATCTGGATCCCGCGCGCGGCGAGTCCGGCGCTGCCCACGCCGACGGCAAGCGTTTCGGCGAGCAGACCGAACGCCGCGCCCGCGGTCGCGCTAGCGGCGACCTTCGCGACGATGACCCGCGCGCGGTTGGGCGTGGCGAGGAGCGTCGGGCGGATCGTGCCGTAGCGAATCTCGCTGGTGATCGACAGCGCGCCGAGCAGCGAAGCGAAAATCATGCCAAAGGTCGTTCCCAGACCGAACACCTTCAGCTGGCCCTCGCGGCCACTCAGGTCGTGCGCGGAAAGGCTGACCATGTGCAGTAGCACGATGGCCGAGATCAGCCCGACCATTGACAGCAGCAGCGCGAGGTTCGTGCGCGTGCTGCGCTGCTTGAGTAGCTCGGAGCGCAGCAGCCCGCTCATACCGACTCCTTCGTGGTCAGTGTCAGATAGAGGTCCTCGAGCGAGCGCTGGCCGTCGGTGAGTTGATCCTGGCCGAGGGTCGCGATCAGCCGCCCGCGGTTGATGATCACGACCGCGTCGACGGTCTGGGCGACCTCGGCGAGGACGTGGCTTGAGATCAGGACGGTTCGGCCCTGTTCAGCGAACTGGCGTAGAAACCCCCGCAGCCAGTGAACGCCCTCGGGGTCAAGGCCGCTGGCGGGCTCGTCGAGCAGGAGAAGGTCGGGATCGCCGAGCAGCGCGGCCGCCAGGCCGAGGCGTTGGCGCATCCCCAGCGAGTACGTGCCGACCTTCCGGTCGGCGGCCGTTTGCAGGCCGACGAGCTCGAGCAGCTCCTCGACCCGGCTGCGCTCCACGCCGATCGCGAGTGAGAGCGCCCGGAGGTGGTTACGGCCCGAGCGACCAGGATCAAAGTCGCCTGACTCGAGCACTGCGCCAACCTGGAGAGCGGGGTGTTCGAGCTCTGCGTAGCGGTGGCCGAAGACGAGTGCTTCCCCGGCGGTCGGCCGGGCAAGTCCGAGCAGCAACCTCAAGGTCGTCGACTTCCCGGCGCCGTTGGGACCCAAAAAACCCGTGATCGATCCAGGCGCAAGCGAGAACGTCAACCCCTCTACGGCAACCAACTCGCCGTAGCTCTTGGTCAGCGCGTCAACTGTGACCACCGGCCCGCGGCTGGCCCGCTGCAGGGGTATGTCATCGACGGCGGGGGGTGCCGTGTGTTCGTGCATGGCCGGCCATGATGGGCCACGCACGCGGTCGTGACATCGTCCCGGCGGGGTGTCTCGTACACCCCCGCCGGGGTACGTCGGCAACCAGTTGTGGCGCTAGATTCGCGGTCACGGTGCACCGTCGTCATGCGCTTTTCCTCGATGTTGCCGTGCCGGTCTTTGTCGGTGCGGTGATCGTCGCCGGTACGTTGCTGCACGGCGGCGCGGGCGCCCGGGTGCTCCCGGTGGCTGTTGGCGTCGCGGCGGCGGCGACCCTGTCGGCGCGCCGGCGGGCGCCAGGTTGGACGCTTGTTGTCTCGGGTGCGCTCGTGGCGGTTCTGTTTCACCTCAACCGCCCCGCCGGGGCGGTCGCGGTGTTGGCGCCCGCGGTGGCGCTGTACTCGCTGGCGATGACTCGCGGCCGCACCCAGAAACTGCTCGCCGCGGGTGCGGCGATCGCCGCCGTTATCGTCGCCGACGCGCTGCATTCCGGGCGCCCGACGATTCTGCAGACGCTCGGCCACGTGTTGCTGGTGGCGATACCCCTGCTGGCAGCCGAGGCGATCCGGACGCACCGCTCCTACTTGTCGCTGCTATCGGAGCGGCTCGATCTCGCCGAGCGAACGCGCGAGCAGGAGGCGCAGAGGCGCGCCGAGCAGGAGCGGATGCGGATCGCGCGCGAGCTGCACGACGTCGTCGCCCATACGCTGACCACGATCAACGTGCAAGCCGCCGCCGCGGCCGAGCGTGTCGAGCCTGGGGACGCGCGCAAAGCGCTCGAGACGATCGAGGATGCCAGCCACGAAGCGATCGGGGAGCTGCGAGCGATCCTCGGTGTGCTGCGCGACCGCGACCAGTCCGACGCTCCACGCACGCCTGCTCCCGGCGTCGAGAACATCCCTCAGCTCGTGCAAACCGCCCACGACGCAGGGCTGGAAGTGAAGCTCGAGATCACCGGGGAGCGACCATCGCGCCTGTCAGACGCCGTGTCCCTCGCCGCGTACCGGATCGTGCAGGAGTCGCTCACGAACGCCCACCGGCACGCCGCAGGCGCGGCCGTTCGCGTCGACGTTGCATTCGATGCCGCCCGCCTCTCGATCGCCGTTGAGAATCGCGCGGGCTCCCGGTCGAACGGGCACGGCGCCCCGCCCGCCGGTGTAGGAATCGCCGGGATGCGCGAGCGCGCGTCCGCGATCGGCGGAGCACTCCGTGCCGGCCCAACCGAGGACGGGTTCCGCGTTCAGGCCGATCTGCCGTACGAGCTGAGCAGATGATTCGTGTGCTCGTCGCCGACGACCAAGCCGCGGTCCGGGAGGGGTTCGCTGCCCTGATCGAAGCGCAGGAGAACATGGTTGTCGCTGGTCAGGCGAGCAACGGTCGCGACGCCGTTGACCTCGCCCGACGCGTGTTCCCGCACGTGATCCTGATGGACGTCCGGATGCCGGTGCTCGACGGCCTCGAGGCCACCCGGCTCATCTGCTCGGACCCGACGCTCGAACGCACGCGCGTGCTCGTACTGACCACGTTCGATCTCGACGAGTATGTCTACGCGGCGCTACGCGCCGGCGCTAGCGGCTTCCTGCTAAAGGACGCCCCGCGCCGCGAGCTGCTGCACGCGATCGAGGTCATCGCCGCCGGAGACGCACTCATATCCCCGCGGATCACCCGCCGGCTGATCGCCGAGTTCGCCGCCCGCCGCGACCCGCAGACCACGCCGCCAGAGCTATCCGAGCTCACCGGCCGCGAGCACGACATCCTGCTGCTCGTCGCCCGCGGCCTCAGCAACGCCGAGATCGCCGGCCGGCTCGTGATCAGCCCCCTCACCGCAAAGAGCCACGTCCGCAACATCCTCCAAAAGCTCGACTTACACGACCGCGCCGGACTCGTCGCGCTCGCCTACGAAACCCGGCTCGTAACGCCCGGCGAGAACGACTGAACCACGAGCCGCGGCATCCGTCTGCAACCGCGTCGGCAGGGCTAACCGGCCCCGCCCCCTCAGACCAGCCGCGGGGGTAGCATCCGGGGCAGCCCGAACTGCGGGAACACGCTGCTGTCGGCGAAGAACGTGATCTCGGCGATGCGGTCGCCTGCGAGGGTCAGGACCATCATTCCGTACGGGCGCGCGATCTCGGTGTGCGGGCAGGGGAAGTACGCCCCGAAGGCGGGCTGGCCGTTGGCGCGAGTCGGAACCAGCCGCAGCGGCGCTCCGCGGTTGAGGGCACGATCCCGCAGGAAACGCCCGATCGCCTCGGCTCCCTGGTACTCGTAGGGCTGTGGCGGCATCGTCACCCAGGCGTCGTCGGTCAGCAACGCCACGACCGCATCGATGTCTCCCGCCTCCACGGCGTCGGCGAACCGACCGACCAGTTCGCGCTCGCGTCGCGAGCCGGGCAGCGGGGCACGGTGGCGGGCGGCCGGCGGGCGGCCGTCAAGCGACGAGCGGGCGCGAAGCAGGAGGCTGTTGACGGCGGCCTCGCTGAGCTCGAGCATCGCGGCCACTTCGGCGGCACGAAAGCTCAGCACATCGCGGAGGACCAGGACGGCACGCTGGTGCGGTGGGATGCGCTGGAGCCCCGCCACAAACGCAAGCGCGATCGCCTCCTTGGTCTCGTAACGAGCGTCGGGGCCGGGCGCCTCGTCAGCGATCCGCTCCAGGAGCACGTCGGGGTAGGGCTCGAGCCAGATCGGTTCCGTCATCCGGGTCGGTTCCGGGAATTCGGGCATCAGCTCGCCGCTCGCCGGGCGCCGGGAGCCTGCACGCAACGCGTCGATGCTGCGGTTCGTTGCAATCCGGTACAGCCAGGTGCGGATCGAGGCGCGTTCGCCGAACTCGCCGAGCCCTCGCCACGCGGCCAGCAGCGTTTCCTGGACCAGGTCCTCGGCGTCCTGGACCGAGCCGACGATTCGGTAGCAGTGCAGTTGCAGCTCATGCCGGTAGGGGTCGGTCAACTCGCGGAAAGCGTCCTCGTCGCCGGCGCGGGCAAGCTCCAAAGCGCGGTCGGGCACGCTCAGATCCTCGCATCGGGCGCGTTGGTTGTCGGCATCACATAGGTACAGACGCTCGCGCGGCCGGAAATTCGCCGCTCGGTTTCAGGTCGTACCGACGCCTGCTCAGTATGGGCTCGAAACAGCGCTGGGTATTGGGGCTGGCCTCAGCGGCTCGGAGAACCATCGCCTGCCTGACCGGAATCGGCCGACGAATTTCGGGGGCCGCGAGCGTCCGTACCTGTGATGGCAACCAACGACCGGCCCTCCGCGGTACGCGGACGGTCGTATCAATCGGGAGGGTGTATGACAATCGCAGATAAAACAGTTCTGGTTACGGGCGCCAATCGCGGCATCGGACAGGCGCTGGTCGAGGAAGCCCTGAGCCGAGGAGCGAAGCGGGTGTATGCCGGTACGCGCCAACCCCTGTCCCATCCGGATGGGCGCGTCACGCCCCTGACCCTGGACGTGACCGACGCGGCCCAGATTGAGGCAGCGCTCGAGCGGGTCGAGTCTCTCGACATCCTGATCAATAACGCTGGCATCGCGCTCTACGATGACCTCAGCGATCGTGCCGCGCTCGAACAGCACCTGGCAGTCAACCTGTTCGGCCCGTATGCGGTGACGCAGGCTTTCCTCCCGTTGCTGACCGAGTCTCGAGGAGCAATCGTCAACAATGTGTCGGCGGCCGCCTTCGCCTCGCTGCCGATGGTTCCGGCGTACTCAATCTCAAAGGCGGCCGCTTTCTCGCTGTCATCGTCGTTGCGCCCTCTTTTGAGCGGACGGGGCGTGACGGTTCACGCCGTTCTGACCGGGCCCGTGGACACCGATATGACACGAGGGTTCGACATCCCGAAGGCGTCTCCGGAGTCCGTCGCGCGAGCCATCTTCGACGGAGTGGAGAAGGGTGAGGAGGAAATCTTCCCGGACCCCTTGTCAGCGACCCTGGCCGAGAGTTGGCGCAACGGTGCGGCCAAGGCGATGGAGCGTGAGAACGCGGCGCTCGTACAAGCGGAGCCCGTCGTCGCGCCATGACGAGCGCGAGGCGCCGAGCGACGGCAGCCGTGTTGACGGCGACACTCGGGCTCGCCGCGGCGTCCTGGGTCCTCGCGGTCCGGCAGATGAACGGGATGGACATGGGCGTCGCGACGCAACTCGGCTCCTTCACGTTCTTCCTCGTCCTGTGGGTCTCGATGATGGCGGCGATGATGCTGCCCGGCGCGGCTCCCGCCGTCATGAGCCGCGCTCACGCCGGTGGTCGTGTGCGCTCGATGGCGCTCTTCGTCGCGTCCTACCTTGCCGTCTGGACCGTCGTGGGCGTCGCCGTGTATGCGCTTTACCGGCCCCACGGGACCTTCGTGGCCGGCGTGGCCGCGATCGCGGCCGGTGTCTACGAGTTCACGCCGCTGAAGCAGCACTTCCGCCGGCGCTGCCGGGAGCGCGTCCGCTCTGGGTTCGATTTCGGGCTCTGCTGCGTCGGCTCGAGCATCGGACTGATGCTGATGCTGGTCGCGGTGAGCGTGATGAGCGTCGGCTGGATGTCGGTGATCGCCGTCCTCGTCCTGGCCCAGAAGCTCCTGCCCGCGAAAGCCGCCGTCGATCTGCCATTGGCGCTGGCGATCGTCGGACTCGGACTCCTGATCATGATCGCGCCGTCGTCGGTTCCCGGGCTCATGCCACCGATGTGAGCCGTGATCCGGCGCGCGCACGCCAAGCTGTGTAACGACAAAAGGAGAAGAGCAATGACCGATCACAAGACCGGAACGCGTGAAGAGTGGCTTGCGGCCCGGGTGGAGCTGCTCGAGGCCGAGAAGGCGCTGACACGGCGAGGCGACGAGCTGGCGCAGTGGCGGCGGGAGCTGCCGTGGGTGCGAATCGACAAGGAGTACAGCTTCGAGACCGACGAGGGCACGGCGTCGCTCGCCGATCTGTTCAGAGGACGCTCGCAGCTGCTCATCTATCACTTCATGTTCGGGCCCGAGTACAGGGCAGGGTGTCCGTCGTGCTCGGCGATCGCGGACGGCTTCAACGGCTCCGTCGTCCACCTCGCCAATCACGACGTCACGCTCCATGTTGTGTCGCGGGCTCCGCTGGCGAAACTGCAGGCGTACAAGCAGCGGATGGGCTGGGGCTTCCCGTGGGCGTCTTCGTTCGAGAGCGACTTCAACCACGACTTCGGCGTGACCCACACCGAGGAGGAGTGGAAGTCGGGAGCCACCGAGTACAACTTCCGCACGGTGGACTTTCGGCCCGCCGAGGAGAGCTCCGTGCTCGCCGAGTTCGCCTCGAGGGTTGGAACGGACTTCGCGACGTACAGGCGGGAGGGGCCAGGTGTGAGCGCGTTCGCGCTCGAGGACGGGGTCGTCTACCACACCTACTCGAGCTACGAGCGCGGGGTGGACGCCATCTGGGGGATGTACCCGTGGCTCGACCGCGCGCCGCTCGGTCGCAACGAGACCCCCTTCTGGTGGCGCCGCCACGACGAGTACGGCAGCACGAACGCCTCAGGCCAGTCTGCTCAAGAGATAGGACACATCGATGCGCCAGAACACAATTCTCGACTCGGCCGCTCAGCGGCTGCGTGAGCTTCACCAGATCGGTCGACCCCTGCTGCTCGTGAACGTCTGGGATGCGTCCACCGCCCGGGCGGTGGA
>Ga0102924_1005901_pt1 | contig 11639 bp, 11 predicted proteins | sample PaiPotPPM11metaG_FD_80116 | JGI IMG/M metagenome (GOLD analysis project Ga0102924, IMG submission 80116) | Iron sulfur acid spring bacterial and archeal communities from Banff, Canada, to study Microbial Dark Matter (Phase II) - Paint Pots PPM... ...
CTTCCCCACAGGCCTGCCCATCGGCACCTGCCAAGACGCCCTCGACACCGCCTGCGGCCTGTACCTCAACGACCCCACCGCCTGGATCTGACCCCCGACGAACTTACGGGCACGACCACTTAGCCACGGGACGGGCAGCACGGTCACGTATCCGGGTCCTGGTCGCCCGGGTCGGCGATCTCGATGATGTGAAGTGGCTCGTCCAGGTCGGCCGACGGCTGGCGCCATTTGCTCGCGTCGAGGGTGAGGATCGGGCAGATCGCCGCGTCTGCGATCGCGGCGGCGTGCGCATCCCACGTGTCGAGACCGGTCCTGGCGATGATGCCGGCGAGCCTGGTGGCCTGTTCGGCGCCGCTGAGCGGCGCTCCGGCGGTGGCCTCGAGGAGCTCGACGCCTGCCAGCAGGTCGTCGGATTCGTCGTTGCGGGCATCAAGGGAGGCCCCGGCAATCGCGAGCGCCGGGATGACCAGGGGCTGGCTGCGGGCGTCATAGGCCTGGATCAGGCCGATGATGTCGGCGTCGCCGCGGGCGACCGCGCTCAGCACGCTGGTATCGAGGATGAGCGGCGTGCCGGGGCGCCGCTCAGGAGGCGAGCTGGCGGTCAACGTGGGCCATCATCCGGGCCACCCGGCCGGGGTCGGCCTGGTCGCTCATGGCCTTCCAGAGGCTGCGCCGGTGCCGGTCGCGGGCGGCTTTTTCCGCCATCGCCTCGTTGAAGGCGGCTGAGACAGAGCCGGCGTGGCCGGCTTCGACGAGCTGCTCGGCGTACGAGGAGAGGTGGGCGTCCACGGTGATGGTGAGCCGGGTCTTACGGTCGCTCATACCCGGATCATACTCCTGCCCTCTAGGCCTGGTCACCTGCTGGGCGACCGGAAAGCCACCCGACGGTGGTTCGACCAAGACCGTCGGATCGTGTTATCCGGCGGCCGGCGGGTGTCGCTCGAAGCCGATCTGGGCCTGCGCGTGGACGAATCCCACCTTGCGGTACACGCGGATCGCGACGTCCGCCGGGTCGGCGACGATGACCAGCGTGCTCGCGTCGGCGGCGGTCAGCGCGTGCCGGCCGGCGTGCCAGACCAGGCTGCCCGCGAGTCCTTGGCGTCGCGCGCTGGGGTGGGTCTCGACGTTCTGATAACGGGCCAGGCCCGTCTGGCCGGTGATGAGGCCGAGCTGGGCGAGCAGCCGTCCGTCGAGGAAAGCGCCGAACCAGGACCCGTGGCCGGCTTCGGTTAGAGCGCGCTCGGCCGCGAGCCGGGCCCGGAGGAACTCAGGTTCTTCGCCGGGCTCGCCTGCATTGACCACGGCCCGCAGCTCCGCGGCCTGCCGCCAGTCGTCGTCGCCGGACAGTGTCCGATAAGTGGCCCCGGTGTTGGGATGGGGCGGGGGGTGCACGTCGGCGGCGGTCAGCACGGCCAGCCGCGTCATCCGGAACCCGGCCGCGATCAGCTCGCGCGGATCGACCGCGTCGGCCTCGGTAACGTCCACGCCCAGGGCCACGTGGCTGGCGCCGGGGAACTCCGCGCCGAACCTGGCCAGCCATTCGGCGGCCTGGCCAGGGCGCGGCGGCGCGGCCAGCAGCAGGAAGTTGCCCCACCAGAAGGTCGGATTCTGCGGACTACGGATGACGAGACAATCGCCGCGATCCTCGGTCTGGCTGCCCTCGAGAACCCGGATCGTCAGGTCCGTACGGTAGCCAAGGGAGCGGACGTCCACGCTGGAGAGCGTAGTGCGCACGCGATCATGTCGCGGCCGGTCGGGTGCGACGGGCGGCTACCTGACTCGCGCCCGGCCGTTGCGGGTGGCGGGCTGGCCGTCGCGGGCCGTCTGGGCGTCCGGGACCAGGGCCGATCCGGCTTCATCGTGCACGTAACGGCCGCCGCGCAGCAGGGAAGCGAACGCCGCGATGACCAGGACCGCCATCGCCATGCTGAACACGATGACCAGGCCGTGGTGGAACGGCCCGGAGATCAGCTGCGGGAAGAACTGCTTGCCGGTCAGCACCGCGGCCTGGCCCGGTGGCAGGTGGGCGAGCACGCCCGTGGGAGCGAGGAGCTGGTGCACTGGGTTGTAGCCGAGGAATGCGGCAAAGAGGCTGGCCACGGGGGGTGCCTGGCCGATCTGGTGCGCGATCGCGTGCGGCACACCGTGGACGCTCAGGCCGTGGGTGAGCGTGGTGGGCAGCGTGCTGGCCAGCCCGGCGATCATCAGCGAGAAGAAGATGCCGATGGAGAGCACGAAACCGGAGTTCTGGAACGTGGCGAGCATGCCGGAGGCCGCCCCGCGCTGCCGCGCCGGGACGCTGTTCATGATCGCGGCGGCGTTCGGCGCGGAGAACAGGCCCATGCCGGCCCCGGCCACGAAGATCAGCCCCGCGAACGCCAGGTACCGGAAGTCGGTCGGCAACAGCAGCAGTCCGCCGAACGCCGCGGCCGAGACCAGCAGCCCCCCGGAGGCGAACGCGCGGGCTCCGTGCTTGTCGGACAGCTTGCCGGACAGCGGCCCGGAGATCACGAAGCCGAGCGTCAGCGGAAGCAGGTAGATGCCCGACCACAGCGGCGTGTCCTTGAAGTTGTAGCCGTGCAGGACGAGCCAGATCCCCTGGAGCCAGATGATCAGCATGAACTGCAGGCCGCCGCGGGCGATGGCGGCCAGCAGCGTGGCGCCGTTGCCGGCCGCGAACGCGCGGATCCGCAGCAGCCTGAGGTCGAACATCGGCTGGCTGACGTGCAATTCGATGAAGCAGAACGCCACCAGCAGCGCGAGGCCGCCGAAGATGCCCGTCAGCACCATGGGGTTGGTCCAGCCCATGCTGTGCCCCCCGTAGGGCTGGATGCCGTAGGTGATCCCGGCCAGCAGGCCGATCAGGCCCACCGCGAACGTGACGTTGCCCAGCCAGTCGATCTTGGCCGGGTTCCTGGCCCCGATCTCGCGCAGGCTGCGGTAGGACCAGATCGTGCCGATCACGCCGATCGGCACGGACACGATGAACACCAGGCGCCAGTCCACCGCGGCCAGGATGCCGCCCAGGATCAGGCCGATGAACTGGCCGGAGATGCCGGCCACCTGGTTGATGCCCATGGCCATGCCGCGCTGGTCGGCGGGGAAGGCGTCGGTCAAGATCGCGGGGGAGTTGGCCATGAGCATGGCCCCGCCAACGGCCTGGATGACCCGGAAGCCGATCAGCCAGAGTGCCCCGCCGGGCCCGGTCAGCGGGTCGAACGGCAGCGCCAGGGCGCCGAGGCCGAAGACCGCGAAGCCCATGTTGTACATGCGGACCCGGCCGAACATGTCGCCGAGGCGGCCGAGGGTGACGACCAGGACGGCCGACACGACCAGGTAGCCCATCAGCATCCAGAGCAGGTAGCTGACGTTCCCCGGAGTCAGCGGGTCCAGCTTGATCCCGCGGAAGATGGCCGGGAGCGAGATGATCACGATCGAGGCGTTGACGGTAGCGGCCAGCATGCCGAGCGTGGTGTTGGACAGGGCGATCCACTTGTAGCGATCGTCCCGTTCCAGGTCCTCGGCCACCCGCAGCCCCTCTCCCGCGCACTTATTTGCTTAGACCAAACTAACAGCCGATCAAGGCCGGCGAAACTGCGCGCCCGAGGGCGCGGCCGGGGGAGCGGAGTCTTGTTATCTTCAGGGTGTGAACTCCCGTCCCGCGCCCCGCGATCTGCGTGCCTCCGACGCGGACCGCGAGCGGGTGATTTCGCTCCTCACCCAGGCCGCGGCGGACGGCCGGCTGACGCTGGGCGAGCATTCCGAACGGGTCGAGAGCGCCTGCGCGGCCCGGACGCTCGGCGAGCTGGCCGTGCTCACCGATGACCTGGCCCTGCCCTCGGGCCAGCCGATCCGGCTGGACACCAGGAAGCCGATGGGGGTCATCTTCGGGCGAGAACGCCGCGAGGGACGCTGGGTCGTGCCGGAACGCCTCGCGGTGACCGTCATGCTCGGCGAGGTCGTGCTGGACATGCGCGAGGCCCTGCTGCAGAGCAAGCGGGTCACCCTGTACGCCACGATGCTGGGCGGGACGCTGCAGCTCATCGTGCCGGACGAGGTGGCCGTCGAGATGACCGGCACGGCCGTGCTAAGCCGGCGGAGCGGGCCGGGGGGTGCGCGGTCGGCCAGCCCGCCCGGGTCACCGGACTCGCCGGTGATCGAGGTGCGCGCGCTGGCCCTGGGCGGCCGGGTGAAGGTCATCCGGCCCAAGCGGTCCCGGTGGCGCGGCGCGCTCAGTCGCCGTCGAAGTTGACCGCGCTGTAGGCGCTGAGCTTCCAGAGCTGGTGCTCGCTGTAGATGTTGCGCAACGTCCCCGAGCGCGCGCGCATCACCAGCGAATGCGTGGCGGCCCCGCCCGACCGGTACCGCACGCCGGCCATCAGCTCGCCGTCGGTGATCCCCGTGGCGGCGAAGAACGCGTCGTCGGACGCGACCAGGTCGTCGGTGGTCAGCACCCGGTCCAGGTCATGGCCCGCGTCGATCGCGCGGTCACGCTCGGCATCGTCGCGCGGCGCGAGCTTGCCCAGGATGACGCCGCCCAGGCACTTGATCGCGCACGCGGCGATGATGCCCTCCGGGGTGCCCCCGACGCCCAGCAGCAGGTCGATGCCGGTGCCCGCGCGCGCGGCCATGATCGCGCCGGCCACGTCCCCGTCGGTGATGAGCTTGATCCGCGCGCCCGCCGCGCGTACCTCCTCGATCAGGGTCTGGTGGCGCGGGCGGTCCAGGATGACCACCGTGACGTCGTGCGGGGAACACCGCTTGGCCCGGGCCACGGCCAGGATGTTCGCGGCGGGGGTGGCGTCGATGTCCACCAGCTCGGCCGCGTCGGGCCCGGTGACCAGCTTGGACATATAGAACACCGCGGACGGGTCGTACATCGACCCGCGGGCGCTGACCGCGATCACCGAGATCGCGTTCGGCATGCCGTTGGCGGTGAGCCGGGTCCCGTCGATCGGGTCGACCGCCACGTCGCAGGCCGGGCCGCTGCCGTCGCCGACCTGCTCGGAGTTGTAGAGCATGGGCGCGCGGTCCTTCTCGCCCTCGCCGATCACGACCACGCCGTCCATGGACACCGTGTTGATCAGCAGCCGCATCGCGTTCACCGCGGCCGCGTCGGCGCCGTTCTTGTCGCCGCGGCCCACCCAGCGGGCCGCGGCCATGGCGCCGGCCTCGGTGACCCGGGCCAGTTCGAGCGCGAGGTTCCGGTCGGGGGCGTGCCGGGCGGGCGGTGCGGGCGGGCTTGACATGATGAAATCTTATGCACCGGGTATGCCTGCTGGCCGGCGTAGCCTGGAGCCCTGACGCCCGGGTCAGGAAGGAAACTGCGGAGCCGCATGACAACAGACCAGGCCCAGCCGGTCGCGAGGGCGTCCGAGCGCGGGGCGGCGACCCGGTCCGCGCTGCTGGCCGCCGCGCGCGAGGTGTTCACGACCGAGGGCTACGCCCAGGCCGCCGTGACCGACATCGTCAACCGCGCGGGCGCCAGCGTCGGCAGCCTTTATCACCACTTCTCCGGCAAGGCCGACCTGTACCTCACGCTGTACGAGGAACTCAACCACGACCAGGCCGAGCGGACCCGCCGCGCGGTCCGCCGGGCCCGCGACGCGGGGACCACCGACCCGCACCAGCTGTTCCTGGTCGGGGCGCGGGAGTACCTGAACGTCTGCATCGCGCAGCCCGAGCTGTTCCGCCTGTTCGTCCAGGGGGACGGGCCGCCCGGCTTCGATCTGGTCCGCCGGCAGCGGCTCGCCGACTGGATGGCCGTGAACACCGAGTTCTTCGAACGCAGCGGCGAGCCGCTGGACGAGGCGGTCGCGATCGTGATGACCGGGGCGCTGGGGCTGTGCGCCGCGGAACTGGCGCTCAGCGCGGACGCCGCGCGCACGCGTAAGATCGCCGACGGGGTGCTCGAGGTGCTGGCGCGTCTGGAAAAGCCGCGGCCGTAAGCGTTCAAAGATCTGAATTCAGAACGGTGCGTCCGCGTCGTGGCCGCCCTCACGCTGGGCCATGGCCTCGGCCAGCCTGGCCCGGGCGCCCTCGAGCCACTCGGTGCACACCGCCGCCAGGCGCTCGCCCCGCTCCCAGAGCTGCAGGGACTGCTCGAGCGTCAGGCCGCCCGCCTCGAGGCGCTTGACCAGTTCGGCCAGCTCATCGCGGGCCTGCTCGTAGGGCGGCCGCTTGGCCTGCGGCGGGGACGGCGCGTCCCGCGCGGCCTCGCCGCCTTCGGCTGCCGTCACGGTCTCACAGCGTAGTGCACCGGCGACGACCCGGCAGTCCGCCGGGCCCGGCCCGCAGGTCGCCCCGCGGCCCGGGCCCGGCGGAAATCACTCGTACGAGATCATCACTGGCTGTGGCGCTCTTGTCATCGTCTGCGACGGGTCCAGCATCGGCTGGTCCTTGACGAAGAAGTTCTTCCACCCGAAGGGCACCCCGTGCGGCGTGGTCGAGGTGACCGCCTCCCACGTCTGCTGCTTCATGGCCGGGGTGCCCTGCCCGTCCATGTCCATCACGACGGCCAGATCGTCCTCGTGGGTGTCGAGGGCTTGCAGGTCAGCGATCTCCCCGAGCTTGAACTCGTGCAGCACCAGGAGCTTCTGCGGCAGGTTGTACTCGGCCGTGAGCTGGGCGAGCCAACTGACCACGCTGTTGACCTCGGTGATGCTCACGCTGCCGATCTGCTGCAGCGGCAACTGCCCCGCCTGCAGCTTCCACTCGGGGTCGAGGGCCAGGCCGACGTTCGGCAGTTTCAGCAGCGGTTCGTAGACCTTGGCCTGCGTGAGGAAGTTCGCCCGGCCGGGCTGCAGGTCGAGGATCACGTACAGGCCGGCGGCACTCGCGGCCTGGACCCAGGGCTGCAGCTCGGAGATCGGGGTCTCGGCGGAATAGGTGCCGTCGGGCCCGGCCGCGGCGGTCGCCACGGTGGTGATGATCTCGAACGCCGGTACCACGGCCGACTTGCTCAGCTTCTGGTAGGACGCCGCCAGCCGCTTGATCCGGGCGACGCTGGCGCTGATGCCCTGCTCGCCGAGGGCGCCGAGGGACGGAACCCCCGGGTGGCCGTAGAGCGCGACGAGCCGGTGCATGGGCACGACGTCCTGCCCGCCGCCCGGCAACTGGACGCCCGTCATGACGACCCCCAGCCTGGAGTCCAGCCGGCTCGCCGGCCCGAAGCCGCTCCCCACCGCGATGACCTGCCGGGGCCGGGCGGCGTCGAGCGCGGTGATCGCCGCCGGATCGGCCCGCGGGTCGTAGCCGTGCACCGGTACGACCTCGGCGCCGGCCGCCTCCGCGGTGGCCGTCGCGGCCAAGGTGTCGGCCGAGCCGCCGGAGGACACCAGGACGACGACGTGACTGCGCGGCTTGGGCTGGGGCATCGTCGCCAGCCCGCCCGGGTCGGTGGTCACGTGCGCCCCGGGCATCTCCGCCGAGAGCTCGCCGGTCGTCAGCCCGACGGCGAGCACGCTGCGCGGACGCAGGCCGCTGATCTCCCGCAGCGCGGCGACGGTGCTCGCGGACGCGGCCTGCCCGGTCTCCCGGGCGCCGGCCACGCCGCGGCCCGAGGACACGCTGGTGGCGACGGCCGGCGGCGGCGCGGACAGGAGCAACGGCGCGTGCGCCTGCTCGGCCACCGGAACGGCGGCCGCCACGTCGGCCGTTCGGTCCGCGTTCGCGACGACCACGGCCGGCGAGCACCCGAACAACGCCTTGGCCAGGTCCGTCGCCACCGACACCGGCGTGCCGGAGAGCACGGAGTCCCCTGAAGCCAGGTCGCGCTTGCAGGCCGGAGGCGCATCGGGCCCGCGGCCAGATCCGAGAACGGCGTAGGACGCAGCGCCGGTGACGACCGAGAACGCAATGACCAGCGCGGTGGTACGGCGGCTCAAGTTTGGCCGCCTGAATCGATTGGGCCAGGATGTTGTCATGCGATATATCTCCCCCAACCATTGCCATCATTGGCACAGCCAATTGGCTGGCAAAAGGCTTTGTGCCCTTCGCGGAAGCGGCCACACGGCATAACGGGGATCGGCCTGACAAACGTTTACCCAAGGGTTCGCAATAGAGAACCTTTTAAAGGCCATATCAATGAAGTGCCCATCAGCCAGTGGCTGACCTTGACCGCCGAGCCGAGCACGGCCGGCGGCGCGGCGTAGCCCGCACTGTCGCTTTTCACGACGGCGCGGGCCCATCGCCGCCTTATCGCGGCTAGCGAATGGTCTCAATGGCCGCCTTGGCCACGTCGGCGTAAAGCAGCCGGCCGGCCGGCCCGGCCGTCGGCGGGCTGACCCACAGGACGTTGGTGTCGTTCTTGACGGCCGAGTGCCAGTTGGCCAGCAGCACCCGCGGATAGCGGCTCGCGGCCGCGGCCATGGTGGCGTTGACCGCGGCCTGCCCGGGTCCGGGCCGGTAGGTGTTGACGAGCACCAGCCAGCGCTGCGGGCCGAGCTCGGCCCGCAGCTGCCGGATCTGCGCCATCGTCACCGCGCCGCTGGTGCCCAGGCCGATCAGCACGACCGGGCGCAGCCCGCCCGCCTGGGCCAGCATCCGGACCTCCGCGATCCCCGCGCTCGCCGGACGGCTCGCGGCCGCGTCGACGTAGATGCCGGGCAGCGCGGCGCGCAGTTCGGGCGCGGCGGCCAGCATGACCGAGTCGCCGACCGCGGTGACCATCGATCCGGTGACCGGCAGCGCGGCCGATGCGACCGCGCTCCGGGTCGCCGCGCGCCCGCGGGAGCCGGCCGCCTGGGCATGAGCCGGGAGCGCCGGCCCGGGCGGGGTCAGGACCCCGTAGGCCGCGGTGCAGGCGACCGCGACCACCGCGGCCGGCATGACCAGCGGCAGCGCGCGGAGGGGGGAGCGCCGGCCGGTGGCGTACGCCCGGCCGATCACCGCGCCGCGGTCGCGGAGCACCGCGCGAAAGCCGCGGCGCAGGATCGGTTCCTCGACCCACCGCCACGACGCGGCCGCGAGCACGATCGGCAGCGTGGTCTCCACCAGCCGGGCCTCGAGCAGGCTGGCTCCGGAGCCGGCGATCGCGGGAAACAGCGCGACGACGGGCCACTGCCACAGGTAGATGCCGTACGACCGCACCCCGACCCAGCGCAGCGGCGGCCAGGAGAGCGCCGCGGCGACCAGGCCGGGCACGGCAGCGGCGACCACCACCGCGCCCGCCGCGAGCGCGGCGAAGACCAGCCCGAACGGGTAGAGGGCGTGGTCGTTGCCGGAGAAGTGGGTGACCGCCCAGGCCAGAGCGACCAGGCCGAGCACGCCGGTGAAGTCCAGCCACCGCGTAGTCTCCCGGGAGGCGGCGGACAGCCGGGCCAGGGGCCAGGTCAGCGCCAGCGCCGCGCCGATGAGCAGGGCGCTGGAGTGGGTGTCGGTCCCGTAATAGACGCGCGAGGGGTCGGTGCCGGGAACGTAGATCACCGCCATCGCGACCGCCGACGCGGCCGCGCCGGTCCAGGCGATGGCGGCCCGCAGCCGCCTGCGCTGCATCCCGGCCAGGATGACGGCCATGACCAGCGCCCAGATCAGGTAGAACTGCCCCTCGATCGCGAGCGACCACAGGTTCCGCAACGGCGGCGGCGGGCCGAAGACCGAGAAGTACGGCTGGTGCGTGACCACCTGGGACCAGTTGCTGCTGAACGTCACCGCGCCGAGCAGCGCGGTCCGCAGGCTCCCGAGCTGATCCCGCTCGAACAGGGTGACGGCGGCGGTGACGGTGAGCAAGACGAGGGCCAGGGCCGGCAGCAGCCGCCGGGCCCGGCGGGCCCAGAAACCACGCAGGTCCAGCAGGCCGCAGGAGTCGAATTGCGCGGCCAGCAGGTCGGTAATGAGATAGCCACTCAACACGAAGAACACGTCGACGCCGAGAAACCCCCCGCCCGCCCCCGAGAAACCCTCGTGAAAAGCCATGACCGCGACCGCGGCGAGCGCGCGCACGCCGTCCAGGCCGGCCGACCTGGCCCGGCGGCCGGGCGCCGGCGGCGCGGAGCCCGCCGCGTTCTCCCGCGGCGCGGCGGGCGCGTTCTCACGCGCGACTGTAAACACCTCGAGCGTCCCCCCGTGACAGATCTTCGGCGCGGAATTTCCCGAAATGGCCAGCATCCGCTGCGGCGCCATTCGCGCTAGGACAGTGTTGTTTTCGCCAGTCGACCGCCGCGGGAAACGCCGTGATTGGTAATCTGCCGGAATGCCTTTGCTCTAGGCCCGGCTATGGGCCCCGCGTGCCTACGGTGCTTTTGGCGGCTGGCCGGCGGTGGCAATCAGCTGATCGTCGGCGAAACGGACGGTCAGCTCCTCCTGCGGGGCCACCTCGGCGGCGGACCGGATCACGCTGGAATCGCCGCGCTGCACGATCGCGTAACCGCGCCGCAGCGTGGCCGCGGGCGACAGCGCGATCAGCCGGGCCCGGGTGTGCCGCACGTCGTCGCTGGCCCGGTCCAGGCTCGCCGATACGGAGCGCCGCGCGCGCTGGGTAAGGGCGGCCACCTGCTCGGCCTGCCTTTCGATCTCGCGCACGGGATTGGCCAGCGCGGGCCGGGACCGAATGGCCGACAGCCAGGACATCTCCCGGTCGAGCCGGCCCGCCAGCTGGCGGCGGGCCCGGGAGCGCAACTGGCCGATCAGCGCGAGTTGCTCGGCCACGTCCGGAACCACCCGGCGGGCCGCGTCGGTCGGCGTCGAGGCGCGGACGTCCGCCACGTGGTCGAGGATCGGCGAGTCCTGCTCGTGGCCGATGGCGCTGACCACCGGCGTCGCGCACGCCGCGACCGCCCGGACCAGGGTCTCGTCCGAGAACGGCAGCAGGTCCTCGATCGACCCGCCGCCGCGGGTGATGATGATCACGTCGACCGCCGGGTCGGCGTCCAGGGCCCGCAGCGCGTCGACGATCTCCTCCACGGCGTAGGGGCCCTGGACGGCGACCTGCCGGACCCGGAACTGCACCGCCGGCCAGCGCCGGGCCGCGTTCCTGAGCACGTCCCGCTCGGCCGCGGAGTCGCGCCCGCAGATGAGGCCCACCACTCCGGGCAGGAAGGGCAGCGGCCGCTTTCGCTCCGGGGCGAACAGGCCCTCGGTGGCCAGCGAGCGGCGCAGCCGTTCCAGCCGGGCCAGCAGCTCGCCGATGCCGACCGCCCGGATCTCGAGCGCGGTCAGCGAGAACGAGCCCCGGGACATGTTGAAATCGGGCCGGACCCAGACGATCACGCGGGCACCCTCGGCCGGCGCCGGGTCGGTGGCGTCGAAGACGTTCGCGGTGCACACGACCCGGGCCGATACGGCGGCCACGGGGTCGCGCAAGGTCAGGAAGACCGCGCCGCCGCGCCGGTTCAGCTCCGCGATCTGGCCTTCGACCCAGACCCGCCCGAGCCGGCCGACCCACTCGCCCACCAGGCGCAGCACGGTGCGGACGGGAACCGGCGCCTCCGGGCTGGTCTCCAGGGCCATGACGGAGGGTCAGGCCTCGCTCTCCAGCTTGACGATGCGGCGTTCGAACATGGTGAGCACGGCAGCCCGGCCCGCGTTGGCCTTTTCGTAGTCGAGCAGCGTCTGCACCTGGGCCGAGTCGAGATTGCGCAGCCGGGCCCGCAGCGAGGGGATCGTGAGGTCGTCGTAGTTCGGCACGGGCAGGTCGAGCA
>Ga0102924_1005902_pt1 | contig 11638 bp, 12 predicted proteins | sample PaiPotPPM11metaG_FD_80116 | JGI IMG/M metagenome (GOLD analysis project Ga0102924, IMG submission 80116) | Iron sulfur acid spring bacterial and archeal communities from Banff, Canada, to study Microbial Dark Matter (Phase II) - Paint Pots PPM... ...
GCGGTGACCGGAACACTCGCGTTCCCCCCCGACGACGGTGCGCCGCCTAAGTTCGATGGCGATCGCGCCATGCAATATGTAAAGGACATCGTCAAGTTTGGCCCTCGCCCCTTAGGCAGCGCCAATCATAAGAACGTTGAGGAGTATCTAGATTCCCACCTGAAAGGCGACCAAGTCGAGGATGACACTTTTACGGCCGAAACGCCGGTCGGAAAGTTTCCGGTCCACAATATCATCGCGAAATTTCCTGGCAGTAAAGATGGAATTATCGTCGTTGCTAGTCATTACGATACAAACTATCCTTTACGCGATACTTCCTATGTTGGCGCGAATGATGGAGCGTCCTCAAGCGCGCTGTCGCTCGAGATCGCCAATCAACTCCGCGGCAAGCAGCGCGACGGGTATAGCGTCTGGCTGGTCTGGGACGATGCCGAAGAGGCGATGATTCCAGATACACAGGTCGACTTCATGTCCGACAGCCTTTACGGCATTACTCATCTGGCAGAAAAGTGGCAGGCGGATGGCACGTTAAAGAAAGTCAAAGCTTTTATTCTGGCTGACATGATTGGCGACGCCGATCTCAACATCGATCGCGAAGGGAACTCGACTGGCTGGCTGCAAAGCGTGGTTTACGAATCTGCCACGCGCCTTGGGTACCAGTCTCACTTTTTCGGCCGATCCCTGCCCATGGACGACGATCACCTTCCGTTCGTCAAACGTGGCGTGCCAAGTGTAGATCTCATCGATTTCACTTACGGTTACAACAATGTTTTCTGGCACTCCCCTCAAGACACTGTCGACAAACTCAGTCCGAAGAGCCTGGAAGTTGTCGGGAGCGTGGTTCTCGAGACGATACGAATCCTAGATAGGATGGAACCGCTGCCGCCGAAGTGATTGCACAACGGTGCCAGCGGCTTTTGCGCTTTTCTCGGATTTCGTTTCTAATGCAGCCAATATGCGAACTGTGAAGACCCTGTTCTTTGTTTGCATTATCAGTTTTGCATGCTTCGCCAACCCTCCCGCCGACAATAACGCCGCCAATCAGGTCATCCAGGCTGCGCTTCAACCGTCGCCGTTGCAAGACAATCTCCGTCGCCTGACCGATGAAATCGGCGGACGCGTTCCCGGAACGCCGGCGATGCAACATGCGGTGCAATGGGGCATGCAGGCCTTCACGGCTGCAGGAGCCGATAGCGTCCACTCAGAGGGCTTTGAGATTCCGAATTCGTGGTCGGAAGGGGCGACCGAGATGACGGCGACGACCGCCCATCAAGTCAGTTCAACGGGCGTTGGCGGAGGAACGGTGTTGTCCTCTTTCCGGGTGCGTGCCGTCTCCGTTGCTTGGGCTCCGGCGCTGGCCCCGGTGAAGCATGTCCCGGTCGTGGATGTGGGGGAAGGCAAGGAAGCTGATTTCCAGAAAGCGGGCGATGTGTCCGGCAAAATCCTACTCGTGCATACGACCATTCTGAAAACTTGGGATGATCTGTTCGCCGAGTATGCCCAGGCGCCGCGAGTAATTGACCGAGCTGTGAAAGCGAAGGCAAAGGCCGTCGCGTTTATGGCGACCCGTGAGCATGACATTCTCTATCGGCACACAAATTCCGGGGCGGGCGAGATCGATCGGCTCCCGGCTGTGATCGTCGCGCGCGAAGATGGCGAGCGCATTGCACGTCTTCTCGCTGCGGGAAATCTGGTCTGGGCTGATCTCTCCATTCCGAATCAGATTGGCGGTCCGATTAAGAGCTCGAACGTCATTGCCGAGATCCGTGGCAGCGAGAAGCCCGACGAATTCGTAATCTTGGGGGCCCACCTCGACTCGTGGGAACTCGGAACGGGAGCACTTGATAATGGCTGTAACGCAGCTCTGGTCGTCGACGCTCTGCGGGCGATCAAATCCTCTGGCGTGGCTCCCCGCCGTACGATCCGCTTCATTCTTTTTTCCGGGGAAGAAGAAGGACTTCTGGGCTCGCGCGCTTATGCCGTGAACCATCGGGCGGAACTCGACAAGGCTGCGGGCGTGATCATCTACGACTCGGGCACCGGAAAAACCACCGGATTTTCAGTCGGCGGCCGCAAAGATGTCGTTCCCATCGCTACGGTGCTCATCGCTCCACTCGCACAATTCGACGTCAAAGAATTGAAGCCTGATATGGAGTGGGGAACGGATCACTTCGACTTCATGTTGGAAGGCGTGCCCACGTTTGTTGCCGATCAGGAAGAAGCAAACTATCTCGAAAACTATCACGCGGTCTCTGACACCTATGACAAAGTCGACTTCCCGCAACTGAAGAAGCACGTGGCTGAGGCGGCAACGCTGAGTCTGGAATTGGCGAATTTGCCGGAGAAGATCGGGCCGCGTCTCACGCGTGCGCAGATCGATCAGACGATGCGTGACACCAACAGCGTCGAGATGCTGAAGGCGGATGGGATTTGGGACGATTGGGTCAGCGGCAAACGTGGACGACAACAGTAGTCGCGAGTCCGATTCCGGCAGGAACTCCACTTGTTCTATTTCTGGATTCTCTTCAATTTATTTGCGCTGGGTATGCTCGTACTCGACCTGCGTGTTTTTCACCGCTCAGGCCGCGCTGTGGGCTTTCGGAACGCCTTGCTCTGGAGCGCCTTGTATGTTGCGATGGCGGCGGTGTTTGCCGCAATTCTTTACTTCTGGCAGGGCCACCAAGCCAGCCTTGAATTCATTACCGGGTTCGTCCTCGAGCTTTCGCTGAGCGTCGACAATCTCTTCATTTTTCTTCTCATCTTCAACTATTTTGCGGTGCCAGAAGAACAGCAACACCGTGTGCTCTTTTGGGGGATCGTGGGTGCGTTGATCCTTCGCGGCATTTTCATCGGAGCCGGCGTCGGGCTGATCAACCGCTTTCACTGGGTCTTGTATATTTTTGGAGCGCTGCTGATCTACAGCGGTATACGCGTGTGCGTTACCGGAGAGCATCGGATCGATCCTGCAACGAATCCTTTGGTCAAAGCTCTTCGCCGCTTGATTCCCGTCACGGACGAATACAAAGGCGCGCGTTTCTTCGTGCGCAACCCGAGCGACGCACGCTTGTACGCCACTCCACTGCTGGTTGTCCTTCTGGTCATAGAAACCACCGATGTTCTTTTTGCGGTGGATTCTATCCCTGCCATTCTTGCGATTACCTTGAACGCTTTCATCGTCTACACATCGAACCTATTCGCGATTCTGGGATTACGCTCGATGTACTTTGCAGTCTCAAAGCTGATGAAGATTTTTCGCTTTCTGCGTTACGGATTGGCGGTAATACTGGTGCTCGTAGGCCTGAAAATGCTGGTCGCGGATCATTTTCATATCCCCATCACTGCAACGTTGGCGGTCGTGGCGGGAGTGCTACTTGTGTCGATCACCGGTTCGATTGCATTTCCGACACCCAGTGACAAATAGGTCGCTCTCATGCCAGAAATACAACTTTGTCGCCACGGACGACTGACCTCTTCAGAAATTTCTTGTCATCGTGGTCGGGATAGTCGATACGATAATGGGCGCCCCGACTCTCTTCGCGGGCCAAAGCGGATCGCGCCACCAGCAGCGCCGTCAGATGCAGGTTCGCAGCTTCGTGGTCACGCCGCGTTTGTGGTGCCGCAACTCTCGGAGACATTTCCTCTAACAACTTGACGGCTTTTTGCATGCCAGGCCGCAGGCGTACGATGCCAATTTCACTCCACATCAAATCTTGAATCTGCCTGATGAATTCTTCGACCCCTGCGTCGAGGGGACCGTTTGGATGCGCCACCTTGGAATCCGGGGCAAGTTGTGAGTCCGCTTTTGGAGTCTCCCGCATTGCTTTCCCGGCGCGGGCGCCGTAAACCAAGGCTTCGAGCAGGGAATTGCCTGGCATCCGATTAGCCCCATGAACACCTGTCGCCGCCACTTCACCTGCCGCGTAGAGGGCCGGAATGTTTGTTCTCCCATCGAGATCGGTGCGCACCCCTCCGACGCTAGAGCATGCAGCCGGTCGAACTGGAATGAGATCTTCCGTGATGTCGATGTTATGCGCCATGAAGGATTCGTATACTCGCGGGAAACGCTTTTGCACCTTCGGGCCACTCAAATGTGTCAGGTCAAGATAAACGAACGGATCTTTCGCACGGCTGACCTCCATTTCATGAACAATCGCCCGGGACACCAGATCACGAGGAGCGCGTTCGCCCAAAGGGTGGTATTTGCCCATGAAGCGATCCATTTCAAAGTTGCGCAAATAGGCGCCTTCGGAACGCAGTTCTTCCTCCAGCAGGAATGGCGGTACTTTCTTCATGTATAGAGCAGTGGGATGGAACTGAATGAATTCCAAATTGTTGATCTCGGCGCCAGCACAGACCGCAAGCGCTAGGCCATCGGCCGTTGCCGATTCGGAAGAGGTTGTATTGCGGTAGATTTGACCGAGTCCACCTGTGGCCAGCAACACCGCCGAACAACTGATCTCGTGGGGCAAGCCCTTTTCATCGATAACGGAAATTCCGGTAATCCTGCCGGTTTCACTCCTTAGTCGGCTAGCAAAGGAGAATGGAAGAAAGGAAATATGTTTGAGAGGATGCGCCCTGGCGTATAGAACGCGAAGAACTTCCTTCGCCATCGATGCGCCTTGGCAGTGCAAGACGCGGACCCGCGTATGTGCGTTTTCGAGTTCAAAGACCAGCTTCGTCCCATGATGCTTGCCCCATGCCGTCAGCTCGTCAATACGTTCGGCCCCCTCGTCGACCAGGATTCTTACCGCCTCCGGGTTGCACAAGCCATCACCCGCATTCAGCGTATCCTGCAGGTGCAGACTGACCTCATCTTCGTCGCTGAGCCACCCAGCTTCGCTCTTCCAGTCAGTTGGTTTGAAGTTCGGAATTTCTTTCTTAGTGAGGACGAGCACCCGACCAGCTTCAGCCAACTCGATGGCTGCGCGCAGTCCGGCAATTCCCGCGCCGATTACGACAAAGTCGGTTTCCTGAGGTGGACCCGTCATAGGCCGGGGAAATAGTACCACCGCCGGGTAAAGCATTCCCGCGAAGGCATACGCTATGATGGGAACGCAATGGCGCAAGCGACCATCCATGTCCTTCCACGGCCTTATCAGGCCTGGATCGAAAACGGGCTGCTTACGCGCGCTGGATCGATTCTGTCCGAACTCCTGCCGCAAGCCAGCCGTATTTTTGTCGTCACCGTCCCGCCTGTACGGAGACGCTGGGGGGCGAAATTTCTCGCTTCTCTGAAAGCCAGCGGTTTCGAGCCACAAGTGATCACAATGCCGGATGGCGAGCCCTCAAAGCGCCTCGTAACGGTCGAAGCCATGGCGGAAAAGCTGGCGCGGCTGGGTGCTGACCGTAAGGCCGTGGTCATCGCTCTCGGTGGAGGCGTTGTAGGCGACGTCAGCGGCCTGCTGGCCTCTCTCTATATGCGAGGAGTGGAATTTGTACAGGTGCCGACGACCGTGCTTGCGCAAGTGGATGCCTCCGTCGGTGGCAAGACGGGTGTGAATCTTATATCCGGCAAGAACTTGATAGGAACTTTCTATCACCCGCGTGTCGTGCTGATCGATCCGTCCGTGCTGAGGACCTTGCCGGACCGCGAGTTTCGCGCAGGCCTCTACGAGGCCTTGAAGTGCGGCATTATCGGAAATGTCGAGTTATTCATTCGTTTCGAGCAGAACCGTGCTCGTATTTTGAAGCGTGATGCCCTGGAACTGGAGTGGCTAATCGCGCAATCGGTCAAGCTGAAAGCGGAAGTAGTCTCGGCGGATGAACACGAGGGGGGCTTGCGCCGCGTTCTTAACCTGGGCCACACCATTGGCCATGCGCTGGAAGCGGAAACGAATTACCGCAGCCTGCTGCATGGCGAGGCCGTCGCGTGGGGCATGATCGCTGCTACGAATATCGCGCTCACTGTGGGCCGCACCGATAGTGTCACCGCGGGCCGCATCGCCGATGCGGTATTGAGTCTCGGACGGCTTCCAGAAATCAATGTCAGTGCTCGAAAGATCCTCGGCCGCCTGCAGTCTGACAAGAAAACGCAGAACGGTGTCGTGCATTTCATACTTCCCCGGGAAATCGGTAAGGTCGAGGTTGCCGGCGATGTTCCCGATCGCGCGATTCTGGATTCTGTGGAAGAGTTGCGCCGATTATCCCGCGGTGGATGGGTTTGGGGCAAATAGGAGTTCACCATGCAAGAAACAGCTGAGGAGTATATCTCGCGAATTCTTGGCTACGTTGAAGGTCAGGATGCCATCAAAGTGCAGCGAACCACACCCGGAAGGCTGAAGAAGGCTATCGCCGGGCTAACTCCGACACAGCTCAAATGGCGCCCTCAGCCGGCGAAGTGGTCGATCGCCGAAATCCTCGCTCATCTGGCCGATTCAGAGATTGTCGCCAGTTGGCGGATGCGGTCCGTGATTGGCGAAAACGGAATTACGATTCAGCCGTACGATCAGGATGCATGGGCCTCCGTGTTTCACTATCAGGGCCGCGATGCCAAACGGTCCTTGGAACTATTTGGAAGGCTCCGCGAGAACAATCTAGCCATGCTGAAAGAAATTTCCAAGGAAACGTGGGACAACTACGGTATGCACCTGGAGCGCGGAAAAGAGACGATTGCGCATCTGGCCCGCATGTTTGCCGGTCACGATACGAATCACGCCCTGCAGGTCGAAGGCATTGTGAAACAGTTGAAGAGCAAGAAATCAAAAAAGCGGCGATAGGCTGCGAACTTGCACATCGTGCCTGAGACCAAACTACCGGTAGTTGGAGCATCCCCCGAAGGCGCAAGCGACCGCACTGCGGCTGCCAGGGCCGTGCGCGAGATGTTCACATCGATTGCGCCGCGTTACGACCTGCTGAATCACGTCTTATCCTGCAACATTGATCGCATGTGGTGGCGACGCACGGCACGCGCTTTCCGCCGTATTTTGGCTCGTGACGACGCGCGCGTGCTCGATCTATGTTGTGGCACCGGGGACATGACTTTCGCACTTCGGCGCCAGGCAGGAAAGTCCTCGGCGCAGATTGTGGGCGCTGATTTTTCGCATGCCATGCTGCGAAGGGCGGTGACGAAATCAGCGGATTCCAACGGCTCCGCTCCGGATTGGATCGAAGCCGACGCCCTCAACCTTCCGTTCGCCACCGGCCACTTCGATCTCGTGACCTCGGCATTCGGGTTCCGGAATTTGGCCGACTATGACGCGGGGCTGCGTGAAATCGCTCGCGTATTGGGTCCCGCAGGAGAATGCGGCATTCTGGATTTCGGTGAGCCTAAAGGTGCGCTCGGCGCCCTCTACCGGATGTATTTTAAGGAAGTCCTGCCGCGCATCGGCACAATGGTTTCTGGCGTGCACGGACCTTACACTTACCTTCCGGCTTCAGTCGAGCGCTTTCCATCTGCTGAAGAGATGCTAGAGCGCATGAAAGCGGCTGGTTTTACAGAGGTCAGCTGGACACCTTTTACATTCGGAATCGCGGGCTTGTATCGTGGGAAGAAGACGGTCTAGGATTTCTGTTCGTCCCAGGAATCGCTATCCGGCAGCACGCAGAAGTTTGCTCAAGCTGTCAATATCCTGAGCACTCACGTCGCCAACGACAAAATAGCGCAGTCCATTTTCCGTCCAAGTCTCAAACGTGAATGAAAGCATGGACGACGGATCTGACGCCCAGCGAGCAGTTCCCGCTCCGCGGTCCTGAAAAATAAAGACCGAGATCTCATGCTTGCGGATCCGATAGATTAGCTGAGCCCCGGGTGTCTGTGCGAGATACGAAACCTTTCCGCCTACAAGCGTGAAATCCGTACCTTGCAACTCCGGGAGGTTGAAGGAAAACGGGATCTTTCCCTCAAACCAAGGCTTCACCGTGTGGCGATCCGTGGAGATCACATCGACGGGCGAGGCACTCGCAAGCGTGGCAATATGAAGATCGGCCAGTTCGCTGTAGACTCGGTCGCGGCGAGTTTTCTCACGGTGTACAAAGAAGGTCATCGATAACGAAATAATCAGGATTAGGGCGGCAGGGATCGCCAAGATTTTCCACGCCCACGGCGTTCCACTGCGCTGGGGCGTACTCACTAGAGTTTGAATCTTGCGCCGAAACCGGGCGTTCGGTTTGTAATATTTGCCGGCGATGGCCACAGATCGCTTCACTTGCACGCGTTCCAAAGCATCTGCGGAACAATCCGCACATTTGCGCAAATGGGTTGAGAGAGCGCTCGCCTCCGACGCAGGCAGTTCGCCGTCCACGTAGGCGTCAACCTTGTCAGACCAGGCTTCACAGGCCATGTAACCCTCCCGTGAGTTTCGTGACGAACTGGGATCGAAGAGCTCTGCGGGCACGATGCAGGCGAGACATGACCGTCCCTATCGGAATTGCCAGAACCTGTGCAATTTCTTCATATGACATTTCTTCGACCTCGCAGAGCAGCAGAATTTCGCGAAAAGGCAGTGGCAATGCGATCAGCGCCTGCCTCATGGTCTCCCGATCGGCATTCTGAATGAGAACAGCTTCGGGGGAGGGTGCATCGCAAGCCAGCGCTTCAAGATCTTCTTCATCCGAAACACGAGACTTAAGTCCCGTGCGGGAAGTTAAAAAAGTATTTCGCAGAATACGAAAGATCCAAGCGCGGAAGTTCGTGCCAATCTGAAATCCAGAAAACCCGCGCAGTGCCTTCGCGTAAGTCTCTTGGACTAGATCTTCGGCCTCTGTCGCATCCTGCGCGAGCCAGTGCGCGAAGTTATAGAGCTGGTCGAAAAGAGGCAACGCCAAGTCTTCAAACGTACCGGCAGGCAAGCGTTCGTCTGGCACCTCAACAGAATAACTGCGATCGAGTCTTTTTATTCCCGCTCTGACAAGAAAATAGTTTTTATCAATCTGCGGGAATAAGTCGCGAGACTTCTGGTTCTCTCCGTAACAACGAAACCAACGCTGGAGAAAACCATGAAGCAAACCGATCGCAGATCATTTCTTAAGATCGCTGGCTCATCGCTGGGGATTGGCGTCTTGTATTCCGCCTACCCTGCCGCACTCAGGGCCGGGGAATCATCGAATCTGTTTAACGCACTCGGGCATGCCAACGGGGAGAAGCCCACCCCGTTCTCCTTTGTTCAACTGAGCGACGCCCACGTCGGCTTTAATGGCCCGCCCGATCCTCTTGGCACCAAGGCCTTTGAACGCGCTGTCGAACTGATCAACGGCCTTCCGCAGAAACCCGATCTGATTCTTTTTACTGGCGACCTGACCCATGACACCGAGGACCGGGATGTTCACGTTCAACGCATGAAGCAGTTTCAGGAAATTTCCAAGCGGATCGACGTGCCCATGATCAAACATGTGCCTGGCGAGCACGACGCGGGACTCGACAGCGGAGCACTCTACCGCGAGTTCTTCGGAGAGAGTTCTTACTCGTTTGATCACCGCGGCGTTCACTTCGTTGCCCTCGACAATGTTTCCCGCGCAAAGCCTGAAGTCGGCAAGGAGCAACTCGCGTGGCTCACCAAGGATCTCGCTCGTTTCCCGAAGACCGCGCCCATTGTGGTGTTTACTCACCGGCCTTTGTTCGACCTCCGTCCTGATTGGGAGTGGTTTACCAGCGATGGAGATGAGGTCATGAACGTTCTGTCGGGGTATGACAACGTTACAGTTTTGTATGGACACATCCACCGCGATGACGAGCATCAAACCGGGGCGATTCATCACTACGCCGCCCGCTCGCTCATTTTTGCTTTCCCCGATCCGGTTGGCGTCCCGGGCCCACGTAAGCCTGTGCCTTTCGATAAGGATCGTCCTTTCAAGAATCTTGGGATTCGAAAGGTGAGTTTCAACGGCAAATCGCAGCCGGGTTCTACGGCGCTTTCCATAGAAGATGTTGAGCTTACCGCCAGAGAATTTCGCGGCATCAATGGAGTTCAGCAGCTGCTTAAAAATCCAACTATCTGATGAGAATAGAAAAATAAGATCAAGAAAAGGACCAAAGTTTATGTCAGCAGTAAAGCGTTACCTCACGACGTTTGTAACTACGATTTGCTTGGCCGGTTTGGCCATGATGGGTGGCATCCGCCGAGCTCACGCTGACGGCATCCCAGTAGTCGAGATCACCGCCAAGCGCTTCGCATTCAGCCCCAACAAAATCACGCTCAAGAAGGGACAGACCGTCAAACTTCGAATCCACAGCGACGACGTCACACACGGATTTTTCCTGCGTCCTCTCAAGCTCGATGAAGAGATTCCTGCCGGTGAAACGATTGAAATAACCGTGACACCTGAGACCGTCGGAGCCTTCACTACGATCTGCGATCATTTTTGCGGCGCGAATCACGGGAACATGAACATGACGATTGTCGTGGAGTGACTGTGGGCAATATTCGATCACAAAGTGTATCGCTGCTTCTAGCCGCGTTGTTTCTCGGCGCGCCGCTGGTTGTTTGCGTGGGCTGCCAAGCTCGGAGCCCAAGTGGTTTCGAGACAACTCTGGTGCAAGGCACAAAGCGGCGCCTGACGATTCGCGGCCGTTCTGATGTGAACCCGCTTGCCCCCACAAGTGAGAACATTTCTGGCGGCCAAAGCAACTTTGCGTCCTACTGCATGGTTTGCCACGGACTTGACGGGCAGAATACCGGCGTACCTTTCGCCCAGAAGATGGCTCCGCCCGTTCCGTCGCTGAAGTCGGATGCGGTGCAAGCCTATACAGACGGCCAATTGCACTGGATCATCACAAACGGGATATTCCCCTCGGGAATGCCAGCTTCAAAAGATGCTTTCCGAGACGAAGAGATATGGCAGATGGTGCTCTACATCCGGCATCTGCCACCGAAAGGGAGTTTGGGGGAGCCGGGAGTATACGGCGGAACGGGGGATTCCGATCATGGGCCGTCCCGCTAATCGCTGTTGCCGGCCAAAAGGAAGAACTAGCTACCCGCCGGCTTAAAGCTATCCGCAAACGCATCCGTGATCGTGTAGCGAAGCACGTGTTCGTACTCAGGTCCAAGAAAACGTCGTAATCGATCCGTATTCATGATGTACTCGCCGGTCATGTAGGGAACGGCTTCAGGCGGAATGGCAGAGATTTGCTGCTTCCAGAGGAAGGAAAGTACCTGCCGCATAGCCCATTTTCCGGGAACACGAATGAGCTTGGCCTGCGCCATCTCGATACAGCGGGCGAACGTCAGCGGTTCACCACGTCCGGCGACATTCAACACAGTCAGGCGCTGTGTCTCTGGTTCGCGTTGCAAAATGTGGCGGATCAGTCGCGCCATGTCGTCTACGTGGATGAACTGAATCTTATTATCGAGATACTGTTGACCTCGAGGCAGCATGCAGGGAAGGCGCTTGCCTTCGGCACGCATCTTTTCGGCGCGAGAACCTTTGCCATTGGGCGTGCCGCGGAAGGCGCCCATTAAATAGTTTTCGACGCTGGCTCCGGCAAAAATGTGCGGCCGCAAGATGTAAACACTGCAGCCGCGCAGAGCCGTGCAGCGCTGCTGGACTACTTCGTCGGATTCCTGCTTGTGAATGGCGTAAGGGAGTGTGTGGGCCGCCAGTCCCGTTTCTTCCGTGGCCGGCGATGGCAGGTCTGACCCGTAGGCGGAAACGAACGAGGCGTATTTTGGACCTGGAGGGGTAGGTCAAATGCCGCCACCGCGGA
>Ga0102924_1005903_pt1 | contig 11631 bp, 13 predicted proteins | sample PaiPotPPM11metaG_FD_80116 | JGI IMG/M metagenome (GOLD analysis project Ga0102924, IMG submission 80116) | Iron sulfur acid spring bacterial and archeal communities from Banff, Canada, to study Microbial Dark Matter (Phase II) - Paint Pots PPM... ...
CGTTCGATGATCTGGGCTGGTTCAGGTTTGCGATCGCCCGGATCGGCGGCTTCGACGGCCTGCCGTTGATCATCTCCCGCACCGGGTACACCGGCGAGCTCGGCTACGAGCTGTGGTGCCATCCGCGCGACGCCGAGGCGCTCTGGGACGTGGTCTGGGCCGCGGGCACGGCCTACGACCTGACGCCGCTCGGGCTCGACGCGCTGGACATGCTCCGGATCGAGTCCGGCCTGATCTTCGCCGGGTACGAGTTCTGCGACCAGGTCGACCCGTTCGAGGCCGGCATCGCGTTCACGGTCCCGCTGAAGACGAAGGAAGACGACTTCGTCGGGCGCGAGGCGCTCGTGCGGCGCAAGGCCTCGCCGCAGCGGACCCTGGTCGGCCTGGAGCTGGACGGCAACGAGACCGCGGGTCACGGCGACTGCGTGCACCTCGGCCGCTCCCAGGTCGGCGTGATCACCAGCGGGACTCGCTCGCCGATCCTGCGCAAGAACATCGCGCTGTGCCGGATGGCGGTCGAGTACTCCGAGATCGGCACCGAGGTCGAGGTCGGGAAGCTGGACGGGCACCGCAAGCGGATCCCGGCCCAGGTGGTCAGGTTCCCGTTCTACGACCCGGACAAGACCCGCCCCCGGTCCTGACGGCTCCGCCCGGGCTAGCCGGGCCGGTCTTGCGCAGCACGGAGAAGTACACGCCGGTCACCCCCAGACCTTGCGGGCGGTGTCGCTGACCAGCTCCAGTTTGCGCCGTTCGTCGTCCACGGTCAGCCGGTTGCCCCGGGCGGTGGAGGCGAACCCGCACTGCGGGCTGAGCGCCAGGTCGCCGAGCGGCACGTACCGGGCCGCCTCGTCGATGCGGCGCCGCAGCTCGTCCTGGGATTCCAGCTCGGGATGCTTGCTGGAGACCAGGCCGAGGACGACGGTGGTCCCCGGCCGGACGAACCGCAGCGGCTCGAAGCCGCCGGCCCGCTCGGTGTCGTACTCGAGCAGGAACCGGTCCGCGCCGACCTCGCCGAACAGCCGCTCGGCGACCGGCTCGTAGCTGCCCCGGGCCATCCACGCGCTGCGGTTGTTGCCCCGGCAGATGTGCAGGCCGACCGTGACCCCGGGATCCTTGCGCCGGGCGGCGCTCACCACCTCGGCGTCGGCCGCGACGGCCGCGTCGAGGATCTGCTCCGGGGGCACCGCGGCCTGCGCGCCGGCCGCGCGGAAGTCCGGGTCGAACACCTGGTTGTAGCGCAGCGAGTCGAGCTGAATCCACCGCGTGCCCTGGTCGATGAGCCCTTCGACCTCCTCGATCTGCAGCGCGACCAGGTCGCGCACCAGGTCGTCCGGCTCGGGATAGACGCGGTCGCTGATCCCGGCCTGCCACAGCATCGTGCCCATCGAGGCGCTCATCATCGTGATCTTGAACGGCCCGGGCGTGTGCTGGTTCAGGAACGCGGCCTCGACGCTGGTGTGCGCGGCCTGGCGGGTCACCTTCTCGTGCGCCGCGACGGTGTCGAACCCGGTCTCCTCGGGCGGCGCGGTGCCGCGGTCCCGGTACCACGTCACCTGGGCGCGGTTCACCGGGGTCACCCCGCCGGTCGATTCCAGCAGCCCCGCCATCCAGGTGTCCCGCCGCATCTCGCCGTCGGTGAACACCTCCAGGCCGGCCCGGTGCTGCAACTCGATCGCCTCCACCACGGCGCGGTCCTCGAGTTCGCGCAGCCGCTCGGCGCCGAGCCGTCCCCGCTTGCGCTCCGCGCGCGCCTCGAGCAGCCAGGGCGGCCGGAGCAGGCTGCCGACGTGCTCGGCGTGGTAGTCCGTGGTCACCGCGCAATCCTCCCGACAACGGCACAAAACGATCGGTGTCCCCACTCTCTCGTTGCCTGGCCGGCGGCGTCCATCGGGCCGTGAGAAAATTGCCGCGCGATCGGGCCGGGCGGCCCGGCCGCCAGCGAAGGGCGGGAGACCTATGGCCATGCAGGCGATGCCGGAGGACTGGAACCGGGCGATCGTGATCGCGGCCCACCCCGACGACATCGAGTACGGCATCGCCTCGGCCGTCGCCCGCTGGACCGGCCAGGGCAAGCAGGTCAGCTACCTGCTGGCCACCCGGGGCGAGGCCGGCATCGCCGGCATGCACCCCGGCCAGGTCGCCCCGCTGCGGGTGGAAGAGGAGAAGCGCGGCGCGGCCCTGGTCGGCGTCACCGACGTGCGGTTCCTCGACCACCGGGACGGGGTGGTGGAGTACGGCCTGCCGCTGCGGCGCGACCTGGCCGCGGCGATGCGCGCGGTCCGGCCCGAGATCGTCGTCTCGCTGAGCTTCGACCTGACCTGGAGCGACGAAGGCCCCGTCAATCACGCCGACCACCGCGCGGTCGGGCTCGCCGTGCTCGACGCCTGCCGGGACGCGGCCAACGAGTGGGTCTTCCCCGAGGCCGGCCCGCGCTGCGACACCATCCGGGACGCCTACGTCGGGGGCTCCGGCCAGCCCACCCACTTCGTGGACGTCACGGCCACGATCGACGCGGGCGTGGCTTCCCTGCGGCAGCACCAGGCCTACATCGACGGCCTGGGCCGCGACTTCGATCCCGACCAGTTCCTCAAGGACATGGCGGGCTACGTCGGCCTCGGCGCCGGCTGCGAGTACGCCGTCTCCTTCCACCGCTACCCCATGGGTTAGGGACCCCGGCCCCGGGCGCCCCCGGCTGGCCTCGCCGCGGGCGGCTCCGGCTGGCCCGGGGCGGTTCTTGCTGGTCGATGGTGCATCGACGGGGAAACGGCTTATCGTCCGGGTAGGTGGCTATGTTAGCGCTCACAACGATGCGTTAGCCGGAGCGCCGGCGTCCCGAGGGGTGAGCGCGGAATGGAGAAGCGATGGACGTTGCATCTCGTGGCGGGCGCCCGGCGTATTGGCGGATCCGGGCCTGGCTCGGCCGGGTGATCGGCCGGCCGCACACATCAGGCCGGCGGCTGGTTATGGCCGTGGTGCCGCTCGTGCTGGTGATACCGCTGATGGCGGCGATGGGCAGCGGGGCCGCCGCGGGGCGCCCGGCGTTGACCACGGCCGCGCGCCACGGCTGGTTCCGGCCCGGGCCCACGGTCAACTGGGCGTTGTCCGGGCAGGCCACCGCGACCTCGTCGGAATCCGCCGACCCGGCGTCGAACGCGATCGACGGCGACGCGGGTACCGACTGGTGCACGGCGTCCTGGACCGGGAGCCTCGTGGTCGACCTGGGGGAGGCCCGGGTGCTCAGCGACCTGGGCATCACGCTGGACGCGGCCAGCCCGTCGGCGGACGCCACGTTCCAGGTGGCCACGCAAGCCGGTGACTGGCAGGCGGTTCCCGACGGCCGCAACGTCGCCCTGGACCCGGGGAACCCGATGTACCTGCCGCTGCCGCGCGGCACGCAGGCGCGTTACGTGCAGCTCACCGTGTACAGCGACACCGGAGCGGACGTGTGCGTCGGGGAGTTCCGCACGTTCGGGCCCGATCCGGCCGCGGCCGGGATGGACCTCGGCGCGGACCTCTCGTTCACGCCGCAGGAACTCGCGGCCGGGGCCGCGTTCACCGACATGGGCCGGCCGTCCAGCCCGGTCGGCATCCTGCGCGACCACGGGGCCAACTACGTGCGCATGCGGCTGTGGGTCGACCCGCCGCCCGGCTACAGCGACCTGGCCAGCGACCTGGCCCTGGCCCGCGCCGTGCACGCGGCCGGGATGAGCATCTACCTCGACATCATGTACTCCGACTTCTGGGCCGACCCGACCAAGCAGAACATCCCCGCCGCCTGGCAAGGCCAGGACCTGGCCCAGCTCACGGCCACCGTGCGTTCCTACACCGAGCAGGTGATCTCCGCGTTCGCGCAGCAGGGCACGCCGGTGGACATGGTCTCGATCGGCAACGAGATACGCAACGGGATCCTGTGGCCGGTCGGCGAGGTCAACCCGGCCACCGGCGCGGGCTACGACAACCTGGCCACGCTGCTCAAGGCCGGGGTGGCTGGCGCTCAGGCCGGGAACCCGCCCGGCCACCAGCTGCTGATCATGATGCATTACGACCAGGGCGGCAACAACCAGCTCAGCCAGGCCTTCTACCAGAACCTGGTCTCCCGGGACGTTCCGTTCGACGTGATCGGCCTGTCCTACTACCCGTTCTTCCACGGGCCGATATCGGCCATGCGGCAGAACGTCGACGCGCTGGCCACCCAGTTCCACAAGCGGATCGTGATCGCGGAGACGCAGTACCCTTGGACACTGGCCAACGGCAACAGCGCGCTCGGGGACAGCACCGGTGACTTCGTCTGGCAGACGAGTCAGCTCTCGCCCGGATACCCGGCCCGTCCCGGGGGACAGCTCTCGTTCGTGACCGACGAGCTGTCGATCCTGGCCCAGGTGCCCGACGGCCTCGGCGCGGGGCTGTTCTACTGGGCGCCTGACTGGATCCCGGGCGTGGGCTGGGAGCCCGGGGCCGGAATCGGATCGCCGAACGTCAACCTCACCCTGTTCAATTTCCAGGGCGCGGCGCTTCCGTCGATCGGCATCTTCCAGGACCCGGCCGGCGTGTGCCAGGCCTACGACCCGGGCCAGGTGCCCTGCGTGGTCGGCGGCTGACCGCGCGGGGCGGCCGGCGGGCGGCTACCCGTCGTGGCCGGACAGGTGCTCGCCGGCCGCCCCCGGCATCCAGTCCAGGGCCTTCTCGAAGTGGACCGTGGTCCCGTCCCCGGCGCTCCCGGTCAGCCGCAGGTTGTCGACGACCGCGTCCATGATCTTCAGGCCGCGGCCGTGATCTGCGGTGACGGGCACCGGGTCGGGGGAGGGAGCGATCGGCCCGGCGGGCTCGCCGGTGTTCACCACCTCGATCACGCATCGCCCGTCCCGGGCCCGCGCCATCACCTCGTACTCCTCGCCGGGCCCGGCGTGCAGGATCACGTTGGCACACGCTTCGCTCAGGGCGAGCGCGATGTCTGTCCGCGTTTCCGGCATCACGCCCAGCGTGGCCAGGCAGCCGTCCAGGACCTGGCGGCTGACCGGAACGCTGACGGCATCGCGCGGCAGATAAAGCACCATCTTGATCTCCACGTCCACCTCCCGGCCGGGCACCTTGCCCTCGGCACGCCCACCCTCCGTTCCCGGGAATGGCGATCCCTAACGTCCGGGGGAATCAGCTCAGCTCGGCCCCGACCCGTTCCCTGATCTCCTGCACGGCCCAGTTGTTGCCGTCGGGATCACGGAAGGACGTGAACTTGCCGCCGTCTCGCGGGTCCAGCACCTGGACGGGCCCGGCCTCGATGCCGCGCTCGGCCAGGTAGGCGCGGGCCGCGTCGATGTCCTTGACCACGAGCTGGAAGGCGGCGCCGGACCCCAGGTCGGTGTCCGGGCTCACCACGACCGGCCCGATCACGACCGAGCACGCCGAACCCGGGGGCGTCATGTGCACGACGCGCATGGTGGGTGTGGGCTGGGTGTCGGCGTCCAGCCGGAAACCCACTTTCTCCAGGTAGAACTCCTTGGCCCGGTCGATGTCGGTGACCGGCACGACCACGACTTCGAGCTTCCAGTCCATGTTCACTCGCCCTTTCGGTCTGCGCCCGGCGGGCGCTCTCACCCCAAGGACACCGCTGCCGCCCGGTTCTCGACATCCGCCGCGGGCATCGTCGGTCGCGGATGACGAAGCCTCCCCGGCGGCCCCCGACGCCACCCCCGACTCCGGCGATAAGACGCCGGGCGATCTCTGGGATTGTCAGCATACTTTTCGCCGTGGCGGGCAGTGGAAAGGCTCATGAGCATAAGGCGGAGTATCCCGAACTTCCTCATCTGGTTGTTCTGGGTCCTGGTCGCGATCATCCTGATCCTCGTCGCTGCCTTGATCGTCCACCACTTTGGCGGCTTCGACCTGTCCTTCCACGTCGGCTACTTCAATTTCAACGTCGGTGTCAGCTAGCTGACCTAGCAGGCCCCGGGCGGCGGCGCAGGTCCAGCCGCAGGCTCGCGGGCCTGCCGATTACCGGTTCGCCAATCTTCCGTTCCTTTTCCTTTTCTTTCTCTCGCTCGTCCTAACCGGCATACTGACGGCTATGAAGCCGTCGCGGGTTTTGCTATTCGACGTATTCGGGACGCTCGTCGACTGGCGGTCGAGCCTGATCGACGCGGCCGAGTCCATCGCGGCCGGGGCTGGGCTGCGGGCCGACTGGGCGGCCGTCGTGGATGACTGGCGCCGCGAATACCAGCCGGCCATGGACCAGGTGCGCCGCGGTGCCCCCTGGCGTGACCTCGACTCCCTGCAGCGGGAGACGCTGGCCGCCGTGCTGGACCGCCACGACGTCCCGCTGCCCGGCGCGGCCCGCGAATCGCTGGTCCGGGGCTGGCGGCGGCTGCGGCCGTGGCCCGACACCCGGGACGGGCTCGACCGGCTGCGCCGCCGGCACCTTACCGCCACGCTGTCCAATGGTCATCTCGCCCTGCTGGCCGACCTGGTCAAGTTCGCTGACCTGCGGGTCGACGTCCTGCTGTCCGCGCAGCTCGCGGGCGGCTACAAGCCTGACGCCGAGGTGTACCGCACGGCGCTGCGGTTGCTCGACTGCCCTGCCGACGAGGCGGCGATGGTGGCGGCGCACGCGTCGGACCTGGAGGCCGCGGCCGCCCTGGGCCTGCGCCCCATCTTCGTCCGCCGGCCGCTGGAATGGGGGCCCGGCGGGCCGGCCGCCGAGCCGCCCGCGCTGGCCGGGCTCCTCGAAACCGACGGGCTCGGCCATCTCGCGCAGGCTCTGGGCGGCTGACGGCCCGCGATGCGGGCCGGGCCGTTAGGCTCGGCGCGTGGCCGCTGAGGACCTGCCGATCACGGAGTTCGCGTTCCCGGGACCGCTGCGCGACCAGCTGGTCGCCGCGATCCTGGCGGGCGCCAAGACCACGACGAGCGCACTGGTCATCGGCTACGAGCAGGACCACGAGCCGCTGCCCCGCCCCGGCCTGCGCGAGGTCGTGATCGATTCGGCTGGCCGCCCGGTCGCGGTGATCGAGACGACCGCGGTGCGGGTCGTCCGCCTGGGCGATGTGGATCTCGCTCATGCGCTCGGCGAGGGCGAGGGCTACGCGTCGGTCGCCGAGTGGCGGGCGGGCCACGAGCGGTTCTGGCATTCGGCTCAGGTGCGCGAGGAACTGGGCGACCCGGAATTCACCGTGAACGACGACACGCTCGTGGTGGCCCAGGCGTTCCGGCTCGTGGAGCGGTACCCGGACTGACCGCCCGCCTGACGCCGGTCAGGCCGGCCGGCGGCCGGTGAACAGGTTGGCCGGCATCCGGCCCGCCGCAGTCGACCGGGCCGCGACCGACGCGTCATGCGTCACCGGATTGAAGCCCGCATCGGCCAGCAGGCGAAGCCAGGTCTCGCGCCCGAACGCCCCGAGCTGGTGCGCCTCGCGCACGACCTGGACGGTGCCGTCCGCGGCGCGCAGCATGAACTCGTACTCGGCCCGGACCCAGTCGTCGCCCGGGTCGGGATCCCAGGTCCATTCGCGGAAACTGGCCTGGCGGCCGTCGGGGTCGCTGCTGCCCCCGCGGCCGCCCGACGCGCGGAAGGTGTCGGCCAGGTGGTCCGGCACGAAGACCGCGATCCCGCCCGGGCGGCAGTGCGCGAACGCCGTCTCGATCACCTGCCGCAGATCGGGCTCGCTGGTCACGTAGTCCACGGCGTCATGCACGAGGACCGCGTCGAACGTGGCGTCCAGCCGGACCGTCCGCATGTCACCGGGAACGTGCGCGCACTCGGGATTGAGCTGCCGCGAGACCTCGAGCATGTCCTGCGAGAGGTCCACGAGCGTCATCATGAAACGCGGCTTCAGGTACACGGCCACGTGCCCCCCGCCGCAGCCCAGGTCCAGCACGTCGCGCACCGGCCGCGCCGCCGAGCCGAGCACCTCGCCCAGGTACGCCGCCTCGTCGGCGTACTCCCCGGGCGGGGAGATCAGCGGCCACCATCCGGCGAGTTCGGAGTAGAGGCGATACTCGGCCATGACCGCCATCCTCGCTCACGCCCGGCCTGACCGGGCCGCCGAGGCGGCCGGCGCGGCCGGTTCGGCGGGGCCGGTTCGGCGCGGCCCTAGGCCTTGGCCAGGCCGGAAATGATGGCCCGGATGGCCTTGGCCACGGCGTCCTTGGTCTGACCCGGCTCGGCCGAGCCGGCGATCAGCATCCCGCCGCGGACCAGCGCGCCGAGCAGCAGCCGCGCCACGATCTCGGGTTCTGCCACCGACATCTGGCCCGCGGCGGTCGCCACCTGCAGGGCCGCGACGATGTCGGCAAAGGCGTAACGCTCGTCCAGTTCGGTGAAGCGGGCCAGGCCCAGCACGGCCGGCGCGTCGGTGATCAGGATCTGCCGCACATCCGACTTGAGTACCTCCTCCAGGAACGCCTCGAAGCCCAGGGACAGGGCCTCGAGCGCGTCGGTCGCGCCCGCGGCGGCCCGCGCCGAGGCCTCGAGCATCTCGGCGTGCACCCCCTCGAAGACCGTCTCGAACAGCGCCGTCTTGTTCGGGAAGTGGTGGTAGAGCGCACCGGTCGTCACGCGCGCCTCACGCGCGACATCCTCCACCGAGGTCGCGGCGAACCCTTGCTGGCCAAACAGGCGCCGACCTGCGGCGAGCAGCGCGGCCCGGGTCTGTTTCACCTGCTCAGACCGCAACGACGGCCGGTCCTGTTCGGCCCCATAACGCTCGGACACGCCGCATGTCTAGCACGTAACCACCCCCTTGCGCATACTCTCCGCCGGTGTCATAGTAATGCTATTCCACATAGTGACGTTATCTGAAAGGAAACGATCATGCCAAGTACGGCGATCAGGGGGCTGGAGGCCGACCGGGGCGCGTTGCTGGAAATCTGCGCCGGGCTGACCGACGCCGACTGGAAGGCCGACAGCGGCTGCGCCGGCTGGTCCGTCCAGGACGTCGTCGCCCACCTGGGGGCGCTGTTCTGGATGGTGGTCGACCCGTCGGTGCTGCCCGACGTCAGCGGCCTGCCGACCGAGCGGGCCCAGGACCGGCTGGTGGCGGCGCGGCGCTCGCTGGGCCCGCAGCAGACCATGGCCGACTACGAAGAGGTGAGCGCCGAGGCCATCGGGCGGCTGGCCGGGCTCGAGGCCGAGGACTTCGAGATTAGCCTCGAAGACTTCGGCACGTACGAGGCCTGGGTGCTGCCCAACGCGTACTGCTTCGACCACTACACGCACATCCGGGCCGACCTGTTCGCCCCGCGCGGCCCGCTGACCGGAGACCCGCCGCCCTCCGATGAGCAGCGCCTGGTGCCCACCGTCACATGGATCGCCGCCGCCGCGCCGCACCAGAACGCCGCCCTGCTCGCCACCCTGACCGGCTCGGTGGAGATCGTCGTGCACGGGCCCGGGTCCCGCACGATCAAGCTCGGCCCCGGGGAGCCCGTCGCCCGGATCGCTACCGACGCCCCCGGCCTGGCCCGCTGGATCACCCAGCGCGCCACCTGGGAGGACACCGGAGCCCAGGCGGCCGGCGACCAGCGCCACCTGGCCGCGGCCCGCAAGCTGAAGGTCTTCTGATGGCCGGGCCACTCGACCGCCCGGCCGCCGACCACGACCGCGCCTCCACCTCGGCCGCACCCTCCGCCTCGACTACACCGTTCGCCTCGGCCGGACCCTTCACCACAGGCACACCGGGCGCACCCTCCGCCTCGGCGGGATCGGGCGCGCCGGCGGGATCGGGCGCGCCGGCGGGACCTGACGCGGCGGCGGGATCGGGCGCGCCGGCGGGACCTGACGCGGCGGCTGGACTCGGAGCACTGCGGGACGCGGCGGCCCGCACGGCCCGGCTGCTGCGGACCGTGCCGGACGGCGGCACGGCGGTGCCGGGCCTGGACTGGACCGCCGGGGAAACCGCGGCCCACCTGGTCGGCGAGCTCCGGCACTACACCGGGTTCGTCACCGGTGAGCGGGACCCCCGCGCCGGCCCCGGCCCCGCCGCCGCGCAGCAGACCGCGGCCCAGCTCAGCGCCGCCGTCAACGCCCTCCAGTTGCAGGAGTTTCCTGAGCGCGACCCGGGCCGCCTGGCCGACCTACTCGTTCCGGCCGTGGACGATTTCGTCGCCGCGGCCGCCGGCGCACCGGCGGGCGCGTGTTCCGCCGCCATCTCCCATTAGGCAATGACTCGTTTGCGGGCCAAGAGGGCCCACCGGGGCTGGGCCCCGAACCGGGTCGTGGGCCCCTTGCCCGGGCTGTAACCCGGCCAAGGGGCCCACGATCGCGTTGGCGAGCGGGCGGGAGAGGGGCGCGGCGCACCCGCCGGGCCGGCGGCCAGGAAGCGGGCCGGAGGCGGGCCCGAACGCGGGCGGCCGCTCCGGGCCGGCGGCGTCGGGGTGCCGTTGACGCGGTAACACGCGCGGCAGGGTGCCGTTGACGCGGTTGGGCGGGCCGCGCGCGCCGAGCGCGGACGGCGGGGACGGGTGGGTCAGAGGGTTGAGGAGACTAGGGCGGCCTTGGCGGTGAGGAGTTCCACGGCGGTGCGCATGGCGCGGGCGCTGAAGCGGACGGCCGGGCCCTGTACGCCCAGGATCGCGACCAGCTGGCCGGCGCGGTCCTGGACCGGCGCTGCGACCGCGTTCAGGTCCTCCTCGCGCTCGCCGACCGCCTGGCCCCAGCCGCGTTCCCGGGTGGTGGCCACCTCGACCTCGAGTACGGCGGGGTCCACGATCGTCCGCTCGGTGAACGCCCGCAGCGGGCCGTCGGGCAGCCGCCCGCCGTGGGCCAGGAACACCTTGCCCACCGCGGTCGCGTGCGCGACGCTGACCCGGCCCACCTCGGCCACGCTGCGCACGCTGAGCTGGCTCTGCACGAAGTCGAGCGTGAACGCCTCGTGTTCCCCGGGGACCGAGAGCGTGACGGTCTCGCCCACGTGCCGGGCCAGGTCCGCCAGGTGCGGCCGGGCGAGCGAGCGGAGGTCCAGGCCCGCCGCGTTGGCCAGCCGGACCACCCCGGCGCCGAGGCGGTAGCGCCCGGTCGAGGCCACGTGATCGACCAGGCCGCCGCCGGCCAGCGTGGCCAGGATGCGCGAGATCGTGCTCACGTTGATCCCGGTCCGGCGGGCGATCTCGTTGGTCCCCAGCTCGCCCCGGGCCTCCGCGAGCTCGTCCAGAATCGCGATCGCCCGCTGCACGGCCGCGACCTGACGGGTCGCTGGCTTACCGGTTCGCGCCACGGTACGATAGTCCCATCTGGAGATAGTATTTCCTCTAGGGAAATACTATCACGGCCAGCGCGAGTGCAGAGAGGCGGACGTGATGACCGAGTCCCCGGCCCAGCTCCCGGCCAGCAGCCGCTACGTGATCATCGGCGCGGGGATCCACGGGCTGTCCACCGCGTGGCACCTGGCCCGGGAGCTGAAGGCCCGCGGGCTCGGCAGCGGCCAGGACGTCCTGGCCGTGGACAAGCGTGGCGTGGGCGCCGGCGCCTCGGGCATCGCCTGCGGCGTGATTCGCAACAACTACTTCCAGCCGGCGATGCGCGAGCTGATGGCGCACTCGGTGTCGGTCTGGGAATCCGACCCGGAGGCGTTCGCCTACCATCCGGTGGGCTACATGCAGATCGCTCCCGAGGCCATGCGCGAAGACGTGGCGAAGATCTTCGCC
>Ga0102924_1005904_pt1 | contig 11631 bp, 9 predicted proteins | sample PaiPotPPM11metaG_FD_80116 | JGI IMG/M metagenome (GOLD analysis project Ga0102924, IMG submission 80116) | Iron sulfur acid spring bacterial and archeal communities from Banff, Canada, to study Microbial Dark Matter (Phase II) - Paint Pots PPM... ...
GGCCCACCATCACGGGCCGCCCGGCGAGCGTCACCTTTCGCGTGCCGCTGCCGGTGCGCCTGGCGCGGCGTTCGCGGACCTCGTCCACGAGCTCCGCGTGTCGCACCCCCGCGGCGATGAGGCCGCCGACCGCCGTCAGAAGCTCGACGTCCCTCTCCTCGAACGGGTGCTCCCGCCGCTGGACCACGAGCGCGCCCACCGGCCCCGCCTTGCCCCGGAGGGGGACCGCGAGGAAGACGGGGAAGCGCTCCTCTCCGAGACCGGCGAAGTGCTTGTACGCGCTGTGCTGCTCCGCGGTCTGCGTCGAGATGGGCCTCATGTACTCGACGGACTCGCCGGTGATGCCCTCGCCGACGCGGAGGCGCACCTCGCCGATGGCGGTGTTCGCGAAGCCCACGTTGCCGCGCATGACGAGGGTGCTCCGGTCGCCCTCGACGAGGTACAGCGAGCAGACGTCCGCCTCGAGGAGCTCGCAGATGCGGCGGGGGGCCTCGTCGAGCAGCGTGACGAGCGGCATCGGCCGGGCGGCAAACGCGACGAAGTCGATGACGGCGTCGAGGCGCTTGTTCCCTCGCTCGTGGACCTTGGGTCGCGCCGGCGTCGTCGCAGAGGCAGAAGAGGGAGAGGAGGCAGAGCCTGATGCGGAGGCAGAGCCTGATGCGGAGGCAGACCCTGATGACGAGGCCGACGAGGGCTTGCGCGGTGCGCGCGGTGGCCGGGAACCGCTCATGTCCGCAGTCGAGTATTGCACGCCCCCAAGGCCGTGAACCCCGCTCTGATCGTCCCTCGTCGCGCACGTCGCTCGTGTTGGGCCCGGGCCCCTTAACACGCGAGACCCGGGACCGGTCCTGGCGAAGCGCCGTCCCATGGAGTATCTGTCCGGCCCTCATGACGGCTCTCCGGTTCCCCTCAGCCGAGTGGTGCGTCGCCTACAAGGACGCGATCAACGCCAACGCCAACTATCGGGCCGCCGGTCGTGAGTGGACGCATGGCCCCGTCGCCATGGTGGTCACTGCCGAGCCCACCATCGGCATCGCGCAGGACATGGCCATGTGGCTCGACCTGGACCAGGGGACCTGCAAGACCTGCAACCTGGTCTCTCGCGAGGAGGCCGACAAGGCTGCATTCGTCATCGTGGCGAGCTACGCGCGCTGGAAGGAAGTCATCCGGAAGCAGCTCGATCCGACGAAGGGGATGATGCAAAACAAGCTGAAGCTCACCAAGGGGCACATGCCCACGATGGTGAAGTTCGTCACGGCGTCCAAGGAGCTCGTCGAGTCGACGACGCGCGTCCCGACCCAGTTCGTCGACGAGTAACCAGCCCGCCCCGGCCCTCGCTTGCCCCGGCGTGGCTCATTGCCACAGTCGCTCGCGCCCATCGCCCCGGTCTTTCGCGCTCAGCGCCCCCGGCCTCTCGCGCTCAGCGCCCCCGGCCTCTCGCGCTCAGCGCGCTGCGCCTTTCGCGCTCACCGATCCGGCCTTTCGCCCTCATCGGCCCGGCCTTTCGCCGTCATCGGCCCGGCCTTTCCGCTCACCGCTTCGGCCTCTCACGCTGACGCCATGGGCTCTCGCGGTCACCTCCACGGGCCTCCGCACCGCGATCGTTTTGGGGCCGTCGCCCCAAAACACAACCCGGGCATGACCCGACCGCATGTAGGTCCATTGAGCATCCATCGTGCCATCCATCGAAGAGAGAACTTGACCAGCGCATACAATCTCTTCGATCATCACTAACGTGAACGCGAACGCGGCGCCTCCGGTGGTGCTGGTCGCAGACGACGAGCCGACGATGTTGGAGCTCGTCGCACGCCACCTGCGGGCGATCGATCAGCCGAAGCTTGAAGTCATTGAAGCGTCCGATGGAGACGAGGCGTGGAGGCTTGCGCGCGAGCGCCTTCCCGATCTCGTCGTGCTCGACGTGATGATGCCCGGCATGAGCGGCTGGGAGGTGTGTCGCAAGATCCGCCAGGACGCGGCGCTCGCGCATACCGGCGTTCTGATGCTCACCGGGATCGGCGAGACCCTCAACGAGACGACGAGCCCTCTCTTCGGGGCCGACGAGTTCATCGACAAGCCGTTCGACTTCGAGGCGCTCGACGATAAGGTCGTCAGCGTGCTCCAGCGGCGGGCGGCGCAACGCGAAGCAGTCCCTCGTCCTCTCGCCGACGTGCGGGCGGCAGCGCCGTCCCAAGCGGGCAATGGGGTGGGGGGGCCGGCGAAAGCCATGACGTCCGCGCGCTCGAAGAAGAAGAGCGCTCGGCCGGCCAAGGCCAAGCAGGTCGCAGTGAAACGGAAGCAAAAAGGAACCGCGAAAGCGGGGAAAGGAAAGAGGACCGTCATGGCTGCTAAGAAAGGTGCGAAGAAGGGGGCGAAGAAGGCCAAGAAGGGCGCGAAGAAGGGGAAGAAGAAGTAACGTTCGATCCCTACATTCGAGTCTTTTGCGCGAACGGGCGGCGCGTTGCTCATGCATGCCTTGTCGTTCGCGCGGCGCGCTTCGTCGGTGAGCGGCCAAGCTCACTCCCCAATGCGACCCTCCACGTGACCGCTTGCGGACCGTGGCGCCTCTCCGTCCCCGAAATGGGGATTTGAAGCTCACCTCTTCGGAGGTGCAGATTCCGGAGCGGCGATGGCGCGAGAAGGGGAGTTTGCCGAAGGGCAAACGGGCTTGAGGAAAACCGTCGAGCGCGCGCCGGCCATCGTTGCTCAGGATTTGGCGTGTACCCAAGGTACCTCTCCTTCGTAAGGAGTCGGGCTCGGGGTGCAGTCGTCGGCGTCCATCGTGCAGATGCCTCAGGGGCCCGGCCCCGTCATCTGCGCGCTGTCGCAACGAGGTGATCTTGCCCGCGATCGCGCCAAAGAGAAGGCGCGCCGCGGGGGCCGAAGGGGAACGCCGGATGGGACGACGACTTCCGGCATCCCGCTTCGGTGTTGCGGCTCATGCGTTTCGGGTTCGCGCCCGGATCGCGCGGTGAATCTCTTGCGCCCGTCGATGTTTCGTGTACGAAATATCGAGGCCGCACGCAGGAGAGATCGCCCATGCCCAGTCCGTTTACCGAGGAGCACGAGCAATTCCGCACTACCGTGCGGGGGTTCTGTGAGCGCGAGCTGGCTCCGCACGCAGCGGAATGGGAACGCGACGAGCTCTTCCCGAACTGGGTGTTCCGTCGCGCCGGTGAGCTTGGAATTCTCGGTGCGCACTACCCGGAAGAGGTGGGGGGCGCGGGTGGGGACTATTGGTTCAGCGTCGCCAAGAGCGAAGAGCTACCCCGGTCGACGATGGCCGGCGTGTCCATGGGCCTACTGGTCCAGTCGGACATGGCCACACCCGTCATCAACGACCTCGGTACTCGGGAGCAGAAGGAAGAGTTTCTCACGCCCGCCATCCGCGGAGAGAAGATCGCCGCGCTCGGGGTGAGCGAGCCCAACGCGGGCAGCGACGTCGCAAGCATCGAGACGATCGCGCGGCGCGACGGCGACGACTACGTCCTCAACGGCTCGAAGACCTTCATCACCAACGGGACGCGGGCTGACTTCGTCACGCTGCTCGCCAAGACGAAGCCCGAGGCCGGTGCCCACGGTTGCAGCTTCTTTTTGGTCCCCACCAGCACGAAGGGGTTCCAGGTCACCAAGAAGCTGAAAAAGATAGGCAACCACTCGAGCGACACCGCCGAGCTCCACTTCGACGGCATGCGCCTGCCGAAGCGCTACCTGCTCGGCGAGGAGAACATGGGGTTCATGTACCTCATGCAAAACTTCCAGAGCGAGCGGATCATCGCGTGCACGACGTCGGTCGCCGCGGGTGACCTCCTCCTTCAGCAGACGATCCGCTACGGGCGCGACCGCCAGGCTTTCGGCAAGCCGATCATCAAGCGCGAATACTGGCAGCACAAGTTCGTCGACCTCACCGCGAAGTTCGAGGCCGCCCGCGCGCTCTCGTACCGCGGCGCCGAGGCGTATAACGAGGACAAGTACGTTCGTCGCGGCAACGTCTCGCTGGACACGGTGAAGATCATCTCGCTCGCGAAGATCTTCGTCGGTGACGTGATGAGCGAGCTCACCGACCAGTGCCTGCAGTTCCACGGGGGCTGGGGGTACATCGAGGAGTTCCCCGTCGCGCGTGCATGGCGCGACCAGCGCCTCTTCCGTATCGGCGGCGGGACGACGGAGACGATGCGCTACTACGTCGCGAAGCTCATGGGCCTCTGACGGGCACCGGAAAGGCGTCGCGGAACGCCTGCAGCGTCTCCACTTCGTCGAAGCCGTGCGTGAAGCCCGTTTGCTCGCGGAACGCGCGCGCGTCGACGACGACCGGGTACTTCACGTGTCCGAGCGCACCGGGCGGCATCTTGGGGAAACCGAAGCGTCCCAGCATGGCCCGGACCAGGGTCTCGGGCAGCGGCACGGGGGTACGGCCCGCCCCGACGATGACGCGTGAGAGGGGGAGGGGCTGAGGACCCGCGACGTTGAAGACTCCGCGGGGTTGTTTCGCCAGCGTGAGGACGATGGCCCGCACCAGGTCGTCTTCGTGCATGAACTGGAAGAGCGGGTCGAAGCCGATGATCATCGGCACCCGCTTTCCACGGAGGAAGCTCGCGAGGGTGCCGTGGCCGCTCGGCCCGAGGGTGTAGCAAGCGCGCAGCACCGACGTCGTAAGCTCGGGAAACCGCCAGAGCGCCGTACTGGCGTACAGGTCGGCCGCGACCAGATCGGCCAGCTCCGGGAATCGGTTCAAGGCGAGGGGCGGCTCGTCCTCGGTATGAAAGAGAGCGGCTTCTTCGCCCGCGCCGTAGAACGTGTGCCGACCGACGAAGATGCAGTGCTGGACCCCGTAAGCCCGGGAATGCTCGAAGACGGCGCGCGTTCCGCCGAGGTTTATCTGGTAGCGCTCCTCGCCGGAGATCGCGAGCGACGTGACGGTCGCCATGTGCACGACCACCTGCGGGCGAAGCTTGCGAAAGAGGTCCTCGGCGGCGCGCTTTCGGACGTCGAGTTCGTGGAACTCGACGGGCGCGCCGAGCCAGGGGCGCCTGTCGATTCCCACGACCTGGTGACCCTCGCTCGCGAGGCGCGCAGCGACCTTGCGCCCCAGCGCACCGGATGCACCCGGGAGCAAGATCCTCACGGCGTCGTCGTCCCGGCTCCCCTCGACTCCGGAGCGCCCGCTCCGGAGCCGGGCAGACGAGGCGGAGGCTCGCCCCGCCGCCTCCGGACACCCGCCGCCAGCATGGATGCGATGACCTCTTTCACCCGGTCGACGTACCCGAACACCACCGCGTCGTCCTCGTTGCCGGTGCCCGCGAACCGGAGCGGCGGCGCGTACTCGATCTCGAACTTGGCCGGCAGCGGGATGGGCAGTCCGTAGGCCACGATCGGCACGTACGGCAGGCCGAACAGCTTGCCCAGGCGGTAGGCGTTGGCGATCGTCGGAAACGCCTCGCCTCCTCCGAACACCGCGACAGGGACGATCGGCGTTCGCGTCTTCAGCGCGAGGCGCACGAAACCGGAGCCGAAGTCGACGAGGGAGTAGCGGTCCCGATAGAGCTTGGCCGTCCCGCGGGCGCCCTCCGGGAACACCAGGAGCAGGCGATCGTCCTCGAGGAGGCGCTCCGCGTTCTCCGGCACGCCCGTGAGCTGGCCCGTGCGGCTCGTCCACTCGCTGACGAACGGCAAGCGCCCGAGGAACTTCTCCGCCATGCCCTGCGCCAGCCGGGGGGGATTCATCTCGAGGAAGCAGGACGCGATGAGCATCGCGCCGTCGATGGCGATTCCACCCGAGTGGTTGCCGACGAGCATCGCGCGTCCCCGCGTGGGGACGTGCTCGATGCCCTGCGTCTCCGCAGTGAAGTAGTGTCGGTAAGCGAGGGCGACCGCGGTCAGCGCGACGCGCAGGTGGGGCTTCGAGATGCCATAGGGATCGACGCCGAGAGCGTTGAAAGGCAGCTCGAGGCGGTCCACGCGTTCACGAACGTCTCGATCGATTCGCAGCGCCACGCGCGGGCCAGCCTACCAGCTCTGGCGCGGCGACTCTCCCTCCGATGCGAGCGCGAATGCGAGCGGCGCGGGCCGCTTCAGGCCGCCCGCCCCAGACGGAGCTTCTCCTCCTGGCCGACGCGGAAGAAGCGCCGTAGCTCGGCTCGCATCTCCGCGAAGCGCGCGTGATCGACGTATTCGCGCTCCAGGCGACGTACGAACCGGTGGGCCACGTCGTTCGCCACACGGTACCGTTCGCCCGCCTCGGTCCGTTCGTCGTGGTCGAACGCCACCCGCTCGTAAAGGTGCGCGCGCAAAGCGGCGCTCCGCGCCGCGTCGAACTCGCGAATGGATGCGGCGAGCACGACCCACTTGTCGACTTCTGCTTGCAGCTCCAGCTCGAGGTGCGTCGTCTCTCGCTCGATCCGCGCCCGATCCACGACGCACACGAAGTGACTGACCCCCTCGATGATCTGGCAGAGCGCGTCGAGGTTCGCCTCGCCCTCGAGCTGCGGAAGCCGGAGAGACACCTCGACGGCGCCGTCCTCTCCCCGCCGGACGAGCAGCGCCTCGCGTTCGCCGTCTTGCGCGCCCCGCACGTAGTCCCCGACGTCCGCGACTCGATCGAGCTGGTAGATGCGCTCGAGCCCGGTCTGCACGCGCGCCGCCAGCGTCCGCTCGCGAACGAGCTCGATCCCGTTCCCGGCCAGCCGGCCTGCGCCGCTCGCGCCGGGGGAGGCCCCTTCTCCGCTTCGCGTCACTGAATCACACCCCTCGAGCCGCGGGTCGGCATCACGCCGCGCGACGTGAGCGCGCTCGCGAGTCGCTCGCTGCCCGTCTTGAGCCATCGCTCGTAGACGCGCAGCAGTCCGCTCGAGCTCTCCGTCCCCATGGCGATGGTCGTGTCCGCCACCTCGCCGACGACCTCCACGAGGGCCTCGAACTTCTCGGCGAGCTCGCCGAACAGATCCGGCCCGGGTTCGTTTGCGCCCTGGCGCAACATCGAGCTCGCCGCGCCGTACGCCCGTGTGCCGAGCCCGTGCAGGTACCTTGCGTCGACGCCGCGCGCCTCGAAATGGTCCCCGAAGAAGCCGCATCCATAAAGGACGCCGTCCCCGATGATGCGCAGCCGCTGAAAGCGATCCGCCGGATCGGGGGAGTGCAGCGCCTCGTCGAGCAGGAGAGTCAACGGGCGTTCGAGCGCTTCGCCTGCCCGGTGGTCGGGGTGCGCGAAATCGGCAAGGACGCCCACCAGGTACCGCGTCGCGCCGTCCGTGGCGTCCACCCCGCGCGCCCGCTTGGCGTCTTCGACCGCCTCAAGAAAGAAGTGGGAGACCGAATGGGCTGCCACGATCGTCATCGCTTCCATGCCCTCCTCATCTTTCGACCACGCTCCGGCAAGCTGGAGACGTGCCGTCCCGGTTTCGACCACGCGGCCGGGAACAGTCGAAGACGGTGCCTCATTGACCCTCCTAAATCCGTAAGGGGTTAGCTGCATGTTGGCAATTTCATTGGCTGTTTCCAGCATGTTTCGGCTCAGGTGGGCTGGCAGGCGACACGCTCGAGTGCTCTTCGTGCGATCAGTGCCCATGCAGGCGCTCAAGTGCGATTCGTTCTGGGGACTTGCGAGAACTCCACTGGGCCCCTTGACGCCCTGGGACGCCGGGTTACCTTCCGCGCCAACCGTTGGCACTCCTCTATCGTGAGTGCCAACAATCGACGGCGGCCGTCCGCCCGGCGTGCGGCACCGCCTGGGGTTTTCTCGCCTCGCGCCCGGGGAGCAGCCGCCATCCGGGCGAGGGGCCTCCGACGACACGTCTCCGGTCTCGCCGGAGCACGGGTCAAAACCAGAAGGACAACCTGGAGAAGCGCATATGGCCAACATTCGTCCGCTGCATGATCGCGTCATCGTCAAGCGCCTGAAGGAAGAAGAGAAAACGAAGGGCGGGATCATCATCCCGGATACCGCGAAGGAGAAGCCGGTCGAGGGCGAGGTCGTCGCCGTCGGCAACGGCAAGATCCTCGAGGACGGCAGCGTCCGGAAGCTCGATGTCAAGGTCGGCGACCGCGTCCTTTTCGGCAAGTACGCCGGCAACGAGGTGAAGGTCGACGGCGAGGAGAGGCTCATCCTCCGCGAAGACGACATCCTCGGCGTTCTCGAGAAGTGAGCCGCGTCCCCCAAGCTCTAGAGAGGTAAGAAATCATGGCTGCGAAGGAAATTGTCTACACCGAGAACGCAAGGAACCTCATTCTCGCCGGCGTCAACGCGCTGGCCGACGCGGTGAAGGTCACCCTCGGCCCCAAGGGCCGCAACGTCGTCATCGAGAAGAGCTTCGGCTCGCCGACGGTCACCAAGGACGGCGTCACCGTCGCCAAGGAGATCGAGCTCGAGAACCGCTTCGAGAACATGGGCGCGCAGATGGTGCGCGAGGTCGCGTCGAAGACGAGCGACGTCGCCGGCGACGGCACGACGACCGCCACGGTGCTCGCGCAGGCGATCTACCGCGAGGGCAGCAAGCTGGTCGCCGCGGGCCACAACCCGATGGAGATCAAGCGCGGCATCGACAAGGCGGTGGAGTCCGTCGTCGAGCAGCTGAAGAAGCAGGCGAAGCAGACCAAGGACCCGAAGGAGATCGAGCACGTCGGCACGATCAGCGCGAACGGCGACAAGGAGATCGGGACGAAGCTCGCCGAGGCGATGCAGAAGGTCGGCAAGGAAGGCGTCATCACCGTCGAGGAGAGCAAGACGGCGGAGACGACGCTCGAAGTCGTCGAAGGCATGCAGTTCGACCGCGGCTACCTCAGCCCGTACTTCGTCACCGATCCGGAGCGCATGGAGGTCGTGCTCGAGGACGCGTACATCCTCATCAGCGAGAAGAAGATCTCGAACATGAAGGATCTTCTCCCCGTGCTCGAGGCGATCGCGCGCAGCCAGAAGCCGCTCGTCATCATCGCCGAGGACATCGAGGGCGAGGCGCTCGCCACGCTCGTCGTCAACAAGCTCCGCGGCACGCTGCACTGCGCCGCGGCGAAGGCCCCCGGCTTCGGTGACCGCCGCAAGGAGATGCTCAAGGACATCGCGGTGCTCACCGGCGGTCAGGTCATCGCCGAGGAGCTCGGCCTCAAGCTCGAGAACGTGACGATCTCGGACCTCGGCCGCGCCAAGCGCATCACGATGGACAAGGACAACACGACCATCGTCGACGGCGCCGGCGACAAGAACAAGATCAAGGGCAGAATCGAGGAGATCCGCAAGCAGATCGAGGCGACGACGAGCGACTACGATCGCGAGAAGCTCCAGGAGCGCCTGGCGAAGCTCGTGGGCGGCGTCGCGGTCGTCAAGGTCGGCGCGGCGACCGAGACCGAGATGAAGGAGAAGAAGGCTCGCGTCGAGGACGCGCTGCACGCGACGCGCGCGGCCGTCGAAGAGGGCATCGTCGCCGGCGGCGGCGTCGCCCTGCTACGCGGCCAGACGGCGATCGAGCACCTCAAGGTGGAGGACGAGCAGCGCTTCGGCGTGCAGATCATCCGCCGAGCGCTCGAGGAGCCGCTGCGCATGATCGCGCAGAACGCCGGCCTCGAGGGCTCGATCGTCGTGAACAAGGTCCGCGAGGGCAAGGACGACTTCGGCTACAACGCGGCGACCGACCAGTACGGCAACCTGCTGCAGATGGGCGTCATCGACCCGGTGAAGGTCGTGCGCACCGCGCTGCAGAACGCGGCCAGCGTCGCGAGCCTCATGCTCACGACCGAGTGCCTCGTCGCCGAGCGCCCGAAGGAGGAGAAGAACGCGGGCGGCGGCGGGCACGCCGGCCACGGTCACGGCGACTTCTGAGTAAGTCGCGCGTCCACCACGCGCAGCAACGGTGAGCCCCGAGGGCGAACGCTCTCGGGGCTCGTCCTTTTACGAATCGCGGTGTGCAGGCTGCGGTTCGCGACTCCGGGGCTCTCGATTGCGCTCCGCGAGCGAACGGGGCGCGTTTCATCGCGTCGGGACGCTACGGCTTTGCCAGGCGCATCAGCGATCCGTCGTAGTTCCCGTTCCCGTAGTTTGCCCAGTAGACGGCCACGTCGTCGACGACGATTTCGCGCGGGATGTGCTGGCTGTTCGCGAGCGTGACGGGGTTCGTGCACGACGTCAGCGGGCAGCTGACGACGGTGCCGCTCAGCGCGTTGAGGTTCGTCCCGATGTTGATCCAGTAGAGGTTCTGCGAGTCGACGGCCAGGTTCCCCGGCTCCGGCTGGTTTGTCGCGAACGTACGCGGGGTCTGGCCGCCACGGCTGACGACGTTGACCGTGCCCGGGCCGAAGTTCGGATCGTCCTGCGACCAGTAGACGTTCTGCGAGTCGAGGGCGAGGCCCCAGGCATTCGGGAGCTCTAGCCCCGGGTTCAGCAGCGTGGACGCGCCGCCGTCATCGGGGACGCGGACCACCGTGCCGTCCCATCCGGCGACGTACACGTACTGCCCGTCCGCCACGATGCCGGCGAGCCCGGCGTCGCCCGGGCCGTCGTAAATCGTGCGCACGTCGCCGCCCATCTTGGCGACCGTGTGCAACTCCATGGTGTCCTGGTCGTCCCAGTAGACGCCGTTGTCGTCGACCGCGACGAAGTACGGGGTGCCCGTCACGCCGCCGTCCGTGAGGGGCTGCGGCGTGCCCGCGCATCCGCCGATGCTGCAGCGATAGACGTTCGAGAGGTTGGCGAAGTACACGCCGGCGTCGTCGGCGGCGATTCCCTCGTCGAAGAAGCCGCCGCTGTAGAGGTTGGTCGTCTGCAGCGACTGCTTGTCCGTGCGGTTGACGCTGTCGTTGATGGAGTCGGTCCAGAGGATGTACTGGCCCTGCATCGCGATGTGGAAGGGGCGTGCGCCGGCTTCCGGCGGCACGAGCGCGACGGCCTGGCAGGCGCCCGCGGTGCAGGCCCCGCCGAGACAGTCGTGGCCGCAACGCCCGCAGTTGTGCGGATCGCTCGACGTATCGCCGCACGGCCCTGCGTCGGCCGGTGGCCCTGCGTCGGCCGGCGGCCCCCCCCCACCGCTGTCCGCGGCGGGGGGCGCGTCTTGCGTGCTCGCATCGAGGAGGGGATCCAGCGCTCGGTCGTTGATGTCCAAGAGGCTCGCGCAAGCTCCCGCACCGGCAAAGGTAACGATCGCGATCGCGACGGCCGCCCACGGCGCACTGCGAAGCGTCATCGTCCGCAAGTGTCTCTTCTCCCCCACGCGGGCGCCAGAGGTAGATTCGCCGGCATGCGTTCTCCTGTTTTTGTCTTCGCCGCGGCTCTTGCCCTCGGCTTCGCCCCGGCCGCCGCCGCGCAGGACGCAGATCCGTGGATCGCACGCGACAAGGCGCTTCACTTCGACGTGAGCGCGGGGCTGGCGGCCGTCGGCTACGGAGTCAGCGCGGGATGGCTCGTCGACGCGCGCTGGAAGGCGCTGGCCATCGGCGGCGGCGTGGCGCTCGCTGCGGGCGCGGGGAAGGAGCTCCTCGACGCCACGCACGCGTTCGGCGGCGACCCTTCGTGGCGGGATTTCACCTGGGACGTCCTCGGGACCGTCGCCGGCCTCGCCATCGCCTGGGGGATGGATCTGCTTCTCGGGGGTGTGAGCGCGCAACGGCCGGCGTTCGGTGCGCCGCAGACGGGCGTTCCCTAAAACCGAGGGA
>Ga0102924_1005905_pt1 | contig 11630 bp, 10 predicted proteins | sample PaiPotPPM11metaG_FD_80116 | JGI IMG/M metagenome (GOLD analysis project Ga0102924, IMG submission 80116) | Iron sulfur acid spring bacterial and archeal communities from Banff, Canada, to study Microbial Dark Matter (Phase II) - Paint Pots PPM... ...
CGAACGCTCCGCAATCCGCCACCGACCCAACCATCGCCATCCTCCACCAAACGAATCAGAGGATCACGACAGATTCAGCACTTCAGCCCCTTGTCACGTACTTCCTTCACCCGATTGCCCTGGGACATGAATGTTTGGCCGTTTTTTAACCTACTAAACATCGTTATTGGTGTGCTGATAGGCTCTTTTGCGCGCTCTTGGCTATGGATGATCGGGATTTGTTTTGCGTCGGGCATAGGGCTTAATTTCGTCAGCGACTATTTGAGCTATGGTCGACCATTGGCCCATATTCGAGGCGCCATATTAGACAGCTTTAGCTTCCTTATTTTTGGAGCTTTGATTTTTGGCAGCCGCTTGTATTTCAGGAGACAGCGCAAGCTCCTAGCCGAGATAGAGACAGGAAAGGATTAGATCATCCGTTTGCTTTAAAGCGCCTTGCGCACGAGCGCGGCGCCGGCCGCGAGGGCGGCGAGCTTCGCATAGGCCGTGTCGCGCGGCATCGGCGCCATGCCGCAATTGGTGCAGGGAAAGAGCCGCTCGGGCGGAACATGGGCCATCGCCTTGCGGATCGTTTCGGCGACCTCTTGCGGGCTCTCCACGGCGTTCGAGGCGACATCGATCGCCCCGACGAGCACGTCCTTTCCCCTGAGGAGGCTCAGCACCTCGAGCGGCACGCGCGAGTTGCGGCATTCGAGCGAGATCTGGTCGATGGCGCTCCTGGCGATCACCGGGAAGGTCTCCTCGTAATGGCGCCATTGGGTCCCGAGCGTCGCCTTCCAGTCGATATTGGCCTTGATGCCGTAGCCGTAGCAGATATGGACGGCCGTCTTGCACTTCAGGCCCTTGGCGGCGCGCTCGAGCGCTGCGATCCCCCAATCAGCGACCTCGCGCATATAGACGTTGAAGGCAGGCTCGTCGAACTGCACCACGTCGACGCCGAGCGCCTCGAGCTGGCGCGCTTCCTCGTTCAAGGCCTCCGCGAAGGCATGGGCGAGCCTTGGACGGTCGCCGTAATGCTCATCGGCGATCGTGTCGACGATGGTCATCGGACCGGGCAGCGTGAATTTCAGCTTGCGGCGCGTATGGGCCCGCGCGGCGCGGGCCTCCGCCTCATGCACGGGCCCCTTGCGGCGGATGGGGCCGGTCACGGTCGGCACCTCGGCCTTGTAGCGATCCGCCCTGATGCCGATCACGGTCTTCTTCGCGAAATCGATGCCGTCGAGATTGGCGAGAAAGCCGTGCACGAAGTGGATGCGCGCCTGCTCGCCGTCGCTGACGATATCGATGCCGGCATCTTCCTGGAGCTTGACGGCGAGCACCGTCGCGTCGAGCTTGCCGTCTGCAAGCGCGGAACCTTCGAGCTTCCAGGCGGACCATAGACGCTCGGGCTCGGCGAGCCATACCGGCTTCGGCAGGCTGCCGGCGACCGTGGTTTCAAGCATGGTCCGCTCCTCCAAAATGCTCGATCAGCCTGACGCTGGCGAATTGCCGCGGATCGCCGACGCGGTCGCGCAGGCCATGGAGCTCGACCCTGCTCACGCGGTCTCGAGGTGCTGCGTCAGATCGATGCGGGTGAAAGCCTCGGGCGGCGCGTCGTTCTCCCTCATCAGCGCCGCCATCAGCGAGCAGAGCCGCTTCTCGGCGGCGGGGTCCGAGATCGGCCGCTGCTGTCCGGGATCGGCTTCGAGGTCATAGAGCCGGGTGTCGTTCTCGAGCAGGGCGCCCGGCCCATAGAGGGAGTAGAAGGGCGAGCGCTCGATGACCGGCACCTTCAGCACCTTCGCCCCCTTGGTGAACGGCAATGGCTCCGACAAGGTGGCGTTCGAGAGTTCCTCGGTCGAGAACGGCTGAAAGATGTGGGTCGGCATCAGGGTGTACTGGTTGATCTCCTGCCGGGCGAGGTCGGCGGGGAAGCGGTGATAGGTGTGGCGCCCGTCGGTCACGTTCACGGCACCGCCGAAATAGCCGAAGATCAGGCCGGCCCGGTCGTTGCGGCCATCGCGCATGGCCATTGTGAGGGCGTGACCCTGCATCTCCTTGGCCGGCCCCACGCCGTTAAGCTCGAGGAAGGTTTGGGCGAGGTCATGGGTCTGCGTGAGCGCCGCAGCGCGGCGGCCGTCCGCGTCCGGCTGGCGCGGATCATGGATGAAGAGCGGGATGCGGGCGACCTCCTGGTAGATGTTCATCCGGTTCTTGGCCCAGAAATCGTGCTCGCCGAGCAGGAAGCCGTGATCCGTGGTCACGACGAGCGCCGTGTCGCCCCACATTCGATGCGCGTCGAAATAGTCGAGCAGCTGGCCCAGCAGGGAATCGCACATGGCGACCACGGCGTAGTAGTTGGCGCGCAGCTCCTCGCATTCCGCCGGCAGCTCGTCGACCCTCCCGTAGCGCGGCCAATCCCTGATCGGTCCTTGCCAGCCCGTGCGGAACTTCTCCTTGAAGCGCGCGGGCGCCTGGAAGGGCTCATGCGGATCGAAGGTTTCGATCTGGAGAAGCCAGTTGTCCGCGTCGCGGTTGCGGTCGAGGAAATCGAAGCCGTGCGCAAAGCATTGCACCGAGGGGAAATCCTCCTCCTCCCTGATGAACTCGCGGTTGATGATGTTCTGCGAGAAATATTCGCGTCTCTCGCTCGTGAACTGCCTCTCGTGATAAGCCTCGCGCAGCCGCTCCCAATGCGGTTGCACCAGGGCCTTCCAGGGGTCGCCCTCCTGGCCGCGTACGAACTCGTAGGAGTCGTAGCGATTGTGGTAGGTCGCCCCCCCATCCTCCCAGTAATGGAAGTGATCGGTCACCAGGTGGCTGTAGCAGCCTCCTTCGAAGAGCAGCTCCGGAAACGAGTTGTCGAACGGCTCCATCGGTCCCCAGCTCCGGTGCAGGAAGCTGAGGCGGCCGGTCTGCATGTCCCGCCTCGCCGGCATGCAGGGCAGGCTGCCGACATAGTGATTGTCGAAGGTCGTCGCCTTCCGCGACAGGCGAGCGAAGCTCGGCGTCGCAACGCGCCGCCCGCCATAGGGCTCGAGCATGTGGCGGTTCAGTGAATCGAAGAGAACGAAGACGGTCTTCATCTGATCTCGTCCTTGCTGCCGTGCGGCTCGCGGGTCATTTGCCGGCCCGCACTATGGCATGGCCGTCGCCTGGCGTTCCAGATGCCGACCACGAAGGCGGTTGCGCCTCCGAGCGCGCGCGAGCAAGCTTTCCTGCAACCGCGAACCGGATCCGCAATGCACCCGACCGCCTTGTCCGAATACTACAAGAACGCGCTGCTTTTCCTGGTGACGGCGGGCGTGATCGTGCCGCTCTTCCGCCGCATCAGGGTCAGCCCGGTGATCGGCTTCCTGGCCGCCGGCGCCGCGCTGGGTCCTTTCGGGCTTGGGCGCTTCGACGCTGAGAAACCCCTTCTCGCCTATGTGACGATCGCCAATGCCGACGAGATCGGCGAAGTCGCCGCCCTGGGCGTCGTCTTCCTCCTGTTCATGATCGGGCTCGAGCTCTCCTTCGAACGGCTCATGCGCATGCGCCGCATCCTGTTCGGGCTGGGCTCGGTGCAAGTGCTGGTCTCCGCCGTCCTCATCGGCGGGGCCGCCCATGCGCTGGGGGGTCCGACCGAAGGCTCGATCGTGCTCGGCGGAGCGCTCGCCTTGTCGTCGACGGCCGTGGTCATCCCGGTGCTCGCCGAGCGCAAGCGGCTCAATTCAGCGACGGGGCGCGCCGCCTTCGCCGTGCTGCTGTTCCAGGATCTGTGCGTCGCGCCCCTTCTGATCCTGGTCGGCGCGCTCGGCCATGGCGCCGGGCAAGCCTCGGCCTCGCAATGGATCGCGACGCTCGCGATCGCGGTCCCGTCGATCGCCCTCATCATCGTGGTCGGAAGGCTCGTGCTGCGTCCGCTTTTCAAGATGGTCGCGGTCGCGGGCTCGACCGAATTCTTCATGGCCGCCTGCCTGCTCGTGGTCATGGGTACGGCGCTGATCACCGCGGCGAGCGGCCTGTCGATGGCGATCGGCGCCTTCATCGCCGGCCTGCTGCTCGCCGAGACGGAATACCGGCGCGAGATCGAGGTGATGATCGAGCCTTTCCAAGGCCTTCTGCTCGGCCTGTTCTTCGTCTCGGTCGGAGCCGGTCTCGACCTGTCGCGCCTCGTGGCCTATCCGGCCGCGATCCTCGCGATTGCGCTCGGCATCATCGCGCTGAAGGGCCTCGTCGTCATCCTCGCGGCGCCTGTGTTCAAGATCCCGGGCGCGGTGGCGCGCGAGGTGGCCTTGCTGCTCGGGCCAGGCGGCGAGTTCGCCTTCGTCATGCTCGGCGCCGCCATGCTGATCGAGGCCCTGCCGCGCGAGCTCGCGGAGAGCGCCATGGTGGCCGTCACGCTCTCGATGCTGATCATCCCGCTCCTGGCGAGCCTCGGCGAGGCGTCAACTCGCGGTCGGCGCCGCGAGGAGGAGGCCATGGCCCATATGGCCGTGCCCCAGGATGCCGCCGCCTCGCGGCTGCTGATCGTCGGTTACGGGAGAGTCGGCAGGTTGGTGGGCGAGATGCTGAGCGCCCACGGCGTTGCGTTCCTGGCCGTCGATCGGGACCCGCATCTGGTCGCCGAGTTTCGCAATGCCGGGCTGGCGATCTATTACGGCCACGCCCAGCGCCCCGAGTTCCTGCGCCGCGTAGGCCTCGCCACGGCTCGCGCCTTGGTGGTCACCATGGACCAGCCGAGCGCGGTCGAGCAGGTGGTGGCCGCCGCCCGCGCCGAGCGCCCGGACCTCACCATCGTGGCTCGCGCCAGGGATGCGAGCCATGCCTCCAAGCTCTATGAGCTGCGCGCCACCGACGCTGTCCCCGAGACCATCGAGGCGAGCCTGCAGCTCTCGGAGGCCGTGCTCGTCGATATCGGCATCCCGACCGGACAGGTCATCGCCTCGATCCACGACAAGCGCGACGTCTTCCGCAAGATGCTGCGGCCCGTGCGCGAAGGCGAGGTGCGTGCCATCCGGGCTTCGTCGCGCGGAGCAGGGACCAAGGCCGGTTGAGGCGATCGATCAGAGCTTCCTTTCCCGCCTCGATCCTCAACCGGCATCCGCGCCGAGGAGGGCGCCGGAGGCCCAGCAGGCGCGTCCTTCCTCGATGACCAGCACGTCCCCCTGCCGGATCGGGACTCTCGCGGCGCCGTCCGGCGTGGCCCCGGCGAGGAGGTTCAGGGCGATGCGGGCGATGCCCCCATGCGAGACGACGACGGCGCCTTCCGGAAGCGAGAGGAGAAGCGGGCCCGCGCGGGATGCGAGCTCCGCATAGCTCTCTCCGCCCGGCGCCGCGACGTTCCAGATATCGGCATTGCGCGCCGCGTAGCTCGCGGGGTCGCTGCGGCGGCCCTCTTTCCCGGTCGAGCCTTCCCAGCGGCCAAAGCGCAGCTCCATCAGCCTGTCGTCGGTCGCGTACGGCGACGGTGCCGCGAGCGCGCCGAGCCCGACGAGCTCCGCAATCGCGATCTCCAGCGATTGGCAGGCGCGGCTCAACGGGCTCGCGAGCATCGTCGCCCCGGCGATCCTTGGAGCGACGGAGGCCAGCACCTTGCCGACCTGGCGCGCCTGCTCGCGGCCGCGCGCATTGAGCTCGGTGTCGAGCTGGCCTTGCAGGCGACCCTCGGCGTTCCAGCCGGTCTCGCCATGGCGGATCAGGAACAGCATCAGGCCCGGCTAGAGGGCCGGGCCAGCTTCGTCAATCGATGCCCCCCGGTCGCAAGCAGCCACACGACGCGCGCCACATCTCTGCGATGTGTCGCCTTTGTTCCCGACACCGCTTCTGAAGGATGCGCCCGCCCCTCCAGGGCGAGCGCATATCTTGGCTGATGATCGCTAGTGCAGCGGGAAGGTGGAGGTGGGGGAGCCGTTTGCCGAATTGTTCCCGTCGATCTGGTTGTTGCCGTACGAGGACATCGCGGCTCCGTTGGTGGCGTTCACGCCCGTCCCGTTCGCAGTAATGATCGAGCTTCCGAAGATGATCGAGCAGGTGCCTCCGTCGGACTGGAGACCGAAATTGGCGTTTCCCGTGGCGATATCATGGTTCAGCATCATGATGGCGCGCGGCGATGTCCTGCCCTGCACTTGAATCCAGTGTCGCTGCTATTGACGGCTGCGCTATCCGTCACGTCCATCTGGATCTGACCGGTCGTAAAGTTTCCGTCGAGTCGAAACCCGGTCCCGACGTTGCTCACCGATGTGCGCTGGATGGAGACTTGCGCCCCCGCCGATCCGGTCGGTCTCACCTCGACGCCGACGGCGTTGCCGATGTCGATGTTGCAGTCGCTCACCTTGAGCGTGCTGGTTCCAGCGCTCGTGTTGAGGAAGATGCCGTTCTGGTTGAAGCCGAAGATTTCGCAGTGCTCGACGATCAAGGCCTGGCCTGAAATGAAATTGATCCCATTGATCCCGGCATTCCCGGGGTTCGACCCATTGCCGAGCAACCCATCCAACCGCATATTGCGAATGATTACGCGATCATTGGATGCCGCCGCGACGGTAATGCCCTGCGTTCCGGCTACCAGCACGGAGGCGACCTGGCCGCCGCCGCCGTCGATGGTGATCGACTTGGTGATGGTCAGCGCGCCGAAGCCGCCCGGATCGAGCGCGTCCATCTCGCCGCCTGCCGCCGTCTTAGAGATCGCGCCAGCCCATGTCTTGCAAGGAGCCGTGCGGCTGCACGGATTGGCGTCGTCGCCGACGCCCGACACCCAGGTACGTGTTGCTTGAGCCTGCACCGGAGCCGCGTAGAGCAGGCCGCACCACGTCGCGGCGAGGATCGCCGGAATCAAGCTGCGTCTCACGATTGGCCTCCCCAGTCTTTGTCCAACACCGCATGGCGGCGGATCCGGCCCCAGGCCGGACAAGGCAATTGTTAGCCGAGGCTCATAAACCTTGCAAGACGGACGCCAACGCCGTCGGCCGAGCGCGGCGCATGCAAAAAAAGGGCGAACCGGTCAGGGGCGCCCTTGCAAAGCAGCCGGGCGGCGATGATCAGTATCTGCGGTGGTGCCGGTGATGCAGATGCGCCGGAACGGCCGGGGGAAACCCTTGCGGCACATAGGCTGTGCGCGGCAGGTAGTACCAGCCTGGCCGGTTCATGGGGATCGCCGCCTCTCCCCCGCAGGCCTCGCGCGAATGGCAGACGAGGTCGCCGCGCTGCACCTGATAGACCTCGTCGTGATCGGCGCCGTGGTCGTTATGATCCGGTCCGCCCGCGCCGTTATCGAAAAAGCCCGCCCGGGCCGGGACCGAGGCCGCGAACGGAGCGGCGCCGACGAGCAGCGCAAAGGCAAGCGCAGCCTTGCGCAGTACCGGGAGCGAAAGGGATGGCCGCATGAGATGCTCCTGAGTGCGAATTCCGAAGCCTTCCCCCATTTGGACGTGCATTGCGGGGAATTCAATTCAAGGTTTCGTGCCTTGCCATCCCAATCCATGAAATATCCGCAAGAAACAGCCGCCGAACCGGGCCGAGAGTCCTACTCTTCCCTGGCGCGGCTCATATCCGGCGCATCGGGATTCTTCATGCCGACCACGTGATAGCCGGCATCGACATGGTGCACCTCGCCCGTGACGGCGCGGCCCATGTCCGAGAGCAGATACACGGCCGTGTCCCCGACCTCCTCGATGCTGACGGTGCGGCGCAGCGGCGAGTTGTACTCGTTCCACTTCAGGATGTAGCGGAAGTCGCCAATTCCGGAGGCCGCAAGCGTCTTGATCGGCCCCGCCGACACCGCATTGACGCGGATGTTCTTCACCCCGAGATCGGCGGCGAGATAGCGCACGCTCGCCTCGAGCGCCGCCTTGGCGACGCCCATGACGTTGTAATGTGGCATCCACTTTTCGGCGCCGTAATAGGTGAGGGTGAGCAGGGCGCCGCCGTTCGCCATCAGCTTCTCGGCGCGCTGCGCGAGGGCCGTGAAGCTGTAGCAGGAGATCAGCAGGGTCTTCGCGAAATTGGCTTCCGTCGTGTCGAGATAGCGGCCCTCGAGCTCCTTCTTGTCCGAGAAGGCGACCGCGTGCACCAGGAAGTCGAGCGTCCCGAAGCGACGCCCCACCTCGGCGAACACCGCGTCGATCGAGGCGCTCTCGGTCACGTCGCAATGGCCGGCCACATGGGCGCCGAGCTCGGCGGCCAGGGGCTCGACGCGCTTCTTCAGCGCGTCGCCCTGATAGGTGAGGGCGAGCTCCGCGCCATGGGCACGGGCCTGCTTGGCGATGCCATAGGCGATGGAGCGGCTGTTGGCGACCCCCACCACCAGGCCTCGCTTGCCCGCGAGGACGCCGGCGCTCATCGTCATGTTGTCTGCTTCCTGCGCTGCCTTGGACGTCGCACCCCATGATCGCCTATAACGAATGCGGGGCTTTCGCAAACATGCTAAGGCTCGCTCCCGGACATGCGCCCGATCCGCGGGCGCGAGCGCGGTGCCGTCCGGACGGCCATTGAGGAGGGCAGCCGATGGGCTTCGGAACGATACTCATCATCATCATCGTCATCGTCGTCGTGCTCGCGGTCCTTGCCTATAACAGCCTCGTGAGCATGAGGCAGAGGGTCAAGCAATCCTTCGCCGACATCGACGTGCAGATGAAGCAGCGCCATGACCTGATCCCGAACCTGGTCGAGACCGTGAAGGGCTATGCGGCCCATGAGAGGGGCACGCTCGACGAGGTGGTGAAGGCGCGGGCGGCCGCCATGGCGGCCCCTACGGGCTCGCCGCAGCAGGCGCAGGCCGAGCAGGCCCTGTCCGGGGCGCTCGGGCGCCTCATCGCCATCTCGGAGGCCTACCCCGATTTGAAGGCGAACCAGAACTTCCTGGAGCTTCAGCAGCAACTCTCCGACATCGAGGGCAAGATCGCGGCGGCGCGGCGCTTCTACAACGGCGCGGTCAGCGAGTACAATTCGGGCATCCAGGCCTTCCCGGCCGTGCTGTTCGCGAGAACCTTCGGCTTCGCGCCTGAGACCTTCTTCGATCTCGGCGAGGAGCGGGCCCAAGTCGCCCAGGCGCCGAGCGTGAAGTTCTGAAAGGTCCGCCTGGCGCGAGGCGGGCTTTCCCATGTTCCAGTCCTTCGGGCTTTACACCCATATCCGCAACAACAGGATCAAGTCGGTCCTGATCCTGTGCGGCTTCGTGGTGCTGATCCTGATCCTGACCTATGCGCTCAACCTCGTCGCCATCGCCTTCACCTCCCCGGACGCCCATTCGGGCGGCTCCCTGACGCTCGGCGAGATCATGAGGCTCGCCTTCCGCAACATGCGGGAGGACTGGGTCTATGCGGTCGCCTTCTCGCTCACCTGGTTCGCGATCGCTTTCGCGCTGCACAACACGATGATCGATGCCTCGACCGGCGCCGGCCCTCCGGCACCGGCCGAGCAGCGCCGCGTCTTCCGGCTGCTCGAGCCGCTCTGCATCAGCGTCGGCATGCCGACGCCCAAGATCAAGGTCATGGACACCGATTCGCTGAACGCCTTCGCCTCCGGCCTCAACCAGAACGATGCCTCGATCACGGTGACGAGGGGTCTGCTCGGCACCCTCAACGACCGCGAGCTTACGGCTGTGCTCGGCCACGAGCTCACCCACATCAAGAACCAGGATGTGCGCCTGATCGTGGTCGCGGCGATCTTCGCTGGCATCCTGTCCTTCGTCGGCCAGCTGACCGTGCGCCTGCTGCTCAACATCGGCACTGGCGGCAGCCGGGACGACCGCAAAGGTGGGGGCGCCGCGATCGCGATCGTCATCGCCATCGCGCTCGCCGCGCTGTCGTGGTTCCTGGCGATCGTGCTCAAGCTCGCTTTGTCCCGGCGGCGCGAATTCCTCGCGGACGCGGGCTCGGTCGAGCTCACCAAGGATCCGGACGCCATGATCTCGGCGCTGAAGCGGATCGAGGACCATGCGCGGATCGACCATGTGCCCTCGCTGGTGCAAGAGGCCTTCATCGAGAACCCGTCGAGCGGCTTCTCCGGCCTGTTCGACACGCATCCCCCGATCACGGCGCGCATCGATGCCCTCGTCAAATATGCGGGCGGACGGCCCGACGCGCTGATCGACGGGCCGGCGCGGGCCTCGGCTCAGGCGCCGCTCGAGCCGCCGGGGGGGCCCTGGGGGCCGGCGACGAAGGCCGCCTCGCAACCGGCTTCCGACGAAGACGCGGCGGGCCAAGGGCCCGGCGGCCCCCAGCCTTCCTCGCCGCAGGCGCGCTTCATCCCGCTTCCCGGACAGGCGCTGCCCTGGGGGCCGAGGCGCAATGGGAGCTGAGGCGAGCTGCTTCATCTTGCAAGCAGGCCGCGCCATTCGCATCTGCGCGGTCGCGACAGGTCTCGCGTGTCCATTCATTGACGGCGGGGGCATGACCGTCAGGTAAGATCGCGATGGACCTGTTGATCACCAACACGCCGCAGGCGCGGCAGGAAGACCTTGCGGTGGCGCGGGCGGTCTTGGCCGGCTTCGAACCGAGCCTGGTGCTGTGCGTCACCGGAGGCGCATACGGCCACGGAGCTCCGATCGACGGAGCGATCAACACATATACGCCGCAGCCGCTGGGGCGCTTTGCGCGGACGGCGATCGGATCAAGCATCAACCTGTTCGACGGAGATTTCGCCCTCGCCTTTGTTGGATACGCTCGCGGCCTCGTCCGGCTTGATGGCGAGCTTGCGGTTATTCGCACGCGCGCCTCGAGCAGGGGCGTGAACGGGTTCTTGTCGACGAAGCGCATCGCACGCGAGTTCGGAGGCGGGCGCCTGGATGGGCTCGGGCCGCGCGGCGACATGGTGGCGAATCTGATTCGCGCCAAGACTGGCACGGATCGACGCAGGTCGGTGCTTTGTGCCTATCTCGATCATTTCCAGGAGGTGACCGAGGCTCGGGCAGGCCGCATGCTCGAGGCTTCGCTGTGCGCGGAGATTGACTTCGCGTTACCTGCAGCAGCCGAAATCGAAGCTTTGGAGCGGCGCTTCGGCGGCAGGAAAGAGGCCTTTCGCCGCCAGGTGATGGAGGTCGATGCCTATTTCGTCGATGCTGGCCGTTTCAAGGCGCCGATTCTGGCTCACATCCTGGCAATGCTCCTCCCGCGAAGGGTCATCTCGATCGCGGATATCGGCTCCGGGCCGGGCATCGTCCCCATGGAGCTGTGTCTCGAGCAGCGGCTCGATATCGCTTGCGCTGTGGCGGTCGACTCCAGCCGCAGCTTTCAGGCCACGGCAGAGGCGCTGTCGGGATACCTCGATCTCGGCGGCCGCTTCGAATTCGTGACCGCCGCGGCCGAAGAGTTCGCCTTTGGGCGCCGCTTCGACGCCATCTCGTATATCAGCTCACTCCTGCATGTGAGAAAGGACGCCTTGCGGGCGACCGTCGATCGCGCTTTCGAGGCGCTGGCTCCCGGCGGCCTCCTCATCGTGTGGGAAAATGTCCGAAGCGCGTCGTCCGCCACCCAGTCGGACTATATGTTCACCGCCACGAGCCTCGATACCGAGCTCGCCCGACTGGGGACGGTCCGCTACTTCCCCTCGACGGCTGCGATGGAGATCCCGCGCGACAAGGTGGGCGACCAGGCCGTCTTCAGGGTCGTGCAAAAAGCGGCGGCGTAGCCGGCCGGCCGATGCAGCTCGTTCCGTGGAATATGCGGGTTTTC